>Ga0315278_10002741_pt1 | contig 15714 bp, 14 predicted proteins | sample YL17G06_0_MG_FD_203880 | JGI IMG/M metagenome (GOLD analysis project Ga0315278, IMG submission 203880) | Sediment microbial communities from Yellowstone Lake, YNP, Wyoming, USA - YL17G06_0 | ecosystem: Environmental > Aquatic > Freshwater > Lake > Sediment | place: USA: Wyoming | collected... | reverse complement strand
CCGAGGGGGATGCCGGAGGCGAAGGGAGCTTCGTCACGCAGCGTGACGGCCGCTACGTGGTCAGCCTCCGGGCCGACCGCTTCGACCGCTCCCGGGGCGTGGTGCACGACGTGTCGCGCAGCGGCGCGGTGGTCTTCGTGGAGCCGTTCGCGGTGCTGCCGCTCAACAACGAACTGCGCGAGCTGGCGGCCGCGGAATCCGAGGAGATCGCTCGCGTCCTCGAGGGGCTCTCGCGCGAGGTGGAAGCGCACGCGGACGATCTGGATGCGGGCAGCGCGGCGCTGGCGGAGCTGGACGTGCTGTGGGCGCGGGTGCGGCTGTCGCAAGCGATCGGCGGGACGACGCCGGAGGTCGCGGACGGGGCGGCGGCCCGCTTCGACCTGCGGCGGGCGCGGCACCCGCTGCTGTGGCGGCAGGCAGGCGGCGAGGCGGATGGGCGGCGGGCGGGTGAGGCGATCGTGCCCTTCGACCTGGTGCTGACCTCGCCGCAGCGCGTGCTGCTGGTGAGCGGACCGAACATGGGTGGCAAGACCGTGCTGCTCAAAGCCGTGGGCCTGGCGGTGGCGATGGCTCACGCCGGGCTCGACATCTGTGCGGCGGAGGGCTCGCGGCTGCCCTTCGTGGCAAGGCTGTTCGTGGACATCGGCGACGCGCAGTCGCTGGAAGACCATCTGTCCACGTTCGCGGGGCGCCTGCTGCGGATGGACGCGATGGCGCGCGGGGGCGGGCCGGAGGCGCTCTGCCTGCTCGACGAGGTGGGGGCGGGCACCGACCCCGAGGAAGGAGCGGCGCTGGCGCGCGCGCTGCTGGAGCGGCTGGCGGGGCTCGGGGCCTGGACGGTGGCGACCACGCATCTCGGTTCGCTGAAGGGGCTGGCGGGGGAGCGGCCCGAGGTGGTGAACGCCTCGATGGAGATCGACGGGGAGCGCCTGGCGCCCCTCTTTCGGCTGCGCGTCGGCGTGCCGGGAGGCAGCTACGGGCTGGCGACGGCGCGGCGCCTCGGACTCGAGCCGTCGGTGCTGGAGCGCGCCGAGCGCGCCGTGCCGGACGAGGCGCGGGCGGTCGAGCGGCTGCTCGCGGAGCTGGGGGACGCGTTGGCCCGCGCCGAGGAAGAACGGGCGGCTCTCGAGGCGACGCACGCCGAGCTGAGCGCGCGGCTGGCGCGGGCGACGGAGCGCGAAGGGGTGGCCGAGGCGCAGCGGCGCGAGAGCGAGAAGCGCCGCCTGACAGAGCTCGGCGTGCTGGAGGCACAGGCGAGAGCGCTGCTGCGCGAGGTGCGGCGCGAAGCGCAGAAGGCGGCGGCGGAGCGCGACGCGGGCGCGCTGCGCGCCCTGGCAACGCAGGTGCGCGCTCTGGAGAAGGCGGGCGACGCGTGGCGTGAGGCCGCGGCGGTCGAGGACGCTGGCCCGGGGCTGGCGGAGGTCGCCGTCGGCATGGAGGTGCGGCACGTGGGGCTGGACGTCGTCGGCCGCGTCGTGGAGGGGCCGGACGCGCAAGGCAACGTCGTGCTGGCGCGCGGCACGTGGCGCATCACCTGCAGGGTGGCTGACCTGCGCGGGCCGGCGCGCGACGGCCCGGCGGCGCAGCCTCCGAGCCGACCCGCGCGAGCGGCGGGGGCGCGGCCTGAGGCCGCGGGGGCGGGCCCGGAGGTGGACGTGCGCGGCCTCGCGGCGGACGAAGCCGTGGTGGAGCTCGACCGGGCCCTGGACCGCGCGGTGCTGGCCGGGCTCTCCGAGCTGCGCGTCATCCACGGCGTGGGGCGGGGCGTGCTGCGCGACGCAGTGGTGCGGCACCTGACAGGGCACCCGCAGGTGGCCGGACAGCGCTTGGGCGGGGTGGGCGAGGGAGGGCGCGGCGTGACCGTGGCGCAGCTGGCATGAACCGCCCCGGCGGCCGCAGCCCGACGGCCGACGACGCGCTCGAGCGCGTGCGGGCCGCCTCCGACATCGTCGAGGTGGTGAGCCAGTACGTGTCGCTTCGCAAGGTCGGGCGGTCGTGGAAGGGCCTCTGTCCGTTCCACCAGGAGAAGACGCCGTCTTTCACCGTCAGCCCGGAGCGGCAGACCTACCACTGCTTCGGCTGCGGCAAGGGCGGGGACGTGTTCGGCTTCGTGGAGGAAGCGGAGAAAGTCGAGTTCGCAGAGGCTTTGCGGGTGCTGGCCGATCGGGCGGGGATCGAGCTGCCAGCCCGGCGGGCCTCGGCGGAGAGCAACGAGGGGCTCTACGAGGCTTGCGGGGAGGCGGCGGAGTTCTACCGGCGCTCCCTGCTCGACCCCTCGACCGGACGGAAGGCGCGTGACTTCCTGGACCGCCGGGGCATCCAACCGGAGGCGCAGGAGCGCTTCGGCCTGGGGTATGCGCCGGCAGGCTGGGACGCCCTCGGCAGCCGTCTGGCCGACCGCTTCGGGGAAGGACTCCTGGTGCGGGCCGGGCTGGCCATCGAGCGCGAGGGCCGGCGCGGCGTGTACGACCGTTTCCGCGACCGCGTCGTAGTGCCGCTGCGGCTGGGGAACGGACGGGTGGTCGGCTTCGGCGGGCGCACCCTGGGGGACGAGGACCCCAAGTACCTGAACTCGCCGGAGACCCCGGTGTACCGCAAGGGGCGTTTTCTCTTCGGACTCGGGGAAGCGCGGGAGGCGTTGCGGACGGGCGGCGAGGGGATCCTCGTCGAGGGTTACTTCGACGTGATCGGCCTCGCCCAAGAGGGCTTCCCGGAGACGGTGGCCGTGGCGGGCACGGCGCTCACCCCGGAGCAGGCGGGGCTGCTGGCGCGCTACGCGGGGCGGGTCTGCCTGGTGCTCGACGGCGACGCCGCCGGTGAGGCGGCGTCGAAGCGGGCTTTGGCGCCGCTACTGGGCGCGGGCTTGGAAGTGCGGGTCGGGCGGCTGCCGGCTGGCGAAGACCCCGACTCGTTCGTGCGCGGGCAGGGCCACGACGCCTTCGCGCGGGTGCGCGAAGCGGCCGAGAGCCCGGTCGCCTATCTGTGCCGGCCGGCGGACGAGGGCGGCGCGGGGCATGGCCGGGCGGTGCGCGCGGTGATCGAGCTGGCGCGCTCGCTGACCGATCTGGCGCGGCGCGAGGCCTTGCTGGTGGAGGCGGACCGCAAGCTGGGTGTGGGGCTGGAGCGTCTGCGGCGGGCGGTGGAGCAAGAGGCCGCCCGGCAGCGCTCGGTGGTGCGCGAGCCGGCGCCCGCGACGGGCGCCGGGGGCGAGGCGCGCGCGGAGCGCCCGGCGGACGCGGGGCCGGTGCCGTTCTTGGACCGCTCGCTCCTCGGACTGCTGGTGTCGGCCCCCGAGCTGGCCGAAGCCGCCGTGGCGCGGATCGCCGCGGCGTGGATCACGCACCCGACGGCCCGGGCGGCGTGGGAGGTGGTGGAGCGAGATACGGGCGGCGGTCCCGCGCGCTGGTGCGAGGCCGCGGCCGGGGAGGCGCGGGCGCTGCTCAGCGGTCTGGCCAGTGAAGCTACGGCCCCCGACTCGGTGCAGCGGGCGCTGGAGGATCACGCGCTGCGCCTCGAGGAGCGGGCGCTCGAGGCGGAGCGGGAAGCGATCCGCCGCGACCTCGTGGTGCAGGGCGGGCGCGGGGCCCTGGCGGGGCGCGACCGGCTGGAGCGGCTGCAGTGGCTGGCGTCGCGGTTGCACGGGCTGCGCACGGTGGGGGCGGCCGGCGGGGCGGCGGTGAAAGGAGACGCGGAATGAAGTTGAAGGCTCGCAAGGCGCTCTTGACGGAGATCAAGGCTCTGGCGTCCCGGCAGGGGTACGTCACCGAGGGGCAGATCCTCGAGCGCCTGGGGGAGGAATTCGAGGAGAGCACCCCCGAGCTCATGGACGATATCTATGCGTCGCTGACCCCGCTGAAGGTCCCGGTCTTCGGCACCGAGGCCGAAGCCAAGGAGAAGCTCGGGCGGGCCCGCAAGAAGGCGGAAGAAGAACGGGCCCGGGTCAAGGAGGCGCAGAAGCCGGCGGTGCCGCAGCCGGTGCGCTACGACGATCCGGTCCGCATGTACCTGCGCGAGATGGGCAAGGTGCCGCTCCTGACGCGCGAGGGCGAGGTGGAGATCGCGCGCCGCATCGAGATGGGGGAGCGCCAGGTGGTGGCGGCGCTGTTCCGCGCCGACGTCAGCCTCAAAGAGATCCGGCGGCTGGCGGGGCTGCTCAAGCTGCAGAAGCTCAAGGTGGAGGACTTCATCCGCCTCGACGAGAGCGCCTCCACCGAGGTGGGGCTGCGCAAGGAGCGCATGCGGGCGTTGCGCATCATCGAGCGCATCATCACCGTCCAGCAGCGCGTGAACCGGCTGATCGCCAAGCCGGTGTCGCGGCTCAGCGAGCGCCAGCGCAACAATCACCACACCGCCCTGCGGCGGGCCGAGGAGGACCTGGCGGCGGAGCTGAACAAGCTGTCGCTCAACCCCAAGCTCACCGACCAGCTCACCGCCCAGCTCAGGCAGCACGCGGCCAACATCCGCGAGACCGAGGCGGAGATCGCCGTCCTGGAGCGCCTGCAGGGGCGCTCCGTCGAGGACGTCGCCCAGGCGGCGAAGCTCTTCAAGCGCGGCGGCACGGCGGCGCGCAAGGCCCGCAAGGAGACGGGCCTCGACGCCGAGCGGGCCGAGGGCCTGCTGGCCGAGGTGCGGGCCATCCGCCGCAAGGTGAAGAAGATCGAGGGCGAGGCGCAGATCAAGCGCTCGCAGCTGCTCGAGCTGGCCACCGAGATCGAGGAGGGACAGCGGGCGGCGATGCAGGCGAAGCGCGAGATGATCGAGGCCAACGTGCGGCTGGTGATCTCGATCGCCAAGCGCTACACGAACCGCGGGCTGGAGTTCCTCGACCTCATCCAGGAGGGCAACGCCGGCCTGATGCGGGCCGTCGACAAGTTCGATTACACCAAGGGCTACAAGTTCTCGACCTACGCCACGTGGTGGATCCGCCAGGCCATCACCCGCGCCATCGCCGACCAGGCGCGCACCATCCGCGTGCCGGTGCACATGATCGAGCACATCAACAAGGTGGTGCGCGTGTCGCGGCGGCTGGTCCAGGAGCTGGGGCGCGAGCCGACGCCGGAGGAGATCGCCGAGCGGCTCGAGCTGCCGCCGGAGAAGATCAAGGCCATCCTCAAGGCGGCGCAGGAGCCGATCTCGCTCGACCGGCCGATCGGCGAGGACGACGACTCGAATCTCGGGGACTTCATCGAGGACACCAGCGTGGTGTCGCCGGCCCACTCGGCGGCCAGCGCCATGCTGCGCGACGAGGTGAGCGAGGTCCTCAAGACCCTCACGCCGCGCGAGGCCAAGGTCATCCGCCTGCGCTTCGGGCTCACCGAGGATGCCAACCCGCGCACCCTCGAGGAGGTGGGGGCATTCTTCAACGTGACGCGCGAGCGCATCCGCCAGATCGAGGCCAAGGCGCTGCGCAAGCTGCGGCACCCGACGCGCAGCCGGCGGCTGAAGGCGTACACCGAGCTGCTCTGACCCGCGGGGCGTGACCCCGCCCGGTCCGGCGGCCGGCGGCGTCTCTGGCCGGATTCCTCCTCGCCTTCAGCCCGTTTGGCTTCGCCAACCTCGACCGGCTGAACCTGCTGCAGACCGAGGTGGCCCGGCGCCGCTTTCCGGAGCGCGAGACACCGCGCCGGGCCGCCCAGCTGGGCGCGCGCTGGATCGTGGCGCGCTTCGACGGCGACGCGGTCTTCCGTCTCGCGCTGCCGCCCTCGCCTTGACCGGGGCGGGGGCGCATGGTAGAAATGGCGGGCTTGCAGGTTCCACGGCTCGCGGGCCCATAGCTCAGTGGGTGAGAGCGGCCGGCTCATAACCGGTTGGTCCGTGGTTCGAGTCCACGTGGGCCCACTCGTTGGCAGACTCCGCGCCGCCTCGGCGCCGCGGAGACGTTTGGGGCGGATAGCTCAGCCGGGAGAGCGTCGGTATCACAAGCCGAAGGTCGCAGGTTCGATCCCTGTTCCGCCCACCATCCTCTCTGCATCCCATCAGGCCATGCTCTTCGTGATTCGCGCCTTGCCTGCACCCCGCCCGCGCCGCGCGGGCTTCGCCGGGAGCCCCCGGTGAAGCCGGCGCTGGAGCGCTTGACCGCCCTGCAGGGGCGGGACGCCGAGCTCCAGCGCATCGCCGATCGGCTGCGCGTCCTGCCCTCGCGGCTCGCCAAGTCCCGGGAGAAGCTGCAGGCGGCCAGGGCCGCCCTGGAGGGTCACCGCGAGCGCCTGCGCCAGGTGGGCGTGGCGCGGCGCGACGGCGAACGGGAGGTGGAGGGGCTGCTGGCGCAGGAGCGCAAGTTCCAGGGCCAGACCATTCTCGTCAAGACCAACGAGGAGTTGTGGGCCCTGCAGCGCGAGATCGACCAGGTGCAGGCGAAGCGCTCCGACCTCGAGACCGGGGTGCTGCTGCGCATGGAGGAAGAAGAGTCCGGCCGCGGCGAGACCGCCCGGCTCGAGAGGCTCGTCGCCGAGGCGCAGACGCAGCTGGAGCAGGACGAGGCCGTGGCGGCGGCCGAGCAGGCGGCGCTGGAGGCGGAGCAAGCGCGGGTGGAGGGCGAACGCGCGAGGCTCGCCGAGGAGGTGCCGGCGGAGTTGCGGACGCGCTACGAGCGCGTGCGCGCCGCCCGCGGCAGCCCGGCGCTGGTGCCCCTGGTGCGGGGCGCCTGCGGCGGGTGCTGGACGGCACAGCCCCCGCAGCGCGTGCAGGAGGCGCGGCAGGGGGAGCTGCTGGTGATCTGCGAGTTCTGCGGACGACTCATCGTGGGTGTCGAGACCGAGGCCCCGCGGCCGGCCTGAACGGGCCGGCGGCGGGCGCGATCAGCGGGCCTCGGGAGAGCGCAGCTGGCGGGCGGCGTCCGCGAGCCACACGGGCGGCACGGAGGCGGCGTGCCGGTTGGCTTCCTGAATGCGCTGATAGATCTCCTGGCGGTGCACCTGCACCGAGAGCGGCGCTTCGATCCCCAGCTTGACCTGGCCCCCCTTGACGTCGAGGACCACCACCTTGATGTCGTCGCCGATCCGGATGTTCTCCCCGAGGCGGCGGGATAGGACGAGCATTCGTACCCTCCTTGGCGGCTGTCCGGGCGGGACGCTCTAGAGTCCGTTCGCCACGCGCGCGGTCGTGGACGCGGCGCTGCGCTGCGTCACGAGCGGGTGCTGGACGTCCCAGCGACTGTCGGCGAGCACCACCTGGCGGGCCGTCCGCTTGCGCGGGTTGACGACCAGCGGGGCGCGCAGGTTAAGGGTGACGCCGACGCCGTTCTCGGCCACGCTGGCGATGGCGTAGACCTCGTGCAGTTCTCCGGGCTCGAGGCCGAGGGCCAGCCGGTCGGTCTCGCCGAGCGCCGGCTCGAAGCCGGAGACGAAGCCGGAGGGGTCGAGCAGCGGGAACGAGAGCCCGGGGTCGCTGAACGACTGCAGCCAGCGGAACGGCTCGTAGTCCGACAAGGTGAGCAGGACGAACTCCTTGTGCTCCTCGAAGCCGACGAGCCCCTCGGGCAGAGTCAGGAACGACTCGGGTGTGGCCTCGACGACTCCCAGGGTGGCGGTGTGGATCTTCATTAAGGTCCTCCTGGCGATGAGCGGCCGGCCTCCTGGCCGGGTGCGCGGCGACCCGCCGGGGGGCGACAGGGGCCGACGTGCGGCTGCGGCTGCAACCCGTATGCCAAAGGCTGGGCCGAGCGGCAGCAGGGGCGCCGAGGGGGCAGGCGGCGCGCCCGCCGCGAGTTGCAGGTGCCGGCTCCCGGGTGCGGGCCGGCGGGCTGCGGGCGGAGCGCACCGCGCCGGCCGGGCCGTGGCGAGTCCCTGGCCGCTGCCGCGGTGGGGCGGCCGCTCCTTGACCGGTCGCCTTGCACCCTGCCAGGCCGTTGGTTACGCTGCGTCAATGGTCGACGCCGGTGCCCATGGCAAGTACCGCCTGCACGCCGACGGCGCTGCCCGGGGAAACCCGGGGCCGGCGGCGTTCGGTTTCGTGCTGGAGGGTCCGGACGGCGCGCCGGTGGCCGAGGGCGGGGAGGTCGTGGGGCACGCGACGAACAACGTCGCCGAGTACCGCGGCCTGCTCGCCGGGCTGGAGAGTGCCCTGGCGCTGGGCGTGTGTGAGCTGGACATCCGCCTCGACTCGGAGCTGGTGGTACGCCAGCTGACGGGCCGCTATCGGGTGAAGAACGCGGGTCTCAAGCCCCTGCACGCGCGCGCCGCCCAGCTCCTCGGCCGCTTCGCGGCGTGGTCGGTGCAGCACGTGCCGCGGGAGGCCAACCGCCACGCCGACGAGCTGGCCAACCGGGCGCTCGACGGCCTGCCGATCCGGCCGGGGCCGCGGGCATCTACAGCAGTGGAGGCCGGGACGCGCGTCAGGGAGGAGTCTGCCAGGTGATCGCGGGCGCGCCTGCGGGTGCGCCTGAGGAAAGTCCGAGCTCCGCAGGGCAGGGTGCTGGGTAACTCCCAGGGGGAGCGATCCCACGGAAAGTGGAACAGAGAGCAGACCGCCGATCCGGGCCGCAAGGCCCGGAGGCAAGGGTGAAACGGTGCGGTAAGAGCGCACCAGCGCCCCGGGCGACCGGGGCGGCTCGCCAAACCCCACCCGGAGCAAGACCGAATAGGGGAGGAGACGTGGCCCGCGTCGCTTGACTCCCGGGTCGGTCGCTAGAGGTCCGCGGCAACGCGGATCGGAGACAAATGGTCACCACGGCGGACGTGATCCGCCGACAGAACTCGGCTTACGGCAGACTCCACCCCGCGCGCCCCGGCGCGTCGCGGCGCCGCGCCGGCGGCGGCCGCTGGAGGCGAAGCGCCATCGTGTCGGACAGGGAGGAAGCGAGCCCCCCCAGCGGCGGCCCGGCCGCGCCCGGGGCCGACCTCGATGCGCTGCGCGAGTCCTTCCTGGCCGCCGTGCGCGAGCGCTGCGCGCGCGCCGATCCCGGGCGGGTCGGCGAGGCCTACGATCTCGCGCGCCGGGCGCACGCCCACCAGCTGCGGCGCTCGGGCGATCCCTTCCTGACCCACGCCGTGGGCACCTGCCAGAACCTCATCGACCTGCTGGAGAACCGCCTCGACACCGGGGTGGCGTGCGCCGCCCTGCTGCACGACGTGGTCGAGGACACCGAGGTGACGCTGGCGGTCGTGCGCACCGACTTCGGCGACGAGGTCGCCGAGCTGGTGGACGGGGTCACCAAGATCTCGGGCATCCACTTCGAGTCGCACAAGCGGGAGCAGGCGGAGAATTTCCGCAAGATGCTCCTGCACATGGCCCGCGACCTGCGGGTGATCTTCATCAAGCTCGCCGACCGCCTGCACAACATGCGCACGGTGCAGTACCTACCGCCGGCGCGCGCCCTGCGGATGGCGCGGGAGACGCGCGACATCTACGCGCCGCTGGCGCATCGTCTGGGGATCGCGCGCATGAAGCGCGAGCTCGAGGACCTGGCGCTGAAGACGCTCGACCCCCACGCCTACCGCGACATCGCCGAGAAGGTGGCCCGCGGCCGCGAGGAGCGCGAAGCCTTCGTCAACGGGCTCATCGGCCAGCTGCGGGCGCGGGCCGAGGAGCAGGGGGTGACGGCGGAGATCCTGGCGCGGCCGAAGCACTTCTACTCCATCTACCACAAGATGAAGGCCAGCGGCCGGCGGTTCGAGGAGATCTACGACCTCTACGGGCTGCGCGCCCTGACCAGCGACCGCGCCGCCTGCTACCGGGTGCTGGGGGCGGCGCACGACCTGTGGACGCCGGTGCCGGAGCGCTTCAAGGACTACGTCGCGACTCCCAAGTCGAACCTCTACCAGTCGCTGCACACGACGGTGGTCGTGCCCGGCGGGCAGATGGTCGAGATCCAGATCCGCACCCGCGAGATGCACCGCACGGCGGAGACCGGCGTGGCGGCCCACTACGTCTACAAGGAGGGCGGACCGGTGGATGAGGAGCTGGACCGCCGCCTCGGCCACTTCGTCAGCCAGACCGCGGACTGGCAGCGCACCGCGCCCGACGAGGAGTACGTGGAGTTCCTCAGCACCGCGCTGTACCAGGAGGAGGTCTTCGTGTGGACGCCGCGCCGCGAGCTCATGACGCTGCCGCGCGGCGCCACGGCGCTGGACTTCGCCTTCCACGTGCACTCCGAGGTCGGCCACCACTGCGTCGGCGCGCGCGTCAACGGCGGCATCGTGCCGCTGCGCTACGCGCTCAAGACCGGCGACACCGTGGAGGCCATCACCTCGCCGTCGGCGCGGCCGCATCAGGACTGGCTGCACATGGTCAAGACGGCGAGCGCGCGCGCCAAGATCCGCCATTGGCTGCGGGAGCAGCACCGCGCCGACGCCCTGGCCCTGGGCCGCGAGATGCTCGATCGCGAGCTGCGCAAGCAGGGCCAGCGCGACATCGGCGAGGCGCAGCTGTCCGAGTGCGCCACGGCCATGGGGCTGGCGGACGCCGACGCCCTGCTGACGCGCCTCGGCCAGGGGACGCTGCCGCTCGGGCAGGTGATGCGCCGCCTGCTGCCGGAGAAGGAAGGTCTGGCGCAGCGTCTGAGCCGCGGCCTCGACGCCCTGCTGCAGGCCGGCAAGCGGCCGGGCGAAGGCGTGCGCATCGAGGGCATCGACAACGTCCTCATGCACTTCGCGCGTTGCTGCCAGCCGGTGCCGGGCGACGCCGTGGTGGGCATCGTCACGCGCGGGCGCGGCGTCTCGGTGCACCGGGTGGAGTGCGCGAACACCTTCGAGGACGCGGCCGCGGCCGAGCGGCGGGTGGAGGTGGAGTGGAACGTCGGCAAGAACGACGTCTTCCCGGTGCGGCTCCTGGTCTACGGCACCGACCGCCCGTCGCTGCTCGCCGACATCGCCAAGGGCATCGCCTCGACGCGCGCCAACATCCGTTCGGCCGGCATCGCGGCCGAGGACCGCATGGCGCGCGGTGCGTTCCTCGTGGAGGTGCCGAACCTGCGGGTGCTGCAAGAGGTGATGGCGGCGATCGGCCGCGCCAAGGGCGTCACGCGAGTGGAGCGCCAGGCGCCGGGGCGCGAGCGGCCGGCGGCCGGGGGCGACGAGTGAGGGCCGTCGTGCAGCGCGTCCGCCGCGCGCGGGTGACCGTGGACGGCCGCGGGGCCGGGGAGATCGCCCGCGGCGCGCTCATCCTGCTCGGCGTGCGGCGTGGCGACGGCGAACCGGAGGCGCGCTGGCTGGCGGAGAAGTGCGCCGACCTGCGCTGCTTCGCCGACCCGGACGGCAACCTCAACCTCTCCCTGCGCGAGGTCGGAGGGGCGGCGCTGGTGGTCTCGCAGTTCACGCTCTACGGCGACTGCCGCAAGGGGCGGCGGCCGTCGTTCGGCGACGCGGCGCCCGCCGCCGAGGCGGAGGCGCTGTACGAGTCGTTCTGCGCCCACCTGCGCGCCCAAGGCGTGCCGGTGGCCACGGGCGTCTTCGGGGCGATGATGGACGTGGAGCTGCTCAACGAGGGGCCGGTCACGCTGCTCGTGGAGACGCCTTGAGGCGCGAGCCGGCTTTGTGGTCGCTGCCGCCGGGGGCCCTGGTGCTGGCCTCGGCGTCGCCGCGGCGCCGCCGTCTGCTGAGCGAGCAGGGCCTGCGCTTCGCCGTGGTGGAGTCGGGCGTGGACGAGAGCGGCGCCGGCGGCAGTCCGGCTGGGGTGGCGCGGCGCCTGGCGCTGGCCAAAGCGCGGGCCGTGGCCCGGCGGCGGCCGCGCGCCTGGTGCCTGGGCGCGGACACCGTCGTGGCGGTGGGGTCGCGGCTGCTCGGCAAGCCGCGGGACGCCGCGGAGGCCGCGGCCATGCTGGGAGCGCTCTCCGGGCGCAAGCACGTCGTGCACACCGGCGTGGCCCTGGTGGGCCCCGGGCTCAGCGCGACGCGCGTGGTGGCGACGGCGGTGCGCTTCCGGCGGCTCGCGGCAGCGGAGATCGCGGCCTACATCGCCACGGGGGAACCCTTCGACAAGGCCGGGGCCTACGCGGCCCAGGGGCGGGGGGCGCTGCTGCTGGCGGGCATCGAGGGGGACTGGTCGAACGTGGTCGGCCTGCCCCTGGGGGCAGTGCGGGACCTGCTTGCCGAGGCGGCGGATAGGGCTGCGAGACCGCGCCGAGGCAGGGGACCGCGTGCGGCCGCCCGGGGCCGCGCTGGCGGCCCGGCCCGGCAATGATGACCGGATCGGTTGACATGGGAAGCGGCCCCGTGATAGCTTGCCGAGCTTGAAGCGGTTGTCATTTCGACACCTACGGAGGAAGCATGCAGACGCACACGGTGAAGGGTTCCGAGGTGCGACGGGAATGGTATGTCGTCGACGCCGAGGAGCTCGTCTTGGGGAGGCTGGCCACGCGGGTGGCGGCCGTCCTCCGCGGGAAGCACAAGCCGGTCTACACGCCGCACCTCGACACGGGGGACCACGTCATCATCGTGAACGCGGCCAAGGTACGGCTGACCGGGCGCAAGGCCCAGGACAAGCGTTACTTCAGCCACTCGATGTACCCCGGCGGGCTGCGCTGGCGGTCGATCCGCGAGGTGCAGGCGTCCCATCCGGAGCGCGTGCTCCTCTACGCCGTCCGGGGCATGTTGCCGAAGAACAAGCTCGGCCGCGCGATGATCAAGAAGCTCAAGGTGTACGGGGGGGCCGAGCATCCGCATGAGGCGCAGTCCCCTAAGCCGCTGCCGCTGACCTAGCCCGCGCGATCCGATCCGCCCGCAACGTTCTTGAGGAGGAGTTCCCTTGGAGACTTCGCAAAAGCCCCAGACCGGCCGGCGCAAGGAAGCCAAGGCGCGCGTGCGCCTCGTGCCCGGCTCCGGACAGCACCGGGTGAACGGCCGGCCCATCCGCGAGTACTTCCCCCGGCCGAATCACGTCCGCCACGCCGAAGAGCCCATCGTGGTCGTCCACCGCGAGGGCCAGGTGGACATCGTGGCGACGGTGCGCGGCGGCGGCCTCACCGGCCAGGCGGGGGCCGTGCGCATGGCCGTGGCCCGGGCCCTGGCGGCGGAGGACGACACGGTGCGCGCTGTGCTGCGCAAGAACGGCTTCCTGACCCGCGACTCGCGCATGGTCGAGCGCAAGAAGTACGGGCAGGCCAAGGCCCGCAAGCGCTTCCAGTTCAGCAAGCGTTAGCCGACCGGCGGCGGCGCGCCGGCCGCGCCGGGCCGCGCATCTCCGCCGCCCCCCTGCGGGGCGGCGAATCCTGCACGCCGGGCAGCTTTCGGTGGGGCCTTGCCCCGCGGCCCGGCGGAAGACGAACCGAAAGGAGAAGGGCAAGCGATGTCGGACCTCGCCATGAAGGACCTGCTGGAGGCCGGGGTGCATTTCGGCCACCAGACCCGCCGCTGGAACCCGAAGATGAAGAAGTTCATCTTCATGCAGCGCAACGGGATCTACATCATCGACCTGCAGAAGACCCTCAAGGCGGCCGCCGACGCGCGGCGCGCCGTGGTCGAGACGGTCGCGGCGGGCGGCCACGTGCTGTTCGTGGGGACCAAGCGGCAAGCCAAGCTGGTGATGCAGGAGGAGGCCATCCGCAGCGGCCAGTTCCACGTCACCGAGCGCTGGCTGGGCGGCATGCTCACCAACTTCAAGACCATCAAGTCGAGCATCAAGCGGCTCAAGGACCTCGAGGCCATGGAGCGGGACGGCACCATGGAGAGCCTCTCGAAGAAGGAGGGGGCGCGCCTCGGCAAGGAGAAAGAGCGGCTGCTCGGGACCTTCGCCGGCATCAAGGAGATGGTGGGCCCGCCCAAGCTCATGTTCGTGGTGGACTCCAAGAAGGAGAAGATCGCCGTCGCCGAGGCGAACCGCCTCGGCATCCCGATCGTGGCGGTGGTGGACACCAACAGCGATCCCGACGTCATCCAGTATCCGATCCCGGGCAACGACGACGCCATCCGCTCCATCCGGCTCTTCGGGCGCATGGTGTCGGACGCGATCATCGAGGGCCACCGGGTCGCCCGCGAGGCGCCGCCGCGTGAGCAGCCGGAGGCCGAGACGGTCTCCTTCGGCGGCGACGAGCCGGAGGGCGAGCCGGCGCGGACCGCCTAGGGCGGCGCGGCAGTGAGGGTTCGCCGGCGGCGCGCCGCCGCCGGCCATCGGGAGGGGACCATTGGCACAGATCACGGCGGAATTGGTGAAGGAACTGCGGGAGCGGACGGGCGTCGGCATGATGGAGTGCAAGAAGGCCCTGTCGGAGACCGCGGGCGATGTCGACAAGGCCATCGAGTTCCTGCGCAAGCAGGGGGTGGCCGGGGCTGAGAAGAAGGCCAGCCGGAAGGCGACAGAGGGTCTGGTGGAGGCCTACATCCACCCGGGCAGTCGGGTGGGCGTGCTCCTCGAGGTGAACTGCGAGACCGACTTCGTGGCGCGCACCGAAGAGTTCCAGACGCTCGTGCGCAACCTCGCCATGCACGTCGCGGCCATGAAGCCGCTGGCCGTGCGGCGCGAGGAGATCCCGGCGGAGACGGTGGAGCACGAGCGGGGCATCTATGCCGAGCAGCTCAAGAACGAGGGCAAGCCGGCCCCCCTGATCGAGCGCATCGTGCAGGGCAAGGTGGACAAGTACTTCGCGGGCGTCGTCCTGCTCGAGCAGCCGTACGTGCGCGACGACAAGAAGTCGGTCGAGACGGTGGTCAAGGAAGCGATCACCAAGCTGGGCGAGAACATCGTGGTCCGCCGCTTCGCCCTCTTCCACCTGGGACAGTAGCCGCCCGCGGGCGGTCCCGACGGAGGGAGCCGTGAACCCTCGGTACCGACGCATCCTCCTCAAGTTGTCCGGCGAGATCCTGGGCGGGCCGGGTGGCTTCGGCCTCGACGAAGGCATGATGGGATCGCTGGCCGACGAGGTCGTCGAGGTGCACGGCCTCGGGGTGCAGATGGGACTCTGCTTGGGCGGCGGCAACATCTTCCGCGGCATGGAGGCGGCGGCGCGCGGCATGGATCGCGTCGCCGCCGATCACATGGGCATGCTGGCGACGGTGATCAACTCGCTCGCCCTGCAGAACGCCGTCGAACGCCGCGGCGTGCCGACCCGGGTGCTCACCGCCATCGACATGCATCGCGTGGCCGAGCCCTACATCCGGCGCCGGGCCCTGCGCCACCTGGAGAAGGGCCGCATCGTGCTCTTCGCGGCCGGCACCGGCAACCCCTACTTCACCACCGACACGGCGGCGGCGCTGCGCGCCGTGGAGATGGGAGCCGAGGTCATCCTCAAGGGCACTCGGGTGGACGGCGTCTACGACCGGGATCCGCTCCAGGACCGGTCGGCGACGCGCTTCGAGAGCATCGCCTATCTGGACGTCCTGCAACGGGGCCTCAAGGTCATGGACGCGACCGCCATCTCGCTGTGCATGGACAATCGCCTGCCGGTGGTCGTGTTCAACATCGGCGTGCCCGGAAACCTCCGGCGGGTGGTGCTGGGGGAGGCGGTGGGCACGCGCGTGGGAGAGACGGCCGATGTCTAAGGACAAGGTTCTCGCGGAAGCCGATGAGCGCATGAAGCACACCCTCGTGCACGCCCAGCACGAGCTCGCCTCGATCCGCACCAGCAAGGCCACGCCGGCGCTGCTCGACACGGTGCGCGTCGCCTGCTACGGGTCGCACTCGCTGCTCAACCAGATCGCGCTGGTGAGCGCCCCCGAGCCGCGCCTGCTGGTCGTGCAGCCGTACGACCGCACCCTCGTCAAGGAGGTCGCCAAGGGCATCCAGGCGAGCGAGCTGGGCTTGAACCCGGTGGACGACGGCAGCGTCATCCGGGTGCCCATCCCG
>Ga0315278_10002740_pt1 | contig 15715 bp, 16 predicted proteins | sample YL17G06_0_MG_FD_203880 | JGI IMG/M metagenome (GOLD analysis project Ga0315278, IMG submission 203880) | Sediment microbial communities from Yellowstone Lake, YNP, Wyoming, USA - YL17G06_0 | ecosystem: Environmental > Aquatic > Freshwater > Lake > Sediment | place: USA: Wyoming | collected... | reverse complement strand
TGTCAGTGTTGTCCATCACTCCACAGAACGCACTGCTTTCCGCACCACAAGCAAAAACAGGCACGGCCGCGCCGCTGTGACCAAAAGTTGAGAAGCGCACTCCCGCTTTTTCGTCAAGCATCCTCAGGGCCACAATGGCGAGAGGATCTTGGCCGTCGTAGAGCCGCCAGTAGGGATCGTCCTTGGCAATGTCATCGCAGTTGCGGAAGCTGTCACCGAAGGCCTGTTCCAGCCGGCACCATTCCTGCGGGGAAAGACCAAGGCCATCAGCTTGGCTCCCCAAGCCGAACGAGGCCAGGAGCAGCGGCTTGATATCGTCGAACAGCGCACGTTTCTTTCCCGCATCGTCGAGGAAAAACAGGGACGCGTACAGGCGGGACAGGGCCGGCCGCATGGTGTGCGCCATGCGGTATGAGTCGAACCGCTCGTAAAAGCAGCCAACGGTGTCGCGCTGGCATGCCAACAGATCAAATCTATGCTCACCATGGCCCAGCGTCATGCCACCGGTTTCGTGGTCAGCAGTGATCACAAGAAGGGTGTCGTCAGGGCGGTTGGTGCAGAAGTCGAATGCTACGGCAACCGCGCGGTCAAATGCGAGGACTTCGCGCATGGCGGCTGCGGCATCGTTCGCGTGGCACATCTTGTCTATATGTGCCGCCTCGACCATGAGGAAGAATCCATTGGATGAATCGAGAAGCTCGATGCACTTGCGGGTGATGTCGGCTAAGGAGATATCGTTGGAAGCGGCGCAAATTGCCCTGGGGACATCAACGACGGCAATGGTCTTCTGCGACGAAGGCCGGAGCACCGTGAATGCATCCGCCGATTCGATCCAGGCATATCCATACACGGCGGTCAATGCCATCAACGGCTTCCATGCCACGGCGAGACCATTGGTACTTTCGACCGCCGAAGCGACAAAAGGAGCGAGGGCGTTGGTAAGATGTACAAGGTCGTTGGTGCCGATGGTGGTTCCCTTTGGATCGCCGAATCCAGCGCCGGCGACAAAGAGGTCGAATCCGCTGCGCAACAGATCCGCACCGATGGCGTATTCGGCACTGCGGGCGCCCTGATGCGCATAGAAGGCCGCGGGTGTCGCGCCTACGAGCAAATCGGTCGTCGCGATGCCGACCTTGCGGCCATGTTGTCGTGCAAGCTCCGCCAGCGACACCAACCGGCATGTGTTTGACCGATCTACGCCCAGTGCGCCATTGGCTGTCCACTGCCCGCATGACAGTGCCGTGCCGCCAGCGGCGGAGTCGGTGACGTAGCAATTGGCGCTGTGGGTGCGCGAGAGGCCGGCGACCGGCAAGGACGTCATGCGCAAGGGCACGCGGAATGCGCCGGTCTGTGCACCGAGGAAGGATTCTGCAAGCTGTACCTGAGGCAGGCCCATGCCGTCGCCGATCATCAGGATTACATTGCGCGGCGGCAGTATACGCGCGCCAAAGGAAACGCTTGCTGCAAGAACGCTTGCGGCGATTACGATAGCTGTTCTCATCAAATGCTCACTGTGTTATGTGTTATGCCTGTCATTAATCATGTCCCTCGTGAATAAGCAAGCGCGCCTATGGCACCAGCACCCTTCCTGTCGGCAATGGAGCCACCCTTGCCGTGCATTGGCGCGCCAAGGCGGCACGTGAATCGGAGCCCGTGCAGTGGCCGGCGGCGACCAATGAGACGCCGCGTCTGTTGAGCGCGTCTGCCGTCTTGGCAATGCGCTCGTCGCTGGCAGCGTTGAGATGGAGCCCGCCGATCACGGCATCTACGCGGTCCACGAGCGGCAGGCGGCAGATGTGGTCGAGCGTGTTCGTGACGCCAGAATGCGCGCAGCCCATGACGACCACCACGCCGTTCTTCGTCTTCAGCCAGAGGGCCTGGTCATCGTTGATGGGATCGTGGCGGGTGCAGGCCGGATCAAGGAAGAACATCGGCTCGGGCTTCTCGAAAGCGGCGTTGCGGTGAATGAAGCCGGTCACACCAATGTCCTCGGCGATCTGCATTGTCGACTGTGTCCAGACAACGCGCTCGGCCATCTGTTCGATGACGGTTGCCGAGGAGGGAGGCATACCGATGGATGTGTGGGGCGGTGGATCGTGCCGATGGTAGCGGGGCATCATGGCGGCAGGATGCAGATACACGCGCAGCGGCCATGCATCGCGCGGCAGGTGAGCCAGGCCGCCCGTATGGTCGTAGTGGCCATGGCTGAGCACCAGGGCGTCGGCGCGCGCAATGTCGATGCCCATCGCTGCCGCATTGGCCAGATATGCGCCTGACTGGCCGGTGTCGAACAGGATGCGGGTGCCGTCGGCCTCGATCCAAAGGGAAAGGCCGTGTTCGGTCGCGAGGCCGGCGCGGTTCGCGGTGTTCTCGAGCAGTACGGAGACAGTGACGTTGGCTATCATGGCATTCTCTCCTCAGTGGAGATTCATCACGGGCACGGCAGGAAGACCGCTGCGGCAACCACGGTGACCCAGCCGTCCTTGCCGGCCACCGCGGACTGGGTGGCATTGGTCGTGCGGACAATCAGCCCGCCCATGCGGTATTGTTCCTTCCGGGCATCGTAGTCCACGTCAGGATCGAACGGCACGCCAATGACCGTGGCCAGCATCTGTGCGGCCAGATCCTCGGCATAGTCGCCCGCCTCCTCGTCCGTCTGTCCAAAGCTGTGGTGTTCAGACAGGTAGCCGTGGCGGTTGCGGTCGCCCGGCACGGCGAGGCCAATGGAGGCCGAGGCGAGCCGATGCGGCTCCTTCGTGGCATTCTCGGCCATGACGCAGTATACAATCTCACCGCTTTGGAGTTGGGCAAGGCCCGACTTCGCCGTGATGACCTTGCAGCCGGGTGGCAGGATCGAGCTGACGCGCACCAGATTGAAGCGTGCAATGCCCGCGTCGCGCAATGCTGCCTCGAAACTGCTCAGTTTCTCGCGATGCCTGCCCACCCCCTTGGTCAGGAATGCCCGTGCGGGAATGAAAGGGCTCATGGTGGTTAATGGTCGCAGACGTTATCGCCGGTGACCAGCGTACCGGCAAGGTAGTCGAGGACGAGTTTGTCGGGCTTCTCGGCCGACGCGCCGACAACCACCTCGATCTTGTGGGTGGCAAACAGGTCGCGGGCACGTCCTCCCATGCCGCCCGCGATGATGACATTGACACCGCGCTCGGCGAGCCACGGGGGCAGGAGGCCGGGCTGGTGCTCGGGCGCCTTGATTTCATCGCGCTTGGTTATTTTCTTCGTCGTGGGGTCGACGTCAATGAGCGCGAACCGTTCGCAATGGCCGAAATGCATCGCAAGTTTCCCGTCGGCTAAGGGTAGTGCAAACCGCATGGTGGTCTCCTTGGTTGTTGATGAGAGAGGTGATGTGACAGACATTCTTTCAAGAGCGAGGATCGGTTGGATGACGCATGAGAACGCGCGGTCGGACACGGACACGTCAAGGGCGCCGCCGCGGAACGCGCCGGCATCGCACGCCGCGCCGATGAGCGGGTCGAACGGAATCCGGCCAAGGAAGGGCACGCCCATCTCGTGTGCCAGGCGTTCGCCGCCTCCGGTGGGGAACAGATTGACAGTTGCGCAGCAGCGCGGACACACAAACCCGCTCATGTTCTCGACAACGCCGAGGACGGGAAGGCCGAGTGCGCGGCAGAAACTGACGGATTTCCGCACAGCGGCGCAGGCGACCTCTTGCGGTGTCGTGACAATCACCGCGCCGTCCGCATGCGCGATGAGCTGGCAGACGGAAAGAGGTTCGTCGCCCGTGCCGGGCGGGGCATCCACGACCAGATAATCAAGGTCGCCCCATTCGACATCCTTGATGAACTGGGTGATGGCGCCCATCTTCATCGGCCCACGCCAGATTACCGCATCGGCCCTGTTGCGGAGCAGGAAGCCGATGGACATGGCCCGCAGGCCTCCACGCTCGATGGGCATGATGCCGCCGGAGGGTGATGGTCCTGGTTCTTCCTCGAGTCCGAGCATGGTGGGCACACTGGGGCCGTGGATGTCTACATCCAGCAGGCCCACACGCTTGCCCGCCCGCACCAGCGCCATGGCGAGGTGTACCGCCACAGTGCTCTTGCCGACACCGCCCTTGCCGGACATGACCATGATTTTGTGCGTGATTCTGGAGAGCCGGGCATTGAGCGCGCGGCGGTCTTCGTCGTCTGAAACGGGTGTGCGGCGTGCTGAAGAATCCTCATGGGCGACCTTCCTGGTACGCTCGTGGTAGTTGGCGATCGCCGCAGTCAGCGTGTTCGCAGCCAGAAGGGCGCAGTGGCGCGATTCGTCCGGCACGTTGCCCGCGGCATCGAGGACATCCTGCTGGGCAATACCTGCAGCCTTCTTCAACGACGCGCCTTCGGCAAGCCGCGCCGCCGCGCTGCCGCACAGTATTGAATGGCCACAGCCGTCCGTGGTGAAGGTCGCGCGTGCAACCTTTCCCTCGAGGACCAGCAGCCAGAACTCCATCGTGTCGCCGCAAGGGCCGGTGATGCGCGCGGTGCCGTTCGCGCCGCGCAGAGGCCCGAAGTTCGCGGGCAGCACCCGCATGTCTTTTATGCCATCATCGTGCATATGCTCTCCCCTACGTGCTTGATACTTGTTGCCGCGGGTCCGCTGCCGTGTTCGACAACGGACAGCCCCTTCACTTGCGCATCCGTCACGGCCCGGTCATAGGGGATGCGCGGGGCGATTACCGCGCCCGTTTCGATTGCCGTGCGTTCTATCCGAGCCGCCATGTCGGGATTGATGTCCCACTTGTTCACGCATACTGCCGCCGGGATGCGGAAGTGCCGGGCAAGTGCAAGCACACGTGCCATATCATGCCCGCCGGACAATGTCGGCTCGGTCACCACCAGCACCATCGTCGCGCCGCCAATGGAGGCAATGACGGGACAGCCGATGCCGGGCGGGCCATCCACGAGCACCGTGTCGCGCCCGCGCTCCTCGGCGATGCGCTTGGCTTCGCGGCGGACGAGCGACACGAGCTTGCCGGAGTTCTCGGCCGCGATGCCCAGCCGTGCATGCACCATCGGGCCACACCGCGTGTCCGAAACGAACCATTCACCGCATGCCCGGTCAGGGAAATCAATGGCCTTGACGGGACAGAAGTGGACACATACGCCGCAGCCTTCGCAGGCTATTGGATCCACGGTGAACGTTGCCTCGCCTGCCGCGTGGCCGTTCATTTTCACCGCATCGAAGCGGCAGTGGGCGAGACACGCGCCGCAGCCGATGCAGTCCGCCTGCCGTATGACAGCCTCGTGCCCGCTGGTGAACGCTTCGCGGCGGACAATCGTGGGCGCAAGGACGAGATGCAGGTCAGCCGCATCAACGTCGCAGTCGGCCAGCACTGCGTTCTTCGCCAAGGCGGCGAAGGAGGCGAGCACGCTGGTCTTGCCCGTGCCACCCTTGCCGCTGATGACCACCAGTTCTTTCATTGCCGCACACCTTCTTCCTTGTGCGCGGCTCGTGCGACGCAGGAGGAAGGCTTCCGCACGGAACCCTCCACTTTGTTGTGTTCGCAGACGACCATGGAACCCACAGTGGTGCCGAGGTGCGCGGCGACATGGGCGCACTTGACGCGGAGCAGGAAGAACACATGCTTGTCGGTGGTCCCTGCAAGGCTCTCGCAGTTGCCCTGACCCTTGGCAATGACGAGGTCGCTCGCTTCAAAGATGTGGCGGAACTCCTCCGAACAGTCCTCGATGATGGTGCCCGGTGCATCGGAACCGTTTGATACGACGCGGACAATGTCCGGCAGGCCCGCCACTCCGGCATCGTCAAGCGTAGCATCGTTGAGCACGGGCGCGCCGCGGACGCCGACAATCGTCTTGTCCCGCGGCAGAGCCTCGATGAGCGCGCGGTCGAAGACGATTTCCCCCGCATTGTCGGCAAGATACAGAATCCGCCGCGCCCGCGCCGCCGCGTCGAACAGCGCATCCGCTGGGCCGGTCAGCCACTCCCTGCATGCGCGGCACACCGCGGTACACATGTCCGCTTCCACCACACCACCCTTCGCCCCCGCATCCATCAGGTTGCCAGCGATCGCCATGCACACCAATGCCGTCCGTGGATGCTCGTCCCTCCGTGCCTCGTCCCGCAGGGACGGATAGAGGTCGAGCGCCGTGCGGTTCATCCGCTCCTTCATCGCGCGATAAGGATCGGCATCACCCGCCTCGGCGCGGATCATGCGATGGATGCGCTGGGCCACCGCCGCGGGCGAGGCGACCCATGTGGTTTCAGCAAGGCTGGACAGCACGCGGCACAATATGCCGGCCCGGCGGTTTGTGTCGGCGATGCAGAAGCCCGCCGCCTCGGCCGCCTGCCGGACAATGCAAGGGATGCAAGCGAGGGCGGTGTTCATGCGCCGGGGCCACCTTGCGCCACGCGCAGTTCCTCGGCACCGCAAAACGCCGCCTCGATCCGCAGTACTACCGCCGCCACGCCCGGATGCTTCTTGTTGTGCCGTGACTGCATGTTCTCGAATGCCGGTCCTTGCGTGTGATACGTCAATGCGCCTTTTGCCTGGAACGACTTGCCTTCCTTCGTGATGAACAGGAGTGCGCCCGTCGAGCCGTTCTTGATGTTGGCGCGCGTCTTGTGGAAGTAATTGTCGGCCACGATGAAGCCCGTGGTGGCGTCGAACCAGATTTCGCCGACATAGATCGCGTTGGGTTTGTTCGACGCATCCACTGTTGCCAGCACCGCCGGTCCTTCGCGCTGTTCCCACGCTTTCGCCATGATTTCCATTCCGTTTGCCATAGTAGCTCCTTGGTTTATTGTTGCAGTTGTTGCTTTCTCCACATTAAAGGAAAAACGATGTCGCTGGTGCAGCAGGGCAGCCAGACGGCTAAGAACAGGAACACGGCGACGGCGGGTACGGTCGCCAGTGTCATGCGGGACCCCATGGCCATTGTCATGTGGAACAGTGATGCCCATGTGCTGACAAAGACATGGGCGGCATGCGGCAACCGCGTGTGCGGCCACCAGTAGGCGATGGCGATTCCTGCCAGGGCCAAGGGATTGACCAGCCACCATTTCTCAATGAAGCCGAGATGGAAGCCGCGATGCGGAAGCTCCAGCAACCACTCGCCCGCGAACGGAATGAGCGAGTCGCTCAGGGTGGCGATGCCAACGGAACCGACATAGCCGATCAGGACGGTACGCACCAGGCCTCCCCGTCTATTGAGGCGGTACATGGCGGTGGTCACGAGCGCGCTGAGCACGACGTGTGTGGGATGGAATGTCCAGAACAACATCTCCGATGTGCCGCGAGGGATCCTGAGGAACGCCATGAGCAACGCAAGCCCGATGCCCGATGCCGTCCCGAGCACCGTGAACGGGGCATGGCGGCCGAGCTGACGGACGATTTCCGGCGCGTTCATTGCCGCCCCCCCTTGCCATCGCGTGTCGGCCGCTCCATGCTGAAGTACACGCGTCCACCGACGCGCTCTTCGGCAATCCCCCCCTCGTCGCGGATGTGCGCGACGGCCTTGGCGGCCTGTGTCGGATGCAGGCCGAGGCCGTGCGCGATGTCGTCCACCGTGCAAGGCCTGCGGCGCAGCAACTCGATCACGTCGCGGTCACAGGCGCGCGTGTCTTCCATGCCTGCCGGGCCGTGGTAGTCTGCGATCATTTCACAGTTCCCTTCGAACGCATGGCAGAACCGCTGCATGTCCGCGTGCGGCACGGCGAACGCAAAGTCTTCCGCTGGTGGCCGTGTCACAGTGTTCAACTGCACGCGATCAGGCCGGATGCGCCGCGCAACCGCCGCGATCTTGGCCACTTCGGCATCGAGCGCCGTCATGCCGCCGAGCAGAAGCACTTCCAGCCACAGTGCGCCGCCATAGCGGTGCCGGAATTCCACCAGTCCTTCGACCATCCGGTCGAAAGAGATAGCAGGATGCGGCCGGTTGACATGGCGGAACATTTCGCCGTCTCCGGCATCGAGCGACGGCAGCACCATGTCAGCGGACAGGAGCGCATCTTGCACGGCGCTGTCCCAGAGCAACGAACCATTAGTAAGCACTGCCACGGGCAGCGTCGTCTCCTTTTTAATGATGGTGACAAGTTCACCGATGTACGCGTGGAGCGTCGGCTCGCCTGAGCCGGAAATAGTAACGCAGTCGGGCGTGCAGGTAGCCAGCGTGCGGCGCAGATCCGCAAGCACGGTGTCCACCGGCACATAGTCGCGGCGCGTGACCGTTCGATCCGTGGTTCTGCCCAGTTGGCAATACACGCAATCGTACGTGCAGGTCTTGAACGGCACCAGATCAACGCCCAGGGATCGCCCCAGGCGCCGCGAGGGAACCGGCCCGAAGACATGGCAGGACACGGGAGACGTCACACATCGCCTCCGCATGCCGCCGTGCCGCACCGCGTGGCGCGGTCGCAGCAGGTTTTTCCCCCGCTTTCAAGTGGACACGACGAGCTGGAACCCTGGAAGGGCGTCCCTTTCATAATGAAGCCCGCGCCCGTTCCCGGCAGGCGCCGCACGCGCTTCCCACATTCGGGACAGGTATTCACCAGCTTCAACTTCGTTGCCGCGCCGCCCGGCATGCCGCCGGGATGCCGGTTGGGTCCCTCGACGGTCACGGCAACGCAGTCGTATCCGTTGCGGTGTGCCACCGTCTCGGTCAGGCCCGCCGTCGCCATGGCGAGGTTGCCTACGGCCGTTGACCATACGCCCACGGTGCCATCATGCTCGCGGTGTATGCCGTACAGGTTGGCACCGGCGATCCGCGCCTCGAGTGTGGCAATGGCCGCAAGGCGCAGGGTGCTGGGCCGACCGCCGAAGAACGAAATCTTCTCGGCGCAGTCGCCGCAGGCAAAGACATGTTCGTGCGACGTCCGCATGGTGCGGTCCACGGCAATGGCGCCCGTAGGCCCCAACGCGATTCCGACAGTCCTTGCCAGTTCCACGTTGGGCATCGCGCCAATGCCAAAGATGACCACATCGGCGGGAATGACCGTGCCGTCGGCCAGCTTGACCGCGGTGACTTTGCCGTTTCCTTGCAGTTCTGCCACCATCACGCTGGTCCGCACATGGACGCCCCGTGCTTGGACAGCGGCTTCCATCTCGGTACAGAACTCCTCGTCATAAGCAAGGCTGAGGCAATGCGGTGCGACTTCCAGCACCGTGACGGTCTTGCCACCCAGCTTCTGGATCTCGTCGGCGAACTCGATGCCAATGAACCCGCCGCCGATAACCACCACATTGGTGGCATCCTTGATCCGTGCCTGGAGCGCATCGAGGTGCGCCACGTCCTTGTACACCGGGTACACCCCGTCCTTCTCCGCTCCCGGCACCGGCAAGCGTACTGGCAGCGAGCCCGTGGCCAGCACCAGCCGGTCGTAGGCGACCGCTTCGCCGGAGGTGTGGACAGCCCGGCCTGCCAAGTCAAGCGCCATGACCGTGGCGCACGCAACCGATACGCCCGCCTTTTCCAGGAGCGCATCGGGCACTAGGTTCTTCGCCGTACCGCCCAACGTGCCAAAGATGTAGGGAATGCCGCACGGCACCAGCACCTGCTGCTCCTGGCGCACCACGAGGATGCTCTTGTCCGGGTAATGCCGCCGCGCCGTGAGCGCCGCCGTGATCCCCGCCGCGCTGCCGCCCACAATCAGTATCTCTGTCGCACGCATCGTATCTCCTCGTCCATTGTGTTAAGAGGGTATCCGCACTCCAAAATTAAGAACCACGCCCGGCACGGTGTCCAAGTCGTGCCACGCGGTGCACTCCAGGCGTGCCCGCAGCATGAATCCCGCTTCCTCGATCTCGCGGACAACGTCTTCGACCGACATCTCCTGAAAATGCAAGGCGGGCATATTGTCGCGCACATGTGTGGGATGCACGGACAGGATGCCGTCCTCGGCCAGCAGTGCGCGCAGGTCGGCGTAGAGCGCGCGGCGCGCGGACACATCCATATAATGTAGCACGTCATAGAGCAGGATGACGGAACATTTCCGGCCACCAAGCACGGCGGGCACTTCGCGCAGGGCGCTCCGCACATGAAGCGTGGAAAGCCCGAGCACGGAGGCACGCGCCGCCAGCCACCACCGGCGAAGGAATTCGCGCTCGATCGCACAAACCATGCCGCATTGGCCAACGACGCGCGCCGCAGGCACGCTGTAGTGGCCGGGTCCCGACCCGAAATCGAGCACCACACCGCCCGGATGGACGGATATTTTTTGGAGGAACGCAAGGCCCTCCCGGAATTCCCAGGCCGTAATACGCTTCCGTGTTGACGGCACGAGCCAGCGAGCAAACCGGACAAGCCGGCTGCGGATCATTGCCAGTAGTGGTGGTGCCGTGGTCATTGCGCGGCTCCAGTAGTGGCGCACCGAAGGTGCACCTCGGCCAGAACGTCGCGCAGCGCGGCACGCATGCCGGGCACCGCATCGAGCAGCGTGCCACCGTTCGATATGGTCTCGGCGACTCGGCGGTCTTCGGGCACTTCGAGGAGCACGGCAATGTTCTCCTTCCGGCAAAATTCGGTCACGCACGTATCGCCCGCGTTGGCCCGGTTGATGATGACACCAAAGGGCATGCCCAGTTGGCGCACAGTCTCGACCGCGAGGCCGAGGTCATGCAGGCCAAAGGGCGTCGGCTCGGTCACCAGGAGTGCGAAGTCGCTGCCGCGCACGGCGGCGATCACGGGGCATGATGTTCCGGGCGGGCAGTCAATGATGATAGTGGCATTGCCTGTCGTATGGCGTTTGACCGCGCGGATGAGCGGCGGCGCCATTGGATTGCCCACCTGCAGCCGCCCCTGCACAAACTCGATGGCGCCATGGCGTCCCGATTCGACGACGCCCATCTCACGCGAGACTTCCGAGATCGCACCCGTCGGGCACACCTTTGCGCAGCCGCCGCAGCCGTGGCACATTTCGGGAAAGACCAAGGGCTGCGTCTTCATCACCACAATGGCATGGTACTGGCATATGCCGCTGCATGCGCCGCACGCCGTGCATTTCGCCTTGTCGACGACCGGGATGGGAATCCCTACCGGTTCCCACGCGCTGATCTCGGGTTTGAGAAAAACGTGGCAATTGGGGGCCTCGACATCACAGTCAAGCAGGCGCACAGGCCTGGGCGCGGCAAGCGCCAGGCTCACGGCAATCGTGGTCTTGCCTGTGCCGCCCTTGCCGGATGCGATGGCGATGTTCATACGGTCAGCACCTTAAAGGATTATCCGCAATGTTAGATTCAGCAACCCTCCGACCACCATGGAGGTGGTGAGCATGATCGCCGCCGCCTTCAGCGTCCCGGAGATGCCGAGTTCGCGGATCATAACCGCGCAGGTAGCAACGCAGGGGAACGAGAGGGCCAGCACAACGCAAGCTACCACGGTTTGTCCGGGCGAGAGGTGCAGGGGTGCCAGCATCCCCACCGCGACATCCTTCCTGAGGAATCCAACCACAAGCGCCGCCGCAGCCTCGGGCGGCAATCCCAGCAGACCGACAATTACGGGCGAGAGCACGCGTCCGATAACCCTTACAAGCCCCACTGTGTAAAGCAGGTTGACGAGCAGAACGCCGACAAACACAAATGGCACCGCTTCAAGCGTGAACGAAACGAGTCTTGTCCACACCTTCTTCGCGAGACCGCGCAGGTAGGGGATCCTGTACGGCGGTATGTCCTGCAGGAGTTCGGGGCTTTCTCCCCGGATCATCCGTTTCAGCAACAGGCCCAGCAGCAGCCACACCATGAACAACGTCCCAAAAATAGCGGTGAGCGCGCCAACGCCACAACGGCCCGCAAGACCGACAATCATCGCAATCTGCGCCATGCAGGGCACCGTGATGGCCATCAAAGTGATGCAAATGAAGCGCTCCTTGCCGCTTTCAAGGGTTCTGGCGGCAAGCGCTCCCGGCACGTTGCATCCCAGCCCAAGCAGCATCGGTATCGCCCCCATCCCATGCAGCCCTACCGCGTGCATGAACCGGTCGAACAAAACCGCGAGCCGGGGGAGGTATCCCGAGTCCTCAAGGAACGACAGCACAAGATAGAAGGCGAACACGTAGGGCAGGACGACTCCGAACGGCACAAACAGACCAGTGGTCAGGAGGCCGAATGATTCGCCGTAGCTGATGTTGCCATGGTCGAGCTTTCCAATCAACAAATCGTGCAGGAATCCGCCTTCCAAGTGCGCGGACAGCCGCAGCATCAAGGGAGTCCACGCCTTTGCGAAGATCGGTTCGATCACGCACTGAATAAGTCCTTCACCAATCACGTTCACCGCCGCCAGCGAAAGGCCCAGCACCAGCAGGGCGATCAGGCCACCCGTGAAGGGTCTTAACGACGCGTCTCCCAACCTCTCGAGCAGGGAGTGATGCCGGTGACTCAGGTGCTGGACCTTCTGAAGGATGGCGCCGACTGTCTCCCATCTTCGCGCATCCTCGAATTCATAACTGGACACCTTCGGCCGTGCAAGATGCTCCGCCAGCGTCTTGACCCCTTCCCCGGTCAGGGCGACGACCGGCACGCACGGCACACCCAGAATCTCCTGAAGAAGCGCGTCATTGATCTGGACGCCCGTGTGGCGGGCTTTATCCCAGAGATTGAGCGCCACGACCATGGGACTGCGGCGTTTCAGCAGTTGCAGCGTGAGCCCGAGGTTTCGTTCCAGATTCGTCGAATCCACAATGTTGAGGATGACATCCGTGTCCTGTGCCTGGGCCAGCACATGGACCGCGACCTCCTCGGCCTTGCAGGTGGGCTCCAGAGTGTAGGTTCCTGGCAGGTCAACTACCTCAGCCCGGCGGCCTGCGATACGCATCGTGCCCCGGGCGATTTCGACGGTCGTTCCGGGATAGTTCGAGACGATGACATTCAGACCGGTAAGCCGGTTAAACACTGCGCTCTTCCCCACGTTCGGATTTCCCGCGAGAAAAACTTTCATGGCTGTTCTCCTCGTGTTTCCGGCTCTATCTCAAGAAGTATCTTCGCGGCCATGCCGCGGCCCAATGCAAGCTGGACATTGCCCACGCCGACTGTGACGGGCCCGCCGAACGGCAAACCGCTTGTCTTCACCAATCTCACTCCTGGCCTGATGCCAACGGCATCGAGGCGCGCGGTCAAGCCGCTGCCGGCAAGGATGGCAACTACCGTTCCCGCCTGTCCGGGAGGCATCATGGCAAGACTCATCCTGGCGGTTGCGTTCATGTCCTTACCTTGTGAATTCCGCCACCCGCGGCAGTGCCCTTGCCGGTGCCTTCCTTCCCGCTGGCGAACACGCGTGTCTTCATACGCCATGATCTCCTGCATCGAGGCCGAAGACGAGGACAACGCCGGGTATGACGTTAAAGTCATGCCACACGGGGCAGTCTTTGCGTACCCGCAGTTTGAATCCCGCATTCTCGATCTCGCGTATGACATCTCCGATGTCCATCTCCTGAAAGTGGCGAGAAGGCTGATTGTTGCGCATGTGCACGGGATAGACGTATACAGTGCCGCCATCGGCAAGCAGCGAACGCAGGGCGGCATACAAGGTGTGGCGCTCAGTCGCATCCAATAAATGCAACACGGCGAACAGCAACACGGCAGAGAACCGTTGCCCAGGCATCTTTGCCTGAACGTCGCCAAGGTGGGCATGCACATGGAGCATGGGCAGGTCGAGCATTGATGCGCGAAGTGCCAGCCACCAGCGGCGCAAGGCATTTCGCTCGATTGCACAGACTATTCCGGCATTACCCACAACACGGGCCGCAGGCACGCTATAATGGCCCAGCCCCGAGCCGAAATCGAGTACGGCTCCGCCCTGACCGATGCCCAAGGCTTTAAGAAATGTGATCCCCTCACCACGTTCCCAGGCCGCAATGCGCCGCCGCGCCGCCGGCGACAGCCAGCGCACGAACCTGCATAGACGGCTGCGCATCATTGCTGGAATGGATGGGCGTGGCTTCATGGTCACGGCGTTGGCTCGGTCACGAGGATGGCGACGTCGCATTCCGTCAGGCAGACCGGCGTGGGCGCGGCAAGCACCAATGCCACGGCGAGCGTTATCTTGCTTGTGCCGCCTTTGCTGGAAGCGATAGCGATATGGGAGCATGGTTTCATTACTGGAATCCCATGATATAGTCAAGCCCGAGTCTGAGAATTGCACCGTCTCCACGCAGCAATGCATCGAATCCCGCCTCATAGAGCATGGTACGGCATGCGGCCATGTCCAGTCCCCGATGTTTTTCGGTGTCTGTCTCGACGTCACGCGGATTTGCGCCCGTTTCAGCGTAGACAACGTTTGCGCCTGCAACGAGGCCGAGGAGATTCGGCTCATGGACAGCGATGTTCTTCGTCTCCGTACAGGCGAGCGAGGCAAGCGCGACTACCGCCGTGACCTGCGCCAGCCGCCGATCCGTGATCTGGCCATTGCGGCCAAGAGGGACACCAGGGGTATACACGCGCCGCATGGCAGCGTGCTGGAAGCATCCATGCTCAATGCCCAGAAACATCTGTTCGACGAGTTCGACGGACGTATGTTCGGGGCCGACAGGTTCGCAGCAATAGTAGAAGTCCAATCCGGTTTCCTTGATGACGCGGAAGGTATTCAGCCTGGACTGTGGATCCAACGAAGTGTCACGCCCTTCCCGCAGGCGGCAGACATGATAGGCCCCATTTACGCCGGCAGCTTTCAACTGCATAGCTTGGTTCAGGTCAAAGTCTCCGATGTTGACAACGATCTGCGTGTGAGCCGGGATCTCCTTGCGGACGGCCGAGACGGTTTGCAACAGGCGGTTGAGATCAAATTCATGCATGGTCATGAGAAACAGTGCGAACAAGTCTCCGTTATCGGCAAAGGAATGCGCGCGGCGGCGCACCTCGTCCAAGGGCATCTGTGCGGGCTCCATCTTGGCATGGTCCTTGCCAAACACGCAGAATCCGCAGTTGCCAGGGCAGGGCGCGATGTCAATGCCGATCTGCCCCAGCAGAATGGCATGGTTGCCAAACCGGCGCCGGGAGACTGCATCGGCGGTGGCCATGAGAAGCGCCGCATCGAGTGATGTGGAGGGAATGTCCAGCAACCAGATGCAGTCGTCCTTGCTGGGCGCATGGCCATCAAGGGCGGCATCGAGAATGCGCCGTGTTTTCTGGGATTCGTTCATCGAGTATTTTGCCCTGTCTTGCATGTTACTTGTACACTTCCACCTTCGCCTCGCGACGTATGCAGTCAAGCAGCGATGTCATTGTCTTGTTGGCGTATTCTTCCTGTAGAGCCTTGAGGACATCAACGTCGGTCAGCGATACCCGGCGGAGAATATGAACGCCCCACGGCGAGACGACCGGCTGGCTCACCTCATCGGGCTTGAGTTGACGGATTGCTTCCTCGACTTCACGGCCAAAGGCGTTCCTGGGCACGCAACCGAGGTCGCCACCGGTCGGCCCGCTTACCCTGTCTTCCGAGCATGCGGCGGCAACTGCCTCGAACTTTTCGCCGCGATGGAGACGGCTCAATGCCTCTGTCGCCTTCTCCTTGGCCCGTTCAACGACATTGCTGGGATCGGAGACCAAGTCGTTCTGTTGGGCAATGTTGAAGAAGACATGAGAGAGCCTGATGTGGCTCCGCTCGAAGCGCGCACGCTCCTGGGCAAGCAGTGCGTTGCGCTTCTCGCCGGCAGGATGCTCATTGTCCCACATCTTGTCAACCTCCTGTTTGATGCCAATGGTGTTGGACACGGTTGTCCGCAAGTCGTCCATGGTCATCATGGTGGC
>Ga0315278_10002739_pt1 | contig 15717 bp, 17 predicted proteins | sample YL17G06_0_MG_FD_203880 | JGI IMG/M metagenome (GOLD analysis project Ga0315278, IMG submission 203880) | Sediment microbial communities from Yellowstone Lake, YNP, Wyoming, USA - YL17G06_0 | ecosystem: Environmental > Aquatic > Freshwater > Lake > Sediment | place: USA: Wyoming | collected... | reverse complement strand
CCGTACCTCCGCGAGGCGATCGCCGACGCCGTGACGCGCGCGGGGTTCCCGCCGGTGCACCTCGCGCCGATCAATTTCGATGCGCTCTTTGCGCAGCAACTCGCGCAGATGGCGCCGGCGCCCGCGACCGCCAACTGACGTCCCGCCCGATGCCGCATCGCGTGTTCGCATCGCTGCCGCGGGCGACCGCCTGCGCGCTGGCCACGCTCGCGCTCTGTTTCACCTCGGGGCGCCCGGCCGCCGCCGCCGAGTACCGCGCCACGGGCGATCCGGCGACGGTGCTCTACGACGCGCCGTCGGCCAAGGCGAAGCCGCTGTTCGTGCTGGGGCGCGACACGCCGCTGGAGTTGATCGTCCCGCTCGAAGGATGGGTGAAGGTGCGCGACGTCGGCGGCAGCATCGGTTGGGTTGAAAGGAAATCGCTCTCCAACGAGCGCTCGCTGGTCGTTCGCGTGCCGCTTGCCGAAGTGCTCGCGAATCCCGATCCCGCCGCTGCGCTTGTCTTTCGTGCCGAGCAGAACGTGCTGCTCGAATTGGCGGAGCCGGCCGCCTCGGCGGCGACGACCGCCGCTCCCGGCTGGGTCAAGGTCCGCCACCGCGACGGACAGACGGGCTTCGTGCGGATCGCGCAGGTTTTCGGCCTGTAACGCGCTGCCCGCCACCCGTCCGCGCCCGGCATTCCTCGGATGACGCCCTCTGCAGCCGTTCTTGGCGCCGGCGCCTGGGGCACCGCGGTCGCCGCCCACCTCGCGCGGCGCAGCGATCTCCGGGTGGCGCTGTGGGCGCGCGACACGGCGCAGGCGCGCTCCATGGCCGCGACCCGCGTCAACAGCAAGTACCTGGCGGGAATCACGCTGCCCGACGCGTTGCTGGTGACCAGCGACCTGGGCGATGTGGTGGGGGCCGGAGTGCTGATCGTCGGGACCCCGATGGCGGCGCTGCCTGCCATCGCCGGCGAATTCGCCGCTGCCGGCGCGCGCGCGCCGCTCGTCTGGCTGGCGAAGGGATTTCTCGCGGTGCCGGCAAGCGACGCGCAGCCCGCGGGCTTCGCGCTCGCGCATCAGGTGCTGGCGCCCCGTTGGCCGGCGCCGGTCGGCGTGATCTCGGGTCCGAGTTTCGCGGACGAGGTCGCACGCGGGCTGCCCACCGCCGTTGCCGTGGCGGCGACGGAGCGGGCGCTCGCCGGAGAAGTCGCGGCGCTGCTGCGCGGCGACACGCTGCGCGCCTACGAGAGCGACGACATCGCCGGCGTCGAAGTCGGCGGGGCGGTGAAGAACGTGCTCGCGATCGCCGCCGGAGCGAGTGACGGGCTTGGCTTCGGCCACAACGCCCGCGCCGCGCTGATCACGCGCGGCCTCGCCGAGACCGGGCGGCTTTCGGCGGCGCTCGGCGGGCAGCGCGAGACGCTGATGGGGCTCGCCGGACTGGGCGACCTCGTGCTGACGTGTACCGGCGATCTCTCGCGCAACCGCCGCGTCGGCCTGGCGCTCGCGCAGGGCAAATCGCTGCCGGCGATCCTTGCCGAACTGGGTCACGTCGCCGAGGGCGTGAACGCGGCTGCCGCCGTCCGCGCGCTGGCGCGGCACCATGACGTCGAATTGCCGATCTGCGACGCCGTGTACCGGGTGCTGTACGAATCGCTGCCGCCTAGGGACGCAGTCGAGGCGCTGCTGAAGCGCGAACCGCGTTCGGAGAGTCAGTGATGCCGGCGCCGCGACTTTGAGCTTGTCCGTGAATAGGACGCCAACGTGTTCTATTGACGGACAAGCTCCTGGCTGCCGGTGAATCCGGTCTGTCGCCAGGCCTCGTAGACGGCGACCGCGACCGCGTTCGACAGGTTGAGACTGCGCACGCCGGGGCGCATCGGGATCTTCAGGCGCGCATCGGTGGCGAAACCTGAGAGCACCTCGTCGGGCAGGCCGGAGGTCTCGCATCCGAACACCAGCACGTCCCCCGGCGCAAACCTCGCCGCGTAAAGCGAACCGGCGCCACTCGTCGTGAATGCATACCAGCGACGCGGGCGCTCCCGCTCCAGCGCGGCACGGCAGGCGGGGAAGTCGCGATGGACGAGAACCCGTGCGTATTCGTGGTAGTCGAGCCCCGCGCGCTTCAAGTCGCGGTCATCCATCCGGAAGCCGAGCGGCTCGACCAGATGCAATTCGGTCGCCGTGTTGGCGGTGAGGCGGATCACATTGCCGGTGTTCCCCGGGATCTCGGGGCGGACGAGGACCACCGCAAAAGGCGCGGCGCTGCCGTCTGCGGATGCAGAGGGGTCGGTCATCGGATCCGCGCCGGCGGCAGCGTGCGCGCGACGACCCAGCATTCGACCTGTGCCGCCCCGGCGCGGCGCACCGTCGCGGCGGCTTCGGCGAGTGTCGCGCCGGTTGTCATCACGTCGTCGACCAGCGCGATGCGCGCGCCGCGAACGTCGGCGCGACAAGCGAAAGCGCCGCGGACGTTTTTCGCGCGCTCCGACCAGCGCAGGGCGGCCTGCGGCACCCCGGAGGTGACGCGCTCGAGCGAAGCGGCGAGCGGCAAGCCGAGGCGCCGCGCGACGCGCAGGGCAATCTCATGCGCCTGGTTGAAGCCACGCTGCTGCTGGCGGGCCGACGCCAGTGGCAGGGCGACGAGGCGGTCGGGTCGGTCCGCTTCGTGCCGCGCCTCGAGCGCGACGGCGACCGCGGTCGCGAGTTGCTCCGCCGCCCAGTCGGCGAATGCCAGCCGGCCTCCGTATTTGAGCTGCTGGAGCAGACGGTCGACCGGGAACGCGTAGACAAGCGCGGCGACGGTTGCCGTGAACGGCGGCGGACGATCGAGGCACGCGCCGCACACCGCCGCCTCCGGCGCCGGCAGGGCGCAGACCGGACATGCCGGGGGCAGATACGGCAGCGCCGCGGCGCAGGCGCCGCACACCAGCGCGTCGCCGGCGCGCCCGGCACACAACGCGCAAGCCTGCGGCAACAGCCGGCGCGCGGCGGATTGAGCATGACCCGCAAGCCGACGCCAGGCCCGCCCGGCGCCGGCTTGCCTGCGCATCATCGTGCCGTCAAATGATCGTAGCGCCTGATTTGACAAGGACGGGACCTCCCTCGACACTCGGCTCGATTGTAGTCGAGCGTCGCCATCGCCCGATGGCGCGGTCCACGTTACCTTCGAGGCTGTCGCGATGCCATCCGTCGAACGCATGACCCACCTCCCGCAGGCTGCGGCCGCGCCGGCACGGGGTTCGCCGAGGAGCCCTGCGCGGCGGCGATGGACCGTCGAGGCGATCGAGGCGCTGTTCGACCTGCCGTTTCCCGAACTCGTCCACCGCGCGCAGGAGACGCACCGCGCGCACCACGCACCGAATGCGGTGCAGCTGTCGACTCTGCTGTCGATCAAGACCGGCGGCTGCCCGGAGGACTGCGGCTACTGCCCGCAGGCGAAGCGCTACCAGACGGGCGTCGAGGACGAAGCGCTGGTCGACCTCGAGACGGTCGTGGCGACGGCGCGCGCCGCGAAGGCGCACGGCGCAACCCGGTTCTGCATGGGCGCGGCGTGGCGCGGCCCGAAGCAGCGCGACCTCGATCCGGTGCTGGCGATGGTGCGCGAGGTGAAGTCGCTCGGGCTGGAAACCTGCGCGACGCTCGGCATGCTGAAGGACGGCCAGGCCGAGCAGTTGAAGGATGCCGGGCTCGACTACTACAACCACAACCTCGATGCCGCGCCGGAATTCTACGGCGAGATCATCACCACGCGCGACTACCAGGACCGGCTCGACACGCTGGCGCGCGTGCGCGGTGCCGGCATCAACGTCTGCTGCGGCGGCATCGTCGGCATGGGCGAGTCGCGGCGGCAGCGCGCGGGGCTGGTCGCGCAGCTCGCGAACATGGACCCCTATCCGGAATCGGTCCCGATCAACCATCTGGTGCAGGTCGAGGGGACGCCGCTGCACGAGCAACTGGGCGGCGAGAGTGCGCTCGACCCGCTCGAGTTCGTGCGCACGATCGCCGTGGCGCGAATCACGATGCCCACTGCGCTGGTGCGGCTGTCGGCAGGCCGGCGCGAGTTGGGCGAAGCGGTCCAGGCGCTGTGCTTTCTCGCCGGCGCCAACTCGGTCTTCTACGGCGACAAGCTGCTGACGACCGGCAATCCGGAGGTCGAGGCCGATCGGGCGCTATTCGCGAAGCTCGGCCTCGTTACGGCCGCGTGATGCAGGTGGGGCAGGGCGTCACCGCGTGATGCCCCGGTATTGCGCTCCGTGACGCTGATCGCCGGCCTGGAGCGCGGTCTCGCCGACCGCGAGGCGGCAGGGCTCCTGCGCGCCCGCCGCACGCTGGAATCACCCACGGGCGCGCGCGTCGAGGTCGACGGGCGCCCGCTGATCGCGTTCGCCAGCAATGACTACCTGGGTCTCGCGGACCACCCGGAGGTCGTTGCCGCCGCCCGCGACGCCGCGACCCGCTGGGGCGTGGGTGCCGGTGCATCGCACCTCGTCTGTGGCCACTTCACACCGCACGCCGCGCTCGAAGCCGAGCTCGCCGCGTGGGTGCGCCCCTGCGCCGGCGCGCGGGCGCTGACGTTTTCGAGCGGCTATCTCGCCAATCTCGCGATCCTGACCGCGCTCGCGGGTCGCGGCGCCGCCATATTCGCGGACCGGCTCAATCACGCCTGCCTCAACGACGGCGCGCTGCTGTCCCGTGCCGAGCTCGTCCGTTACCCTCATCGCGACGCTGCGAAACTGCGGACCCGCCTCGCGTCGTCGACGGCAAGACCCAAGCTGATCGCGACCGACGCGGTGTTCAGCATGGACGGCGATCTCGCGCCGCTGCCGGAACTGCTTGCGCTGGCCGGGGAATTCGACGCGTGGCTCGTGGTCGATGACGCGCACGGCTTCGGCGTGCTGGGAGACGGCGAGAACGCGGGCCGCGGGACGCTGGCCCAGTTCGGCCTTGCTTCGGAGCGGATCGTCTACATGGGCACGCTCGGCAAGGCGGCCGGCGTGGCCGGAGCGTTTGTCGCCGCGCACCCGGCAGTGATCGAGACGTTGATCCAGGTGGCGCGGACCTACGTCTACACCACTGCCGCGCCGCCGCTGCTGGCCGAGGCGCTGCGGGCCGGCCTCTCGATCATCCGCGCCGACCGTGCCCGCCACGCGCATCTGTCGGCGCTGATCGGGCACTTCCGGCAACGGATGCAGCCGCTGTCCTGGAAGCTGCTGCCGTCGGGAACGCCGATCCAGCCGCTCGTCGTTGGCGACAATGCCGGCGCGCTCGCGCTCTCGGGCGCGCTTTGGCAGCGCGGCTTCTGGGTGCCCGCGATCCGGCCGCCGACGGTCCCCGCCGGCACTGCGCGGCTGCGGATAACGCTGACGGCCGGACACACCAAAGGTGACGTCGACGCGCTGGTCGACGCACTGGCGGAACTCGCGCCGTGATGCCGGCGCCCGGATCCCCGGTGAACCCGCGGCCGCAGGTCGAATCCTTCGGCACCGGTCCCCCGCTCGTGCTGTTGCACGGCTGGGCGATGCACTCCGGGATGTGGGGGTCGCTGGTGGCGCAACTCGCGACGCGGTTTCGCGTGCATGCCGTCGATCTGCCCGGGCATGGCCACAGCGCGCCGGTTGCGCCGTACACGCTGGACGCCGTGGTGACCGCGGTGGCCGCGGCGGTCGAGGGGGGAAGCGAGCCGCTCACGGTCGTCGGCTGGTCGCTGGGCGGCGTGGTGGCGCTGCGCTGGGCGCATGCGCGGCCCGCGTGCGTCGCCCGACTGGTTGTGGTCTGCACGACGCCCTGCTTTGTCGCGCGCGACGACTGGCCGCACGCGATGGCGCAGCAGACGCTCGCGCGATTCGGCGACGAGTTGCGCGCGTCGTACCGGCTCACGCTGCTGCGGTTCCTGACGCTGCAATTGCAGGGCAGTGCCGAGGGCCGGGCCGCGCTGGCGTCGTTGCGCCGCCAGCTGTTCGCGCGCGGTGAACCGGCGCCGGTCGTCCTGGCGGAAGCGCTCGCGGTCCTTGCGGGTGTCGATCTGCGCGCGGAAGTGCCCTCGATCCGGCAGCCGACGCTCGTTGTCGCCGGCGACCGCGACCCGCTGACGCCGCTGCCCGCGGGCACGTGGCTCGCCGGCGCGCTGCCGAACGCGCGGTTCGTTTCGATCCCCGGCGCTGCGCATGCGCCGTTCCTGTCGCACCCGGCGGCATTTGCGGCGATCCTGACGGCATTCTTCGATGAGCGCTGAGCGCCCGCCCGTGCCGTCTGCTCCGGACGCCGCCGATCCGGGGGCGCTCGATGCGCGCGCGGTGCGGCGTGCCTTTTCGCGCGCCGCCGCGACCTACGCCGCCGCGGCGGTGCTGCAGCGCGAAATCGGCGGGCGGATGGCCGCGCGGCTGGACGTGGTGAGGCTCGCCCCCGTTGCCATTCTCGATGCGGGCTGCGGCACCGGCGATGCGCTCCCGCACCTCGCCGTGCGCTACCCGACGGCGCGTCGCGTCGCCCTCGATCTCGCGTTGCCGATGCTTGCCGCCGCCCGCGTTCGCAGCGACGAGCGCAGTTCGCTGTTTACGCGCCTCGTCGGGATGGTGCGCGGCGATGACGGGCCATCCCCGCCCCCGGCGTACGTCTGTGGCGACATCGTTGCGCTGCCTTTCGCCGCCGGCGCGTTCGACCTGGTCTGGAGCAACCTCGCGGTCCAGTGGGTCAACGAATTGCCGCGTGCGCTCGCCGAGTTCCGGCGCGTGCTCAAGGTGGGTGGTCTCGTGTCGTTCACGACGTTCGGGCCCGATACGCTGAAGGAGTTGCGTGCCGCGTTCGCCGGCGTCGATCGGCACCCGCATGTCAGCCGCTTCGTCGACATGCACGACATCGGCGACATGCTCGTGCAGGCGGGATTCGCCGATCCGGTGATGGACATGGAGTACCTGACGCTCACGTATGCCGACGCGGTGGCGATGATGCGCGACATGAAGGCGATCGGCGCGACCAACGCGACGCTCGGCCGCCGGCGCGGCCTGACGGGCCGCGGGCGCTGGGAGCGGGCGCGTTCGACGCTCGACGGGATGCGGCGCGACGGCCGGATTCCCGCCACTTTCGAAGTGATCTACGGCCACGCCTGGAAGGTCACGCCGACGCGCACTGCCGACGGGCGCGCGATCGTGCAGGTCGAGCGCCGACCGGGGGGCGAGGATCCTGCGCGCCCCTTGCGGTAAGGATTTCTACCCGGATTCTTCCGACATGGCCCGAGGAATTTTCGTCACCGGCACCGACACCGGCGTCGGCAAGACCGTCGTCGCGGCGGCGCTCCTGCGCGGGCTTGCGGCGGACGGTTTCCGGGCGATCGGGATGAAGCCCGTCGCGGCGGGAATCGAGCGGGGCGAAGCGCAGAACGCCGATGTCGCGGCGCTCGTCGCCGCCGGGAACGTTGCGGCGCCACACGCCGCGGTCAATCCGTTCGCGTTCATGCCGCCGATCGCGCCGCACCTCGCTGCGGCGCGGGCGGGCACGGTCATCGATCTCGAGCGCATTGCCGCCGCCTATGGCCTTCTGGCGGCGCGGGCCGACGCGGTCGTCGTCGAAGGGGCAGGCGGCGCGCTGACGCCGATGTCGGATCGTGCGGACATGCTCGATATCCCCGCGCGCCTTGCGCTGCCGGTGCTGCTGGTGGTCGGCATCCGGCTCGGATGCCTCAATCACGCGCTGCTCACGGCGCTGGCAATCAGCGGTCGCGGGCTCAGGCTCGCAGGGTGGGTCGCGAACCGGATCGACCCCTCGATGCAGGAGGGGGATGCGAATGTAGGCGCGCTGGCCCGCCGGCTGCCGGCGCCGCTCGTTGCCGATCTGCCCTGGGAAGCCGCCGGCGGCAACGCCCGATCCCTCCGCGGTCCCGTGCTCGTGGCCCTGGGTCTGCGCGGATGACGCCCGGTCGGCCGCCCTCGAGTGTCGACGGCTGCGGACGCGCCATGCCGGCCCGCCCCGACGCGATCCGGGGAGTGGCCAACGCCGTGGGCGCAGGCTTTCGCCGGCGCCTTGATCCATGCTAATATTTTACGGCTTTGCAGCAAGCTGGCGCGGAAGAAACGGGCTGCGGGTGGATCGCTGAGGGGGCTCGTTCGCCGCGCGGGCCCCGGTTTGTTCGCGCCGCGGGGTGCGATCGAAGCCGGGCGCCAAGCTCCTCCCGCTGGTCGTCCAACCCGTTTTCCGCATTTTGCCGCGACGGATTTTGAACCCGCGCGTGGGGCATTCCGATTGCCCGGAGCGGGAATGCGGAGCCCGAAGCGGGGCGGGGCGATCGGATCGGGCCGGCCGGAGAGTTCCATGGCGTCCGGCAGCGAATACGGATCGAACGGCAACTTGGACGCAATCGAGGGCAACATGGTGCGCACTGAAGCGGGTTTCCGGGCCGGTCTTCGGCTCTTGCAGACGGTCATCGCCGCGGCGCTGCTGGCGCCCGGCGCGGCGTTCGCCGCACGCGAGTGGAACTTCCAGCCGCCGGTAACGACCATCGCGCAGCAGATGTTCGACCTCCACGCGTACATCTTCTGGGTCTGCGTCGTGATCTTCATCGCCGTGTTCGGCGTGATGTTCTACTCGATCTTCAAGCACCGGAAATCGGTAGGGCACGTGGCGCACCAGTTCCACGAGAACACGACGGTCGAGGTCATCTGGACGGTGATCCCGTTCCTCATCCTGCTGTTCATGGCTTACCCGGCGACCAAGACGATCCTCGCGATGAAGGACACCTCGGCGCCCGACATGACCGTGAAGGTGACCGGTTACCAATGGAAGTGGGGGTATGACTACGTGCAGGAGGGCTTCGGCTTCTATTCGAACCTGAAGACGCCTCTCGCGCAGATCGAAAACCGCGAGCCCAAAGGCGAGCACTACCTGCTCGAGGTGGACAATCCGATGGTCGTGCCGGTCGACACCAAGGTGCGCGTGCTGATCACCGCGAGCGACGTGATCCACTCGTGGTGGGTTCCGGCGTTCGGCATCAAGCAGGACGCGATTCCCGGCTTCGTCCGCGACACCTGGTTCAAGACCGACAAGCCCGGCATCTACCGCGGCCAGTGCGCGGAACTCTGCGGCAAGGAACACGGCTTCATGCCGATCGTGGTCGAGGTGAAATCGAAGGACGACTACGCGGCGTGGGTCGACGGCCAGAAAAAGAAAGTCGCCGCGACCGCCGATGACCCGAACAAGGTCTGGGATCTCAAGGAGCTGATGGCCCGCGGCGAGAAGGTCTACGCGGGCAACTGTGCCGCCTGCCACCAGGCCACGGGCAAGGGCGTGCCTCCGGCATTCCCGCCGCTCGACGGCTCCAGGGTCGTCACCGGTCCCAAGGACGCGCAGATCAAGACGGTGCGCAACGGCGTGGCAAGGGATGGCAAGCCCACCGCAATGATCGCCTGGGGCGGCACGCTGTCCGACGCCGATCTCGCCGCGGTAATCACTTACACCCGCAACAGCTGGGGCAACCATACCGGCGAGACGATCCAGCCCGCCGAGGTCAAGGCGGACCGCTCGTGATGCGGTCGGCCCCGGTCCGTCCCGAGCCCTGCCGCGGTCCGGGATCAGCCGTCCAGAGACACGAAGGAACACTGAGGAGCGCACGATGAGCAGCATTCCGCACGATCACGTCGCCGGCCACGATCACGACCACGCACATCACCCGACCGGGCTGCTGCGGTGGGTGACGACGACCAACCACAAGGACATCGGCACGCTGTACCTCTGGTTCTCGTTCACCATGTTCATCGTGGGCGGCTGCATGGCGCTCACCATTCGCACCGAGCTGTTCCAGCCCGGGCTGCAGATCGTCAATCCGGAGTTCTTCAATTCGCTGACCACGCTGCATGGCCTGATCATGATTTTCGGCGCGATCATGCCGGCGGCGGTCGGCTTCGCCAACTGGCAGGTCCCGCTGATGATCGGTGCGCCGGACATGGCGTTCGCGCGGATGAACAACTGGAGCTTCTGGCTGCTGCCGCCGGCCGTGGTCCTGCTGATCACCTCGTTCTTCGTGCCGGGGGGCGCCGCCGCGGGCGGCTGGACGCTCTATCCGCCGCTGTCCGTGCAGGCCGGAATGGGGATGGACCTCACGATCTTCGCCGTGCACATCATGGGCGCGTCGTCGATCATGGGCTCGATCAACATCGTCACCACGATCCTGAACCTGCGCGCGCCCGGCATGACGCTGATGAAGATGCCGCTGTTCGTCTGGACCTGGCTGATCACGGCATACCTGCTGATCGCGGTAATGCCGGTGCTCGCCGGATCGGTGACGATGCTGCTCACCGACCGCCACTTCGGCACCAGCTTCTTCAACGCGGCCGGCGGCGGCGACCCGGTGATGTTCCAGCACATCTTCTGGTTCTTCGGGCATCCCGAGGTCTACATCATGATCCTGCCGTCATTCGGGATCGTCTCGACCATCATCCCGACGTTCGCGCGCAAGCCGCTGTTCGGCTACGCATCGATGGTCTACGCCACCGCCTCGATCGCGATCCTGTCGTTCATCGTATGGGCGCACCACATGTTCACCGTCGGAATGCCGGCGGCCGGACTGCTGTTCTTCATGTATGCGACGATGCTGATCGCGATCCCGACCGGCGTGAAGGTGTTCAACTGGGTCGCCACGATGTGGAAGGGCTCGATGACCTTCGAAACGCCGATGCTGTTCGCGATCGGCTTCATCTTCCTGTTCACGATGGGCGGCTTCACCGGGCTGGTGCTGGCGATCACGCCGGTCGACATCCAGCTGCAGGACACCTATTACGTCGTCGCCCACTTCCACTATGTGCTGGTCGCGGGTTCGCTGTTCGCGTTCTTCGGCGGCGTCTACTACTGGCTGCCGAAATGGGCCGGCCGCATGTACGACGAGAAGCTCGGCAAGCTGCACTTCTGGACCTCGTTCGTCTTCTTCAACATCACGTTCTTCCCGATGCACTTCCTCGGCTTGGCGGGGATGCCGCGACGGATCCCGGACTATGCGACCCAGTTCACCGACTGGAACCAGGTGGCCACCGTCGGTGCGTTCGGCTTCGGCCTGTCGCAGCTGATCTTCCTGAGCGCGGTGGTCAAGTGCATCAGGAGCGGCGAGCCGGCGCCGGCCAAGGCCTGGGAAGGCGCCGACACGCTCGAATGGACGGTGCCGTCGCCGGCGCCGTACCACACCTTCGAAACGCCGCCGGTCGTCAAGTGACGCCGCGTGCTTCGATCCTGCGGGTGCCGTTTCGTGGTTGTGCGCCCGCGCAGTCACCCGCGCCGGCGCCGGCGTCGCCATGACTGCTGAGCCCGGACCCATGACCGACCGGGCGACGCGGCTCCGGGCATCGAATGTCCGCACCGCGCTCGTCCTGGCGTCGATCGCGCTGGTGTTTTTTTTCGGGATCATCGCGGCCGAGTACATGGGCGGGCCGACGGCCGCGATCGGGGTGATGGGAAGCACGGTGCTGCTGTTCCTGGTCGTCGCGATCGGCCGCAATCTCCGGAAATGAGTGCGCAGATGAACGCGTTGCAGCGCGCGGACAATCGCACGCTTCTCGTCAAGCTCGGCGTCGTCGTGCTGGCGATGTTCGGCTTTGGCTTCGCGCTGGTGCCGTTCTACGAGAAAATCTGCGAGGTGACGGGCCTGCGCAACATCGACCAGGCCGACCAGGTGAAGAGCACCCAGGTCGACCTCACCCGAACGGTACGGATCGAGTTCGATTCCAACGTGCGCAAGCTGCCGTGGGGGTTCCGTCCTCTCGAAACGATCATCGGCGTGCACCCCGGCGAGGTGCGGCAGGTGATGTTCGAAGTCGTCAACACCACCGATCGGCCGATGACCGGGCAGGCGATACCGAGCTACGGCCCCCCGCACGCCGGACAATATTTCAGGAAGCTCGACTGCTTCTGCTTCGCCAAGCAGACGCTGCAGCCCGGGGAGAAGCGGCAGATGCCGGTGGTGTTCGTCGTCGACCCGGCGCTCCCCGGTGACGTCGCGACGATCACGCTGTCCTACACGTTCTTTGAAGTCGAGGGCGGCAAGAGCTGACGGACGACGGAAAGGGTGGCGCATGCATGGGGCCGCGAGGCACCCGGCGCCACCGGAAAACGAGGCGGCGCATGCCGCAGAGCACAGGATACGACACGAGGAGCCACCGATGAGCGCAGCACAACACAGCGCCAAGCCTTACTACTTCGTCCCCCAGCCCTCGCACTGGCCGATCACGGGCTCGGTGGCGCTGCTGCTGATGGGCATGGGCGCGGCGTTCTGGTTCAACAATGTCGCCCCGGGTCCGTGGATGGTGCTCGCCGGATTCTGCGTCCTGCTCGTGATGCTGTTCGGGTGGTTCGGCACCGTGATCGGCGAGTCCGAGGCGCTGCAGTACAACAAGAAGGTTGACCTCTCGTTCCGCTGGGGGATGAGCTGGTTCATCTTCTCCGAGGTCATGTTCTTCGCCGCGTTCTTCGGTGCGCTGTTCTACATCCGCAACCTTTCGGTTCCGGACCTCGGCAGCCTCAGTTCGAAGCTTCTATGGCCGGATTACTCGGCGGCGTGGCCGACGGTCGGCCCGTACATCAAGGAGCAGTTCACGCCGATGGGCGCGATGGGGATCCCGCTCCTCAACACGATCATCCTGCTCTCGTCCGGCTTCACGCTGACGATTGCACACCACGCGCTCAAGCTCGGCCATCGCGGCGCGCTCAAGTTCTGGCTGCTGGCGACGATCGTGCTGGGCTTCTCGTTCATCGGCTTCCAGGCCTACGAGTACATCCACGCGTACAGCGCGCTGAACCTCAAGCTGTCGACGGGGGTGTACGGATCGACCTTCTTCATGCTGACCGGGTTCCACGGCTTTCACGTGACCATCGGCGCGATCATGCTGTCGGTCATGCTCGCCCGCGTCCTGCGCGGCCACTTCACCGCGGACCATCACTTCGCATTCGAAGCTGCGGCGTGGTACTGGCACTTCGTCGACGTGGTCTGGCTGCTGCTGTTCGTGCTGGTGTACTGGCTCTGACGCCCCGGCCGGCCGCCGCAGGAGGCCGCACGAAGCCCGTGCGGCCTTTTTGTTCGCCGAGTGACGCGCGGCGCGGCGCGATGCGGCGTCGGTCCAACGAGAACGGCCAACGGGACTACCGCAGTCCTCCCGGCGTGATCCAGCCCATCCGGTACGAGATCACGAGGAACAGCACGAGCCCCATCGACAGCGCGACGCGGATTGCCAGCGCCTTGACCATCCGCGTGCCATGGCCGCGGTCGCGGTACAGGTAGAACAGCGCCGAAAACAGCGCTGCGATGATCGCGATCAATGCCACGACGACGACAATTTTCATGGTGAGCCGGGCTCCGTATCCGAATCGTGCCCAGTGTAAGAGATCGATGGACCGATGCCAAACCGCCTGAATTCCGCCGCGATGCCCGGGGACGCGGCAGTGCCCCCGGTGCGCCGGTTCCGGCCGCGGTTGCTGCCGACCCTGGCAGCGCTCGTCGCGATCGCCGTGTTCGTCATCGCCGGGAACTGGCAACGCGAACGAATGCAGGCCAAGGAGGCGCTGCGTGCCCGGTACGATGCCCTGGTGCAGGCGGCCCCGGAGCCGCTGCCGACACTTGGCGCGGGTGGCGACTGGGCCGCGCAGCGGTTCCGCCCGGTCATCGCGCGCGGCGAATATGACGCTGGCCGGCAGATATTGGTCGACAACAGGATCCACGCGGGTCGCGCGGGCTATCACGTGGTGACGCCGTTGAAACTCGCCGACGCCGGCGTCGTGCTCGTGAACCGCGGATGGATCGCAGCGGGCCCGTCGCGGGCGCGGCTGCCGGATGCGCCCCCGCCCTCCGGAACGGTCGCGGTGCACGGCCGTCTCGATGTCCCCGAGGCCTATCTCGAGCTCAAGGCAGAAGCCCCTGCCGGCCCGGTCTGGCAGAACCTCGATCCGACGCGATTCGCAGCAGCCACCGGGGTGACGGTCCTGCCGGTGGTGGTCCTGCAAACGGCGCCGCCGGTTCCTGACGACGGGCTCGTCCGCGATTGGCCGATGCCCGACTTCGGCGTTGAAAAACATCGCGTCTACATGCTGCAGTGGTACGCGTTCGCTGCGCTCGCGTTGAGCCTGTGGGTGCTGCTCAACCGGCGGCGCGAAACGCCCGATGACCATGCGTGACTCGTCGCCGGTCCGGCCTCCGGGACCCGACCGGCGTGGCCGGCGGACGCTGATCCTGATCGCTGCCGTCTGCATCGCACCGATCGTCGCTTCCTACACGGCGTACTACCTGTTCCCGCGCGACGCGCAGGTGAACTACGGAACGCTGTTGCCGACCGTGCCGGTACCCGCGCTCGACGGTGCCCGCGGCGATGGCGCACCGTTCCGGCTTGCCGATTTGCGTGGCCGCTGGGTGCTGCTGCTGACCGGCAGTGGACGCTGCGATGCGACCTGCGAGCGCATGCTCTACGCGACGCGGCAGGCGCGCACGATGCAGGGAAGGGAGCAGGAACGGATCGTCAGAGTGCTGCTCGTCGCCGGCGGCGCGATACCGGACGCGGCGCTGCTGTCGCAGCACCCGGGGCTGGTCGTCGCGCAGGTGCCGGCAGGGGCGCTTGCCGCGCTGCCCGGCGCCACGGGGGAAAGCTACGTGGTCGATCCGCTCGGCAATCTGGTGCTCCGCTATGGCGCCGATCCCGACGCCAAGGGGATCAGCAAGGATCTCTCCCGCCTGCTCAAGGCATCGCGCATTGGCTGACGCTTCGCACCAGGAGCCTGGCGAACACCCGAGTCCGACAGGCTCCTGGCCGAGAGCGCCGCGAAAACTGGTAAAATTAGCTCTTTCGCGCCCGCCCGGCGATCGTCCCCGGCCGGGTCCCGTCCCGTCCGCAATCCCGCCCGATCCACGATGAACACGCTGACGTTCACCGAAAGCCGTTACCGGCAGTTTCTCGCGCTGACCAAACCGCGGGTGGTGTCGCTGGTCGTCTTCACCGCGGTGATTGGAATGTTCCTCGCGACGCCCGGCCTGCCGCCGCTGTCGGCCGTCGTGTTCGGTACCGTCGGCATCGCGCTCGTCGCGGGCGCCGCCGCCGCCATCAACTGCCTCGTCGAGCAGAAGATCGACGCCTTGATGGCCCGCACGCGCCGCCGGCCGCTGCCGAGCGGCGACCTCACGTCGCTGCAGACGCTGGTGTTCGCCGGGGTTATCGGCGGGCTCGGGCTCTTCGTGCTCCATCGCTACGCGAACCCGCTGACGATGTGGCTGACGCTCGCCACGTTTGTCGGCTACGCGATCGTGTACACGGTGCTGCTCAAGCCAGCGACGCCGCAGAACATCGTGATCGGCGGCGCTTCCGGGGCGATGCCGCCGGTCCTCGGGTGGGTCGCGGTGACCGGCGAGGTCGCCCCCGAGTCGTTGCTCCTGTTCCTGATCATCTTCGTGTGGACGCCGCCGCATTTCTGGTCGCTCGCGCTCTACCGGGCGCGGGACTATGCGAACGCGGGGCTGCCGATGCTGCCGTTGACGCATGGCCCGCGCTACACGCGGCTCATGATCGTGCTGTATACGTGCGCCCTGGTCGCGGTGACGCTGCTGCCGTTCGCGATCCGGATGAGCGGAGCGCTGTATCTCGTTGCCGCGCTGATGCTGGGCGGCCTCTTCCTCGTCTACGCGGTACAGCTCTACCGCGACTACAGCGATGAACTCGCCCGGGCCACGTTCAAGTACTCGATCTGGTACCTCGCGGCGCTGTTCTCCGCGCTGCTGATC
>Ga0315278_10002737_pt1 | contig 15722 bp, 14 predicted proteins | sample YL17G06_0_MG_FD_203880 | JGI IMG/M metagenome (GOLD analysis project Ga0315278, IMG submission 203880) | Sediment microbial communities from Yellowstone Lake, YNP, Wyoming, USA - YL17G06_0 | ecosystem: Environmental > Aquatic > Freshwater > Lake > Sediment | place: USA: Wyoming | collected... | reverse complement strand
CCATAAAGCGTCGAGACGAGCTCGGCGTGGCTCGCGGCGGAGATCTTCCGGTAGTCGGGGATCTGGCACATCTCCCACAGCAGCGCGACCGCAGCGGGGGCCCGCGCCATGTCGCGCAAGCCCGGATCGTTGCTCACATTCTCCAGCGCGATCACGTCGTCCACCATGCGCGAGCGGGCAAGCCGTGGATGGTCGGGCATCTCGCGCAAACTGTCCTTCAGCCTCTCGATCGAGCCGAAATCGAGCTTACGGTTCCGCCATTGCAGGACGCCGACCTGGTCGAAGGAATGGTTCTCCAGACGGTCCACCAGCTCGCCCTCGAAAGGCTGGACCTGGCCGGTCACGCCGAACGTGCCGTCATTCATGTGGCGGCCCGCGCGCCCGGCGATCTGGCCAAGCTCGGCCGGGGTCAGATTGCGGTGATTTTGCCCGTCGAATTTGCGGATGCCGGCGAAGGCCACATGGTCGAGGTCGAGATTGAGCCCCATGCCGATGGCGTCGGTCGCCACCAGGAAATCGACGTCGCCGTTCTGGTAGAGCTCGACTTGCGCGTTGCGCGTGCGGGGGCTAAGCGCGCCGAGCACCACGGCGGCGCCGCCGCGCTGGCGCCTGACCAGCTCGGCGATGGCGTAAACGTCGTTGGCGGAGAAGCCGACAATGGCCGAGCGGCGGGGAAGCCGCGTGATCTTCTTCTCGCCGGCATAGGCCAGTTGCGAGAGGCGGGGCCGCGACACGAGATTGGCGCCGGGCAGGATCTCGCGGATGGCGTCGCGCATGGTGGCGGCGCCGAGCAGAAGCGTCTCGCTCAAGCCCCGCGCATGGAACAGGCGCTCGGTGAAGATGTGGCCGCGCTCGGCGTCTGCGGCAAGCTGCACCTCGTCGACGGCGACGAAGTCCGCCTCGTGCTCGAGCGGCATGGCCTCGACGGTGCAGACATAGAAGCGCGCGGAGGGGGGCTTGATCTTCTCCTCGCCGGTGATGAGCGCGACCTTGCCGGCGCCCACGCGTCCCACGATCTTGTCATAGACCTCGCGCGCGAGCAGGCGCAGCGGCAGTCCGATGATGCCGACGTCATGGGCGAGCATGCGCTCGATGGCGAGATGGGTCTTACCGGTATTGGTCGGGCCGAGCACGGCGGTGACGCCGCGTCCGCGCTGGAGATTTGTGGAACTCGGGGATAACGACCGGCTCATTCTTGACGTCCTCAACATCCAATCCCAATTCGGCACGGAACGAGGGGGGAACGAATCTCGTCCGAATCGGTGACTCTGCCCATTCGGTTTTCGTTCTGTGCGGAATTGGGACGGTTGGCTGGTTTGATCGGGGTCTCGGTGAGATGGGCCCCTCGGGGCCGATCACCAAATCTCGGATGGGCTTTCAGCTCCCTTAAGCGCTGAGGAAGGCAACGGGAACGGAGCACGCACGAATCAGGAGACAGTTAATCTTCGGCATCTGTTCCCTACTACATCTTGGGATTTGGGCTCTCGCCGTTAACCCTTGAGCTTCGGTCAGGAGGACGTTTGGCAGGTCACGGCTCGGCGCTTGCGCGGCGCGCGCCGGCGACCTGGATCGACGTCACGAGCGCGGAGCCATAACCCACCGGCGTCGGCAGCACAATCCGGTAGGGCACGTACATATGGGTCCCCCGCACCGGGATGAGCCAGACCTCGATCTCGTTCGTCTGCGACATCAGCTTGATGCCGGGATTGTCGGGCTGGTATCCGGCGATGGGGATGAATTTGACCGCGCAGATCACCGCCGGTCCGGCATAGCCTCCGGGCGTCGACCGCTGCACATTGACTGCGCGCTTCGGCGTGATCACGAGGTCGAAGCGCTGCTGGCCGTCGAACACGGGTAGGGTCTGGTTGCAGACCTTGAGATCCCCATTGGGGTTCTCCGAGTGGGCGCTCAAGAAGGCGCCGCTCATGGGGTCGAGCACGCCCTCGAGCTGCTCCTTGGTGACCGGAATGGTGCGGGGGTTCGGCCGCTTGTTGGGAAACATCGACAAGCCGGTGACGGCGCGGCCGTCGAAGGTCATGCGGAGCTGCTCGGTCTTCTTGCCGCCATTCGAATAGCTGAGCGCGTACATGGCAGGCTCAGGCCCCGCGCTCGTCACACGACCCGTGCCCGAAGTCACGCCCCGCCATTCATAGATGAGGCCTTGCAGGATGCTGAACCGGCCCTCGCCGCGCATCTCGTAGTCCTCGCCGCGCAAGGTCGTGGTCAGGCGAAAGTCGCCGAGATTGAAGCCGGCCAGATCGACGCGGTAGACAGCGACAATTCTGGCTGCGTCCAAAGGGCCGATCTCGGCATAGGCGGTGTCCGTGGGGAGGTTGCCGCCCAGCCCGCAGGTGAGCGCGGCAACGGCCGCTAGGCTCAAGCAATGGCGCGCTCGTTGCATGGCTCCAACCCCTAGCAAGTCTGCCCGCCTGCTTGAACTCCCGGGAATGTCGGGTTATTCGCGGGATTCGTCAATTCCGGGCTTAGCGCAGGTTTGTGGCGGCGCCTTGACCCGAAAGGCCCATACCCGTATATCTCGCGCCGCCGGTTGCAACGCTTTTGCCGGGATACCCCGCGAAGGCATACCGGCTTCCACGGAATTTAGGAGAAGGATTAGCGCCATGGCCCGTCGTTGCGAGCTCACCGGCAAAGCCGTGCTCACCGGCAACAATGTGAGCCATGCCAAGCGCCGCACCAAGCGCCGCTTCCTGCCCAATCTCTGCAATGTGACGCTGGAGAGCGAGGCGCTGAAGAAGCGCGTGCGGCTGACCATCAGCGCGCATGCCTTGCGCTCGGTGGAGCATCGCGGCGGGCTCGACGCCTTTCTCTTGAAGGCGGGCGATGAGGAACTGTCCTTGAAGGCGCGCCGGCTCAAGCGCGATATCGCCAAGAAGGCCACCACCCAGGCCGCGGCGGCCACCTAGCCGCGCGGGCCGGCGGCGACGGGTTTCGTCTCGGGCAGCGCGAACTGCATGATCAGCGTGCGCTGGAGCGGGCTGAAATTGTCGTCGGACATCAGCGTGAGGACGGTCTCGCCCGACGGCGCCCGATACGCGGCGATCGCCTCCATATTGTCGATATTCAAGCTGTCATCGGCTTCGAGCAGCACCTCGCCCTGGATGAGCGCGCCGCGCTTCAGCTCGCTCTGAGCGATGCGGCGGATGCGCATCTTGATGCCCTCGCTATAGCGGAACCGCCGCTCGAGCACGACGATGCCGCCGTCGGGTAGCGGCGCCGCATCGGTGATGTCGAAGCCGCCGAGGCGTTTCAGCACGATTCCTCCCGGAGAGGACCCCCCGATCAGCCAGCCTTGCAGATTGCCGGTCTTGTCGAGAAGCCGCTCGGAGAAGATGACCAGCGTCCCCGCCAGCTTGCCGGTGCGGATCATCGCCATGGCCTCGATGCCGGTATTGGCGCCCATCGCCTTCGTCCCCGCAGGCAAGGGGACGCTCCCGCTGGGCGGCCCGAACCGATCCGCGGTGAAGGGATAGCGCGCGATTCTGTGCTTGCGCTCGAAGGAGACGAGAGCCGTGCCTTGCTGCGTGTCGCCGTCGATCAGCGTCATGCCCTCGGAGTCGCGCAAGGCATCGTCGCGGAGCGGCTTGCCGTCGGCGCCGAGGATGGGTCCGAGCACGGCGCCGCTCAGGCCCTTCAGCTTCCGTCCGTCATAGTCGAGATTGGCCTTGAGCCAAATGCCGGCATCGGAGACGGCGAGCAGCGCCTTGCCCGAAGGATCGATGGCGACGGCCGAGAAACCGCCGAAATAGATGGACTTGGCGTAGAGATTGAGCCCGGCCCTGAAGATCAGTTTGCCGAACTCTTTCCGCCCGGAGTTCTCGCGGTCGAAGTCGATGGGAATCGCAGTGACAGTGGTCGAGATCGGGGCCTCGAGCACCGTCTGCGGCTTGTCGGCGAGCGCCGGCGCGACGACCAATGTCGCCGCGACGACGGCAACAGAAGCCGAGTAAAGCCAGGAGGTGCGGAAAACGGTCCTCACGCTAGAACGAAATCCCTTCAGGTTGAATCACGATTTCGCCCTAGCTTTTTGTTTGAGCACAATCTTTTCGGAAAACCGGTTTCTACTTTTCCGGATCGTGCGCTAATGCAGCTTCCGGCGCTTGGCCCGCATCGGATTGGGCATCGCGCGAAGCATCTGCCGCCGGGCAACATCCTCGTCGAACAGCTCGGCAAGTTTCTCGGTCATGACGCCGGCCAGCTCCTCGGCGTCGGTGACGGTGACTGCGCGCCGGTAATAGCGCGTTACGTCGTGGCCGATGCCGATGGCCAGCAGCTCGACCGACGAGCGGGTCTCGATCTCCTCGATCACCTGACGGAGATGACGCTCCAAATATGACCCCGAGTTGACCGAGAGCGTGGAATCGTCGACCGGCGCGCCGTCGGAGATCATCATCAGAATGCGCCGCTGCTCGGGGCGCGCCAGCAGACGGGCATGCGCCCAAGCGAGCGCCTCGCCGTCGATATTCTCCTTGAGCAGGCCCTCGCGCATCATCAGCCCGAGATTGCGCCGCGACCGCCGCCATGGCGCGTCGGCGGATTTGTAGACGATATGGCGGAGATCGTTGAGCCGGCCGGGAAGGGCAGGCTTCAGCGCATTGAGCCACGCCTCGCGCGCGTGCCCGCCCTTCCAGGCGCGCGTGGTGAAGCCGAGGATCTCGACCTTGACGCCGCAGCGCTCGAGCGTGCGCGCCAGAATATCGGCGCAGCAGGCCGCGACCATGATGGGACGGCCGCGCATCGAGCCGGAATTGTCGAGCAGGAGCGTGACCACGGTGTCGCGGAAACTGGTTTCGCGCTCCTGCTTGAACATCAGCGGATGCATGGGATCGACGATGACGCGGGCAAGCCGCGCGGCGTCGATCATGCCTTCGTCGAGATCGAAGTCCCAGCCGCGGTTCTGCTGGGCGAGCAGCCGGCGTTGCAGGCGGTTGGCGAGCCTCGCCACCGCGCCGTGCAGCGCCTGGAGCTGCTTGTCGAGAAAGGCGCGCAAGCGTTCAAGCTCGTCCGCGTCGCAAAGCTCCTCGGCGTTGACGATCTCGTCATAGGCGCGGGTGAACACCTTGTAGCCGAAGGCTTCCGGGTTATCGAGCACCGAGAGATTGGGACGCCACGGCTCCGCGCGGCGCGGCAGCGCCGAGGCGTCGGCCTCGCGGTCGCGGCGGTCGGTCGAGCCGTCGTCCCTGTCGTCGAGGGATTCCTCGCTCATGGAATCCTGCTCGGCGCGGGAATCGGCTGATGAATCGGCGCGCTGCTCCCCGTCGGCGTTCTCCTCGCCGTCGGAGGCGTCGGGATCGGCCTCGCTCTCGTCCGGCGATTTCTCTTGGTCTTCGCGCTGCTCGAGCTGGTCGGCGAGGTTGAGCGCGGCGAGCAGGTCCCGGGTCAGCCTGCCGAAGGCCTCCTGGTCGAACAGCATCTCCGGCATGCGCTCGAGCACGGTCCGCGCCCGGCCCTCGATCCAGGGACGCCAGAGATCGACCACGGCGCGCGCCTTGGCCGGCGGCGTCTGGCCCGTGAGTTTCTCCCGCACCAGGAGGCCGAGCGCGTCCGGCAGCGGCGCTTCGGAGCGCTCGGCGACTTCGGCGAAGCGGCTCCGCTCGTAGCGCTGCTCCATGCGGGCGGCGAGGTTCGCCGCAACGCCCTGCATGCGCTTGGCGCCGATCGCCTCCACGCGCGCCTGCTCGATCGCCTCGAACACGGCGCGCGCCTCGCCGCCTGACGGCGCCAAGGCCTCATGCAAGGCAGGATCGTGGCAGGCGATGGAGAGCGCGGCGGCGTCGGCATGGCCGCGGATCACGGCGATCTCAGTCTTGCTCGGCACGCGCGACGGCTCCGGCAGCCGCGCCGTCTTGCCGACAAGGCCGGGAGGCTCGCTGGTGAACACCACCTCGACGCCGCTGTCGGCGGCGATCGAGCGGGTGGTCAGCGTCACCGCGCGCTTGAAGGGATCGAGCGGCGCTTCTTTACGCCGGGTGAGCGTCATGGTCAGCTCAGCGCCACATTGGCGGTCGATTGCGGCAGATCCTCGCCGAAGCAGCGCTGATAGAACTCCGCGATCAGCCCACGCTCCAGCTCGTCGCATTTGTTGAGGAAGGAGAGCGCGAAGGCGGTGCCGACATCGCCGAAGATCTCGGCGTTCTCCGCCCAGGTGATGACCGTGCGCGGGCTCATCACCGTGGAGAGGTCCCCGTTCATAAAGGCGTTCCGGGTCAGCTCGGCCACGCGCACCATGTTGGACACGACCTTGCGTCCGGCGTCCGTGTTCCAGGCCTTGGCCTTGGCCAGCACGATGGCCACCTCGTCGTCATGCGGCAGATAATTCAGCGTGACCACGATCGACCAGCGGTCCATCTGGCCCTGGTTGATCTGCTGCGTGCCGTGATAGAGGCCGCTCGTGTCGCCGAGCCCAATCGTATTGGTGGTCGAGAACAGGCGGAAGGCCGGATGCGGCCGGATCACTTTGGACTGGTCGAGCAAAGTGAGCCTGCCGGAGACCTCGAGCACCCGCTGAATCACGAACATCACGTCGGGCCGCCCGGCGTCATACTCGTCGAAGCAGAGCGCGGTGTTGGACTGGAGCGCATAAGGCAAAATGCCCTCGCGAAACTCCGTCACCTGCATCCCGTCGCGGATCACGATGGCGTCCTTGCCGACGAGATCGATACGGCTCACATGGCTGTCGAGATTGATGCGCATGCAGGGCCAGTTGAGCCGCGCCGCGACCTGCTCGATATGGGTCGATTTGCCGGTGCCGTGATAGCCCTGGATCATGACGCGGCGGTTGTGCTTGAAGCCGGCCAGGATGGCGAGCGTCACATCGCGGTTGAATTGATAGTCGGGGTCGAGGTCGGGCACGTGCTCGTCGGGCCGTGAATAGGCAGGCACTTCGAGATCGGTGTCGATGCCGAAGACCTGGCGGACGGAAACCGACATGTCGGGCAGGCCGGCGACGTTGCGGGCAGTTTCGAGTGTCATGGTCTGTGGAAGCCTATTGAGTCGCGTTGCATATGAGCTTGGCCAGTGGCGAAGCCGTGATGTTGGAGAAGGGGGGCTGCCCAGCGACTTTACGCAAGCCCGGCCTGTCTCAGATAATTATAGGCTTGGATCACTTCGCGCAACTTGTCCTCTGAGGTGCGGTCGCCCTTGTTGTGGTCGGGGTGGAGCCGCTTAACCAATTCCTTGAAGCGCGCCTTGATGTCGGCCTTGGTGGCGGAGTCCTCGAGATTGAGCTGGCGCAAGCATTTCCGCTCGAGGCGCTTCAGCGGCCGCACCGGCCCACTGGCTGCCGCCTTGTCGGCGGCGCGCTCGGCGAACAGCCCGAAAGGATCGGCGGTGGCGAAGCGGTGGGCGAAGCCGCCAGTGTGCGCGCCGTTGCGGGGCCTGCGCTGCCGCGCCCAGGGGTTCACGCCCATCGACCAGGTCGGGCGATGCCCGATCGTGTCGTCCTTCTGGTGCTGCACGACATCCTCGTCGGGCAGCCCGGCGAAATAATTGTAGCCCTTATTGTATTCCCGCACATGGTCGAGGCAGAAGCGATGATACTGGCCTTCATGTCCGCGGCCCTTGGGAGCGGGGTAGAGACCAGGCTCCGTGCAGCCCTGCCACTCGCAAGCGGGACAGGACTCGCGCAACAGGCGGTTCGTGTCGGGCTTGACGCGCAAGCGGTCGAAGAATTTCGAGTCGAGCTTCATGGACTCGGCATTATGGGAAGCAGCGCCCGTCACAACAAGCATGGCCCTTGGGGCAGCGATTAGGCTAAGATGACCGGTTAAGGTGGAGGCGGCACGATGCGTGTTGAAGAGCAGATCACACAAAAGTTGCAACAAGCCTTCGCGCCGGTCTCCCTCGAGGTTGTTAACGACTCCGATCGTCACAGAGGCCACGCCGGCGCGCCCGGAACCGGCGAGAGCCATTTCACCATCAAAGTGGTGTCGGACCGCTTCGCCGGCAAGTCGCGCGTCGAACGTCACCGCATGGTCAACGACGTTCTGGCCGATGAGCTCAAGGGCCCGGTCCACGCCCTGGCCATCAGCGCGCTGGCCCCGGAGGAGCGCTCGCGGCCTCTATGAGGCCTTGCTCGACGCCTTCTTCCGCTTGCGCGCGGGCTTGAGCGGCGTCACCCGTAACGACGTGATCTTGTTCCGCTGCCGCTTCAGCACCTCGAAGCGGAACTCGTGGAAGGTGAAGGCCTGGCCGGTATCGGGAATGGTCTGCGCCTCGTGGAGCACCAGCCCGGCGATGGTGGTGGCTTCCTCGTCGGGGATGTCCCAGTCCATCAGGCGGTTCACGTCCCGGATCGGCACCGCGCCGTCGACGATCAGCGAGCCGTCGGCTTGCGGCTTGGCGAGGGAGGCGGCGATGTCGGTCTCGTCGGTGATGTCGCCGACGATTTCCTCGATAATGTCCTCGAGCGTGACGAGGCCCATCACCTCTCCATATTCGTCGACCACGATGGCGAAATGGGCTTTCCGCTTGAGAAAGGCGTTGAGCTGGTCCTTCAGCGTCGTGGTGTCGGGAACGAACCAAGGCGGGGTGGCGAGCGCGACGATGTCGAGCTTGCCGAGATCGCCCTTGGCATCGCGCAACGCCCGTAGCAGCGTCTTGGCGTGGAGGATGCCGATGATCTCCTCGCGCTCGCCGCGCCACAACGGCAGCCGCGTATGCGAGCTCTTCAAGGCTTCGTCCACGATCTTCTCGGTGGGAAGCTCGGCGTCGATCGCGTCCATCTTGGTCCGGTGCACCATGATGTCGGAGACGGTGAGCTCGCGCAGGTCGAGCACGCCGCCCAGCATGTCGCGGGTGAGCTTCACCACGCCGCCTTCCTGGTGATGCAGCTCGATGGCGCCCCTGATCTCCTCATGCGCGGAGAGCACTTCGGCGTCATCGCTGATCGAGACGCCGAACAGGCGCAGCGTATGGCGCACGATCCACTGCATGGTGGCGGTCACCGGCGCCAACACCGCCACCACGAAATTGACGGCCGGTGCCACAGTGAGTGCCATGCGGTCGGCGTTGAGGATGGCGTAGGTCTTGGGCAGCACCTCGGCGAACAGCACCACGATCGTCGTCATCACGATGGTGGCGTAGACCACGCCCTCCTCGCCGAACAGGGTCAGGAACAGGCTGGTGGCGAGCGCCGACGCGGCGATGTTGGCCAGCGTATTGCCGAGCAGGATGGCGCCGATGAAGCGCTCGCGCACGGTGAGCAGGTAGTTCACCACGCGCGCGCGACGGTTCCCGTCCTGCTCCAGCGCGTGCATCTTGGCGCGCGAGGCCGCGGTCAGCGCCGTCTCGGAACCGGAGAAGAAGGCCGAGGCGAGGAGCAGACCCAGGATCGCGCCAAGCGTAACGCCCAAGCCTAGTGTCATCGTCTGCCGCACTCCTGAACGAGGAATTCTGTGAGCTGGGGAAGCGGCACGTCGCGCTCGACAAAGGCTTGGCCGATGCCGCGCACCAGCACGAGCGCGAGCTTGCCGCCCTTCACCTTCTTGTCCTGCGCCATCAGCCGCAAGAGCACGTCAGGCTTGGGCTGCGCGCCTGGGATCGCGGAAATCTTCACCGGCAGCCCGACAGCAGCGAAATGCTGCTCGACGCTGCTCGCATCCTTTGCCGGGCAAAGCCCAAGCTCGACCGAGAAGGCGAAGGCGAGCCGCATGCCGATCGAGATCGCCTCGCCATGCAGGAGCCGGTCCGAATAGCCGGCAAAGGCCTCGAGCGCATGGCCGAAAGTATGGCCGAGATTGAGGAGCGCGCGTTTGCCGCTTTCCTCCCGCTCGTCCTCTGCGACGATGGCGGCCTTGGCGCGGACGCTTGTCTCCACCGCGTGGCGGCGCTGGCCGCCGGATGCGGCAAACACCTCGGTCCAGTTCTGCTCCAGCCAGGTGAAGAACGGCGCATCGCCGATCAGCCCATATTTAACCACCTCGGCATAGCCGGCCCGGAACTCGCGCTGGCTCAAGGTCGAAAGCACGGAAATATCGGCGAGAACCAGGCTCGGCTGATGGAAGGTGCCGATCAGGTTCTTGCCTTGTTTCGTGTCGATGCCGGTCTTGCCGCCGACCGAGGAATCGACCTGAGCCAAGAGCGAGGTCGGCATCTGCACGACGCGGACGCCGCGCCGCAAGATGCTCGCGGCAAAACCGGCCAGATCTCCGACCACGCCGCCGCCAAAGGCGATGACGCAATCGCCCCGCTCGACGCCCTGCTCGATCAGGGTCTCGCAGAGCGTGGCGAGGACGGGGAAGCTCTTGCTCGCCTCGCCGGGGGCGACCACCGCCTTGCCGAGAAAAAGCCCATGCTGCTCGAGGGTCGCTTTGAGAGGCGCGAGATAGAGCGCCGCGACATTCTTATCGCTCACCACCGCGCAGCGCGCGCCAGGAAGCGCCGCGGCGATACGCCGCCCGGCCGAGGCGATCAGCCCCTCGCCGATGACGATAGGGTAGCTCCGTCCTGGAAGCGTCACCTCGATGGTTGTCTCGCTTTGGCCTTCGGCCAAGGCGGTCGCGCCGTCGCGCATCATGTCACCTTCTTGCGGCCCTGACGTTCGTCCGCATTCGCCTCGCAGTCGAGCTTGCCGGCAACCGCATCGATAACCGCGCCCACGATCACATCATGGGGCACGTCGCGGCTCTCGACCGTCACATCGGCCTCTTCATAGATGGGATAGCGCTCTTCCATCAGCTTTTTCATCACTTTTTCTGGGTCGCCGGCGGCAAGGAGCGGCCGGTTGTCCCGCCGCCCGACGCGTTTCAGCAGCACTTTGATCTCCGCCTTGAGCCAGACCGAGAGCCCGCCCGCCTTGATATTGGCCCGCGTGTCGGGATTCATAAAGGCGCCGCCGCCTGTGGCGAGCACCTGCGGGCCGGCTTCCAGCAGCCGCGCGATCACCTTGCGCTCGCCCTGGCGGAAATAGGCTTCGCCATGCTCGGCGAAGATTTCGCTGATGCTCGCGCCGGCCGCCGCCTCGATCTCGGAATCGGCATCGATGAAGGGCAGCTCGAGCCGGCTGGCGAGCCGCCGGCCCACGGCGGTCTTGCCGGCCCCCATCAGCCCGATCAGCACAATGCTCCGCCGTCCAAGGGCCTCGCGGATGTGTACGAGCCGCTCCTGCCGGTCGTCTTTCTTATGCTCGGTCAGCCCTGGACTCATCCTTGGTCGGTGGAGGATCGGCCTCTTGCATCGGCGCGCAAGACGCGACTCGCGAAGGGTATGAATTTCCCATGCTGGCAGCGCCCTGTCGAATCGTCCATGATGCAAATGAGGGCAACGCGCTCCCGCGTTTTTGGGTCATAATGACGCCCTGTTCGGGACTAAAACACCGTTAGGAACACGGGCGCCTCGATGCCGACACTGTTTCGTTTCCTGATGATTGTGGGGGTGATTGCCGGTGCCGTCACTGGAAGCCTCTATGTGCTGGCTGAATACTTCCAGCCCGAGCCCAAGGAAATCTCCAAAGCCTTGCGCAACGTCAAGGCGCGGATGGAAGACACGACCGCCTCTACGCCTAGCGCTGATACTGGCGCCGTTGCTCCTGTCGAGCCTGCCCCAAGCGAAGGCTCAGGGCGTCGAGCGCAGTGAGCTGTCCCCTCTGCCGGGCGCCGCTCCTCCCGATCTAGGCGAGAGACCACCTTCCCAGGCGACCGCGCCTGAGGCGCTTTACGCGCATCGGCCCTGGCACGGAAAGGCTTGAGCCTTGGGCGCCGGCAAAGGAACCTCAGGCGGGAAAGGCGCTTCGGAGCTCGCGCTTTTCCTCGACATGCTCAGCGCCGAACGCGGCGCGGCTTCCAACACGATCGAGGCCTATACGCGGGACCTGTCCGAGTTCCTCGCCTTCCTCGCCGTCAAGGGCAAGGACGCGAACGACGCTTCGCCGGAGCAGCTCCGCGCCTTTCTGGCAGGGCTGGCGCGGAAAGGCCTCGCGCCCACCTCCCGCGCACGCAAGCTCTCCGCCATCCGCCAGTTCTTCCGCTTTCTGCTCGCCGAAGGTTTGCGCGGCGACGACCCATGCTCTGCCATCGATAGTCCGCGGCTCGGGCGGCCGTTGCCTAAGATCCTCTCTCTCGCCGAGGTCGAGACCCTGCTCGAGACCGCCAAGGATGCGAGCGAGCGGGCGGCCGACGGCACGCCAAGGCGGCGCGCGCTCAGGCTCTACGCGGCGCTCGAGACGCTCTACGCCACGGGGCTTCGCGTGTCCGAGCTGATCTCGCTGCCGCGCGGCGTGCTCATCGCCGACGACCGGGTGCTCACCGTCAAGGGCAAAGGCGGCCGCGAGCGGCTCGTTCCTCTGAACGAGGCGGCACGCGCAGGCTTGGTCGCCCATCTTGCCGCGGTCCGCGAGGACGAGGTCAAGGGGAGGGGCGTCTCGCCTTGGCTGTTCCCGTCAGCCGGAGGCCAGCATCTGACCCGCCAGCGCTTCGGCCAGGAGCTGAAGGCGCTCGCTTCTGCCGCCGGGATCGAGCCCGCCCGCGTCTCGCCGCATGTGCTGCGGCACGCCTTTGCCAGCCATCTCCTGGAGCGGGGCGCAGATCTGCGCACGGTACAGCAGCTTCTCGGCCACGCCGATATTTCCACCACGCAGATCTATACCCATGTCATAGAGGAGCGGCTGAGACGCCTCGTCGAACAGCATCACCCCCTGGCTCAGGCACATTTAACCAAGCGGGGCTAGACTGGCCTTTTCGGGGCTCGCGGGTTGACAGAGCTCCCCTGCCAAGGCCACTTACAACCACATTCCCGTTGCCTTATTTGTCTTCTCGAAACCTGCCGGGGACAAGCTCCCTAAGGGCATAGCCAAGCCGAATGCGAACCTATCTCGATTTCGAAAAGCCGATCGCCGAGCTCGAAAGCAAGGTCGCCCAGCTGAAAGCGCTGGCCGCCGAGCAGCGCTCAGTCTCGATCGAAGAGGAGCTTGCCAAGCTCGAGGCCAAGGCGCGCGACGCCTTGGAGGAGACCTATTCCGGTCTCACCCCCTGGCAGAAGACGCAAGTCGCCCGCCATCCCGAGCGTCCGCATTTCCGGCATTATATCGAAACGCTGGTGGAGGATTTCACGCCGCTCGCCGGCGACCGCTTCTTCGCCGAGGACCAGGCGATCATCGGCGGCATTGGCCGGCTTCGGGGCCGCTCGGCGATGGTCATCGGGCATGAGAAAGGCTCCGACACCGAAGGCCGCATCAAGCATAATTTCGGCATGGCGCGGCCCGAAGGCTACCGCAAGGCGGCGCGGCTGATGGAACTGGCCGACCGCTTCCAGCTCCCGGTGGTGAGCCTCGTCGATACGGCCGGCGCCTATCCCGGCATCGGCGCCGAGGAACGGGGTCAGGCCGAGGCCATCGCCCGCTGCACCGATTGCTGCTTGAGCATCGGCGTGCCGATCGTCTCCGTCATCATCGGCGAGGGGGGCTCGGGCGGCGCGGTCGCCATCGCCACCGCCAACCGCATCTATATGCTCGAGCACTCGATCTACACGGTCGCTTCGCCCGAGGCCGCGGCCTCGATCCTGTGGAAGGATTCCACCCGCGCCGTCGATGCGGCGACCAATATGAAGATCACCGCCCAGGATCTGCTCAGGCTCGGCATTATCGATGGAATCATCGCCGAGCCGATCGGCGGGGCGCATCGGGACGGGGTCGAGGTAGTGCGCGCGGCAGGCGACACCATCGTCCAGGCGCTCGCCTCCTATGACGACCTCACTCCGGCCGAGATTCGCAAACAACGGCGCGAAAAATTCCTGGCCATGGGCCGCACGGCCTAAAACCCGGGGGACGCCCAAAAAAGCGCCATTTTTTGAGTCCACCTGCACCCGGAGCAGGCTTATAATATTGCGCAAATCAGGGGAGCCGAAGCGCGGCGCCGCCAGAAGCGCTAACTTCGCCTTAACCCGCCAGCGCCGATCTTGGCCGAGCGTCGCAAGGGGCACTGCGTATGCTTCGTTCAAGCTTTGTTACGGCCGTGATAACGGCGTGCGTGGTGGCTTCGGCCGCCGCGCTGTCCGGCTGCAGCCAGTTTTCGCCGATTTATTTGAAGCCGCTTTCGCCGCGAACGCAGGCGCTGCTTGCCGAGAAGGGCATGACCGAGGAGCAGCCCGTCCTCATCCGCATCTTCAAGGCCGAGTCCGAGCTCGAAGTGTGGAAGGCGAGGGACGACGGCCGCTTCTATTTGTTCAAGACCTATCCGATCTGCAGCTATTCCGGCGGGCTCGGCCCGAAGGTCGAGCAAGGCGACCGGCAGGCGCCGGAGGGCTTCTATCTCGTCTCGCTGAATCAGATGAACCCGAGGAGCAAATATCACCTCTCCTTCGACGTCGGTTTTCCCAACAGTTATGACAAGGCCTATGGCCGCACCGGGCAGAACATCATGGTGCATGGCGACTGCACCTCGGCCGGCTGCTACGCCATGACCGACGCCGTGGTCGAGGAGATCTTCATCCTCGTGCGCGAGGCGCTCCAGGCCGGACAGCCGGCGTTCCAGATTCAGGCCTATCCGTTCCGCATGACGGCCGCCAACTTGACGGCCCACAAGGACGACAAATGGTACGATTTCTGGAAGAACCTGAAGGAAGGCTACGATTATTTCGAGATCAGCCACCTGCCGCCTAAGGTGGCCGTCTGCGAGAAGCGCTACCTGATCAATGCCTCCTTCGTGAATAATGCCCGGCCCGATCCGGCCGGCAAATGTCCGGCCTATCAGAGGCTGCCGGTCTCCCGCGCGCCCGCCATGCAGCAAGCCTCCACCAAACCCGCCAACAAGGGCGACTCCGCCGCGCTGGCGAAGCCGCTCGGCAGCGTGCTCGGCTTGAGCTTCGGACCCTCGAAGCCCGCCTATAGCGCCTTCACGCTTGGGCCTGCCACGCCCGGCCGGTAGCGGAAGCGAGAGGTCAGAATTCCGACGCGAAGGACCTATACTGCGTCGTCCCGATTTCTGGTGTCCGGCTTCTGATTTCTGGTTTCTGGCATGCGGCAAGCCTTCACCCTGCTCATCATCCTGGCGCTCGCCGGCGCGGGCATCTATCTGCTCACGCCCGAAGGGCGGCAATTGATCGACCGCGCGCGCATCTACATGACGCGCGCCGACTACCAAGCCCGCTTCCGCGCAGGCGAGACTCTGCCCGGTACGCCCGACCTCGCACGTATCGACGAACGGCTTGCGGCGGTTGGCGTCGGCATGGGCGTGCCGGTCTATCTCCGCATCTTCAAGCTCGAACACGAGCTTGAGATTTGGGTCGAGAAGGACGGCCGCTTCGTCCGCTTCGCCACCTATCCGATCTGCCTCTGGTCGGGGCGGCTCGGGCCGAAGCTGAAAGAGGGCGATCGCCAGGCGCCGGAGGGCTTCTACACGGTCGCAGCCGATCAGCTCAATCCGAACAGCCGCATGCATCGCTCGTTCAGTCTCGGCTTCCCCAATCTGTTCGACCAGGCGCATGGACGCACCGGATCTTTCCTTATGGTGCATGGCGGCTGCGCCTCGATCGGCTGCTATGCCGTGACCGATCCCGCCGTCGACGAGATTTGGCGTCTCGTGACGGCCGCGCTCGACAAGGGCGAGGGGCGCTTTCCGGTCCACGTCTTCCCGTTCCGCATGAGCGAGAGCAATGTCAGGGCGCGGAGAGGCTCACCGTGGGACGGCTTCTGGGCCGATTTGAAGAAGGGCTACGACCTTTTCGAGCAGAGCTGGCTGCCGCCAGTGGTCAGCGTGTGCCAAGGCCGCTAC
>Ga0315278_10002736_pt1 | contig 15725 bp, 15 predicted proteins | sample YL17G06_0_MG_FD_203880 | JGI IMG/M metagenome (GOLD analysis project Ga0315278, IMG submission 203880) | Sediment microbial communities from Yellowstone Lake, YNP, Wyoming, USA - YL17G06_0 | ecosystem: Environmental > Aquatic > Freshwater > Lake > Sediment | place: USA: Wyoming | collected... | reverse complement strand
CTATATGCACGGTCACAGGTGCTTGAAGACGCTGGGCGCATCCCTGCTTGCGCGGAACGCAGGCAAGGGTGCTCATCGCTTCATCCGCCTGCGGAAAAAGCACACGGTCGCAGCGTGCTGGCTGTCGCGTCGGCTCTTCAAGCCGTGCTCGCCAGCCCGTTGGGGACTAAACAGTTACGCTGATCTTTGATTTCTGATTGTTGATTTGGTTATGAGTTTTCGGTTGTCGTCACCTGCATTGGGCTACGTCTGCCTAGAGGCGTCCCGTCAAAATGGGCGTCAAGACTGACCAGTGTCATGCCGTGAAGTTCTGCTGCGGCGTACTGATATGCGTCATCAAAGTCAAGACTGTGGCGCTTCCCGATATCCAGGAGAGACACGAACTCATGCGATTCAAGGCGGACACATCGGACGCCGCCAGTTTCGAGTATGTCGCCAATAAAGTCCTTGAACAGTGCATCCTTCTTCAGTCGTGTCAGTATAATGCCGATTGAGTACAACGAGAACTCTGTCAACGCCAGGTCGTGAGAGGGAATGCGGTTGAGCAAACGACGAACGTGAGGGGCATGCTCCTGGTCGAGGAGCAGTTCGAGCCACACATTCGTGTCCAAGAGGAACATCAGTCACTCCACCAGTCGAGCGATTGCTTCTGAAGGCCAAGGGAAGTAAAGCGGCTGCGATACTCCTTCAGTCCCCCGGCCCATTTCAGTTTCATAATGCCATGTTTCCTGCGGGAGTGCGCGGCTGGCTTCGTGCTCTCGGTGACTATCGCCAGCCGGACGACGGCGCCGACCGGCAGCGCAAGCGGCGGATGCACCCGCAGGTGCGTCTGATCAACCACTGTCGCTTCAATATGGCGCATACTGACCTCGTTGTTCAAAATGACTGCCTATAGTATACCATACGCCGCCGCTAATGTCAACACAGCGCCACATTCCGAGGCTTTCCTCTTCTGCTGCGCGGCAAATCGGCTGTTTTGTGCGCCTTTTGTGCCTTTTTGTGGCCAACTAGCTTTGCGGCTCTTTCCGGCCATGCACAGCTCTTGCAGCAGAACGTGGTAGTTTCAGACTGAGCCGTACCGGTGTCACGGCATATTTTCATTGTTAATTGAGTTCAGGTTATCCGTGTGGCGCTCCGATCCAGCGGCGGGTATGCCGCTTGGAGGAAATTGGATGGAGGCCATCCAATTTATTGTTCGGAGCGCGTGCCGCATGTTGACTGTTCGGCTGATGTATTATGCCTTGGTCTTGAAGACTTGGTTCGGAAATGCTTTCTTGTCAAGCTGTGCATGCCAGGCACGGTGGCGTTGAACGGCATCTGTCCTTGCCGGCATCGGCAAGCTTAGAAAGCGTTGCGTCTCGACCGGGCCGAGTTGCTTGGCCAGCGTCTTCACCGCTGTCCTTACAAGCTCGTCTTCCTTGAGATATCGTGCAGGTTTCATCTGAGGTTCTCCTTGAGGCAAAATGCCACGGGATTCATATGTCTATGGTATCCCTTTTCCACACAGGTTTCGCCCAGGCTAACGCCCATCCTTGCCGTACATGTCCTCGCGCCGCATCGTGAGACCGACCGGCCACTGCCCCATGTGCAACACCTTCAGTTGGATTGGGCCACGAATGCCGTCCGTGTGAGTCTTGACTTCCCTGGGGTCAATGCCACGAGAGCGCCAGAACTCGTTGCGGCTTTGGCGGGACATAACCTTGGCCTTGGCAACGGTTGTCTGCGCTGCCATAGCGGGGCTCATGGCTGTTCCCGTGGTCTGGCTTTGAGCGACTCTTTTCATGCCACAGCACACCATTAGGGCGGCGCAGAGTCAAAATCAAGCGGCTCCAAATGCCTGCGGAGCCGGTTTGACGCCCGGAGGCACAACATGCTCGCGCGAGGCGACCATAAGCCAGCGTTATGCGAGCTGGGCGGGTGTTACCCGCCGCCTCTTTTATTGTTGCTGCGCGGGACGCTTCAGCGCTTCTCGGCCTCGGACGCCGACTTGAGCACCGTGCCTGCCGCGGCGGTTCCGACGGTCTTCTCGAGATCGGTCCAGAGGGTTCCCTGGCCGGTATGGACAATCCTGATCTTGAGGCCAGGATCGAGTTTCTGGGCGATTTGGTACCTGGTGTACGACTGCGGGCTGCCAAACGCATCCACTTTCATCTTGAAGCCTTGGGCATCCGCCTCGCCCTGCAATTGCCTCACATCAGCCTGTGCCGAGCCAAGGACGACCGAGCGCTGTGCATCGAGCGCGGCGATTTCCGCCTGTTTCTCGGCCACAAGCTTGCGCGTGTTTGCGGAGATCTGCTCCGCCTGGCGTGTCTTCTCGGCCTGGATGATGTTGATGAGCGCCTCGGTCTTCGCCTCGACTTCGCGGGTGCGCTGGGCAACCAGGGATGTCTCGCGCTGGAGGTCGGCCGCCTTTCGCCTGGTGGCCTGCCAGGTCTTGGATGTTTTCTCCTTCTCGACAGCAATGTACCGCTCGCGGATGGGCAACAGGAGGTCCTGCGGCAAGAGGATGTTGCGGATGAAGGCGGAATGGATGACGATGTTCTTGTCCAAGGCGACGTCCGAGAGCGTGTGGCGGAACACTTCCTGGAACTTCTCGCGCTCCTCGCCCAGGAGGAAATCCTTTGCACCAAAGGTCGAGCCCTGGAGGCGGCCGATGGACTGGCTCTGCGGGATGATGATCTTGTCCTCGACCGCGGCAACATCGCCGAACTCGGCAACGACGGTGGCAACGTCCTTGGGCAGCAGTTCCCACTCGATCGTGGCATCGAGCGAGATCTGGAAGCCGTCCTTCGAGGGGAAGGTGATCGGGTCGGGCATGGGCCGCGCCGCCGCCGCCTGGGCATCCTTGCCGCCGCTTGGAGTCTTGGCCGCTTCCTTCACCTCGACTCCCTGCTGTCTGATCTGTTGCTGCTCGTTTCTCCGCATGATGGTTTCCGACTCGATCTTCTGCCTGGTTGACGACGCGCTTTTGTTGTAGCGAGCCCAGTTCGACGATTTCTCGGCATAGGCTTTCTCCTGCCGCTCCTCGGCCTGCAGCATCTCCGCGTTGATGTCCGCTTGCTGGCTTTCCGCAGGCGCGTTGGCTATTCGGTTGTCCGTCTGCTGTGGCGACCGGGCGTTGGCGCCCGTGCGCGTTGTCCGATACGCATACGGAGACGGCGTGGGCGGAGCAAAGGTGACCTGGTTAATGCCGATTTCGACGGCAAGGACCTTGACCTCGAGAGGATTCACGTAATAAATGCCCGGCTGGAGGATTTCGCGCATGATGCCCTTTTCGCCCGGGCCGGCGAACTGGTTGGTGGTTTCCTTGCCCAGCCGCGTGGTCATCATGCCCACGTAGCCCGGCGCAATGACCACGGCGTTGCAGACCTCGACCGTGTACCCGTACGGGTTGAGCCTGTGGACACCCGGCGTCAGGACGCGGCGCCATATGCCGTTCTCGTCATCGTTGGCAAGCACACCGGCCGCAGCGGGTTTCCTGCCCACGTTCGACTTGACCACGCCCAGTTTGCCGGGCGGGATGACGATGCACGGCCTGACCTCGACCTCGGTGGTGACCGGGTTGATAAAATGCCGGCCCTCGCCCAAGACAACGGCCTGGATGCCCTTCTGGCCCTTGTCGGCGAGAATGGTGTGGGCATCGAGCGGGCTGCCGGTCTTCTTGATCACCACGCCCATATGGCGCGGCGGCACATACACTGTAATGCTCGACCAGAATATGGACAGCACCACGAGGGTGATGATGCCAATGACCGTCAGGGCGATCAGAGCCCGCACGACTTGTTTGATGACGCTTCCCATACGTTCCTCCTTAATACCTGTGTGTTGTCTGCAATCAGGGATGCACCCGGTTATTTCTTCTCCGGCGCCGGCGGCGCGGCGGGTGCGAGCACGCGGCCCACCTCGCTGTCGTCGGTGGTGAACACCGTCTCGATCCTGCTGCCCAGCGAGCGGGACAGCTCATACTCAGCCAGTGCGCTGCCCGAGCCGAACGCGATGACGGACTTCTTCAACGCCTCGGCCTCGGCCGTGTGGCCCAGCAGGATCACGTCGGCCTGTGCCTTGCCCCGGGCCCGCACGGCGGACGCCTCGAGCTTGGATGCCTCAAGATCGGTCTTGGCCACCTGCAGCTTCTGTTCCTGGTTGACCAGCGCCACAGCCATGCTGTTTGACGCGGCAATCACGGCCTGAAGCTTGACGGTCTCGGCCTCGACCTTGCGTTTCTCCTGCTCGGTCATGGCGGTACTTGTGGCGAGCTCCTGATCCGCCCGGGCCTGCTGGATCTGTGCCTCGTTCCTGGACAGTTCCTCCTTGGCAATCTCACGGTCTCGGATCGGCTGCGCAATCTCCTCGGGCGGGTCAATGTCCGCCACCATCACCGACCGGATCTCAACACCCTTGCTCGCACACAGGGCGCGCACACGGTCGAACAAGTTGCTCTGGAACACAATCCGGGAAACACCGGAGATATACTCGGGCGCCGAATACTGTGAGCCGATGATCCTGCCATAGCCGCGAATGGCCGGGACAACGATTTTCTGGAGGATCTCGTTCGAGTCCTCGGTCGCCCCCATCTCGCCCAGGCGGACAAGGACCTCGGGCGCCCTGCGGGCGTCCACGGCCCACTCGATGATCAGCAGCACACGCGTGTCGAATCCGTCGCTGGTGGGGAACCGGAGTGCATTCTCGCCAAACATCTCGTGCCGCTGCGACCGCGCATCCATCAGGTCTATCCGCTGTGCGTACGGGTTGACGTAGTACGTGCCGGGCTGGAGCACGTCCGGCTGCACGCCCTTCTCGCCCTTGCGGACAACGAACACCTCCTTGTCCACCGGCTCGGTGCCTGCAAGCTCCGTCACGATGCCCACAAACCCGGGCGGTATCTCGACGGCAGGCCATTTCTCGACACTGTAGGCATACGGGTTGATGCGGTAGTCGCGGGGCATGAGCACCTCGCGAAGCATTCCTTTCTCGCCCTCGTCGGCAAACAATTTGCCCTTGGCGAGCTGCTCGATGGTGAAGTCCTTGCCGAACAAGCGTGTCTGGACTCCCACCTGATCCAGGGCTATTCTTGTAATGGGACACAGCCGCCAGGCCCAGAAGTATGGGTTTCGGAAGTAGCGGCCCTCGGACAACACCTCGAGCTGGATCCCCTTGTACGTCTCGTCCGGCGCAATGATCACCCCGGTCGGCAGATCCTTGCCTGTCTTCTTAATCAGGATGGCGATCTTGCCCGACTCGACCTCGATCCGGCAGCCGAACCAGATAAACAGGCTCACGACCAGTGCAAGCACGATGATGATCACCATGCCGACGACAATGGACGCGATGCCCGAGCCAGACCCGGTTCGCAGTTCCTGTTCTGTGGGATAGACGCGCATGGCAAATGTCTCCATGATTCGTGGTTACCAAATGTTCACCGCATTGCCGACATCTATTATAGCAAAAAGGCGGTTTTGTTGCACACGGCGGACGGTATCACGCCTTTGGAGCCGGGACCGCGAACGAGGATCCCTATGATGAAACTGAAGTTTATGCGCCTTCGCCGCGGAGAACCACCCAGAGGGTGCGGAGGAGGATGCGGAGGTCGAGGCCGAGGCTCCATTGGTCTATGTAGGCAAGATCGAACGAAGCCCATTCCTTGTTCGGGATCCGATGGCGGCCGCTGACCTGCCACAGGCCGGTCATGCCGGGCTTCATCGAGAGCCTGCGCCGTTCCCACAGCGCAAGGTGCGCCACCTCGTCCGGGAGTGCCGGCCGCGGCCCAACCAGGCTCATGTCTCCCCGGAGCACATTGAACAACTGGGGCAGCTCGTCGAGGCTGAACCGGCGCAGAAACCTGCCCACACGGGTGATGCGCGGATCGTTTGCCATCTTGAACGCCCAGCTCCCGAGCTCGTTTGCCGACTCGAGCGAGGGCTTGAGCTCCTCGGCGTTCTCCACCATCGAGCGGAACTTGAACATGGTGAACGGCCGGCCATGAAGACCGCACCGGAGCTGTCTTATGAACACGGGCCCGGGCGATGTCCGCCTGATGGCAAGCGCGACGCCCAGCAGCACCGGCGACAGTGCCGCCAACAGCACCAGCGATGCCGCGCGATCGATGAACACCTTGGCTGCAAGGGCGCCGAAGTTCTGCGTGGTCGGGTTCAGGGCGAGAACGGGAAGGCCATCGAGCACATCCACCGACAGCTTGCAGATGGTGGGCCGGCAGACATCGAGCAGGATCCGTGTACGGATGCCAAGCTGTTCGCACACGGCCGCGAGCGGGCCGAGCGAGGCATAAGAGGGCGGCTCGACCGAGAAAACGACCTCGTCAATGGGCTCCGCGGACAGCGATGCCGCAAGGGCATCCGGCGCGAGGCCGGCCAGCGGCAACACGCGGACAATCCGGAGACCCCAGGCACGATACCGGTCAACAAGCTGTTCTGCAGCCGAGCCGCGGCCACCCTCGGCAATCACCAGGATGTTGTGCTGGTAGCCAGGCTGGGCATGGAAACTGAGGAAGACTGCATGCAGCCGAGCCTCCTTGATCAGCAGGAACAGCGTTGCCCACAGGCTCGTGCCCACCACCACGATGCGCGAGATGAACTGGAGCTTGAAGACAAAGATGGCCAGGACAAGGAGAGCCGCGCTCAGCACCGAGGCCTTCACCACGATCCAGCGCCGGGCGCCTGCGTTGCGGAAATCGTAGAAGTCGTAGTAGCCCCACCGGTTGAGCGCCATGGGCCAGAGAATGGCGCAGGTGGGGAACAGCCACAGATATTCGCGGAACAAATGGCTCTCGTCGTACGCGGCGATCGAGGGGAACCACGGCGGAAGCAGCAGCTCGAACGGCCCCATCAGGGCGGCGATGAAGGCACGGGTGTAGTACGCGCCAACCAGGGCAGCCATGGCCAGCACCATGTCCAGCACCATGTTGACACGAAGGAAAATATACTGCCGCTCATTGATCATGGGCTCGTCCCTGTGCATGCCCCGCTATATCGAGACCTTGCTGAGGCGCTTGCTGATCTCGGCGACGCTGACGGCCTCGTCCCAGACGCCGTTCTCGAACAAGCTGATCTTGCCTGTTTCCTCGCTGACGCAGATGACCAGTGCGTCGGTTTCCTCGCTCATGCCGAGCGCGGCGCGGTGGCGGGTGCCCATGAGGTGGGACAGCGGGCTGCCGGAGAGGGGGAAGATGCAGGCGGCTGCGGCAATGCGGCCGTTCTCGATGATGACCCCGCCGTCATGGAGCGGGTTCTTGGGGAAGAAGATGCTGATCAGGAGCGGCGCGCTTACTTCGCAGTCAAGGGCGACACCCGTGGCGACATAGCCGCGGAGGCCGACTGCCCGCTCGATGGCCACCAGCGCGCCGATCTGCTTGTTTGCCAGCGCGCGGACAGCGTCGCGGACAGGATCGGCGACCGAGCGCGAGCCGATCACCTTGCGGATGAACGCCTGGCGTCCAATCGTCATCAGTGCACGCCGCAGCTCCGGCGCAAACATCACGATCATCGAGAACACGACAAACTGGGCAAGGTTGTGGAACAGGAGGTTGATCGTGTTCAGGTTGAACACCTCGGCCACGCCGTACAGGATGGCCAGCAGGAACGCGCCGCGCAGCACGGCCACCGCGCGCGTCCCGCGGATGAAGAGGATCGTGTAGTATACCAGGATGGCAAGGATGAGGATCTCGATCGCATGCTGCGGATGCCGCAGCAGCTTGTCGACGAGAAACGAGATCTGGACCCAGAGGGTATTCATACCGTGTCACGCATCGGGTGCATCCGCATTATAGCATTTTCCCGCGCCGATTTCCAGTGCCGGCCCCTGCCCAGATCCGGCGGCACCACCGGGCTTGTCCCGGTGGTGAAGAAGAGAGAGTGGTAAAGGCCGCATCACCACTCTCTCTTCTTCACCCACGCCGCAAGGGCGTGGGGGTCTGCCGCCGTATTTAGGCCCTGTAGCGGAGGATCCGCAATCCCGCCTCATCGGGGCCGCTTCCACCCCCGCGCCGCTCACTTTTTGCGGTGCGGCACGAATAATTCCTGGCCAGGCGCAAGCCGTGCCGGATCCGTCAGCTTCGGATTGGTATTGATGATGTCCTGGATGGCGACGTTGTAGTCGCGCGCGATCTTTGACAACGTTTCGCCTGCGGACACCTTGTGGGTGTAGCCCTGGCTGTAATCTATGTCCGGGCTGGACGGCGTGCCTGTGCGCAGGGGAACCTGCGCGGGCGCCTTCTCCACCGGCGGCGTGTCGCCCGGCTGCGCGGGGGTCTTGGTCTCGCCCGTGGATTGCGCGGGTGCCTTTGCCGCCCCGCTGCCTGATTTCACCCGCTGCTCGATCCGGTCAATCCGGTCGGCGCTGGCAACGATCTGGGCCTGAAGCCCGTTGATATCCTTCTGGAGCGTGCCGAGATCCGTGGAGACCTTCTTCTGAAGGGTTCCATTCTCCTGCTGGACCAGGCTGAGCAGCTGGGCCAGCTTCGCAGTAAGCTGTTCGACTTCCTTGGCGCTTGACTGTGTTGCGGTGCGTGCTATCTTGTCCAACTCGTTCCGCTGGGTGGTGGCCAGTGATGCCACGGCCCGCTGGACGGCCTCCTGCTGGGCCTTGAGGGAGGCCTGGGCCTCTGCATTCTCCCGCTCGATCCCGGCGAGCCGGGCCTTCAGGCTCTCCACACTGCGGTCAAGCGCAGTCACCCGGTCGTCAACGCCGCCCAGCTCCGAGCGGAGCTGGGAAACGGCTGCATCGGAAGCGCTCGTTTCACCACTGTCGCCGGAGGTGACGCATCCCGTCACGCACGCCAGCAGGGCCAGGGCAGCGGCATGGCGCAATCTGCGGGCGGATGAACCAATGCGCATGATGGCTACTCCGCTGCTTGGCCGATACGGAAATGGGAGCGGCGGTTCCGGCTCCAGGCATTCTCGTCGTGGCCGGGCATGACGGGGCGGATCTCGCCGTAGCTGATGGGGAAGAGCCGGTTGGAATCAATGCCGACCTGACGCACCAGGTACTCGCGCGCGGCATTCGCGCGGCGCGAGCCGAGCGCCATATTATACTCCTCAGTGCCCCGCTCGTCGCAGTGGCCCTCGACCAGGATGGCCACCTGGGTCCGCTTTTTCATAAATGCGCCGATGGCTTGGAGCGTCGGCTCCTCGTTGGGCATGATCGAGGCGCTGTCATGGGCGAAATACATGTCGCGCAGGGCCGCCATTGCCTCCGCCTTGATGGCGGGATCGCCGGTATAGTCCTCCGGATCGACGAACTGCGGCTGCGGCCCGGGCGGAAGCTTGATGTCCGGTTCGGGTCCGGGATCGACAACCGGCGTCTCGACCTGCCCGGTCTTTGTCTGCTTGGTCGAGCAACCGGCAAGGAAGAACGCCGCGCACAGCAGCGCCAGGATGAAACGGTACATGGATCCTCCGGATCCCGGGTTACTTCGCCATGCCGACAAGGAAGTGGCAGCGGCGGTTCAGGCTGTACGCCGCCACATCGTGACCGGGCGCGGCCGGTCTCATCTCGCCATAGCTGATGGTGTAAAGCCGGTTCGGTTCGATGCCGCACTGGCGAGCAAGGTGCTCCCGCGCGGCATTGGCGCGGCGCGAGCCGAGCGCCATGTTGTACTCCTCGGTGCCTCGTTCGTCGCAGTGGCCCTCGATCTGGATGATGACCTGCGGATACTTCTTCAGGAAGCCGCCGATCTGGTCGAGGATGCTGGCCTCCTTGAGCATGATCGTGGCGCTGTCGTACGCGAAGTGGATGTCCTGCATGACCACGCGTGCCTCGGCGTCAACGGCCGGATCCAGCATACCCGAGCCAGCCTCGCCAAAGCTGCCCGGGCCCTTTGGCTGTGCGATGTCGTCAGCCGAGACGCCGCCTGTCTCGAGCGCTTGATTGTCCGCGCCGGTGACGTCGAACGGATCCACAGCCGCGGAATCGTCGGCACTTGTTTTCTTCTTTGCGCATCCCATGGCCAGCATGGCCACGAGCAGGACTAACAGCACGCGTTGCATGGTTGCTCCTTGGTGGTTGCTCATTCAGTTACCTGTCTGTCGCAAGCGACAGCATCAATACCTTCGTTGAACACGGCAGTCTTCACGGAACACTAGTATAGCAAATCGCGCCCTGTTTGTAAAATGCGCGGCGCGATCGCCTCCTGCTTCCGGCATTGCAGCACTGCCAGAATCCGATATCCGGCCGATACTATAGCATAGTCCACATTGCAGGAAGATGAACAGGCGGTGTGTGGTATAATGGGGGATATGAGTGCTCAACTTTCCCTGGGCCAGTGGCTGGTGGTGGTGGCCTGCGCCGTCCTGATCGGCGCGGCAAAGACCGGCGTCCTTGGCGCGGGAACGCTTGTGGTGCCGGTGCTTGCGGCGGTGTTCCCGGCCAGGGAATCCACGGGCATCCTGCTGCCGTTGTTGTGCGCCGCCGACATCCTTGGCGTCCTGTTCTACCGCCAGCACGCCGTCTGGGGCGTCCTGCTGCGGCTCATGCCCTGCGCCGTTGCGGGCGTCATCGCCGGCTGGCTCTTCCTCGGCCGGGTGGACAACGCCCTGCTCAGGCCCCTGATCGGGGTGATCGTGCTTGCCATGCTTGGGGTGCACCTCGTGATGAGACGCACGGGCTTTACTGTGGCCCGCTCGAATCCCGCCGCGGCACTGGTGGTCGGCCTTCTTGCCGGGTTCGCCACCATGACGGCGAACGCTGCGGGGCCGATCATGACGCTGTACCTCCTTGTCCTCGGCCTTGACAAGAAGACGTTTGTCGGCACGGCGGCGTGGTACTTCTTCATCGTGAACCTGTTCAAGGTGCCGTTCTCGGCCCAACTCGGGCTCATTACCTGGCAGTCACTGTCGCTGAACCTGGTGCTTGTGCCGGCAATCGTCGCGGGCGGGTTTGGCGGCTATTGGCTGGTGAAGCGGCTGCCACAGCGCTGGTTCGAGCTGCTGATGCACACACTGGCCGCCGCAGGCGCGGCGTACCTGATTGCGGCCATCTGGCTGCGCTGAGGACGCGCCGGCGCGGCCGCGTCACGTCTTCTCGCGCTCGATGTACTGCTTCCGATAGTAGTCCCAGTACTCGCCGCTCTTGAGTGTCCGCCACCACCAGTCGTTCTGGACATACCAGTTGACGGTATCCTTGAGGCCGCGCTCGAACTCGACCTGCGGCTTCCAGCCGAGGCTGCCCATCTTCCTCGAGCTGAGCGAATAGCGGCGGTCATGCCCCTGGCGGTCCTTGACGTACTGCTTGAGCGAGGCGGGCTTGCCCATGTGGCCGAGGATGAGATCGACCACGGCGATGTTCTCGCGCTCGTTGCCGCCGCCGATGTTGTAGACCTCGCCGTCCACGCCGTGCATGATGACGGCGTCTATGCCGCGGCAATGGTCCATGACATGGAGCCAGTCCCGGACATTCCTGCCATCGCCGTAGATGGGGACGGGCCGGTTCTCCACCAGGTTCGTTACGAACAGCGGAATGAGCTTCTCGGGATACTGGAACGGCCCGTAGTTGTTCGACGCCCGCGTGATGCACACGGGCAGGCCGTACGCGGCAAAATAGCTGTAGGCCAGCCGGTCGGCGCCCGCCTTGCTTGCCGAGTACGGATTGCGCGGCAGCACTTCGTCCGTCTCGCCCGACGACCGTCCGGGCGCGATGTCGCCATACACCTCGTCGGTGGAGATCTGGATGAACTTCCGGACGCCGCACCGCTTCGCGGCCTCGAGCAGGACGTACGCGCCGAGGATATTGGTCTTGAGGAAGCCGGCCGGATCCCCGATCGAGCGGTCCACATGGGTCTCGGCCGCGAAGTTCACGATCACTTCAACCCCCTCGCACACTATCGTGCCGACCAGTTCCTCGTCGCAGATGTCGCCCTGGATGAAATGATGGCGCGCGTCGCCGGCGAGATCCTTCAGGTTGTCCGGATTGCCCGCGTAGGTCAGCTTGTCGAGGTTGACCACGGCGCAGTCGCGGTACGTCGCCAGCAGGTAGTGGACAAAATTCGAGCCGATGAACCCGGCGCCGCCCGTGACGAGATATTTCATACGCAGCCCACGGTGCCGTGCAGCAATTACCTGCCCTTTTGGATCAGGCGGTTCCAGATCAACACGATCGGGCTCGCGATGTAGATGGACGAATACGTGCCCGTGATGACGCCGACCAGCAGCGCGAACGCGAAGTCGTTGATCACCTCGCCGCCCCACAGGTACTGGGCGAACACCACCATGATCACCGTCGCCGACGTCAGCGTCGTGCGCGAGAGCGTCTGGTTCACCGCCAGGTTCATGATGTCCTCGAGCTTGGAGCCCTTGCCAAGCTTGATGTCCTCGCGGATCCGGTCAAACACCACAATCGTGTCGTTGACCGAATAACCGACAATGGTGAGCAGCGCGGCAATCACCGTCAGCGATATCTGCCGGCCCGTGATGGCGAAGACGCCCATGGTGAGCAACACGTCGTGGAGCAGTGCCACGAACGCCCCGACGCCATACTGGAACTCGAACCGGTACCAGAGGTAGATGACCATCAGGACCAGCGACAATGCGATGGCCCAGAACGCATTTCTTACCAGTTCCTTGCCCACCGCCGGCCCGATCCGGTCCTTCTCGCTGACCACGAACGGATTGCCGGCAATGGCTGTCTTGAGTGCCTCGACCGCCTTGGTGCCCGTGTTGTACGCACTGCGGATCATCACCTGGTTCGGCTTGTCCAGGTGCTGGATGGTGCTGTCGCCAAGCCCGATGCCGGCCAACGCTTGGCGTACTGCGCCAATCTCGACTGCATTGGCAAACGAGATTTTAACCACGTCTCCGCCCGTCAGCTCGATGCCCCTGATCGGCTTGTGCAGCAGCGTTGTGCCGACCTGCACCTTGCCCTCAGCCAGCGCCTTGGTCTGGTTGGCGTACCGGATGCCGAACACCACGAGGCCCACGATGGTGATGCCGACCGTGGCGCTGATGCAGTAGTTCCTCACGCCCATCACATTGAGGTTGGGCCGCTTAAACAACTGGAGCATCTTCAGGGACGTCAGATGGCCGCGCAGCAACATTATGTCGAAGATATACCGGCAGACAAAGACTGCGGTGAGCAGGTTGGCCACCAGGCCGATGATCAAGGTGAGGCCGAAGCCCCTGATCGGGCCCGTGCCAAGCCAGAACAGGATCGAGGCAGTAATGATGGTTGTCAGGTTCGCGTCGAAGATGACGACCCAGGCCCGGTCGAATCCGTCCTTGATGGCCTGCCTGATTGCCTTGCCCGCGGCAAGCTCCTCGCGGATGCGTTCGTAGATCAGGACGTTCGCGTCAACGGCCATGCCGACGGTCAGGATGATGCCGGCAATGCCGGGCAGCGTCAGCGTCGCGTGGAACATCGCCAGCACACCCAGCAGGATCAGCATGTTCAGCACCAGTGCGGCAATGGCGACCATGCCGGCAAGCAGATAATATACGACCATGAACACCACGACCGCAGCCGCGCCGATAAGGCCAGAGATGACGCCCTTCCTGATCGAGTCATTGCCCAGCGTTGCGCCCACCACAAGCTCGCGCTCGGCCACCAGCTTTGCCGGCAGCGCGCCGCTGCGGAGCACCAGCGACAAGTCCGCCGCCTCCCGCTCGTCGAAATGGCCCTCGATCTGCGCACTCCCGTTGGGAATGTGGACCAGCAGCGTCGGCGCCGAATAGACCGTGTCGTCAAGAATGATGGCCAGCCGCGACACGATGTTGTCGTTCTCGTACTTGTAGTTCGCATCGCGCGAGACGCGGCTCAGCCGACTGCGGCCCTGCGCATCCAGCGACAGCGACACGACCCGGTTGTTCGCCACGTCCTGCACCGTCACCCGCGCATCCCGGAGGGACATCCCGTCTATCGCCACATCCCGCTCGACCAGCATGAACTCGCGGTACATGCCGCCATACCCCTTGTCCGGCACGGCTCGGCTCAGCATCAGCATGTAGTTGGGCGGCACACAGCGCTGCACCTCGGGGCTCGCCAGCAGGTTCGTGACCGCCTCCGTGTCCCCGTCGTTGACCATGTACTCGCGGTACTGCGCCCCTTTTTCCGTCGGGATCGTCCTGGGCACCAGCTTGTCCTTGATCCGCTTCACGTCGTTGATCCGCTCGATCACCCTGCTGGTCAGCTTGTCGTCGGCCAGCATATGGAACTCGAGCTTTGCCGTCTGCCTGATCAGGTCCGTCACCCGCTTCGGATCCTTCTCGCCCGGAATCTGCACCACGATCCGCGAGGGCGGCTTCATCTGGATGCTCGGCTCCGTCAGCCCCAACTGGTTGATCCGGTTCTCCACCACATACTTCGCCTGCTCGAGCGCCTTCTGCTTGATCCGGCCCTTCTCGTCATCCTTGAGCCAGACCCTGAACGATGTGCCCTCGACCTCGCCCGGCGGCAGGCTCAGCACTCCCGCATAGTCCTCCTTCGCCGCCTTGATCACCGTCAGCGCCCGCTGCGCGGCCGCCGTGTTGGTGAACGTCAGCTCGATCGCCGTGTTGGTGAACGCAATAATCCCCTGGTACTCGACATTCTTCTCGGTCAACGTGTCCTTCAGCCGCTCGCGCATGGTCTGGGTGCTTACCCGCAGCGCGTCGTCAAGCTGGACCTCGAGCTCGACATACAGCCCGCCCTGCAAGTCAAGGCCGAGGTTGAGCACCCTGCTCCGGTCTCCCTGCCACCACCGCTTCATGCTGAACTGGAGCTGGATCCGGGTGCTCGCGTCCCGGTTCGCTCCCTGCTCCTCCTTCCATTGGCTCAGGAGCAGTGTGCGCTCGTCGTCCGAATACAGGGACCACCGGATGGTCGGATATACCAGATACAAGCAGATCAGGAACCCTAGGGCGATACAGGCGCCCTTTATGCGTAATTCGCGCGTCATAACCATGGTACCAGCTCGTTAATAGCCGAAGGCCACCCCCGCGGCGCTTCGTACATGTCCGTCCCGACTGCACACGACCGCTTCCACAGCCATGCCGTCACTTCTGCTCTCCTCCCCCCGCCTTCTCGATCACAGCCGCAACGGCCGCCTTCTCGAGCTCGATCCGGGTGTGGTCGTCCACCTGGAGGCGGAGCGTCTTCTCCTTCACCTGCTTCACTTCCCCGTGGATGCCGCCCGTGGTGACGATCTTGTCGCCCACGCCGACGTTCCGCAGCATGTCTTCCTTCTCCCGCTTCCGCCGCTGCTCGGGCTTGATCATGAAGAAATACATGATCACCACAAACGCAACCATCAGGAACAGGAAGTTGTACTGGCCACCACCGCCCTGCCCCTGGCCTTGCGCAGGTGGCATCGCCCACGCCGCCTGTGCGACGAACAAAACTGCACATCCACTCAGCATTCGATTCATCAGTGCTCCTGGTGCCGTCATATCGGCATAGTTCCCCATATACAAAAACGGGCAAAATTATAGCATTTCGGGCCGCAATTGTCAAAAGCAAGCGGTTTTCTCTGAAATTCCGATGTTAAGGAAGAGACCCACGAGACAAGCTCGTGGGGGTCTCAAACCCTTATATCGGGATTTTAGGATTTTCTGAAATCCCGCCTGCTTGTGGCGGGATGTTCAGCGTTCTGGGTTCCCGTTCTGTCGGGTGAGCCATGTGGACAAAAATCGTTGGCTGCCAGCGATTGTGTAGGCGCGGCACCGTGCCGCGCTCCGCTGCAAGTGCCCAAATCCGGCGGCAGAACACCGATGCGCCTTCGCAGGCGCATCGGTGCTGGCAGGGAA
>Ga0315278_10002735_pt1 | contig 15727 bp, 16 predicted proteins | sample YL17G06_0_MG_FD_203880 | JGI IMG/M metagenome (GOLD analysis project Ga0315278, IMG submission 203880) | Sediment microbial communities from Yellowstone Lake, YNP, Wyoming, USA - YL17G06_0 | ecosystem: Environmental > Aquatic > Freshwater > Lake > Sediment | place: USA: Wyoming | collected... | reverse complement strand
CTGATGATCTGTCGCGGCTCGATGCGGCTTTCTTCACGATGAATGCGGTGATGAGCGTTACGGTCTTTGCCTTCGCGCTCGTGGACACGCTGACGTGAGGGCGTGAAGCGGAAGAACCAACGGCGGGGAACCGGCCGCGGAAGAACCAACGGCGTGAGGCGGGAGGATCAAGCTTGAATCGGCTGCCGATCGTGCTGGCGATTACGGGAGCGTCGGGTGCGCCGTACGGCGTGCGCCTGCTGGAGGTGCTGGCCGGCGCCGAGGTGCCGGTATGGCTCATCGTATCGGGGCATGGGTACCGGCTGCTGCAGGCGGAGTGCGGCATCGGGGACCTCGACGCGCTCAGGGCAGCGACCGGTGGTGACTGGCGGAGTGTGCGGTTTTTCCCGGACGACGATCGGGGCGCGCTGCCGGCCTCGGGGTCACAGCGCACCGGGGGCATGGTGATCTGTCCCTGTTCGATGGGCACGGTGGCGGCGGTCGCCGGCGGCACGAGCCGGTCGCTGGTGGAACGCGCCGCGGACGTGACACTCAAGGAGCGGCGGCGGCTCATCCTGGTACCGCGGGAAACCCCGATGTCCCTGGTGCACCTGCGCAATCTCGTCGCGGTCACTGAAGCCGGTGCGACGGTGCTTCCCGCCGCGCCGGGGTTCTATCACCGGCCGGCGCGGGTGGAGGAGCTGGTGGATTTCGTGGTGCAGCGGGTCCTCGACCAGCTGGCGCTGGACATCACCATCGCCAGGCGCTGGGAGGGCTGACGCGTGACGCCGATCGATATCCCGTTCCGCCTCTCCTCGTCGGCGGACGACGCTGATTCCGACGCCCGGCTGATGGTCAGCTCGCTGTCGCGACGGCTCAACGGCCATGTCGTGCTCGCGGACGATGCCCTGGTGTTCGAGATCGAGGCCACGGCTGGCGGGGTCAAGAACACCGCGGAGGTCAAGTACGGCGCCATCGCGTCGGCGGTGCTGCGACCGGGGATCCTGACCAGCCGCATCCGGCTTACCGCGCGCGATGCGACCTCGTTCATCGAGCTCTCTCCCCGGAACCCGCGGGAAGTGACGCTGCTGGTGAACCGGAAGTTCCGTCACGAGGCGCGGGCCTTTGTGTCGGCGCTGCAGATCCGCCTGTCCGACACGCAGCAGCACCGGCCATAGCGCCGCCGGCATGCGACTCGGGGTCATTTCCGATACCCATGGCCTCCTGCGGCCGGAAGTCTTCGAGGTGTTCCGCAAGGTCGATCACATCTTCCACGCCGGTGACATTGGATCGCTCTCGCTGCTGACGGAGCTGGAGGCGTTGGCGCCGGTCACCGCCGTCTATGGCAACACCGACGACTGGGACGTACGCGCCAGAGTGCCCAGGGTGGCGCGCGTTCAGCTGGATGGTTTCGAGATCGTGCTGACCCACGGGGACCAGTTTGGCAGCCCGACGCCGGACGCGCTTTACGCCGCGTTCCCTGACGCCGAGATCATCCTGTTCGGCCACACGCACAAGCCGCTGCTGACGCTGGTGGACCTGGTGGTGACGGTGATGAACCCGGGCGCCGCCGGCCAGCGGCGCTTCGACATCCTGCCGTCGGTGGGGATCCTGGAACTCGAGACCGGCATCCCGCCGCGGGCCCGACTGGTGCCGCTGACCAACGCTGACGAGGACTGATCGCATGCGGAGATTCCTGCCGGCCCTGGCCGCCTTCTTCCTCATCGCCGCGTTGTCGGCGAACGTTGCGCCCACCTATCCGGTGGGCCGTATCGTCACCCCGAAGGGCGAGATCCTGTTTTACCTGTATCCCCAGACGCCGAACCACCTGGCGAGCTTCATCAAGCTCGCGGACGGGCACTACTGGGATTCGCTGACGTTCAACCGCGTCATCAAGAACTTCGTGGCGCAGGGCGGCTGTCCCGACACGCCGGCAGGGTTCAAGGATTCACCCTACAACCTGGCGCCGGAGTTCGTGCCGGACCTCAAGCATGTGTACGGGGCGGTGGGGGCCGGACGTGACGACAACCCGCAGAAGCTCTCCGCGGGTTGCCAGTTCTACATCGTCGTGAACAAGGACGGACTCAAGCGGCTCGACGGCAACTACGTGGTGTACGGCCAGGTCATCAAGGGGATGGACGTCGCCGAGGCGATCGTGTCGGTGCCCACCGATTCCACCGACGCGCCGCTGGTGCCGATCCCGCTGCACGTGGACGTCATCCAGATGACGTCCACGCAGATCGAGGCGACGGGCTTCACGATCAAGTGAGTCTGGCGATCATTCGCTGGACTTGTTGTTGCGCTGTGCCGCTTGGAGCTTCTCGATATCGGCGGGCGATAACTGCGGCCGATCAAGCTTGATGGTCAGCTTGTTGAGCGTTCCGGTAAACGTGAATGGCGGCTTGTAGTCGGCGTCGTTCACGCCGGTCTCGGTGTCGGACCCGATGTCAAAGCTCTCGTCCCACTGGAGGATCATGGGAATGGTCTTCGGCAACGCCTTGGTGGCGACGACCTTGCCATCGACCTTGAGAGTCCCGGTACCGGAGCGGCCGACGCCGCTGAAATCATTGAAGGCAAGCGTGCCGGCGCCGAGGCCGTCATACTTGAAGTCGAACTCGATCGTGTGCCGGCCGGGTGCCAGGGCGTCGGGGCCCTCCCACTTGATGCGCTCGAGGTCGAGCAGATTCCAGAGCCAGACCGGCTTGCCCTGCAGCAGGTAGAATCCGTAGCCCGTGAAACGACCTCCTGACGTCAGGAGCATGCCTTCCGCCCCGCCTGGTGGCACGGTGATGTCCGCCGTGACGGTGTAGGAGGTGTTGAGCAGCAGCGGTGAATCGCCCTGCGGCAGGCCCACCATCGGCCGCGTGTAGACGAACTCCGAGCGGCCCGCGGTGATGTTCGGCCGGGGCGCCACGATACGCGCGGCCACCGAGGCATCCATCGGGAGCACCTGGTACTTCTTCGCCTCGCCGAGGAACTCCGCCCGCATCGTCTTGACCTTCTGGGGGTTGGCGGCCGCGATGTCCTTCGTCTGGTTGAAGTCGGTGTTCAGGTTGTAGAGCTGGAACACCTGGTTGTTGAGTGGATCGGTGTTGGCCGGGCCGAACGCCTCCCACGGGGCGCGGTTGACCTTGGTGCTGAGGAACCAGCCGTCCTTGTAGAGCGCCCACTGGCCGAACATCTCGAAGTACTGGGTGGTGTGCCGCGACGGGGCCCTGGCATTGGCCGCGTCAAAGGTGTAGGCGAAGCTGGTGCCCTCGATCGGCTTCTGCTTGATGCCGTCCACCGTCTCGGGCGCATGCAGGCCGGCGGCCTCGAGAATCGTGGGCACCACGTCGATGACATGCGCGAACTGGGTGCGAAGGGCCCCGGCGTCCTTGATACGGGCCGGCCAGGACACGACCATGTTCTGGTTGATGCCGCCCAGGCGCGACGCATTCTGCTTGAACCAGTCGAACGGCGTGTCGAACGCCCATGACCAGCCGGCCGACATGTGGTTGTAGGTCATCTCGGTGCCCCACACGTCGTACCACTTCATCTGCAATTCGGCCGGCATCATGTTGACGCCGTTGAAGAAGGCCACCTCGTTCGGCGTGCCCAGCGGGCCACCCTCGGCGCTGGTGCCGTTGTCGCCGTTGATGTAGATGATCAGCGTGTTGTCGAGCCGCCCGAGATCATCGAACGCCTTGACGACGCGGCCGATCTCGTAGTCGCTGTAGGCGGCATAGGCCGCGAACACCTCGACCTGGCGGATGAACAGCTTCTGCTCCGTGGGGGTGAGCTGTGCCCACGGCTTGAGGACGTCGGCGGGCCAGGGCGAGAGCACCGCGTCCTGGGACACCAGGCCAAGCTTCTTCTGGTTCAAGAAGATGCGCTCGCGCAGCTTCTCGTAGCCGTCGTCGAAGAGGTGCATCGCGTGGATCTTGTCCACCCATTCCTGCGTGGGGTGGTGCGGCGCGTGGGTGGCGCCGGGGGCGTACTTGATGAACACCGGCTTGGTCGGGTCGATCTGGTACATCTGCGTCATCCAGTCGATGGCGTCGTCGGCCATCGCCGTGATGAGGTTCCAGGTGCCGGGGGCCGCGCCCTTGTACGGGTAAATCTGCGTGGTGTTGCGGAACAGGTTCGGCTCCCACTGGTTGGCGTCGCCGCCAATGAAGCCGTAGAAGTACTGGAAGCCCATGCCGTTGGGCCACTGGTCGAAGGGACCGGTCTGGCTGGCCTGGAACGCGGGCACGTTGTGGTCCTTGCCGAACCAGGCGGTGTTGTAGCCGTTGTCAACCAGCATCCGGCCGATCGTGGCCTCGTCCAGGCCGATGATGCTGTTGTAGCCCGGATACCCGGTGGACTGCTCCGAGATGACGCCGAAACCAGCCGAGTGGTGGTTGCGCCCGGTTATCAGCGCCGCGCGGGTGGGCGAGCAGAGCGCGGTGGAGAACATCCGGTTGTAGCGCAGCCCCTGCTTCGCGATGGCGTCCATCGTGGGCGTGGGGATGACGCCGCCGAAGGTGCTTGGCACGCCGAAACCGGCGTCGTCGGTGAGGATGAGCAGCACGTTGGGCGCACCCTTGGGCGGCACGACGCGCGGCGCCCACCACGGGGTGGACTGCAGGGCCCCGTCCTTGATGACGCCGCCGAACTTCTGTTCCGGCGCCGGGAGCTGCTTCCCGTCGATGGTGGTGGTGGCACCGGGCGATCCCGGCGTGCCGGTGATCTGCTGGGCTGCGGCCGTCAGCGGAGTTGCTGCCAGGGCCAGCGCCAGCACAATGCGCGATGTCGATCCCATCTGATGTTCCCCGGGTTAAGACTTGCCGAGGAACGTGTCGACTATGTCACTTGGGATCAAGTGCCACTCGAATGATGGCGAGCGTCCTTCAGTTTCCGGATAGGCCGGGACCGTCGTGGTGGTCCCGCCAAGCTTGCGGATGGGGCCCTCCCGGTCATTGAGTTCTAGGATGGATCGGGCGCGGGGGTCTGGCTCAGCGGCCCCATGCCGATGCCGATGATCTGGGCCTGGGCATTGAAGACGAAGCGCAGCACGATGGGCTCGGGGGCATTCTCGTACTTCGATTCCCGCCAGTACTGTGGATTACCCTTTCGCTTGGTCATCTTGTCGGTGATCACCTCGACTTCGGAGCCGACGCGCGAGGCCAGCTCGTCTCGCGCTTCGAGCAGTCCCTTCGCACCGCCCATGCGATCCAGCACATCGGGTGACGAATGGGCCAGGATGCTGTCCGTCTGGCCAACGAAGAACCATTCTGTGACCTGGCGGCCGAGAAGGGTCCACTGCGTGTTGTTGAGTTCAACGGCCGGTGTGGCCGGGGCCGCTGAGGCAGCGTTCTGCGCTGCCGCCGGGACGGCAGTGCAGGCGAAGGCCAGGGCGAGTATTGACGATGCGCGCATGAGTGACCGCGGTTTGAGGATGGCGGCCTGACGCAGGGTCGACTCAATTTGTTTCAACCTGCAACCCTACGGAAGAATGCTGCTTACGATCCTGACCGTCGTAACCGCCCTTCAACGTGCTGACACGCTTCGGATGCGCGACGCGCCGAGCTCGGTTCGCTTCGACGGCTCTGTGTCGGCCGCCGAGTATGGGGCGCCGAGCGTCGTGATCCCGACGGCCCATGGCACGGTGGAGATCTGGCTCGTGCGCCGCGGTGACACGGCGTATGTTGCGGCCCGGATCGCGGACTCGACGGTTTCCTGGGCCGACGACTTCGTGGTGAGCATCGATCCGCTGGGTGACGGCACCCCGGGACCGGGGCACGACGACACCCAGTGGTACCTGCGACGAATGCTCGACAGCAGCGTGGCCAATCAGGGCCGGCATGGGCGATGGATGCCACCGAGCGATGACCCGGACTGGCGTTTGGGGAAGGCGCGGAGCCTTGACGGTTGGGAGGTGCTGGGTGCGTCGGATGCGGCGGGATGGAGCGTGGAGCTGATGCTGCCGGTGGCGTGGTTTGTCGACGAGACCGCACGCCAGGCGACCATCGCGTTCCGCAGCTACGACAACGACCCGAGTGCCTGGTACGCGTGGCCGGCGCCGCGCGAGGGGGAGCGGCCGACGCGTATCGAGATGCTTCCGGCACGGTGGGCGGTTGTACTAGTGGCGCCTTGATCCCTGCTTGACCGGTGACCGCGAGTATTTGCGCGTCCCTCACCGGAGATGCTCATGCTTCGCCGCGCCGCTTTCCGCGCCCTGACGCTCACCGCACTGCTCCTCCTGCCCGAATGCCTGCCGGCCCAGTCCGAGGTCGCCACGACTGCTGACCTCTCGCGGGGGGTGCCGATCCGGCTCCGCAGTGGCGGGAGCTGGTTCAATGGTTCGCTTGTCGCTGTGACGCCGGACAGCATCGCACTCGCGAACGAGAAGTCGGGCAGTACGCAGACCTATTCACTGACCCGGATCAGCGATCTGTCCTACAGTGCGGGCAAGAAGTCGATGATCGTGCGTGGTGCCGCGATCGGGGCGCTGGGTGGCGCGGCCGCTGCCGGAGGGATGCTGCTGATCTCGAATGTGGTGATGCCGTCCGACGAGGGATGGACCGGGAGTACCAGCGGCTGGGCCGTGGTGGGGATCTCCGCGGGCGTCGGCGCCGCGCTCGGCGCGCTCTTCGGTGCGGCCAGACCGCAGGAGCGTTGGGTTACGGTGCAGGTCCCGCGTGCGCAACCGGTGATCGTCCCTGCGCGGAATGGCGTCGTGGTGGGAGTAAGTCTGCGCTTCTGAAGCGCCGGGGTGCTACTGGGTGTTGGCGGAGAGTGCCGTGACGGGTGGCTCGTCCATCAGCCCGCGCAGCTTCTGCCGCTGGATCATGAACGCGACGCGATCGTTTTCGGCGATGGGCGTACCGCCCTCACGAGGGAGGAACCTCGGATCGGTCGCGACGCCGTTCACGCGGAGCTCGAAATGGAGATGCGGTCCGGTGGCGAGTCCGGAGGAGCCGACCGCCCCGATAACGGCGCCCTGGGGCACCGTCATGCTGGGCCGGAGCCCAGCCGCGAAGGCGCTCAGGTGGCCATAGCGCGTGACGATGCCGTTGGCGTGACGGATCTCCACCATGCGGCCGTACCCACCGGACCAGCCGGCGCGCAGCACCACGCCATCGGCGATGGTGCGGACGGGCGTGCCGGGATCGGCGGCGTAGTCGATGCCCTGGTGGGTGCGCCACCGGTGCAGCACGGGGTGATACCGCGAGCGGGAGAATCCGCTGGAGATCTTCTGGAAGTCCACCGGCGCGCTAAGATAGCTCCGTTCCAGTGAGCGGCCCTCGCCGTCGAAGTAGACGATGCGGCCATCGGGCGCATCGAAGGCATAGATCGCCACCGGCCGTCCGCTCACCAGCAGCTCGGCGGCCAGCAGACGGCCGTAGCGCACCTCGCCGTTGTCGCCCAGGAAGCGCTCGAAGACGATGGAGTAGCGGTCACCGACGTCGAGCCCGCGCGCGAAATCCACGTCCCATCGCAGCAACCCCGCCAGGTCCCACGCCATCACGTGCCGCTCGTGGTCATTGAGCAGGCTGTCGGGCAGCGCTTCCTCGAGGGACGCGCCGATCGAAGCCTGGAACTCGCCCTGGATGGTGATGCGCTGCAGGTACCACCCGCCCTCGCGCACCCGGCTCACCGGGTAGACCGTGACGCGGGCGGGCTCGCGCCTGCCCGGCGCCCCCGCGTACGCGGGGTGCGCGACGAGGAGCAGGCAGGTGACGGCCACGAACTGCAGGAGGCTGCGCAGCTGGAGTCTCATTGCCCTGGAGAAAGGGCAGGGGTGATGCCACCGGAAATGCGTCGTGCGCGTGCATCAGCGTCAGGAACCGCGACGGTGTCGGGCTTCGCGACAGCGATGGAACTGCGACGGGGACAGCGACTTGGGAGGTGTGCTCGCGCGGGTGCAGGAAGCTGCTCTGGGCGGCTGTGGCGACGCCGCGCCGGGCCATGTCATCGAGTCAACGGCAATCCGCATGGAATTCGTCCAGAGGGGTGGTGCGTCGCAGGGCCTCGGGGTGCCTGCGGAACCACGCCGAGACGAGGAGGATCTCGTCGAGAAACTCGAGGGGCAGGGGCCACGCCGGCCCGGCGAGCTGTTCCTGCTCGTGGGCCACGACACCGGCGAACGCCATCTGCTCGATGGGTGTCTCGGGCCAGGGATAGGTGGCGCGCACCACGCCGCGGCGCACCACGTAGGCGCGATCATCCCCGAAGGTGCCGGGGTCGCGATACACGAAGGTGAGCAGGTCGATCGCGGTGCGCGCGCGGCTGGTGGCGGCGAGAAGCCACTCGAGCTGCTCGAACTTGTCGCGCCAGCGCGTGGCACGCTCGAAGTCGCTGGCGGCGGCCGCCTCCGTCATGGCGTGCACGGCGCGGTCGAGCGGCGTCAGGGTGCGGCCCTCGAGGAATGCGGCGGCGATGTCGGCGCGGGCCCGGTAGTCGGCCTCGCTCACGAAGCCGGCACAGGGCCCGCTGCAGGTGCCGAACTGGTGCCGCATGCAGGCGGCCTGCCGCGCGGCACCGAACAGGTCGCCCTGCGCCGCATAGACGATCGGCATCGTCGCGGCGCAGTCGCGCAGGCCGAGCAGGTCGTTGAGGACCCGCACGGCATCGAGCATCCGTCCCATCGAGTTGAATGGACCATACGCCAGCTGGTCGCCGGTCTGTAGCGCACTGCCGCCGTACACCCGCGGCGCCGCGCCACCGCTGATCTTGATGAGCAGTTCCCGGCGGGTGCGGTTCATCTGCACGTTGTAGGGCGGGCGATACTGGCGGATGAGGCGCAGTTCGCCCAGCAGGGCGGCGAACTCGCTGGGCGCGTAGTCCCACTTGATGTCGTGGGCGGCCTGGAGGATGCGCGCCGCCTTGTCGTGGTTGTCAGCACGGAAGTACGACAGGAGCCGGGTGCGAATCTTCCGCGCCTTGCCGACATAGAGAATGCGCCCGGTCGCGGACAGCATGCGATACACGCCGGGACGGTTTTCGGCGAGGGCGCGCACGCGAATGCGCAGCCGCTCCAGGTCGGGAGAGGCGAGGGCGAGGGTGGGGCCGCGGGCTACTGCTGGCATCTATGGCAGAAGACGGTGATGCGCGCATCGATCTCGTGGGTGTGGGCGAGGCGAGTGCCGCAGACCCGGCACTTTTCTCCCTCGCGGCCGTACACGAGGAGCTCGAGCTGGAAGTTGCCCTTTTCGCCAGTGCCGGTGCGGTAGTCGCGGAAGGTGGTGCCTTGGGAGGCGATCGCGGCTTCGAGGATGCGGCGGACGTGCTTGAAAAGCCGTCCAGAGTCGAGAGTCGAGAGTTGATCGGCCGGTTTCGACGGATCGATTCCCGCCGCGAACAGCGCCTCGTTCGCGTAGATGTTGCCGACGCCGACGACCTTCCTCTGGTCCATGAGCACCTTCTTGATCGCCTGTGTCGACGACGCCAGGATGGCGGTGAAGCGCGCCGGGGTGAGCGCGGGGTCGAGGGGTTCGGGACCGAGGGCGGCGTCGTAGGCGGTCCAGCCCCGGTCATCGAGCAGCAGAAGTGTGCCCAGGCGGCGCACGTCGCGGTAGACCAGCTCCCGTCCGTCGTCGAGCGGGGCCCGGAGGACGGCGTAGCGGGCGGCACCGGGCTCCAGCGGTCCGTCCGCGATCGTCAGCGAGCCCGTCATTCCCGGTTGGATGACAAGGCGGGTAGGGCGGGTAGGACGGGTAAGGCGGGTGGAATCAAGTTCGAGTTCGATGACCGCATGCTTGGCGCGGCGGGTCATGCCGGCGATCCGCGCCCCCTTGAGGGAGGCGAGCAGCTTTCGCTTCGTCACGCCCCGCAAGACATCATCGTGGGACAGCCTGGCGGACAGGATCCGGTGCCCGACGAGTTCGGGGCGGAGGTCGCGGACGATGGTCTCGACCTCGGGCAGTTCAGGCATTTGCTAGACTCGATCCGCCTCGCGCCATCCAATATCGGAGCGGAACACCTTCCCTTCGTACCTGATCGCCTCGGCGCCGGTGCGGCTCCGCTCCTGTGCCTCTTGGAACGTGGTGCCGAGACCGGTCACGGCGAACACGCGCCCGCCGCTGACACGCAGCACGCCCCGGGCGTCGCGCGTGGTACCGGCGTGGAAGGCCAGCACGCCCGGCGGAAAACTCTCGGGCAGGTCGATCGGCTGGCCCTTCATCGGCTTGTCGGGATAGCCCTCGGAGGCAAGCACGGTGGTGACGGCGAAGTTGTCCTTCGCGACCTGCAGCGGCGGTGGTGTCTTGCCGCGCGCGATGGCCTCGAACGCCGCGGTGAGGCCGTTCATCACCAGCGGAAGCACGACCTCGGTTTCGGGATCGCCAAGCCGGCAGTTGAACTCGACCACGTTGGGCGTGCCGTCGGGCGCCACCATCAGTCCCGCGTAGAGGACGCCACTGAATGGTGCGCCCCGGCGCGCGAGCTCCGCGAGGCAGGGAAGGAACACTGCCTTTCGCGCGCGCTCGAGCAGCTCCGGCGTGGCGATAGAGACGGGCGCATAGGCGCCCATGCCGCCGGTGTTGGGGCCCCGGTCACCATCGAGCAGTCGCTTGTGGTCCTGGGCGGCCGGCAGGAGTTCGACGGTGTGCCCGTCGGTGATCCCGAGGAGCGAGACTTCCTCTCCCAGGAGGAACGCCTCGATCACCACCACGCTGCCCGCGTCACCGAAGGCGCGATCGCCCAGCATCGACTGCACTGCCGCCGTTGCCTCCGCGCGCGTGGCGCACACAATGGCGCCCTTGCCGGCGGCCAGGCCCGACGCCTTCACCACCAGCGGCTCGGCGTGCTGCCTCACATATGCGAGTGCCGTACCGAGATCGGTAAACGTCTCGCTGGCGGCGGTGGGAATGCCCGCCGCCGCCATCACATCCTTCGAGAACGCCTTCGACGCCTCGATGCGCGCCGCCGCCGCGCTCGGGCCCGCCACGAGGCGACCCTCTGCCCGCAGCCGGTCGGCGAGGCCCAGTGCCAGCGGCACTTCCGGTCCAATGATGACGAGGTCTATGCCATACATGTCGGCCGCATCGGCGATGCGATCGATGTCGTCGGCGGGAATGGGGAGGTTGGTGGCGAGCGACGCGGTGCCGGGGTTGCCGGGCGCACAGTAGATCATGGCGCCCGGGTTTTCGCGGTGGAGGGCCCAGCAGAGTGCGTGTTCGCGCCCGCCACCGCCTACGACCAGCAGTCTCACGACTTCTGGGCCTGCCGGAATGCGTCTCCCACCCGCTCGGCGACGCCCTTGGCGGCGTCGGCCACCTGCGATGCGACATCGCGCGCGCCGGCCGCGTAGTGCCGTCCCGCCGCGGCGAGGTCGTCCTTGAGCGGACGCTCACGCGCCTCGGCGCCACGGTGGGTGTATTCGCCGCGCACGATACGCTCGTAGTCTCCCGACGCCACCCATGCCTGCAGCTCGCCGGCGCGCACAGTGCTCATCGGATGCGTAAGGCCGAGTGTCGCCAGCACCTTGTAGACGATGTCGAGCCCCTCGTTGGTCGTCGCGTACTCGTTCGCCTGCGCGATGAACGCGTCGACGTTGAGCTGGCCCACGAACTGGTCGCCCCGCCCGCCGCCCGCCAGCTTCATGAAGAGGCGCTGGGTGGAGAGGATATCCTGGCTGCCGAGCAACCCGGCGCGATCGCTGGAGAGTTCCGACTTGCGGGACCACTCGAGGAATGCGAGCCGCACCGGAAGCAGCGCGAGGCCGGCGAGTGCCGGGAGTGCGCCGAGACTGATGAGCGCCAGGATGGCGGCGATGGTGCGGTAGAGCGAGTGGCCGCTCATGACGTGACCCAACTCGTGCGAGATGAGGACGCGCATTTCATCGTCGTTGAGGAGCTCGATGGCCGATGAGTTGAGGACGATGAAGGGCTCGTCGATACCATAGGCGCCGGCGTTCACGAACGGCGTCTGGGAGACGTACAGCTCGGGGACGGTGTCCCAGTCGAAGGTGGTGCAGACCTCGGTGTGCAGCGTCCAGATCCGGGGATACTGCTCGGGACCGACGCGAACGGCATTGCCCTGGAAGAGGAGGCGGATGCCGCGCTCGCCGCCGATCAGGGCGAGGATTTTCCTGATGACTTCTTCCGCGCCGGGGACGCTGCGCAGGGTCTGGAGCGCCGCGCGGTCGGCGGGATGCTCCCAGGTGACGGCACCGATGCCGGGAAAGGTGCGGCGCGAACGGGGTGCTGGAATGCTGGACATGCCACGTCCCTCGTGTAGTGAGTTGCTCCACAACGAATCTAATCAGCAATATGTTTCATTGTGGCACCACCCGTGCTTCGGTGACGGGTGCATGCTCCGTCGGTAGGGAATCGCAAAGTCAAGGAACTCGCTCTTCACGAACGCCGGGAGTGAGGGTTCTGCACGAATGTACGACAGCTGGTAGCGCGGCGGCCTGCAATTCAGGGCACCGGTGCGCGCGAAAGGGGCTGCGCGATCACCGGCTTGTGCAGCGGTACTGGGTGCATGCCCGAGATCTGCCGGTTCCGCGGAATGGTGATCCAGATGTACTACTCCGATCACGAGCCACCGCATTTCCACGTGCGGTGCGGGCCAGCAAAGGCGCGTTTCGCGATCTGGAGTGGGCAGCTTCTCGACGGGGTTCTCTCGCCGCGTCACTTTCGTCTCGCGCGGCGCTGGGCTAGCCTTCACAGGGTCAAGTTGCTGCAGAACTGGGAGCGGCTACGGCAGGACCGGCCACCACTCACGATCGCTCCACTGGAGTAGGCAATGCATCCGGGAACTGTCGCCGTGCAGGTCGTACCACCGTACGGGCTCCGGCTCACGTTCGAGGACGGGACCACGGGGTTCATCGATTGCCGTTCGCGCCTGTGGCGTCACGACGCGGGGGTTTTTGCGCAGCTCCGCGACCCGGCCAGGTTCGCACAGGTGTTCGTGCATCCGGAGTGGGGCCACATCGAGTGGCCCAACGGCGCCGATTGGGATCCTGACACGCTGTACGAGGAGGCGCACGGGGGGCGCGTCGCATAGCTGTGGTCGCGCCCCTGCGCGTCCGGCCTATGGAGTGTCAGGCACCCACACCATGGCCCGGTTCCAGAGTATCCCCGGCCGCTCTCCATCAGGCCGCACAGCGTATCCCACGATCCATCCCTCGTTGCTGATGCGACTCGCCCGGCCGTACGACTGGTAGCCGTCGGGGAGCGGCAGGGCGTGGAAGCCTCGCCGCACCGTGTATGTGCCGGGAACCCAGGGCTGAGCGCCGCCCTCAAGGAACACGCGCCCCTCGCCCACAAGCAGGCCGAGCCGATCCACGTCGTATGCGACGAAGTCCGGGCCCAGGTCCCTCACACGTTGCGGCGTGGGCCACCAGAGACCCAGCGAGGAAGCCTGGCCGCTGCCGAACTGACCCACGATGTCGCCTTCCGGGGTGACATGCTGGGGAATCAAGTCTGCGGTCGTGTACGCTGGCCGCGGCAGCGGAAGCCAGCGGTTCCGCTTCCAATACACGCCGCCAACTGCGGCGATGAGGCCGTCATCGGAAATGCCTGCGGGAGAACCAAAGCCCCCGCCCTGGTTGGGCACGGCGATGCCAAGGTCGAGAATCACGCCGTCGCGATAGAGCCCCACCCTCACCGGTCCCGTCTCGCCCACCGCAGGCAGCATGGTCCAGACAACATGCCCGTGGCGGTTGACGGATGGCAGCGTGTTGCTGCTGGTGCGCCCGAGGTGGCGGCTGACTGATCGCCCGCCATCATCATGAAACTCGGGGACCCCTGTGACAGTGCCGAGTTGGGAACTCTTCCGCACGACCTAACCTGGCCCCGGGCGTCAGTCCCGGGCCAGGGCCTGATCCAGATCCTTCAGCAGGTCCTCTACATCCTCCACCCCCACGCTCAGCCGCAGAAGGCTGTCGGTGAGGCCCATCTCGAGTCGCAGCGCCGGAGGCACCGCCGCGTGGGTCATCGACGCGGGGTGACCGATGAGGCTCTCCACCCCGCCGAGTGACTCGGCCAGCGCGAAGATCTTCACCTTCTCGGCGACGCGTCGGGCGCGGGCGGGATCGTCGACGTCGAAGCTGATCATGCCACCGAACCCCTTCATCTGCCGCTTCGCCAGCTCGAACTGCGGATTCGACGGAAGGCCGGGATAGTAGACCTTGCCGATGTCCTTGCGCTCGGTGAGCCACTGCGCGATCCGGCGGCCGCTCGCATCGTGGCGCGCCATGCGGAGCGGCAGGGTCTTGGTGCCGCGGAGGCAGAGCCAGCAATCCATGGGACCAGGCACGGCACCGGAGGCGTTCTGGATGAAGCCGAGGCGCTCGGCCAGGTCTTCGCGGTTGGCGACGAGCATGCCGCCGATCATGTCGCTGTGGCCGTTGAGGTACTTGGTGGTGGAGTGCAGCACGATGTCGGCCCCGTGCGCGAGTGGCTGCTGGAAGCAGGGCGTGGCGAAGGTGTTGTCCACCGCGAACAGGTAGCCGTGCGCCTGCGCCAGGTCACCAAGGGCGGACAGATCCGAGAGGTGCATCATCGGATTGGTCGGTGTCTCGCCATAGATGAGGCGGGTGGCGGGTGTGATGGCGCGCTCGACGTTCTTGATGTCACGCATGTCGGCGAAGCTGAACGTCATGCCGAAGTTGGTGTAGAGGCGGTCCATGAGGCGATGGGAGCCACCGTACACGTTGGCGCCGCAAATGACGTGGTCGCCGGTCTTGAGGAGCTTGAGGATGGCGTCGAGCGCCGCGAGGCCGGAGCCGAAGGCGAAGCCGAAGCGTCCGCCCTCCAGGCTGGCGATGTTGCGCTCGAGGGCCTCGCGGGTGGGGTTCTGGGTGCGGGCGTACTCGTAGCCCTTGTGGCGGCCCAGGCCTTCCTGCGCGTAGGTGGAGGTCTGGTATATCGGCGTCATGACGGCGCCAGACATGGGGTCTGGCGACTGGCCGGCGTGGACGGCCCGAGTGGCAAAGCCGAGGGTCAGGTCGTGGTCGCGAATCTGGGTCATGGTCGGGTCGGCATGAGGAGGCGGAAGCGTAGCATGGTGGGCGGGTAGGCGGGTAGGCGGGTCCCGCCTAGATTCACTCCCGACCCAACGCCGAGCATCAATGTCAGAAACGCTCATGATCAGCGTGTCCGGAATGCGCGGGCATGTCGGAACCGATCTCACGCCAGAACTGGTGACCCGTCATGCGGCGGCACTGGGCTCGTGGGCCCGGAGCCAGGGGAAGCCGCTGGTGGTGCTCGGGCGCGACTCCCGGACGAGCGGACCGATGTTCGCGCACGCGGCCACGGCGGGGTTGATGTCGGTGGGCGTGGACGTGATCGATCTCGGGATCGTGCCGACACCGACGGTGCAGATGGCGGTGGAGGAGCATCACGCCGGGGCCGGGCTGATCCTGACGGCGAGCCACAACCCGATCGAGTGGAATGCGCTCAAGTTCGTCGGGCCGGACGGGATCTTCCTCGATGGGGATGCCGGGGCGGGGGTGCGCGCCCTTGCCGAGAAGGGGCCGGTTCGGAACGGCTGGGAGGGACTGGGCGTGGTGCGGGAGGATCCGGGCGCCTTGCATCGGCATTTCGCGCATATCCTTCGTCTTCCGATGATCGACGCCGAGAAGATCCGTGCGCGGAAGTTCCGGGTGGCGCTTGATTGCGTGCGGGGCGCGGGCGGACGGTCGATCCCGGTGCTCCTCGAGCAGCTCGGGTGCGAGGTGCATGGCATCAACCTCGAGGCCGACGGCCGGTTCCCGCGGGCGCCGGAGCCTATCCCTGAGAACCTGGTTGAATTGGGGAAGCTGGTACGGGCA
>Ga0315278_10002734_pt1 | contig 15727 bp, 16 predicted proteins | sample YL17G06_0_MG_FD_203880 | JGI IMG/M metagenome (GOLD analysis project Ga0315278, IMG submission 203880) | Sediment microbial communities from Yellowstone Lake, YNP, Wyoming, USA - YL17G06_0 | ecosystem: Environmental > Aquatic > Freshwater > Lake > Sediment | place: USA: Wyoming | collected... | reverse complement strand
GACCGACTCCGTCGGGAAGTAGACGATGAGGTCGGCGTCCGAGTGCAGGCCCGGCCGCGGGACGAGTTGAATCTCTGCGCCGCCGGAACGCAGCGTGTACGGGGCCGGCAGCGTGCGCCCCGACCGCCCCTTGAGCGGCTGGGTCTCCCGGGTGATCGACGGTCCCGCCGTGTTGGCCGCCAGAGATGCGGCCGTGATGATGGCTCCGGGGGATGGCGCGAGAGCGTTGCCGGCCACGTGATCGCCGTGGGCGTGCGTGCTGATCACGTAACGGACCCCCGGCTTCGAGAAGCCCGTGATCACGTTCTTCAACTCGTCGAGCGCCCGCGTGGAGAACCCGGAGTCGACGACCACCGCGCCGTCGCTCACTGAGAACACAAGCACGTTGTTCATCATGCCCCACGGAAACGCGACGCGGTGCACGGCGGGCGTCAACGTCGAGACATCGACACGCAACGGTGTGAAGCGCGCACCACGCGGCTGCAGCCAGGCCACGAACGCCTGCTGACCGGCCTCGTAAGCGACGTCGAGGGGCGTGCCCGAGTGCCGGGCAACGGCGTTCAGATCGGCGCCCTTGTCTGCGAGGTATTCCGCCGTCCCGCGCTGGCCGTAGAGCGCCGCGGCGTGGAGCGGCGTGAGCCCGTTCGGGTTTCGAGCGTGGATCAGCTGCGGGTCCGCCTCCACGAGCGTCCGCACTCGCGCAAGGTTTCCGGTCGACGAAGCCTGGAAGATGTTCTGCGTGCTCGCCGGAGGCGGCCCGGCGGGAGATGTCGGTGTGATCGTCAGATTTGCGAACGCGCCGTCGGACCCGTTGCCAGCCCACAACGCGACGCCGCCGCTCTTCGCGGTGCCAAGATCGTCGACCGCGAGGCTCGGCTTCGCGGCGCCGTTGACGAACACTTCGACCCGCCCTCCTGCCAGGACGATGCGCGCGTGAAACCAGCCGTTCGGATCAGGAGGCGGGTCGATCGCCTGCTCGAACTGACCCGGCCGCTCCGTCCGCAGGCGCTGCCACGTGTTCGCCGGGTGGGAGACGTACTGGACCGAGTGCGACCGCCGTTCCGCATCCGGACCCCTGAAGTTGAACGGCCTGAAGTACACCGCGTCGAGCGTCGTCCAGTCGACGACGTGGAAGGCGATGCCGAGGAAACTCTGCTGGGCGACGTCTTTGCCCTTCAGATCGACGTCGATGACGCCCTCGCCGAGCTGCACGCCATCGAGGAGTACTCCGCCATCACCCGCGCCGGCATCCAGGTGCGCTACCGTGCGGCCGCCCTCGCTGGCGACGGTGAGCGCCCGGTTGAACGCCTGGGCGCCCTTTCCATCGGCGAGCCGGCTGAAGTCCGTCGTGGTCGGCGCGGGTGTCTGCGCATCCCCGGCTAGTGATGCGAAGGCCAGCGCAACTGCCGCAAGAAATGGGCGCGTCATGGAACGCCTCCTCGGAACAGGGGCAGGGCTCGGGAGAAACCGGAGCCGCATCCAGTAGATACGCCGGTTTCGACCTCATCGTTCGGCCTGGACCGCCGTGCGCGGGAGGGGCGACAATGGCTCGCACCACACCGTCCGCGTTCGGTCACCTGCCCATCGCTGCGGCCCTGCGGGTGTTCGCCACCGGCTGCTCGGCTCAGGCCCCGACACCGGACCAGCCCAGCCCGCAGCGACGAAGCCCAGCGCGTTCCCGAGCCGGCAGTTGACCGAGGACACGAGGTAACTCGCCCGCATCACCCAGGAACGGACCCGCCGCGTGCCGGACTGGAACGGCCTCCGGTTCGTCATCGGTGATCACCGGGAGCTCAGCGCTTGACCAGCGCTTCGACCTCGGCGTTGAACTTCCCGGACTGGTCCACGAAGAGCGCGTGTCCCGCCCCTTCGAAGGAGACGAAGCGGCAGCCCGGCATGCGCGCCCGCATGTCCTCATAGACCGCCGTCCACGGTCCGCCCGGCGCCACCGCCAGCATGACCGGCTTGTCGATCCTGGCGAGCCCGGCCCGTGCGTCCGTCGTGATGCTGCCGACCATCACCGCCACGGCTGCACTCGTCGGCATCTTGAGCGAGTCGGCGATGACCGAGGCGAGGTAGTCTTCGCTCTGGGGCGTGCGATACATGCTCCGGACGAAACCGTCGGTCGTCTTCTGCCGATCCGTCAGCATCGTCGCGGCGAACCTCACCATGGACGCGATCAGTGCGGGATTGGGATCGGTGCCGGCAATCCCGTCCACCAGCACGACGGCTGACAACGACGACGTCCCGAACTGCTCGACGTACGACGCCACCTCCGACACTCCCATCGACCAGCCGACCAGGACGACGGGCGCCAGTTTGAGGCCGTCAACGACCGCCCTGATGTCGCGGGCGCGGGCCGCCGGGAAGTAGCCGTCGGCGGGCTTGGCGGAGTCTCCCTGCCCACGCGGGTCCATGGCGACGACCCGGTGTGCCGCGGAGAAGTGCGCGATCTGCGGCGCCCAGATCTTCGCACTCATCGTCCAGCCCGGCACGAAGAGCATGGCGGGGCCGCGTCCCTGCTCGAGGTAATGGATCCGCACGCCGTCGGCCGTGGTGATGAACCCGGACTTCGGCGCAGGCGACTGGGCGAAGACCGCGCCGGTTGCGGCGGCCACGACACAAATGAGCAGGCCCAGCATCACCCATCTGGGGTTCGCCATCGTAATCACGTCGACCTCGTGGATTGAGCGTCCCGTGGGCTGATTGTACCGCAGTCGCACGCCGTGGCTGTCACACGTGCATGGTAGGGTTGGCACGCGCACGCGAGGAGGCCGCCATGGCAATCGTCCGGCGCACGACTCGGCGCGAATTCCTGGCGGCCGGCGCCGGCGGCATGGTCGGCGCCGCGCTTCTCGCCGCCTGCTCGGGGTCACGCCGCTCCGATCAACGTCCTCCTCGCTCCGGCACGCCGGCGCTGCGGACCCTGGGACGCACCGGCCTCAAGCTCCCGGTCGTCTCCCTCGGCTCGGCCTACGAAGCCGGAATCGTCAGCGCGGCGCTCGATGCCGGCATCCGCTACGTCCACACCTCCGGTTCCTACGCCGACCAGAACCACGAGCGGATGCTGAGCCGGGTGTTCCGGGGGCGCCCCCGCGACTCCTTCGTCGTAGGCAGCAGCCCCGACCTGCCCGAGTACCGGTTCTACGGCAGCGGCCCGTCCGAGGATCTGGGCACCAAAGCCGATCCCTCATCGATGGCCCCGTTCCTCGAGGGCCGCCTGAAGCGCCTCGGCCTCGATCACATCGACATCTACTACCTAGCGTCGATCAACGAGCCCGCGACGGTCCTGCACGAGCCGTACATGAAGGCCTTCGAGGCGCTGAAGCGCACGGGCAAGGTGCGCTTCACGGGAATCGCGACTCACCGCAACGAGCCCGCGGTCATCAGGGCCACGGCGAAGAGCGGCGTCTGGGACGTCGTGCTGACGGCGTTCAACTTCCGGCAGTTTCATCGCGAGGAGGTGCGCGCGGCGATTCGGGAGGCCGCAGACGCCGGACTTGGGATCATCGCGATGAAGACGCAGGCGGGCGTCTACTGGGACTCGAGGCGTCAGCAGAAGATCAACATGACGGCGGCGCTCAAGTGGGTCCTTCGCCACGAGCACGTCCACTCGACCGTGCCCGCGTTCTCGAATTACGACGAGCTCGAGGAAGACCTCGCCGTCGCGCGCGACCCGGCGCTGCGGCCGGACGAGGAGCGCGACCTGCGCCTCGGGGAGCAGGCCGCGCTGCCGGGCCTCTACTGCCAGCAGTGCGCAGCGTGCGTGCCCCAGTGTCCAATGCACGTGCAGGTGCCCGTGCTGATGCGCGGGTACATGTACGCGGCCGGACATCAGCAGCCCCGGCACGCCCGGCATGTGCTTCGGGCCTGGACGCCGGCCGACATCCCGTGCATGCACTGCGGCGTGTGCCGCGTGCGGTGCGCGCTCGGCTTCGACGTGCGGGCCAGGGCGCGCGACCGGGCCCGCCTGCTGGATGCCTGAGCCCGTGGCCTGGGCGGCGTTACTTGATGGTCACCCCGGCCGGCAGATCGAAGAGCGACGGGTCGGGTTCGCCGCGCGTGATGCTCGTCAACCGATACGTCGTCTCACCGGAACGCGGATCGGCGTGCTTCGTCATCACCAGCACCTTCAGATCGGGCGAGAGCCACTCCTCCGACGTCACGGTGATGGGCAGTTCGTTGCCGATGGCGCCGACGGGAATCACGGTGGTTGTTCGGGTGCCTCTCGCCGGCAGGCCTTCGATCACCTGTTCACCCAGGTCCTCCTTCTTGGCGGTCGACGAGATCCCGGCAGAGCCCGCGGCCACCCACGTGACTGGTCCCACCGTGGAGATGGTCACGTGCTCGCCCGTCACATGCGCCTTGGTCCCGCCTCGCTCCGCTGCAGCCTGCTCCGCATGCTGTTTGGCCTTCAGCTCGGCCTCCTGCGCGGCCTTGAGTTCCGCGTGCGGCTTGGATTCCGGCGAGAACGTGAGCGCGATTTCCTTGTTCGACGTCGTGCCCCCGGCGACGCCGGCCGACGACGTGAACGTGGCGACGCCGGTGCGGTGCGCGACGTTCAACGCCGGGTCGAACATGAAGTTGGTCCCGTTGGCCGGATCGCTGATCGCGATGCTCGACACCTGGCCATCGGGTCCCACTTCCTCGCGACGGGTCCGTCCCTTCCCGTCCCGATAGACCCGCGACACCGAGCGGCGGACGATGCGGTTGCCGTCGGCGAGGACCTGCACCGACTCTCTGACGGCCTCGGCGCTGTACGGCGCGCCGATCACCGGCTTGGTTTCGACCGACACGTGCACGCCGGTGCCGGCGGTCTTCTCCATCAACACCTGCAGTTGCTGCTCCTTCGCGGCCTTCTCGCTGCGTTCGTGGACAACCACCTGCGCGCGCGCGGTCGCGGCAAAGCCCAGCAGCACAACAACGGTCAGCGTCTTCTTCATTGCCTTCTCCTGGAATCCGACTTGAGGTTCACGAATCTGATGGCCCTGGGCTGGTCGTCCTGGCCGACCAGCACGTCGGCTTCGACCACACCCGACTCCGAGCCTGGCACCACGTCGATGCCGTAGGCCGGCAGCATGGCGGTGGTGAGCTCCACCCGGACGATGCGGCCGCTCTCGAACTCGGGCAGGCCGATCGCCGTGGGCAGCGACACGAAGCGCAGGATCCCCTCGTCACCTGCCGACACGGCCGGCTGGACGGGGCCCCGCGCGGCGCGCGCCCGATCGGGCGCGGGCTGCGGCGACGTATTCCGCGGCGGCACCGCGATCGTCGCCTCGTCGCGTCGCGGAGCGGGTTCTGCCACGGGGGGTGCCGCCGCCGGCGCTTCAGCCGGGGCGGCGGCCATCTCAGCCGGCGCCGGCCCAGCCGTGTCTGGCGAGCGCCACGGGGCGGTCGCGCGCCACAACACGGCGGCGAGGACCAGCACGGCGGCGGCGGCCAGCCATCCCCACGCCGCCCGCGCGGCGACCGGCGGGCGCGGCGACGGAGCCTGGCGGGAACCAGCTGCGTGCTGCCCGGCGAACGCCCGGAGCAGCTGCGCCTCAATGGCCTCAGACCGGGATGGCTCCGGCGCGGAGTCGGCCACCTTTCTGAGCGCCGCCGTCAACCGCCGCTCGCGGGCAAAGCGGACGGCGCATCCGGCGCACGCGTCGAGATGCCCGCGCAGGCGCGCCTCGACCTCAACGCTCGGGCTGGCCCCACGGGCCAGGTCCACGATGTCGGCCTCGTACTCCTGGCAACTCATGCGCACCACCTTGCGTGATCAACCACGCCCCGGGCTCGTCTCCCCGACCTGCCCGCCCCAGCCGGCTTCCAGCGCCGGCGTTTCGGCGCGGGCGTTGGCAGCGGATGCGGCCGGGGAGAGGCCGGACACCGCCAGCCTGGCCGCCAGCATCGCCCGGGCGCGGTGGAGCCGCGAGCGCACCGTTCCCACCGGGCACCCCAGCGCCTCCGCTGCGTCCCCGTACGACATCTCCTGCAGGTCGCACAGCACCACGGCCTCCCGGTACGGCAGGGGCAGCGCGTGCACCGCACGGCGCACGGTCTCGATACGCTCGGCGCGAACCAAGCCAGCGAGCGGATCGACCGACCCGTGGTCCACCGCCGAGGGCTCGCCATCGTCTGCGAAATCGACGGGCGTGAGCCGGCGATCCCGCTCGAGCCGCTGTCTGACGCAGTTCCTGGCGATGCCGCACAGCCACGAGGCCACCGTTCCTCGCCCCGCGTCGTAGCGTGCCCCGTCGCGCAGGACGACCATGAAGACATCCTGGACCGCGTCCTCGGCGGTCGGGACCGATCCCGTCATGTGCAGGGCGAACCGGAACACGTCCGGGAGGCGCCGGCGGAAGAGCTCGGCAAACGCCTGCGCATCACCAGCCGTGGCATGCCCTAGCAGTTCGTCGTCTGGGACCCGATCGGTCGGCGGTGCGGCAGGCATGTCCTTCCGGTACGACGTGCTCGATGGGTATTCGGTTCTGGGCCCCGGGAAGTTCCAGAAAGATCGACGCCGGCTCGTGGTCTCACCTCTCGCCGCGTCCGGCAGCGGTAGCGGTGTTGATGCCCCCCGCGTTCGGCCGCCACGGGGTGCGCGGTCCAGCCACGTCGCCAAGCAGGTTGTGGTTGTAGACCTTCAGCGTCTCGTGGCGGTCCTGCCAGACGTAGCTGCCGCTCGTCATGCCGGGCGGCTTGAACACCGTGCGCCTCACAAGCGCTTCGAGCGTCTCTCCTGTGATCCGCTCCACGGCCGCTGCCAGATAGACGAAGCCCTCGCCGGAATAGCTGAAGCGATTGCCCGGCCTGTTAACAACCGGGGGCCTTCGCCCGTCTCCCGGATGAATCGATCGAATTGGTTTCACGGCCTGCGTGAGGAAGGGCGCGCCCGGCACGAGCACGGGCCTTGAAGCCACGTGTCAACACAACCGTGTCAGGACGCGCCATGTGCGCGCCGAGGAGGCCCCCATGCCAAGACGTACCGTTCGTTCGTGGTCGACTGCCGTTGCCCTGTCTGCCGCGCTCGCCGTCCTCACCTGTGCGGCACCCGCGCTCGCCGGTCCTCCCCTGCTCTGCCACCCGTTCGACATCGGAAACGCCAGGTCACTTCCCTGGGACGGGACGCGGGCATTCTGGCAGGGCCGCGCCGACTACCGTCTCGAGAACCTCGTGGCGGATACCGACGCGCTCCTTACGCCGTCGACGCCTGTGATCGTTCGCATGGAAACGCTGCGGCGGGCGGCTCTCTACGCGAGCGCCGATGGCGAGATCGCGGCCCGTCTCTACGCGAAGCTCGGCGACCGGCTGCGGGCGTCGCAGAAGCCCGGCGGCCGCCCCGACGATCTCGCGCTCTTCGACCTCGGGTACCTCACGGAAACCTACCGGCAGATTGCCGAGCTTGATCGCGGGATGAGCGAATTCCGGGGACGGGCACCCGCGCTGCGCCAGGTGATCGGCAGCACGGACGGATACGCCCTGATCAAGAAGACGCTCGGGCAGCCAACGACCGATCCCGCCCTGGAGTTCGCGGCCGCCCTGATGACAGGCCGCCGCGACGACGGGGCGTTCAGGGCCCACGCCGAGCGGGCACGGGCGGGCGCGGGCCGCGACGCGCTGCTAGCCCGCAACATCAGTCACATCTCCTAGGGCGGCAGGCAGGGCGCGTCCCCGGCTCGCGCGCCGGGGCGCGCCCGCGTGTCACAGTCCCGCGCGGGCCCGCCACCTGCTGAAGAGTGCCGCGTCTCCCAAGCCGAACGTGTTCCACCACGTCTCGAGCGCCGCACGGTCCTTCGCAAGGGCCAGTTCGCGGGTCACCCCCGCCGGCGGCGGCGAGAGCGCTGCCAGGCGCTCGTAGAGCCGGTCGGCATCCGCGCCCGCGGCGCGCCGAAGCAGATGCCACAACGTGAACGCGTCTCGAGGCCTGGCAGCGGCCAGCGCCGCATCCAGCGCCTCGGCCGGCATCCGGCCCGGCGTGCCGTCAATCCTCGAGAGGGCCTCGACCAGGGCGCCGGGCGCGTCATCGAAATGTGGCGTCCCCGTACCAGCCCCCGGCCTGAGGGTGCACACGGCGCCCTGCGGCACCAGCGACTCGACTTCGTGCTGTCCAAGGCCCACCCAGCCCAGCGTGACGTGGAGCCGGCCTCTCCCGTCCGGATCAACATCGAGTCTGTAGCTGCACCCGAGATCAAGCGCCGTGGCGGAAGCGGTTTCGACCGCGAAGCTTCCGGGCGTCGCCCAGATGTGGGCGTGCAGGGTCCCGCGGGCCAGGGCCAGGCGGTAGTCGCCTTCGCTCGACCGCACGATTCGCAGCCGTGTTCCGGGACCGAGATCGATCATACCCACGCTATCGGCGCTCAGGCGCACGCTGGACGAGGTGTCGGTTTCGATCCAGCGTCCGGCCCCGATGCGACGCTCGCCTCGAAGCGGCGTCCCGGCAACAGTCGGGATGCCCGTGAGCGACTGGACGAGCCATGGACCGGGCGGCGGCGCAGCCGGCGGCACGGGCCGGGGGGACCGCCACCACAGACCAGCTGCGACGAGCACCACCGCGGCGCACGCGGCGGCCGTCAGGAGACTTCTCTTCCATCGCCAGATCATCCCGCCGGATGGAATCGACGCCGGCAAGCGCGTGTAGTCGAGCGCCCCTGGGCGATGCCGGAGCGTTCCCAAGAGGTTCTCGAGGCGCGTCACATGAGGGTCGGGGTCGCCACTGCGGTTCCAGAGGTACTTGTCGCTCATCTCGAGCCTCACTGCCACTGCAGCGCGTCGCGCAGCCGCTTCATCCCGCGATGAAGGTTGACGCGCACCGACGCCGGCGTCAGGCCTGTGCGATCGGCAATCTCCTGTCCCGTCATGCCCTCGACGAGCCGGAGCACCAGGGTTTCACGATAGGCGGCGGGCAGCGACTGAATCACGGCCAGGACGGCGCGCGCCTCGGCCTGCGGCCGCGCGTCCGCCGCCGGGATGTCGTCTGCCATCTGTTCAACCCGCGGGCGGCGGTGGTAGTCGACCGCGCGGTTGCGGGCGATCGCCGCCAGCCACCCGCCGAAGGCGCCGGGAGCACGAAGGGTGGACAGACGCTGGAAAGCCGAGAGGAACACGTCCTGCACCAGATCGTCCACCTCGCCGTAGGGGACTCTGGTCAGCAGCACGCCATGAACCATCGGCCCGAACCGCTCGTACAGCCGCCCGAAGGCATCGCGGTCTCCGCCCTGGGCCGCCATCACCAGTTGGTCGTCGTCCCCAAACGCCGTCTCGACCCGGTCCACCATCCGAGGGTGTCCGATTCGCATCCTCCAGTCAACGATTCCGTCCACGGCCGCCCTTCCACATCCGGACCGCCCGCCGTCCCGCCTGTTGGTCCGGGCCGATCGCCGCCTGCCTGGAAGACGAACGACAGGTGCCAGTTGTTAACCGTGCTTGTCCGGCCCGCCGGCGTGCTACGCTTTGATCAATCAACACATCCTCGGCAGGTGGGCGTGCTCCCGGTCGCGGTCGCCGCCCCATCGCGCCCGATGACGCCATGGAGGCACAGATGAGCATCGTCGACAAAGCGTTCGAAACACAGATCAAGAACATCCAGACCAAGACCGGGAAGGCGCTCGAGCAACTCGGCGCGATCCTGCGCAAGAGCGGGCTGACAAAGCACGGCGAACTGCGCGACTTCGCGAAGCGCGAACTGGGACTCGGCCACGGCGATGCCAATACGCTGGTCCACACTTGCCTCAAGTCCGACGGCGCGAGTGCCGCGCCCGCAAAGGGTGCCTCGACCGACGACGTGCTGGCCGAGATCTATGCAGGGCCGAAGGCTGAGCTGCGCGCCATTCACGACACGTTCATGGCGGCCATCGGGAAATTCGGCGAGTTCGAGATCGCGCCGAAGAAGGGGTACGTCAGTCTCCGCCGGAAGAAACAGTTCGCGATGATCGGGCCGGGCACCAAGACCCGCGTCGACATCGGGATCAACATGAAGGGCGTCAAGGGCACCGGCCGCCTCGTCGAACTGCAGCCCGGCGGTATGTGCCAGTACAAGGTCGCCGTGACCGGCGCGAACGAGATCGACAAGGAGCTCATCGGCTGGGTCAAGCGGGCCTACGACGCGGCGGAGTAGCTGCAATCGCGGCCCGCTGGAGCTTGACCCGATCTAGGAATCGGGCTGGAGTACCGTGATGGAGCGCACCGGAACACGCAACGCGGTGAAGGCGCCCGCGAGGCCCGATCGCCCCGGTGTGATTCGCGCGCCTCGTGCGCCACTGCCCCGGCGAGTCCTCGTCACGCCACCACCAGCTCCCAAGGCGGGTGCCAGCCTCAGTGAGGCGATCGTTGCCGAGCGGCGGAGCGGACGATGACGGCGTGGGACAACTGTTACGCGCCAATCCGGGAGCGCCTGCACGCGTTCCGGCAGGCATGGGCGGCGACCGGCCAAGCCTCGAGCTGATCGCGGAGTTCGACACGGAGATCGAGATGTTCGAGCGCTGGGGGCACACCTCCAGCTACGAGTTCTTCGTCGCCCGCCGGCCTGGCCGCTGACAATTCCGCGGTCCGCGGGGTCAGAGTCGTGTCTGACCCCAATGTGACAATCCCGCCGGGGTCACACTCGGATCTGACCCCGCCGGAGGCCCCGGCCGCGTCCTTCAGGCGTGGTCCAGGATCTGCAGCAGTTCGATCGGCGCGCCCGCCTCCTCGATGAAGGCTACGAGCACACCAGGTGAGGGCGAGTTGGGCGCGATAATCACGTGCTTTCCCACCAGCGCCTCCTCGAGGTTGTCCACTTCGAACGCCACGTGCGCCACGTCGCGCACCAACTGCGGCACCGGGCAGCCCGCGTCGTACATCATCCACTGGACGCCGTAAGGGTTGGACTCGTGGTCCGTGCAGGCGATCCGGAGGTGATCGAGACGGGTCATGCCTTCGACGGGACTGGTGGTCGGAATGCCCACATGGTGATAACGGTACGCCACGCTCATCACTTCGGCCCCTTCACGGTGATGCGGATCAACTCGCCGTCGACGCGCACCTCTGCGCCGCGGAGTGCCAGCCGGACGCCGGGCGCCTCCACAATGACGGATTCGGCGTCGCGGCCGACCTTCGGCACGCCGTCGATCCCCGCGATCGTCACCCGGCGAACGCCGTCACTCAACGGGTGGCGGCCCGCGGCGGACGTGAGGCCCACGGTGCCGCCGAACGAGTTGCCCACGAAGTCGGGGTTCGTCAGTTCGACGGTGCCCTGCGGCACCCACAGTGAGAGGAAGTTGGCATGGGCGATCTCTCCCGCGTCCAGCACCATCAGGTTGATCGGGTCGAATCGCTGGACGCGGAAGGGCTCGGCGCCCTCCGCAACCTCGACGACGACCCGAGGCCCACGGCGCTCCAGGATCTCGGAACGTATCCGCTGCTGACGGCCGGAGAGGTCCTTGATGTCGGCTGCCGCCCTGGTCGCGAACCCCGCCGTGTCGGTTCCGGAAAACGTCGCAGCCTCCGCACGATGTGTGCGCAGCGCTGTGTCCATGATGTCGACGATGGTCAGTGCAGGCTGTTGCTCGGAGCGCTCCTGCCACCCCGGACTCAGGCGGTCCAGCAGCAGGCAAAGGGCCGCTCCGGTGTCGTAGAAACGCCAGCGGATACTCTCGGCCGGTCTGGAAGCGCGCAGGCGCTCCGCCGTGCGCGCCGGCGGCTCGCCCACCGCTACTCTGGCCACGTAGTTGGCGGTACCCTCCATCATCTCGAGCGCCGTCTCGAAGCTGCGCACGTCCTCGGTGAGCGACGGTATGCGTTCACGGCGGATCTCGAGCGCGGCGACCACCCAGCGGGCGGCGTCACCCGTGGGCTTCGCTTCGAGGGCCCGGGCGAGGGCTTCGTCTTCGGCGAGCAGCCGCCGGAGGTTGTCCACGTCCTTCACGGGATACGCGTAGCGCGACAGTTCGTTCGGGCGGAACGACGGATGGCGGGCGAGCCAGAAGACGTGAAACACCTCCTCCACGGTGGCCAGGATCGCGCCTTCGACCGGCTGCGCCGGTCTCGCGATGACCGTCGCCGTTCGGACTCCGCCGATCTCGCGCGTGGAGTTGCCCGCCACGCCCGGGTAGCGTCCCTTGGCGACGAGTACCCCGAGGCGGCCCGGCATCGGCGAGAACTCCGGCGGCGGGCTCGGGTGCCGAAGCAGGATGGTGTTCTCTCCGTCGTACAGCGCGACAGGGATGGTGGACGGGTCGAAGCCCGGCCACACGCCTCGCGACGCCGCATCGAGCGCGCGAACGACGGCGAAGACGTCGTGGGCGGCTGCCGGCGGCTGCGTGGTTCCCTGCGGGACTCGGGCCTGAAGAGACGCGTCGCTCAGGGCGAGCAGCAGGGCGCCGGCGCAGAGTGCAGCACCTACCCCGAGTGTCGGGACAGCTCCGGCGGGGCCGCGGAGTACATTGGTCAGAATCATCGCGCCCTCCTCGTGGTGACGGCTGATGATACGAACGCCAGCCGCGGCGGGTTCGCAGGAGCGGCACGCGCCGGTCGTTACCGCCTCTGCGTGAACAGCCACTCCAGCAGCGCCGGCTCGGTGTAGGCCCACATGAACACGTTGTGCCCGACGCCGGCGTACTCAGTGTACAGAGGCCTTCCGGCCGCCTTGCGCAGGGCGTCGATCATCACGCGCGACGACGTCACGGGCTCGATGTCATCCGCGGCGCCATGGAAGTTCCAGATCGGCACGTCCTTCACGGCCGCGGCCGTCGAGGGCAGCGGGTGGCCGCACACCGGCACCGCGGCGGCAAAGAAGCGTGGCCGGTGCGCGATCATGTGCCACGTGCCGGCGCCGCCCATCGAGTGTCCCGTGATGTAGATGCGCCCCTTGTCGATCGGCAGGCTCCCCAGGAGGCTGTCGGTGATTTCGAAGGCCATTCGCGCGCCGATGCCCACGACATCCGGCGGGCAGAACTTGATGTCAGCGGGGATCCTCGGGGGGTTCTTCGGATCGTAGACGGTGCACGGCCAGTTCACGTCGCTCTGGGGCGCGAGGACGAAAGCCGGGTAACGTGCCTGGTTCTCCGGGAGCGTCCAGACCAGGGCGCCGAACACGTTGGCGCCCTGCAGTTGCTTGAGGTTGTCTGTGCCGCTCCCTCCGGCACCGTGGAGGAAGACCACTAGCGGATAAACCCGTCCCGGGTCGAGCCGCGCGGGGCTGAACAGCCGGTACGGCATCCGCTCGCCCTTCGCGTTCGTGTAGGCGTGCGGCGTGAATGCCTCGGCGAGCGCGGGACCTTTGCCCCTCAGGGCCTCGATGGGAACCTGGCGTTCGACGGAATCGGGCGCCTGAGGCAAGATCCGAAAGGCGGGCTGGGCGGCGGCGTTCGAGGCGAAGACGCAGGCCGCCACCGCGGCGGCGAACGCGATCCCGAGGCGAGGCACGGGGCTTCCTTTCTTCACCGGAAACCAGCGGGACCTGCCAGCGTTCGGCGGCCTGCGGTTTCGGGGTGCGTGATCTACCGCGCAGTCTAGCACCGTGACGCAGAAGTGTGACCACATGGGCGGCCAGGGTTCTTCTATCACCGTGGACCTGGATGGGACCATCGCGGAACTGGCGCCGCGGGTGCTCCGCTACGCCGTCGCCCGACTCGGAGACGCGAGCCTGGCGGAAGAGGTCGCGCAGGAGAGCCTCGCGGCCCTCGTCCGCAGGTGCCGGAACGGCAGTGCGCCGGACTCGGCCGAGGCGTTCGTGTTTGCCGTCGCGCGACGGCGGGCCGGACGCGCGGCATGGCGCCGGCGTCTGTGGGTGCCGCTCGAGCACGCGTTCGGCGTGCGGGCCGACTCCCCCACGCCGGAGGCGCGGGCCATCGCGCAGGCGGAAACGCGCCGCGTCCGCGCAGCGCTGTCCCGCCTCTCTCATCGTGACCGGGAGGCCATCCTCCTGGTGGCGGTCGGCGAGTTGACGATGGGGGATGCCGCCGCGGCGCTTGGTCTCTCCGTTTCGGCGGTCAAGATGCGCCTCTCGCGTGCGCGCGCCCGCTTGACCGCCTTGCTCGAGGATCGACATGCCTGAAGATACCCGACCCGACGTCGATCGGCGCCTCCGCCAAGCATTCGCCCCTGACCCGGCCGCTGTCAGGCGAGTTGCGGAGACCGCCGGCGCGCGGCCGCGCCGGGATTCCAGAAGCCGACGCACCGCACTCGCCGCCAGCGTGGCAGCTCTGTGTGTGACTGGAGGCGCCGTGCTGGCTGTAGTCATGCTCTTGCTCCAACTGCGGATGCCTCCTCCTGTGGCGGAGCCAGAGCCGGCGCGAACCTCCCTCTCCGGGTCCTTCACCGACGGCCTCCTCGCCGTCTCGCTGCCTGATGGATCGACGTCCATCACCAGCGCGGGCGCGCGCGAGGACCGGCCGCCAGATGGGTACGGGATCGTTCTGGTCGAAGGAGGAATCAAATGACCCGGTTGACAAGCGTTCTGACCGCAGCCTTCATTGTGGGTGTTCTGGCCGCCCCCGCGCTGGCTCAGGACGTCCTCGCGAAGCGAATATCGCTGGACCTCAAGGGTGTCGCGCCCGCTCAGGCGTTCAAGGCAGTCGCTGACGCAGTGGGAGTGAACGTCAGCATCGACACTGCGGTCACGGCGCCGGTCGATATCCTCGTGCGGGGCGTGTCGGCAAAGACCGCGCTCAACGTCATGTGCGAGAGCGTCGGCTGCCGATGGACCCTGGCCGCCGGCACCCTGTCCATCAAGCCGGTCGTGCAGTTCAGCGCCACGGTGGCCTGGGACACGGCCGGGACGACGGCGCAGGGCGAGGCCAAGCTCAAGCGCACCCAGACGTTGCTCGATGCGATGAAGCAGAAACTGCCGGCGGACATGAAGTTCGAGAACGCGCCGCTCGACGCCGTCAGCACACGCCTGAGCGAGGCACTGAGCCTGCACGTCCAGCTCACCTGCAAGGACCCCAGCGTCCGGACCCTGACCATGGACTTCAGCAACCTGACGCTGCAGTCGGCGCTGCAGGCGATTGCGACGCAGGAGGACAGGCCCAAGGCCGCCTGGCAGCTCATGATCGGGCCCCTTCCAGGCGACACGCAGACGCCGAGCATCGCGATCATGGTCGGGCCGAGGGGCCAGAAGAAGCGCTAAGCGCCGAGGTCATCGACCGGGCGCGGCCGCTATACGCCGCCGGACCACCACCGTCTCTGCCGCGAGATCGTGGGCCAGTCGTCGGTTGGGATTGCGCCAGAGGTCGAGCAGACCGAGGCCCAGCGTGCCCAACACGGCGAAGTAGGAGCCGAAGCGCTCGAGCCCCTGGAGCAGCGAGAGCGGCCGTCCGTCGAGGCGTACGACCTCCAGCCCGAAGAGGCGTTTGCCAATCGTCGTTCCCCAGCGCGACGTGGCGATGGCGAAGTAGAGAGCGGGAACGAGGAAGAGCGCGGCGTTTCGCAGCCCAACGGGAATCAGGCGCTCGATGGGGAGACGGATGGTCCCCGGCGGCAACGATGTCGGCGCACCGCCGCCCAGGTCGAGCGCGATGAGGATCTTCGCGGACGTGAGCCGGTCGGCGGCCCTGTCCACGTCGCCGGCTTCGACATCGGCCTTCACGGCTGCGGGAAGCCCGTCGGCATCGAACCTCGCCAGGACGGGCGTGAGGTCGCGCATCAGCGCGCGCTGCGCGGCGGGTTCCTCCGGCAAGCCGAAGGCGGCCTGGCGGACGGCGCGGAATCCCGCCGGGTCGGTCACGCGCAGCGCCAGGCCGGAGAAGAACAACGCCGCCGC
>Ga0315278_10002732_pt1 | contig 15733 bp, 18 predicted proteins | sample YL17G06_0_MG_FD_203880 | JGI IMG/M metagenome (GOLD analysis project Ga0315278, IMG submission 203880) | Sediment microbial communities from Yellowstone Lake, YNP, Wyoming, USA - YL17G06_0 | ecosystem: Environmental > Aquatic > Freshwater > Lake > Sediment | place: USA: Wyoming | collected... | reverse complement strand
TATGGATGAGGTCTTTGATATACACAGCAATGGTGAGACCGTTTCCCAGGGTACATCGTAATGCAGTATTAAGATACCCCCGCCCTTTCCCGATGGCGTCTCCGCTATTGTCGTTTAACCCCATATTGTATTCCAGGACGAGCGAAAGTACCGGGCCGATGGTCTTTTCCGCGCCAAAGAACAGGTTGGGGTCTTTGTCATTATCCGCCCGCTCGAAGCTGTAGTTGATGCCCCCGTGTAAGCTGAAGAATCCGAGCAGGGTGTAGTTCTTGCTGGCTGCGGCATAGAGGCCTGGTGACTTCACCGTATAGCGGTCCAGGTCTTTGATGTAGCCATCCTTCCCTTGTGAATCGAACCCGATGGCGATGGCCGGGAGGGCTACACTCTCCTCGACGATGCGTACCTTGACATTGACACCGGGGAGCTCGTTCATCACCGGTGACGAAGATCCGATGAGGTGTGCTCCGCCGTATGAGATGCCAAAGCTCAAACGATCAAGGACCCCTGCCGAGAGGGCGAACAGCACGCCTCCTTCCTGATAGAAGTCGACATCCAAAGCCATCGATCCTTTGTCCAGCATGCCGGCGCTCGGCATGTCAACCAGATAGCGCGGTTCGAGTTGTCCTTCGGTACCTGCGGCGCCCTGCCCTGCGGCCCATGGAGCGAGACAGACCATCCAGAGGCACAGCGTGGAGAATCGTCTCATTGATCGGCGGAGGTCTTCTTCCAGGTTGTCCCTTCCTTCTTGTCCTCGATGGCGACACCGATGTGCAGGAGACCGTCACGAATCCGGTCGGAGAGTGCCCAGAGCTTTTCGCGTCGCAAGTCCGCTCTCAAGGATACCAGCAACGCCATTAATCCGGGTTCCAGGGTTTGGCCTGACGGCCCCTGTGCACCCGGTGCGATCGCCAGACCCAGCACCTCGCCGGCGTGTCTGACATAGAACTCCTCGATACGCTGAAGATCACCGGCATCCACGGGTGTGCCGCGGCTGAGCGCCTGATTTACTTCGCGGGAGAGATCAAAGAGAACGCCGATTGCCTGGGGGGTATTGAAATCGTCGTTCATCGCATCACAAAAGGCATTCCTATGCCGATCCAGGTCGACACCGGCGGGTTGTCCGGCGCTTCCTGAGGGGATGGCATCGTGCACATTCTGCACCGTGTTCTTCAGTTTCTCCCAGCCTTTTGCCGCTCCTTCGACCGCGGTGGCGCTGAAATCCAGGGTGCTGCGATAGTGGCTCTGGAGGATAAAGAACCGGATAACAGGCGGACTCCAGCGTGTGAAGGCATCTTTGAGGGTAATGAAGTTGCCCAGCGACTTCCCCATCTTCTTTCCGTCGACCGTCACCATATTGTTGTGAAGCCAGTACTTGACGAACGGCTGGCCCGTTGCCCCTTCGCTCTGGGCGATTTCGCATTCGTGATGGGGAAACTGATTCTCCAGTCCGCCACCGTGAATATCAAGGCTCTCTCCAAGATATTTCATTGCCATCGCCGAGCACTCCAGGTGCCAGCCGGGAAAACCTTCACCCCAGGGGCTGGGCCAGCGCATGATGTGGCCCGCTCCCGCTTGTTTCCAAAGCGCAAAGTCCGCGCTGTGCCGTTTCTCGGATTTCACCTCGATACGGACACCGGCGCTCATCTCGTCCAGTGTACGGTGCGAGAGCTTCCCATACTGGACAAACTTCCGGACGTCAAAGTAGACCGAGCCGTTGGCTTCATAGGCAAGCCCCCGTTCCAGCAGTGTCTGGGTGAGGGCGATTTGCTCAAGGACATGCCCCGTCGCGCGCGGCGAGATGTCGGGTCGTGTCACCGCAAGTGCATCCATATCGTCGAAGTAGCTTCGCGTATATGTTTCCGCCAGCTGCATGGGATGCACGCGGTCGGCCCGTGACTGCTTCAGGATCTTGTCTTCTCCCTCGTCCGCATCGTCGGTCAGGTGACCGACATCGGTGATATTCTGGACATAGAGGACTTTGTACCCGAGAAAGCGGAGATGGCGGACGATGACATCGAAAGAAATATAACTTTTGGCATGTCCGAGATGGGAGTGACCGTACACCGTGGGTCCGCAGACGTACATACGAACGAAGGGTTTTTCGATCGGCTCGAACGGTTCTTTTGTGCGGGTCAGAGTATTATAGACGACAAGAGTCATTGCTGGAGCCCCATGAGTTCGCGGGCTCCGGCGAGCCCGGTTTCGGTTACTTCGGCGCCGCTCATCAGCCGTGCCACTTCTCGCACCTGCTCCTCGAGGGTGAGTCGCCGGAGGTGCGTGCTGGCCCGGCCGCCTTGTTCGGCCTTGGTGACGGCAAAATGGGTGTCTGCGAAGCCGGCAATCTGCGGCAGATGTGTAATGGCAATAACCTGGTGGAAGCCCGCAAGGTTTTTTAGTGCGGCACCGACCGTCTGCGCGATCCGTCCGCTCACGCCCACATCAATTTCATCGAAGATGAGCACCGGCAGCCTGTCGGTCTTTGCAAGGATACTTTTGAGGGCAAGCATGATCCGGGAGACTTCTCCCCCGGAGGCAACACGGGAGAGTGGCCGCTCATCTTCTCCCACGTTCGTGGAGATATGGAACTCCACCAGGTCAAAACCGCGCGCGTTCAGAGCGACTGCTGTCCGACCGCGCATGACGTTATCGCCCGACGCGGTTTTTGTCTCCCGTTCAGTCTGGGTGATGCGCGTGCTGAATTTCGCCTGGGGGATTCCGAGCTTTGCCAGCTCCTGGATGATTACCCGATCGATCTTCTTTGCGATTTCGTGCCGTTTAGCGGAAATCCGTCCGGCAAGGCTGGCACAGGCGGCGCGTGTGTTTTCGAGGTCGCTGGTAAGCCGGCCGATTACTTCCTCGAAGTTTTCGGCAAGCGTCAGCTCCTTCGCGATTTCCTCACGGCGGGTCAGGATGTTTTCAACCGATCCACCGTATTTCTTTTTCAGGAACGAGAGAGACCCGATCCGTTCCCGCAGCTCTTCAAGGCGGTCAGGGGCAAATTCCACCCGGGCATTGTAGCTCTGAATGAACTTCGCCAGCTCACTGACCACCGCTTCGGCCGATCCGCATTCACGTGCGGCATCTGCAAACTGTTTATCAATGTCCGCCAGGGCATGGAGCTGGTTCCGGGCAACCACAAGGAGATCATGGACAGAACGGTCGCCTTCGTAGAGCAGCGTATAGAGCTCGGATGTGGCGCTGAACAACTTCTCGCTGTTTTCCAGTATCCGCAGTTCGGTCTCCAGCTGTTCTTCCTCACCTGGCTGCGGTGCCACAGCATCAATCTCCTGAGCCTGGAAAACGTGGAATTCGCGTTGTTCGCGGAGATACTGCTCGCGCTGCCGGAGCTCATCACGCTGCATCACCAGTGCCCGGAGCCGGGTATATACAGAGTGGTACTCCTTGACCATTCCCTCGAGGCCGCCGAAGTCATCCAGCATGCCGATGTGCGTCTCCACGCGGAGCAGTGATTGGTGCTCATGTTGTCCGTGGAGATCAACCAGAAGCTCGCCTACTTGTTTCATAAAGGCGAGCGTGACGGGTGAGTCGTTGATAAAGCAGCGGCTTTGGCCTTTGGCGGAGACCTCGCGCCGGACGATCAGCTCGTCGGCGGCGTCCAGCGCATTGTCCGTAAGCAGGGTCTGTATCCGGGAGTTACCCGCAACGTCGAACACCGTTTCCACAACGGCTTTGTCCGCGCCTGTGCGCACGGTTTCCACGCTTGCGCGTTCGCCAAGCACCAGACCGAGAGCGTCAATGATAATCGACTTGCCGGCTCCTGTTTCACCGGTGATAATCACCAGGCCGCTGGAGAATTCGACATTGAGGTGTTCGATGAGGGCGTAGTTCTTTATCAGCAGCGTCTTCAGCATGCGGTCAATCTACCCATCTTTTGAGAAAGATTCAACGCGAGGGCGGGTCGTCCGCTTGTAAGGAAGGGGGGTCTTCGTCCAGGAAGCGGAGTTCGGCCACATCCGGAACGATGCCGTGAAAGAAGCTGTAGCGGAGGAACTCTCCGAATCCGGCAAGGTCTTCATCGGTGAGCGTGTAGGAAAACGTATGGAGGTAAGCGGACAGGTCGGCAGCGGAGAGTCCGTGGAAGCGTTCTCCCACGTTGTCGGCGGCGAGGGCATCCAGGGATGCGGCGCCGTGTTCGCCGGCACGGCGGAGGGATTGCGCGTGGTCAGCGTTCAGCGCTCCCTCGGTGGCACACCAGACCCCATGTACATACGGGAGGTCTGTCATGTCGGTCCAGGCCTCTACGAGGTCGATCCGGTTGGGATGGCTTGTGGCCAGGTTCAGCGAGACATCGCCGACAACAAGGGCGGCATCCGCCCGTGCCAGTCGTTCCTGGATCGAGCCGACGGCCGGCACGAAACGGGGTTCGAGGTCAAACTGTTCCGCGAGAAGAATTTTGGCCAGGACAATTTCAGATGCGGAGGAGGGGTCAATCGCCACCGTGGTTACCGTGTGCAACTCGTCGCGGAAGATCAGGGTGATCGAGCCCGTGGCATCGCGCGAGGAGACGCCCACGCCGGGGATAATCACCAGAGCGGAACTGTCGCGGGCGTAATCGACCGGAGTCAACAATGCCGCATCCAGGTCCTGCTCGCGGAGTTGGAGAGCATGACGCGCAGGAACACCCGCCTGGCGGTCAAAGAGATTTTCCTCCGCCAGGTGCACAAGCAGGGGCTTCCAACAGAGGTCCGCGGGAACACCAAGACGCTTCCGGAGGCTCATGGATGGGAAGTCTCCAAGGCGAAGGCCTGCTTACGCCTTCGTTTTCTGGCGGATGGCCTTACTGGCAAGTGCGCGCAGGTAGAACAGTTTGGCGCGGCGGACGGACCCCTCTTTTACGCGTTCGATTTTTGCGAGGCGGGGGGAATGCAGCGGAAAAATGCGCTCAACCCCGACGCCGTCTGACACTTTGCGAACGGTGAATGTCGCATTCATGCCGGCGCCCCGGCGTCCGATAACCACGCCCTGAAATTGCTGGATGCGCTCCTTATCTCCTTCGATAACGCGCACATGTACATTTACCGTATCACCCGGGTTGAACGCGGGAATGCCGCTTTTCATCTGGGTGGCTTCCACCAGCTTGATCTTTTCCATAATGCTCTCCAAGGATAAAAAGAAAGTACATTCACTTCAACAAATCGCTGCGCCGCGCACGTGTGCGTCCGAGACGTTGCTCATGACGCCAGCCCTCAATCAGTTCATGGTTTCCCGAGAGCAGCACCTCCGGTACGCTCATCCCCCGGAATTCCGCCGGCCGTGTATACTGCGGCGCGTCCAGCAATCCTTCCTGAAACGAATCATCCAGCAGTGAGGTACCGTCGTGCAGCACTCCCGGGATAAGCCGGACAATACTGTCGATCAGCACGAGTGCGGGCAGTTCGCCGCCGGTCAGCACATAATCGCCGATCGAAATCTCCTGGGTCACAAGACGCTCGCGGATCCGCTCGTCGATACCCTTGTAGTGCCCGCACAACAAGATCAGGTTCGTCGAGAGCGACAGCGTATTCGCCATCTGCTGGGTGAGTGTTTCGCCATCTGCGCTCAGGTAAATCACGCTGTCGTACCGCCGTTCGGCCTGGAGCCTGTCCAGGCAGGCAAACACCGGCTCCGGTTTCAGGATCATTCCGGCACCGCCGCCGAAGGGTGTGTCGTCGATCGTCCGGTGACGATCCGTGGTGTATTCCCGCAGATCGTGAATCCGGATCTCTACGCTCCCGAGGTCCTGGGCCCGCTTGAGCATACTTTCCTGCAGTGGACCGGCCACCAGCCTGGGGAACCCGGTCACCACATCGATGCGCATCATGTGCGCATGCCCTCGATCAATTTTACCGTCAGCGTGCGCGCCTGCAGATCCACGGCACGGACGAACTCCGGCACGGCGGGGAGCAGCACTTCTTCACCCCCGTTCTGTATCACATACACGTCGTGCCCCGGCATGTGCATCACTTCTTTCAGCACACCCACACGTTCACCATCCTCGGTCAGCACGACCAGGCCGACCAGGTCGTCAACAAAGTAGGTCCCTGCGGGGAGGGTTACGCGTTCAGCCGGCGGGACCAGGATCAGAAGCCCGACGAGCTGTTCGGCCGTGGTACGATCGCTCGCGCATTCCAGTGAAACGCGGATACCGCGCGGCTCGACATCCACACGGTTGATCGTGGTTTCTGTTACCTGTACACCGGACGCCGATGACGGATTTCCCAGGAATATCCGGTGCAGATCCTTGAACCGCTCGGGGAAATCGGTCATGGGCGCCACGATAACGTCCCCTTTGACGCCGAACACCTTGACGATTTTGCCGACCGCAATCAGGTCGCGTATCGCCGCACTCAATCTACGATTTCCAATAGTGTCGTTCTTTCCCGGCACGGTGTACGTCAAAGATCGGCTTCCCTCCCGTCTAACGGGAGGTTCAGCCCACATCACGCGACAGCAACGTCGGATGAAGGATGGAACCCGGTTCAGGCTTCTGGAGCCGGTGCGGCTGCCGCGGTGACTGCCGTGGCAGCTTCAGGGCCGGCGCTTGTGCTCGCCTTCCGGCGGGCTGCACGGCGGCGGGCCTTTCGCTCTTCATCATGGCGGCGCTTTTCGGCCTGCTGCATCTGCCATTTTTCCATCTCGGCCGCAATGGTGGTTTCATCTTTTCCCTTCCGGGTCAGAGACCACCGCAACCAGAGACCACTACGCTGAAAGAGGCTGCGCACGGTATCGGTGGGCAGTGCTCCGGTTTTGAGCCAGTAAAAAACTCTTGGCTCTTTTGCCTGGATCACCATAGGATCCTGCAACGGCTCGTATCGCCCGACGACCTCGATGAACTTTCCGTTCCGGGCCGAGCGCGAATCAGCCGCCACGATGTGGTACATCGGCATTTTTTTCTTGCCGATCCTCCGCAAACGCAATCGTACTGCCAACGCGTGTCTCCTTTTCTGCTGCTATTGGTGAAAGTGCATACCTTTGGCCATCCGGCCCATCCGCCCCCCCTTGCCCAACGTCTTCATCATTCGCTGCATTTGTTCGTACTGTTTGATCAATCTGTTCACGTCCTGTACGGTGCAGCCACTGCCGAGTGCAATCCGTCGCCGCCGGCTTCCGTTCAGTATCTGCGGCTTCCGCCGTTCGTCGGTGGTCATAGACCGGATCATTGCTTCGATGCGCACCAGCGCTCGTTCGTCCACCGTGGCATTCTCCGGTAGCCGGTTCATCCCCGGGAGCATGCCGAGCACCTGCTGCAGCGGACCCATCTTTTTCACTTCCTGGAGCTGGTCAAGAAAATCCTCCAGTGTGAACTGTGCCTTGCGGATCTTCTGTTCCAGCGCGCCGGCTTTTTCATCGTCGATCTGCTCCTGGGCTTTTTCCACGAGCGTAACGATGTCGCCCATGCCGAGGATGCGCGACGCGAGTCGTTCCGGATGAAAACGGTCGAGTGCTTCCGGCTTTTCGCCGCTGCTGAAGAATTTAATCGGTATGCCGACCGTCCCCCGCAGGGAGAGGGCCGCGCCGCCCCGGGCATCACCATCCATTTTGGTGAGCACCGCTCCATCGACGTGCAGGCGTGTGTGAAATGCCTGGGCGGTGTTAACCGCATCCTGTCCGGTCATTGCATCGACCACGAAGAGTATCTCATGCGGGGTCACCGTGGCCTTGATGGCCTCCGCTTCGCGCATCATCTCCTCGTCGACATGCAAGCGGCCGGCGGTATCAATGATCACCACGTCCCGCGCACTCTGCCGGGCATGTTCCACCGCCTCGCGGGCAATCGTCACTGCGTCACTGCCCCGGCGTGCAAACACCGGCACCGCAATCTGGAGCCCGAGTGTTTCCAGCTGGTCGATGGCTGCCGGGCGGTGTATGTCCGCCGCGGCCAGCAACGGAAACCGTCCTTGCCCCTTCATATGGTTGGCCAGCTTCGCGCAAAAGGTTGTTTTGCCCGAACCTTGCAAGCCGGCCACCATGATGACGGTGGGAGGCATGGGTGAAAACGTGATGCCCACATTCGCCGTCCCCAGCAGTCGCACCAGCTCATCATAAATGATCTTGATGATCTGCTGTCCGGGGGTGACGCTCTGAAGAACATCTTGTCCGACGGCACGGCGTGTGACGTCGTCCACAAACTGCCGCGCCACCTTGTAGTTCACGTCCGCATCAAGCAGGACGCGGCGTACCTCGCGCAGGGTCTCGGCCACATTGGCCTCGGAGATCTTGCCCTGTCCGCGAAGCCGCTTCAGGACCCCGTCGAGTTTTCTGCTCAGTTCTTCAAACATCGTTCACTCATGAGTACGGCAAACCGCCAAAACGGCGGTTTTGTGCCAAGGAAATGTAAGATACGGAAAAATGGGAATGTTTGCAAACGCTCCGTAGATCTGTAGAGAAGGGGACGGCGTGAAAAGGGGCGTTAATTGGCTGTCTTCAGGGCTTCCGCGCCGGAAACGATCTCCAGCAGCTCCTTGGTGATCGTCGTCTGACGCGCTTTGTTGTACTGCAGCTGGAGCACCTGAATCATTTCGTTCGCATTTTCAGTGGCGGCCTCCATTGCCGTCATACGGGCGCCCTGTTCGGAGGCATTCGACTCCAGGAACATACGCCAAACCGAAAATTGCAGGTATCGCGGAAGGAGCGCGGCCACAATCGCGCGTTGGCCGGGTTCATAAATGTAGTTTGGAGCAGCTGCCGACTGGGCGCCGCTTGCGGGCGCTGCATCGCTTACAACGGGGAGGATTTGCTCCACGACAAGACGTTGCTGGGCGATGGATTTGAACTCGTTGTAAATGATGTCCACACGGTCGAGCTCCCCGGCGAGGTACATCCCGACCACCTGTCGCACGACATCCTGTGCCGCCGCAACAGTGAGATGGTTGAAGAGGCCGGCGTATTTTCCGGGAACCGGCAACGACTGCTTCACAAAGTAGTCCAGCCCCTTTTTCCCGACACAGAAGAGCCGCACGGTTCCTTCGCCGGCGGATCCGGGCATCACGCTGGAGAAGTGCGCGGCCGTCGCCCGGATGATGTTGGAATTAAAAGCGCCGCAGAGACCCCGGTCGGACGTGACCACGATGACCCCCAGCCTGAGGAGAGGCCGGGCAGTGAGGAGCGGTTCGCTTCCCGGTTCCACGGTCGGCAGAAGATGCTGCAGAAGTTCACGCATGCCACGTGCATACGGGCGCGCAGCCACGACAGAGCTCTGGGCACGACGCAATTTGGCCGCGGCAACCATTTTCATAGCCTTGGTAATCTTCTGTGTCTGCTTGACGCCGCTGATGCGGCTGCGTACTTCACGCAACGTGGCCATGATCCGTCCGCCCGGCTACACAGTTATTGAGGATTTGAATGATGCGGTGAAGTCCTTGAGAACGCCGGTGAGCGACGCGGTCAGCTCTTTCGTCAGATCTTTCTTCATAACGATCTCGTCCAGGAGGGCTGCATGTTTCATATCCATATGTTCCAGGAGCTCCCGCTCGTACCGCAGCACATGCTCGAGGGGGATTTCATCCAGGAAGCCGTTGGTGCCGGCGAAGAGACTTACCACCTGCCGTTCCACCGGCATCGGCACATACTGTCCCTGTTTCAGCAACTCCACAAGACGGGAGCCGCGGCGCAATTGGGCGAGCGTCGCCTTGTCCAGATCCGATCCGAATTTCGCAAACGCCTCGAGTTCGCGGTATTGTGCCAGATCAATCCGCAAACGCCCGGCGACTTTTTTCATGGCCTTGATTTGTGCATTGCCGCCGACGCGGGAAACGGAGATGCCGACGTTGATGGCCGGACGGATGCCGGCGTTGAACATGCCGGGTTCCAGGTATATCTGTCCGTCGGTAATAGAAATCACGTTCGTAGGGATGTAGGCCGAGACGTCGCCGGCCTGGGTTTCGATTACGGGTAGTGCGGTCAGGCTTCCCCCGCCGAGTTCGTCACTGAGTTTGGAGGCCCGTTCGAGCAAGCGTGAATGGAGGTAAAACACATCTCCCGGATAGGCTTCGCGGCCGGGTGGCCTGCGCAGGAGGAGGGACACCTGGCGATACGATTGGGCCTGTTTGGTCAGATCGTCATATACCACGAGGGCATGGCGTCCGCTGTCCCGGAAAAATTCTCCAAGGGTTGCGCCGGAATAGGGAGCGATGTACTGCATCGGAGCAGGGTCGCTTGCCGTGGCGGCTATCACCACGGTATAGTCCATCGCCCCTTCCTGCTGCAGTTTATCCACCACCTGTGCCACGGTGGAGCTTTTCTGGCCGATAGCAACGTAGATACAGTAGACGGGTTTCACCCCCTGTTTCTTTGCGGCTTCGGTATGCGTATAGCGCTGGTTGATAATCGTGTCCAGGGCGATCGCCGTCTTGCCGGTCTGCCGGTCTCCGATAATCAGTTCCCGCTGTCCGCGTCCGATCGGGATCATTCCATCGACCGCTTTAATGCCGGTTTGCAGCGGTTCTTTGACCGGCTGGCGCTGGATGACGCCGAGAGCTTTCCGTTCGATCGGCATCACCACGTCGGTGGTAACCGGCCCGCGGCCGTCGATTGGCTGTCCAAGGGGATTCACCACGCGCCCGAGCATCCGCTCCCCGACGGGCAATGATGCGACGCGGCCGGTGCGTTTGACCGGGTCACCTTCCTTGATTTCGCTGCTCTCGCCGAAGAGGATACATCCGACGTTATCTTCCTCGAGGTTCAGCACCATACCGAACACCCCGTGGGGGAACTCGACGAGTTCGCTCATGAGGGCTTTGGTGAGGCCGTATACGCGTGCAACGCCGTCGCCCACCTGGAGGACGGTGCCGACGTCGTAGATATCGGTTTCCTTTTCAAAGCCCGCGAGTTGTTTGCGTAAAATCGCGGAAACTTCTTCCGGTCGTACTTCTGCCATAGCCAGGTCCTTCAGATAGTCGTTCTCAGTGCGGGAGCGAAGCGCCCCGGACAAAACATCCCCGCAGCCGTTCGAGCTGGTGGGTCAGACTCGCATCGTACACGGTGTCGCCGATACGCACGACGAGCCCGCCCCTGATTGCACCGTCGACCCCCAGACGGACGCGCACGGTTTTTTGTGTGAAGCGCTCGAGTTCTGTCCGCAATATCTCTTGCTGCTGAGGGGTTAACTCCGTCGCGCTGGTAATGTCGACATTGACGATGCCAAGCCGTTGATCGCGGAGCACGGTATACTGCTCGATGATATCCGGAAGCAGTGATTCGCGTTGTTTTTGGATCAACAGCTCCATGAAGGTCATGGTCACCGCGCCCGTTCGTGTGCCCAGCAGTTCCCGGATAACCGCGGTTTTGCGACTCACGGACACCACCGGGGTAGTCAGAAACAGGCGGAACTCACGGGAGGACCTGGTGATGCCGTCCAGAAGTACCAGATCAGCGGTGGTCTTCTCCAGCGTTCCGGTTTCCTCCGCGGCAGACATCAGTGCAAGCGCGTACCGGCGTGCGACACGGGTGTTGCGCATTGTTCGCTACCCTTTGTTGATGTCCTTGATCGCGGCATCCGCCAGCGCCCGTTGTTTGGGTGTGTCCAGATTGGCATCCAGGAGCTTGCCGGCCGCCAGGATTGCAAGGTCGGCCACTTCGCTGCGCAACTGTATCAGGGCAGCCTCTTTCTCGCGTCGGATCTCATCCTTTGCCTGCGTGACCATGAACGTGGCGGACCCCTGGGCTTTTTCCAGGATTTCGGCTTTCAGCCGGTCAGCCATGTCGCGCCCCTCTTTGATGATCCGTTGTGATTGCTCCTCGGCGAGCGCGAGCTGCTTGCGATGCTCTTCGAGCAACTGCTGCGCCTTCTGCTGTGTCTCCTGTGCTTCCCGCAGCGACGAGAGGATATGTTCTTCCCGTGCGGTGAGCGCGGCAAGCAAAGGCTTCCACGCCGTGGCACGCAGAATCACGAGGACGATCACAAACGTGATAATCGTCCACAGAATGAGTCCGGGGTTGATTTCCAGCATGGCGCTGTCCCGTTCCGGTTATTTTGTGGCGAGAATGATGCAGATTGCCAGTGCAAAAAAGGTTGCGCCCTCGATAAGCGCAGCGGCAATCAGCATCGAGGTCCGCACCTGTCCGGCGACTTCGGGCTGCCGTCCGCTGGCTTCCATCGCTGCCGCGGCAAGTTTTCCGATACCGAGCCCTGCGCCGATGACGGTAAGGGCGGCGCCGATGCCTGCTGCCAGATAACCAAATGCATTGGGTTCCATGGTGTTCCTCCAGCAAAGAAATGTAGTTATATGTGCGCGCTCAATGCCCGTGGCTCTTCGCCGGTCCGTGCCCCTCCGCCTGCATGCCCAGCCCCATAAACAGCGAGGTCAACATCACGAAGATATAGGCTTGCAGGAAAGCGACAAACAGTTCGAGGAAGTTAATCGCCACAACGAAGCCGACGGGCGCGACGGCGATGATGTATGATTGAAAGAGAAAAATCAAACCGATGAGCGAGACGAGCACAGTATGCCCGCCCGTCATGTTGGCAAACAAACGGATACACAGGGCGAACGGTTTGGTGAACAAACCGAGTATTTCGATCGGAATCATGATCGGCCAGAGGGACCAGTGCACGCCCCCGGTGAGGTGTCCAAGGTATTGTCCGAGCCCCTGCGCACGGATTGAGGAGGCCTGGATCATGACGAAGGCAATGATGGCCAGGCCCGCAGTGACGTTGACGTTGCCGGTTGCAGATGCGCCATACGGGATCAGGCCGAGCAGGTTCATCAGCAGGATATAGAAAAACGTTGTCAGCAGGTAGGGCATGTAGGCAACGCCCCCCTTCCCCATATTGGGGATGACGATTTCGTCCCGGACAAACACGATGAAGAACTCCGCCAGGTTGCCCCAGCCATGCGGGACATTCCGCCGGGTGTTTTTCCGGGCAACGAGTATACCAAAGACGCAGAGGATCAGCGCTGCAATCCACAGGAAGACCAAATGTTTGGTGATCGACATGTCGAAGCTGATTCCCGCAACTGCAAACGGGGTGAAGTGCGGAAGGTCAACAGGTCCGAACGGGGTGTCCAGCGTGTGGGAGTCCCCGACGTGATGCAAGAGCGTCACGAACAGGTTCCCGCCGCCATGACCGGCATGTGCAGTATCCGCTGTTGCAGTTGCCCCAGGTACAAGCACGCGTTCTTATCCTTGATGTTTGACCTGAACCTTTTTCTGAAGAAAGAGGATCTCCAGAACCAGAAAGACGCTATACGGGACCATCATCCCGATGGTTACGGCGAGCGTATGGAGCCGGAATCCCAGGATACAAACGAGCAGCGCCCCGAGCATCAAGGCCATACGAATGCCCATTCCTCCCAACACCGCCTTGAGGAATGTGGTATACGATCGATCAAAAGCATATTCGATCGTCAAGAACCCTGCCAGGACGTTCACCGTGCTGAGAGCCGTGCCGGCGAGAACGGCGAACATCACGGGTTCGGTTCCGTATCTCAACAGGGGATAGGCAGCGACCAGCGCCATAATCAGAAGCGCCGCACCCACCCGAAGCGGGAAGCGCCGGTCAATGCGCATTCCTCTCCTTATCCTCGGCGGATGACCGGTTTCCGAGTTCCACAGCCCGCCGGAAGAACCGAATAAACCCTCCTGTGAGTCCGATACCCAACCCCACAAACATGCCCCAGGGTGCTATCCCCCACTGCTTGTCGGCCCAGCGTCCGAGAAAGAACATTCCGACAACCGCAATCGCCAATTCCATACCCATTGTGAGAAACGGGCCGACGTCCCGCCGCCAACCTCCAGGAGTCTCGTGTGAATCGTTTTCAGCTACCGGCGGCATGTATGCTCAGACGTCGCGTTTGCCGTCCGCCTTGCTGCCGGAAGTGAGTGCCGCCATGGTACAATGCCCGTCAAACTGTGCACCTTCGTCGACCACCAACCGTGAGGCGCGGATGTCCCCTTTCATCGCCGACTTGGATTCGAGGACAAGTTTTTCAGTAGCCGTAACCGTCCCGGTGACCTTACCCGCGAGCGATACATTCCGTGCTGTCAGGTTGCCATCAATGCTGCCGCCAAGCCCAACAGCGGCATTTGCTTTGGCAACCACGTCGCCGATAAGCTTGCCGTCGATCCGGATGCTTCCTTCGGTTTTGATCTTTCCTTCGAAGACCGTGCCTGCACCGAGGAGGCTCAATTCGCCGCTGGGTGTTTTCTCTGCCATGTTCGTTCTCTGCCTTTCCCTTCGTCCTGTTTCGTGCGTGTCCTTCGCTACTTCTGTGCTGTTGCCGGCGTGAGCAGGAACTCGTTAGGGTCCCGTGCGATGCCGTCCTTCCACACTTCGAAGTGCAGGTGGGGCCCGAGACTGGTTTGCCCCGAAGAACCCAGGAGCGCGATCAACTCTCCGCGTTTAACGGCCATCGCGGGGCTCTTCATGAGCACCTGGTTGTGTTTATACACGGTCAGATATCCGGCACCATGCGCAATCACAAGCAGGTTTCCGTCTTCATAGGTCCACCCTGCAAACACGACGAATCCATCCGTCGCTGCGTAGACCTGAGTACCGATTTTCGCCGCAATGTCAATGCCATAATGATGGCGCAACGCATCAAAATCTTGTGACACAAAGCCGGTCGTCGGCCAGAGCAGCGGCAGTTCTGCCGACGAATTCATCTGGCGGGCCCGTTGGGTAACCCTCGCCGTTTGTCCGGTGGTTATCGAGCTCTCGTTCTCCGCCTGATCCAGCATGGCCGGTCGTTCATACGCCGCCGCCGACATCTGCTGTTGTGGCTCCCGTACTGTGCGTGAGGCGGGAACGGAGTCTTGTGCAACCTGTTGTCCGTCGTGCTGCCCCAGTGCTTTCCGCAACTGTTGATTGTAATCCCGAAGAAGAACAACATCTTCTGCGAGAACATTCAGTCGTTCCTGCGTCTCTGCGAGCTGTGTGCCATACTTCGCTTCCAGCACAGGATTGGGCAGCGGCAGGAACATCATGACCGGCGTAAACATCAGGAAAGCGAGCGTGATTGCAACACAGAACAGAAACAGTGCAAGCGCCAGGAGACCGAGCTTCCACCGGCCGGCGTGGAACCGGAGGGTTGTTCCTCCTTCTTCGGTGGGAACAACAAGGATATCAAATCTCCGCAGCTTTGTTCTGCGCTTAGCCTCCTGCTTCACGATAGTCCGCCAAAAAATGGTAATAAAAAAATATACTAAAATCGCTTCCGAATGTCAATGCAACGATTCCGGTAACATGTTTTCAGATAAAGGATTGCGGCTCTTACACGTGGAACTCCGTCCAGCGGCGGAGCACATATGCCTCCATAGTACGTTTGAAGACCTCACGGTCAAATCCGAGGGCAAATGTGCGCATGGCCTGCTGATCGAACTCGGTGTGATCCAGTGCGTCCACGGCTTGAGCGAGTGCCTCCGGGGTTTGTTCATGAAAGAGGACGCCCGTACACACATCCGGTCTTTGCACGACGGTCTCCAATGCTCCGCCTTTTGCATACGCAATCACCGGTTTGCCACAGGCCATGGCTTCCACGGGGACAATGCCGAAATCCTCTTCACCGGGAAAGATCACTGCCTTGCACGACATGAAATGCCGGCGCACCACTTCGTCCGGCTGCCATCCCTGGAGATCCACCGTTGGTCCCGCCATACGTTTCAGCCGCGCCAGGTCCGGCCCGTCCCCCACCACAACAAGGCGTTTTCCCATGCGCGTGAACGTCTCAACGGCTAGATCTACACGCTTGTACGGCACGAGAGCACTCACGATGAAGTAGTATTCTTCCCGGAC
>Ga0315278_10002731_pt1 | contig 15735 bp, 9 predicted proteins | sample YL17G06_0_MG_FD_203880 | JGI IMG/M metagenome (GOLD analysis project Ga0315278, IMG submission 203880) | Sediment microbial communities from Yellowstone Lake, YNP, Wyoming, USA - YL17G06_0 | ecosystem: Environmental > Aquatic > Freshwater > Lake > Sediment | place: USA: Wyoming | collected... | reverse complement strand
GACGCGGTCGCCAATGGCAGACCTCTTCAACCAGCAGGCGCAGTTGCACCGTCGATTGCAATGGTGCGAACAGCCTTTTTTCAATTATTTTTTTGGCCAGGCGCCTGGCTTCGGCAAATTCACCATACTGAAAAAATATTTCCGCCAGTTTTCCCTCGGAAAAGGAATTGAGCACATCCGCAGCGGTGAGTGAAGCATGCCGGTCCTTGCGCATGTCCAGCGGTCCTTCCACTGTGTGGGAAAAACCACGCTGGCTTTTTTTCAGCTGAACCGTAGAAATCCCCGGATCAACAAGTATTCCGGAGACAGCCAGCTTCCGGCAATCAAAAATTTCAAAAAGACTGCCGAAGGCGCCCAGATGAAAACTGACCCGGCGCCCGAAAGCCTTCAAGTTTTCCTTGGCCAAGGCGATGCTTTCTTCATCCTGATCAAAAGCGATAACCCGGGCAGCAGTAAACGTGTTGAGTAGGTGATAGCTGTGACCGCCGCCGCCCACGGTGCAATCCACAAAAAGTTTTTTTGCCGATCCTTGAAAGATTTCAAGGACCTCTTTATTCATGACTGGGTAATGAAGAAAATTCATTGAGCAGCCTCGACACCTTTTGCATCTTTTCATCACTGAACTGACCGCCCAAGTACTTGGCCGCGAAGGCGTCCTTGTTCCAAATCACCAGGTAATCAATTTTGCCCAGAATCAGCAAATTATTTTCCAGCTTGCTGCTTTCCCGCAGATCAGAGGGAATCAGAATGCGACCCTTGGGGTCAATTTCAGTTTCACTGCCCCAAAAACTGATGCGGCTGATATATTCTTCCAGGTCCGGGTCGCGCATGGGAATCCGGGCGATTTTTCTTTCAATTTCCTCCCAGATTTTCATGGGGTAGAACAAAATGTGGTCACCGTTGATGGAGGTCAAATATACTTCTTTGCCGAAACTCTGCTCCAGGGCGGAAAGATACTGGGCCGGGATTTTGACCCGGCCACGGTCATCAATTTTGGCGATGTGACTGCCTCTGAAATGTTTTTTCATCCCATTTTGTCCCATTTTCTCCCACAATGATAATATATATATATATTCATTGTCAAGAATTTTTTTAATTTTTTTTTTTTTTTAAAACGTCTTGACACGCTATATTTAGCGTCTTATAATTGGCCAACAACTATATTTATGGTTTAAGGAGTATTCCATGGAGAATTTTTCTGAAAATGCAATGAAAATTTTGAAAGCCCGCTATTTCAAAAAGGACGAAAAAGGGAACCCGGTGGAAACCAAACCTTCGCAATTATTCCGTCGTGTGGCCCGTTTCATTGCCAAGGCCGAAAAAAACGAGGCCGATACGAAGTTTTGGGAAGAAAAATTCTTTCAAGCCATGATGCAAAAAGATTTTATGCCCAATTCGCCAACCCTGACCGGTGCGGAACGGAACATGTGCCTCTCCGCCTGTTTCGTTTTGCCAATTGAAGACTCGCTGGACGGAATATTCGAAACTGTCAAAAATGCCGCTTTGGTTCACAAGGAAGGCGGCGGAACCGGTTTCGATTTTTCCCGAATCCGGCCGGCGGGAAGTTTTGTGCGCAAGACCCAGGGCATCGCTTCGGGTCCGGTATCGTTTTTAAGAGTCATTGACGCCGGCACCGAAGCCGTAAAGCAAGGCGGCACCCGACGCGGCGCCAACATGGGCGTCCTGCGCGTCGACCATCCCGACATCAAAAATTTCATTACCATGAAGAGTGACGGCATCACCGCCCAGAATTTCAACATTTCTGTGGCCATCACGGATGCATTTATTCAGGCGATCAAGAACAAAACCACCTATGACCTGATCAACCCCATGGACAACCAGGTAACCGGCCAGGCCAGCGCCCAGGAAGTCTTTGACCTGATCGTCAATTCTGCCTGGAGCAACGGTGATCCGGGTTTGATTTTCATTGACAAAGTCAACCAGCTGAATCCCACCGCCGCCCAGGGACCGATCCGGGCCACCAATCCCTGCGGCGAACAGCCGCTCCATGATTACGAGGCCTGCAATCTCGGTTCGATCAATCTGCTTAATGTATTTGACAAAAAATCACCGGACCAGCTGGACTGGGACAAATTGCGCGAAATCATTCAATTGGGCATTCGTTTTCTGGATAATGTCATCGAGGTCAACCTTTACCCCCTTGAAGCAATCGATAAAATGGCCAAATCCAACCGCCGCATCGGCCTGGGCCTTATGGGTTTTGCCGATCTGCTGATTCAAATGGGCATCGCCTACCACAGTGAAGAAGCCCGCGCCATGGGCACAAAAATCATCAAATTCATGAAGAAAGAAGCCGTTTTGGCTTCGCGCTCACTGGCCGAAGCACGCGGCAATTTTCCCAACATCGAAAAATCGATTTACAAAGGTAAAAAAATGCGCAATGCCTCGGTGCTGACCATTGCCCCGACCGGGACCATTTCCCGGATCGCCGGCTGTTCTTCCAGCATCGAACCGGTTTTTGCCTTCCGCGTAGTTTCAAAAATCCTGGACGGAGAAATCACCGATATTCATCCTTTGTTTCAGCAATGGCAGGAAAAACATGCCGCTGAAACAATCCCCGCTTATTTTATCACCGCCCAGGAAATTTCTCCCTTCGATCACCTGAAAATGCAGGCGGTTTTCCAGGAATACGTGGACAGCGCCGTTTCCAAGACCATCAATTTCCCCAACGCGGCAACGCGCGAAGATATCTCAGCCGCCTACCAGCAAGCCTTCGACATGAACATCAAGGGCATCACCGTGTACCGTGACGGCTGCCGCGCCCTGCAAGTGCTGAACAAGGCCGGTGAGGAAAAGCCGAAACCCATGGGCCGCCCCGGCGCCATTCCATCCACCACCCACAAAATATCGACCGGGCTGGGCAATCTCTACATCACGGTCACTTATTTTAACAAGAAACCTTTCGAAGTTTTCGCCTCCATCGGCAAGAGCGGCTATTCGACCATGGCCGACGCCGAGGCCATCGGCCGTTTGATATCCCTGGCCCTGCGCAGCGGCATCCCCACCGAGGAAGTGGTCAATCAACTGAAGGGCATCGGCGGCGCGGAGCCGATATTTACCAACGGCCAACTGATCCAGTCAATCCCCGACGCCATCGCCAAGGTCCTGGAAACCCATATCGGTTCTGTCAATGTCAAGCATCAGGACATCCACGTCAGTAACTGCCCCATCTGCGGCACCAGCTTGAGCGATGAAAAGTGCCCCACCTGCGTGAATTGCGGCTGGTCTAAATGCAACGGCGTTTAACCGTTTTCTAAGAGATTGCTTTTCCGTCCTGTTTTGAAAACATTTACTTCTACCAATTATGGTATAATATCCAATATTCCCAGAAGTAGATCATTATGCAAAAAGATACTAAAAACTTATTTTCAGACCGACAAAAAGCGCTGCACGACTTCAATGAATGGGAAAAAAAACATCCCCTGGAAATGTCGCCTCAAACAGCAGTGGAAGGGTTGGATTTTCTATACCAGTTGCTGCCCGAAGCATCCCGTCAACGTTCAATTGATCCTTCAGGCATAATGATCATGCGCCGCGCCCTGGCGCATCTGAAAAACGACTACAAATGAAAGCATTGGAATCCGCATTGATTGCCATTTGCCGATTTTTGAAACAACAAAATATTCCCTATATGGTCATCGGCGGCATGGCGAATGCGGTCTGGGGCGAACCCAGGGCAACCCTGGATATTGACATAACCATTTGGGTCGAAGATGCAAAAATTCGAAACCTGATCCAATCGCTAATGCCAGTTTTTAAGTTACTGCCTGAAAATCCAATAGAATTTATTTCCAAAACCAGGGTTTTGCCTATCACGACTCAAACCAACACTCGAATTGATTTGCTGTTTGGCATGCTCCCATTCGAAGAATCCGCTATTTCCCGCGCCATTGAAAAAGACATCCAGGGAACCCCGGTCCGTTTTTGCACGGCTGAAGACCTGATTCTCCATAAAATCATTTCGGATCGTGAAAAGGACTTGCACGATGCTGAAAATATTATTGCCCGCCAGAAAAACAAGCTGGATATTGCTTATCTGGAACCGCGCATTAAAGAACTGGCCGAAATTTTGGAGAAACCGGAAATTTTGGAAAAATGGGAAGCATGGAAGAAAAATGCCGAATAATTTCCCCGGCTTGAGCGATGAAAAGTGCCCCACCTGCGCCAATTGCGGCTGGTCAAAATGCAACGGCGTTTAAATGCTGCTGTTTTTTAGAATTGCTTTTCGGGCAAAGAATAATTTTCGAGTTCCAACAACAGTTTTTTTCTGGCGGCCGGATGGACGCTGGCCTGGAAGAGATAATGGCAACGTTGCTCTAAAAAATCAAATTCCCTGATTACCCTGGCCAGGCCATCGGGCTGGCAGCGACTCAGCCACAATTTGATATACAGATTTTTCAATTTTTCAACTTCCACCAGAAGCCGTTCCAGGGATTGGCGGATGTGTTCATCCCCCGGCCCGGCGCTCAGCCAAGTTAAAAAGCAGCTGGAGAATTCCACCTTATCGGCAATAATTTCATACATATGCTGGGCGAAAGTTAAAAAGTCGTTCATTTCGCTGCGGGCGATTTTTCTTTTTTTCAGATACAGGGAAGTTTTCCGGTATCTGGCCACAATTTCCTTGACGTTATCCTGCCGGGAAAAAACGGCGAACAAAGGGTCTTCGAATAAATATTGCCGGTGCGTATGCTGCAAAGGATTGTCGACCTGGGCTAAAAAAGTGTAGACCCTGAAAAGGTCGGGTTCGTCCTGACCCAAAGCCCATAGGCTGAAGGCTTCAGGCCGGGGCGCCTGACCGCTCCAGAACAGATTTCCGGCTCCAAACAGCTGAAAAATGATCCCTTCAAAAAAACTCCCGTCGCCTTTGGCCGCACTGCCGGTCAACATGACTCCGGCCAGTTTTTCTTCCTTGGCCGCTGCAAAAGCAGCTGAACTGTTGGTCATGCTTTTGCGCATGTCCGGGATGAACCTGGCCTGACCCCAAGTGGCCGGACATAAGACCTGGGGGATATGATGCTTTTTAAAAGGCCCGGCTTTTTTCTTGAAGGCTTCGGTTTTTTGAATGGTGTGGTCACGGTTGAGCACCAGCACATCCTGGGGAATTTTCCTGATCCAATCGGGGGCTTGCAAAAAACTGTCTCCCCAAACCAAAACAGTTTTCCCCTGAGCCTTGTAGAAGCGGCAGACATCCAAAAATCGATTGAACCACGCGGTTGCCGACTCTGTTTGTTTTTTTTCACTCAGCTCGATATGGACCAGTTTCGACCGGAAGGGCGCCAGGATTTCAGCGTTTGCGCTGTCAATGCAGACGGTCTGATCCAGGCTGCGGACTTCGGGTTCGACAGAAATGGCGGGATAGATATCTATCCCCATTTTCAGGGCCAGGGCCGCAATCATGCTTATTTCATTCGCCGCAATGCTCACCTTGTGGCTTTCACTCCGGGAAGCGCTTTCAGGCTTGGCCGGAACTCCCATGGTCAAAGAAAAATGATTGATTTTTAACAAAGCCAGTTTCAGCAGCAGGCGCTGCAGCTCAGGCAGCAATGGGTAAGCTCCCTGCGCAACATCAAGCAGAAAGCCCCGGAAAGAAATATCGGGGGCGTCTTTGATGAAAAAACCGGGCACGCGCCCGCTTTTTTTATAAAATGCCAGAATTTGCAGCAACGTGGACAAGGCATAAAACTGGCCGCCCTGGGAATTGGCCCAAAGCACAATCCGGCTCTGGGAGCTTTCAATGATATATTCTTCATTGCCCAACACTTTTTTTTCCTGGCAGATTATCTCCAATCCGCGATTTTTATTTTTTACCGCAAAACAGTCAAACAGAAAATCATATTTTTTCATGATTTCCAGCGGAAAGCACAAATTCTGGATATCGAGGGAATGATTTTGCCAACGGATCGTTTTAGGAGCCGGAAACAGGAAGGAAAATTCGTTTTTATTACTCATTTCATGAAAACTCGATTGGGCGAATGTCTCAATGGCATTTTAAAACAAAAACCGCCCATTGGCAAGCCTTCCCGGGTAGTACAACTTTTGGAAATCCAAGTAAGAATTGACAAATGGAAATATCTTATATAAAATATTTTTTAACTTACACAAAAAAATTATGGAAGCACTGAAAAAGTTTATTACCAAATACAGCGCCGGAGATGTCATATACAAAAAAGGTGACATTCAAACCGATTTCTATATCATCAACAAGGGTAAAGTCCAACTCAAAAACGATGAAAACAATCAAATTCTGGTCACTCTGGGCAAGGGAGATTTTTTTGGTGAAGAATCATTGAACAGTGAACAAAACGCGATTTACTCGGTGGAAGTCATTGAAGATGCGGACATGATCAAGATCCCCTATATTTCCCTGACTGAAATGCTGAAACAAATGCCGGACATCGCCTTGAAAGTATTGAAAAAATTAAGCGAAAAGCATATCAAAATCCAGTCGCTTCTACTGTCCATGGCTGCTGCCGCTCCGCAAGCAAAGGCCAAAGCAACGGCAAGGGAAACAAAAAAAGAAGATCAAACCTCGGAAAAAATAAACCCGGAAATCAAGGCCTATTTGATTATTCAACGTTCGAACCGCATCGTGCAATTAACCAAGGCCCTGACGGTTCTGGGGCGGCGCGATTACACCACCGGCTTCGTCCCCGATATCGATCTGACCGACGAAGATGAAGAAAAATACATTTCCCGCAAACATTCACAAGTCCTGTTCAAGGATGGAAAATTTTACCTTTCCGAGGAACCCGGGGCGATCAACGGCACCTTTTTAAACGGCAACAAGCTGCAGACCGGAGTAAAACACGAACTGCACTCCGAAGATGAAATCACCCTTTGCCAGCTCAACGTGCTTTTTAAAGTCTGATCGCTGTTTTAAATTCAACGGATACGCCTACAATGGCTCCATGCCAACGGGGGCGCGTGCCTTAACCGCTTTTAGCGCAGACGCCTCCTGCTGTGCCAGATCGAAAATGAGAATCTCGTTTTCTCCTTTTTTCAGCCAGCAGCCGGGGACATACACATCATACTGGGGGCCTTCCGCTGGCCAGTATCTTCCCAGGTTGATGCCGTTGATCCAGACCACCCCCTTTTTCCACTGCCTCATGTCCAGGAAACAATCGCCCGGTTTTTTAAAATCCAAGCGGAATGTCCCCTTGAAAAACCCGGGGCCGGCGATTTTTGTGCCGTCGGAAAATTGCAGCTTTTGGATGAATCCCGCATCCATCGGCAGCGAATATACTTCCCAGTCCATCAAGGTAATTCCTCTCAATGTCACATTTTCAGTAATTCCTTTTCTATCCTGCAATTTGAACCCGAAGTTAATCCTGCCCAGCGCTTCGACCAAAATGTCCAGGACCCGATTTTTTTCATTGGACTCCGGGATTTCTATGGAGTTTTCATTGTTTCTGCGGTCGATTTTTCCGATATAATTCCCATTGAGGTAGACTTGCGCATAATCGCGCAATTCAGTGATCACCAGTTTTCCCTGCTTGGGACCGACCAGCCGCGTCCGATAGAGAATATATCCGAAATCCTGGCCGTAACACTCCATGCTTTGCGGTTGGATAGAATGGACGGCGCTTCCCAGGTTGGAGAATAATGGAGCGACGCGATTCGTTGCAATCACCGGTATTTCGATTCCGGGAATAGGCGCAGGAAGCCGGGGAAGTTTCTGCCCTTTTTCCAGATACCTGCCCAGCAGTTTTCTGTAGTTAAAATAAGCCCTGGTTGGTTTTCCGTCCTCGCTGAGGGGAGCGCCGTAATCGTAGGAGGTAATATCGGGCCAATATTTCCCGTCGTAATGGTTTGCCCCGGCATAGAAGCCGAAATTCGTGCCGCCGTGGAACATGTAAAAATTGAACGATTTGTCGTTCTCAAGCATCCAGCCGACTTCCTTGGCCTGGGCGTCGATATCCGAATGGCCCCATTCTTTGTGACCCCACTGGGTAAACCATCCGCACCAGTATTCCCCGCACATATGGGGGATATTTTTCCTGAATTTATCCAGTTCGCTGAACTCTTTTTGCGGTTCGCCGCCGAAGTTTACGACCGGCAGGGCGTTTTCCAGGGCTCCCGATTCCAGCAGGAAGTCGGCGCCGCCGTCGGATGTGGTAAACAGGACTTCGAAACCCGCCTCGCGCAGCGTTTCGGCCAGCCATTTCGTGTACTTCCTGTCATTGCCGTAGCTGCCATACTCGTTCTCCACCTGCAAGGCGATGATCGGGCCGCCGCGACCGATCTGCAGGTCTTGCAATTCCCTGCCCAGGCGCAGGAGGTAGCGCTTCGCCGCTTCCAGGTAGGGGGGATACATGCATCTGACTTTTATTTCCGGGTCTTTGAGCAGCCAGGCGGGCAGGCCGCCGAAATCCCATTCAGAACATACGTAGGGGCCGGGCCGCAAGATGACCAGCAAACCCTCAGCCTGCGCCATGCGGATGAATTTCGCGATATCGAGGTTGCCGTCGAAGCGGAACTCGCCCGGCCGGGGTTCGTGCGCGTTCCAGAACACATAGGTGCAAACCGTATTCAAACCCATGGCCCGCGCTTTTTGCAAGCGGTCCTGCCAGTAAGGCGCCGGAATCCGCGGATAATGCATTTCGCCGGAAAAAATCCGGAAGGGTTTTCCATTGAACAGGAAGCGGTTGTCTTTGGCCGTGAATGTCGATCGCTGTGTATCGACTGCCAGGGAAGCCGCGCCCACAGCCAGTAAAATTACCAAAAAAACCGAAAATTGTCTCTTCATAACGAATCTCCTTTTTTTTCATCTTTTAATGGGAAAATCCGTTTTCCCCGTGAGCTGATTTTACTTGTGCAGGCCGATAAATACAATTGGCTATTTATTTTTTTCCGAAGAGCGCGGCGGGTATGTGTATGGAATCGGCTGCAGATAGGTGGCCAGTTTCACTTCTTTGCCTAAAAGCCAGTGTTCGAACCACTCCAGCATCAGGCGGTTGTAGAGGGTCCGATTGGCCTTGGCGCGGATACCGTGCTGCTCCTCCGGGAAATTGACATAAACGCTTGGAACCCCCATCTTCTGCAACGCGGAGAAGAGCTGCTCACCCTGCTCAGGGCGCACGCGCCAGTCATCGTTGCCATGGATGACCATGGTCGGAGTTTTCAAGCGCTCGCTGCTCCAGATCGGGCTGTTGCGCATATAGACATCCTGCTTTTGCCACGGCAGACCGGCTATTTCCTTCTCGGCAAAAAATTGTTCGTCGGTAGTTGCCCAGAAAGAAGTCATATTGAAGAGCCCGGCCACGCTGACGGCAGCTGCGAAACGGTCGCTATGGGTGATAAGCCAATTGGTCATGAAGCCGCCATAAGATCCGCCGGTTACAGCCAACTTGGCCGGATCGGCAATGCCTTTGGCAATCACATGATCAACAAACATCATCAAGTCGGCCATGGGCTTGGTGCCCCAGTCCTGGACAATGACATCCTTGAACTTCTGCCCATAACCGTCGGAGCCACGGGGATTGGTATAGAGTATGGCAAAGCCGTGGTGGGCGTAAAGTTGAAAATCGAAGCGAAACGTCGGCGCGGACATGCCGTGCGGTCCGCCATGGATGCTGAGAATCAGCGGCGCTTTCTGTCCGTCCCGGTAACCGAGCGGCCTGATCAGCCATCCCTGAACCCGGCTGCCGTCGTCGGCAGCGAGCCAGATTTCCTCAGAGGGCAGCCGCTTGAAAGCCTTGAACGGCTCCTCGGCTGCCGTGGTTAGGCGGTTGAAGCGCCCCTTAACGAAGGTATGGATTTCCCCGGGGCAGGAATCGGTGCTGCGGATCATGGCAAAACATTCACGTCCGGACACTTTCCAGCCGGCAAGGTTGTTTGGGCCGCGAGTGATATCGACCCAGCGTTCCGGCTGCGCCAAAGAGACGTATTGAATGTTGGACCGCCCTGCGCTTGAAGCTGAAAAATAGAGGCCGCGGCTGTCGGGCGCCCAGTGAAAGGAATCGACGCCGCGGTCGAGTTTGGCGATCAGCGGGCGGGCGTCGCCTCCGGACTGGGGCTGGACATGAATTTTATAGTCCTCGCTCTCGTAGTTGTACTCGTAGCTGCTGCGCCAGGCGAGCCATCTGCCGTCCGGGCTGTAGCTCGGGCTGTGGTCGGGGCCGGGATTGCGGGTCAGGCGCTTCATTTCTTTGCTGCCCACATCCACCTGGAAGATATCGGTGTCAATGGTGTTCCACCATTCAGGTGAGCGGTTGGAAACGAAGGCCAGCACCTTGGAATCGCTGCGCCAGGCCATCGAGTGGTCTCCCTCATCAGCGCAGGCGCCATCAGTCAATTGCAGCGCCGGCCCTCCCTGCGCCGGGATGACGAAAATCCGCTGCCGTTTGCCGTTGTCCCAACCTTTGCCCAGATGCCAATAACGGGGATGCATAACGTAACGAACCTGACCAAAAGCTTCCTTTTGTTCCGCAGAATACATCTCCCCTTTGTCAGAATAAAAGGCCAGTATTTTCCCATCCGGTGACCAGAGCGGGCCTGAGGCTCCGCTGTCCAGACTGGTCAGGCGCCTGGCTTCACCACCGTTCAGCGGAAGGATATATATCTGGCTCTGGGCGTCACCGTCGCGTTTGGCTGAAAAGGCGATGGCTTTGGAATCAGGGCTCCAGCCATAATCTTTTTCGGACACGGTCGAGTGAGTCAGTTGCCGGGGCGGGCCGCCGGCGAATGGCAACAGGAAGAGATCGCTGGTTTCAGCTTTCTCCTTTGCACAGTACTGGGAAATTGAATAGAGAATCCATTGCCCGTCAGGCGATACCTGCGGCGCACCGACCGTGACCTGTTTGAGATGATCGTCCGCTTGAAATATCGGCAACGAGGCATCTTCAGCCTTGAGCGCAATAGCCCAGAAAAACACCAAACCAATACTGACCAGTTTGACCATATTCTTCATAAGCGACCTCCTCCTACATGGATTGCAAATGATTTGCCGGCAAGTGACAAATTATTGCATATTTGCCGGCCGTTGCCAATTCTTCCGTGAGACCATCAATCCGGATCAATCCAGCTCGCCGCTGTAAAAGACTTTTTTTTCGTTGCCCGGCAAACCCAGCAGCAGGCCGCCATCGGGAGCGATATCGAGGAAAATTCCCTGGGTAACCTGCCCCTGGTGATGAAAGGAAATGGGCTGCCCCAGGAAAGAACGGCTCAGCTCGCGGGCGCGGTCGATAATGCCGGACCGGTCATCGTTCGCCAGCTTTTCCAGCCAGCAAGACATACTGGCGGCCAGTCGTTCGCGGCCGTCAGCCAATGGCCATTCGTTTCCGGTCAGCAGCTTCAGCGATCCGGCACGGCCGCGCAGGGTGTCGGGAAAATCCTCGCTGACCTGATTGACATTCACCCCGATACCGACCAGGCAGATGATCTTGTCAGCATTGACAATCGTCTCGCAGAGAATACCGGCGACTTTTTTTCCGTCCGCCAGGATGTCGTTGGGCCATTTGGAAACAAACGCTTTCCCGGTCCAATGTTCCAGCATGTCAATCACCGCAATACCCGAGGTAATGGAAAGGAGCGACAAGCCCATTTTGTCCGGCAGACAAAACCCGAACGTCGCGTAAATGCCAAGATTTTCCGGAGAAATCCAGTTGCGGTTTTCCCGGCCGCGCCCGGCGGCCTGGGCGCCAGCGCTGACCATGATGGGGAAATCAGCTTCAAGCCGAGTGAGATTTTGCTTTAGATAATCGCTGGTCGAAGCGCAAACGGCAAGGTGTATTTTGCTGAACTTGTCAGGAAAGGTCGTCAATGGTTTTGCCTATTTTGCTTTTTTTCTCGATGTATTCCTGCAGATTCTTCTTGAAATTCTGGATGATCTCGGCCGGGGCCTTGCCGGCGAATTCGCTGTTGTTCAATTTGCTTTCCATCTGGCCGATCAACTTGGCCAGCTTGTCATGCTCACCATGGAGCCTCTGCAATTCACGCTGCCGGTCCTGGTCGTCCGTAAACGGCAGCAGGATCTCCCAATTCTGGCTGACCCCCCGGAAGCCCTTGGCCAGGGTTGACAGATCGTCCACGATCTCCGTCTGCAGGCTGCGGCTGAGGAAATCAAAATAGCGCATGTGCCTGAGCAGCTGCTTTTTTTCCTCGCCCGAATCGCATTTGAGATAAATGGGGATTTTTTTATTGGGCTCGATACGGTTTTCCGTCCTTGTCTTCCTGGTTTCAGCCACCACTTTTTTCAGGGTCTCAATAGCCGCAAAGGTTTCAGGAAAAACATGGTTTTTATCAAAGGCGGGGAATTCGGTCTGCAGCAGAAAGTCCTTGTTGGTTTTTATTTTCTGGTAAATTTCTTCGCTGATGAACGGCATGAAAGGGTGCAGCAGCTGCAAGATTCTGAACAGGGTCAGTTTGAGAACCGAACGGGTGTGGGGACTGTCCAAATCGCTTTTTGAAAATTCCAGATACCAGTCGCAGTACTCATCCCAAATAAAATGATAAATGAGATCGGCCGCTTCGTACAAGTGGTATTCATCAAAAAACATATTCACTTTTTCAACAGTGGAATTGAGCATCTGCAGGATCCATTTGTCGGCATCGCTGATTTTGCCCACATCGATCTCTAAATCTTCATCGCCTTGCAAGTTCATGATTACATAGCGCGAAGCGTTCCAGATCTTGTTGGCAAAGGCCTTGTAACCCTTGATGCGGTTGATGGAAAGAGAAATATCCATGCCCAGTGCCGCCTGGATGGCCAGGGTGAAACGCAGGGCATCGGCGCCATATTCCTGGATGATATCCAGGGGATCGACGGCATTGTTTTTGGTTTTGCTCATCTTCTGGCCTTTTTCATCGCGGATCAGACCGTTGATCAGCACTTCGCGGAAGGGCACCGCCTTGCCGAAATGGATGCCCATCATGATCATGCGCGCCACCCAGAAAAAAATGATATCGAATCCCGTGGCCATGATTGAAGTCGGATAAAAAGTCTTGAAATCGGCGCTGTTGTCCTGCCAGCCCAGAGTGGTAAACGGCCACAGGGCAGAGGAAAACCATGTATCCAGGACATCGTCGTCATGGATCAGGAGCGAACCGGAACACTTGGGACAACTGGCGGGAGTTTCCTCGGCCACAACGACCTCCTGGCAGTCCTGGCAGTAGTATGCGGGGATGCGGTGTCCCCACCACAATTGCCGCGAAATGCACCAGTCCTGGATATTTTCCATCCAGTTAAAGTACACTTTCCTCCATTTGTCGGGGATGAAAACAATTTGGTTTTCCATGACGGCGCGGATGGCCGGCGCGGCCAACTCCGTGGTTTTCAAGAACCATTGCCGGGAAATATTCGGCTCGACCACGGTCTCGCAACGCTGGCAATGACCGACATTGTGGGTGTGTTCCTCTTCTTTTTCGATCAGGTCCAGGGTCCGCAGATCTTTCAGCACTTCCAGCCTGCAGGCAAAACGGTCCAGGCCGATATATTTTTCCGGAATGGGACCGGTCATGCGTGCCAGTTCATCGATGACCACGATCTTTTCCAGGTTGTGCTTCAAGGCGATCTTGAAATCGGCCGGGTCATGCGCCGGGGTAACCTTCACCGCCCCGGTGCCGAATTGCCTGTCCACGTCCTCATCGCCCACCAGGGGAATGGTCCGGCCGGTCAGGGGCAGGAGGACTTCCTTGCCGATCAGTTTTTTGTAGCGAGCGTCCTTGGGATGGACCGCCACCGCCACATCACCCAGCATGGTTTCAGGCCGGGTGGTGGCCACAATGATCCATTTTCGGGGATCTTGTTTCAGCGGGTAACGGATATAAGTCAGGCGGCCATGAACTTCTTTGTGTTCCACTTCCAGATCAGAGAGAACCGTTTTGCAGCTGGGACAGCGGTTGACCATGTATGTTCCCTGGTAAATTTTGCCTTCGCGGTAAAGTTGCACAAAAACCCTGCGCACCACGTGCTGCATGTCATCACTCAAGGTAAATTTCATCCGGCTCCAATCGAGAGCCAACCCAAGTTTTTTGATTTGGGCCACGATTTTTTTCTGGGATACGTCTTTCCATTCCCAGACCAGTTCCAGGAATTTTTCCCGGCCCAAATCCTCCTTGCTTAACTGTTTTTCCTTTTTCAGGTTTTTTTCGACCATCATCTGGGTGGCGATTCCGGCATGATCAACTCCCGGCAGCCAAAGTACGTTAAAGCCCTGCATTTTTTTCCGGCGCACAATGATGTCCGGCAGGGAAAGGGTCAACGCATGGCCGATGTGCAGCGAACCGGTCACATTGGGTGGAGGCAGGATGATTGAAAAGGGTAAACCAGTGGCATGGCTATCGGGGGTAAACAAGCCGCCCGTTTCCCATTTCCGATACCAGTCACTTTCGGTCTGTAAATGGTCATAAGATTTTTCCATGTTTATTTCTGTCACTGTAAACTCCAATGAAAAATTAAAACCCGGTGTCGTTTGCTTCGGATTTGATTTTATCGATTTCTTCTTTAATGATTTTTTCGGCCAAAGAAGGGACAATCTCCCAGAGCAGCTCTTTAATGGTTACGGTCAGCTTGTCTTCCAATTTTCCGGTTAAATCCAATTTATCCTTCAATGACAACCCCGCTTCAGCTTTGGGCTCAGTTTTAATTTCTTTTTTCGGTATTTGGGACAATTTGTCCAATTCTGCCTGCGGTGAAGTCACTTCAGGACGTATTTTTTGGATAAAGACTTCCTTTTCTAAAATCTTTTCCAGCGGTATTTCCGGTGCCTTGACTGCATTCTGCTTTTGCTCAGCAGACTCGAAATCAAACATGTCGTCTTTTTCCGAAAACATTGTCTGCGCAGGAGCAGCGCCGGCATTTTTGGTCATATCCCCAGCAGGTTTTTTTTCGTCGACCGCGAAAAAATCATCATCTGCATTAGTGGTAAATTTCATTGCATCACGCTCGGCCAGGCGCGTTGCTTCCAGAGAGGGTTTAAGCAATTTATCGGAGGTATCTTCGTCAACCACTTTCTGAAAGCGAAGGTGGTATTCATCAGAGATATCACCGGGCACACTTCCTGAAGGCGAATTTTCTAAAGCTGATCCAATTTTCGACTTTTGAACCATCGGAGCAGCCAATTCGTCGGCAGGAAGTTTTGCCTCTTCCAAAAGCGGCTCCTCATTGAAAGGGTTTTGAATTATTTCCTCACTTTCCGGTGCCAGCAATGCATCTTTGGACGGCTGCGTTCCTTGCGTGATTTCTTCCGAGGGCAAAATCTCATCTCTTTCCAAAACCTGATTTCGGGGAGCGGCATTTCCTGCCGGTGCTGGGCTGTCCAAATCGAGACGAATATCAGAAAAACTGATGCCGTCAGTTACCGGCGCATCGGTTTCTATTTCAATGATATCTTCCGGAAATGAACTGGGCTCCTCATCGGCAAATTCACCGGGATTTTTTTGCACTTCCTGATTGAGGAGTTTCACGACCGAGCTGACCATGGCATTGGAATCAAAAGGCTTGGTGACAATATCCTCATATTTCAGATTTTTTATCATTTCATTATCCACGGCTTCAAAACTTCCTTTCATCAAAAAAACCCGGCTATGGCTCAGCGCCGGAGTTTCGTTAATGAAGCGGCATATGTCATAGCCGTTGATTTCGGGTAGTTTGATATCCACAATGACCACATCCGGCACCAGTTGCAGCAATTTCTCCTTTAATCCGGATCCGTTTTCAAAACTGTGTACGTCAATATTTTCAATTTCGGAAAAAGACAATTCAACAATCCGGCG
>Ga0315278_10002729_pt1 | contig 15738 bp, 13 predicted proteins | sample YL17G06_0_MG_FD_203880 | JGI IMG/M metagenome (GOLD analysis project Ga0315278, IMG submission 203880) | Sediment microbial communities from Yellowstone Lake, YNP, Wyoming, USA - YL17G06_0 | ecosystem: Environmental > Aquatic > Freshwater > Lake > Sediment | place: USA: Wyoming | collected... | reverse complement strand
TTTGATTCTTCCGCACATTTGTGCGTTGCATAAACTACACACCGTAAATAATATTGCTATGCATAAAATCCATTTGGTTTTCATAGATTTTCTCCCTTAATTTATGCGCACTATCTGTGCGCAGAGTATTTTTATTTTTGATAAGACACACGTTTGAGCAATCCCTTTTAGAACCTTCGCCTCAGGAACAACCCACCGAGAGCCAATAAACACAGCGTTGCCGGTTCCGGAACAAGATTCACAAAAGTTACATGACTGGCAATGTTAAATGGCTGGTCATAAGGCGGTTCTCCGCCTTTTCCACCGGATATAGTCAAATGATTAGAGGAAGGTTCCCACTGGCTCAAAATCGGGGCGGTTGTGAGCAAGGCATCACTTGAAAAGATATTTTCGAGAGCGAGAGGGACACTAAGCGACCACCCAATAGTATCAACAAAGACCTCGCTGGAAAGGGGATTATTGGAGTAACTCGTACACCAATAGCTATCTGTTCCATCATTATCAATTAAAATGGTGAAAACAACGTTATCCGGATTTGTTTTGAATTCAAGTCCGCCGACAGTCAGCGAAATACCCGCTGGTGTCGCATACCACCAGTAACTTCCCAAGTTCAAATTAGACGGATTAGAATCCGGCGTTGTCGATTCGTATTTATACGAGCCGGTAATTGTGTCGCCGGTGTGGACATTACCTCCCAAAAAACCATACGGGTCGTAAACGCCGTCAACATAAGCGGTCAGGCCGATTTGAATCAACTCCGCCTGAACGGGCACAAGGGCAACGCACAGCACGACAGCAAGCGCAGCAAAAAGCAGATTAAAAAGTTTCATTATCTCTCTCCTTCGAATTTGATTTTGTTTTTCCTTAGTTCCCTACCTTAAAATAATCCCTCAATTTGCGGCTATCTTTTTTTCATATCGCACCTCCTTTCGAAGTTCATAGTTGGTAGTTCGTTGTTCATTGTCAACGAACCTGCACGATGCAGAGGCGCGATTAAATTTGTCACGGGATGCCGCTGCACCGTGCCTATCTGAGGCCCTGCAAGGCCCGCATAGAACACGCTCAGGGCACCCCTATTTGGGGCACCAGCTTTGCGCGTTTCTATGCAACGAAATTGCAGGTTTCAGATAGAACGCTTCAAGTCCAGTGAAATTCGATATTCAATTGTCATACCTATAATACCCTATTATGCCTATAAAAATCAACATAAAAGCGGCGAAACAGGCGATTTTATCTACCTCTACCTATAAGATGCAGGAAACCGCCAAACTGTTCCCTAAATTCCTGCAATTTTTCAAAAATTTTCGAGATTTAACAGGTAACAGCGTGATTTATCAGAATGCTTTATGAGACCCGCCGATATTTGGGAAGCAGCGGCTAATAGTAGGTCCTGTGTATCCAGTGAAGGAGGTCTTTACCCCAGTAAATGATATACATCGCCGCTATGACCCACATAGAGGTAACCGTCTGGAAAGGCCTGTCGTGCAGAATCAGGTCGGTCGGGTCGGAGTATGTCCCCTCCATAGAAAGCATTGCAAACCGAAAAACAGCATAAACCACTAAAGGCAGCGTATAAATAAAGTAATTTGTGCCGAACTGCGCAACGGTCCTTTCGCTCAATCCGTAAAACAAAAAAGCTGTTACCGCAATTCCCGCCGACAGTGTGATAAGATGCATAAGCAGGTCTGGTGTATATCTTACCAGCGTCGGCCGATGACTTTCTGCCAGTTTCTTGTCGCTGATTGTTACCACCTCGCTGTATCGTTTACAAAAACCCATAAACAGGCATATTGTAAATATCCCGATAAACAGCCATGGGCTTATTATCGCCTTGATGGCCACTGCCCCGCCCGCCGCACGAAATACAAATCCCAGTGCGATACAAATAACGTCCACCAGCACACGGTCTTTGAGAAACATCGTATAGCTGAGCTGTAAAAAAATATATGCCAGTATTATGGGGACTACCAGCAGCGACAGTTTCTGTGTAACTATAGCGGCCAGCAGCAGGAAAATAACGGCTTCGATGACTGCTGTTTTTACGCTTAACTGTCCTGATGCCAGCGGGCGATTTTTCTTCGTCGGATGAGCGAGGTCGCTTCGGCGGTCCTTGATATCGTTCAGAATGTATGTGAATGAAGAAACCAGACAAAACACTATCGCTGCTGTAAAAGCTTTTGCCCACGCATCGACGTTATGTATCTGCAGGGCAAAAACGACAGGCAGAAGAACAATAAGATTTTTTATCCAGTGTCCCGGCCTTGCCAGGCGTATTATCGCTCGCACCTGCATATTAATTGTCCTTAATTATTTTCTTTCGTGGTATTCCTGCTCGGTATTCACTGCCCATATATTGTCCTTTGTTTTTATACCATTTACGATATTGTCCACCGCCGTCATCGCAGTCAGCATAGAATGGTCCTGATTATTGTATCTGTGCAGCCCGTTTCTGCCAATAAGGAACAAATTTTCAAATTTATCGACATAATTCCTAACGACGTCGAGTTCGTCGTAACTTCCGAAGTATGCAGGGTAGGTTTTTGGCATTCGGAACATAACGCTGTCGAGAACGTCTTCTTTTTCGATGATGCCGATTTTAACAAGTTCGTCGATTGCGAACTTTATGAATTCATCGTCGGCTTTGCTCCACAGTTCGTCGCCCTCCGTGCAGAAATATTCCAGCCCTGCCCAGACGGTATTTTCGTTCTTTACCATATAGGGACTCCAGTTATTGAATATTTGGAGTCTGCCGAGCCTGACGTCTCTTTCCTGCACGTATATCCAGTTATCAGGAATGATATTATTGACCGTTTTAATCTTTGTCTCGTTTTTAATTTTTAATTTTTTCAGAAGCAGCCCCGCTGTAATAAAATCGCGGTAAACCAGCCCCTCGGCTGCCCGCCGAACCTTCTGCGGCGCCGGTTCGTCTATTGCGGCAATCAGATTTTTGATGGGCATACTTGAGAAAAAGTAATCTGCGCCGAGATTTGTAATCTCGCCGGTAATCTCATTTTTCACCTCCGCTTCGGCAACCTTGTTTGCACCGCATTTAAGTGCCGCTACACTGTGCTGAAGGTATATTTTGCCGCCTTTCGATTTGATAATTCCGGCCACCTCTTCCCACAACTGCCCAGGCCCCAGTTTCGGATATATGAACTGGCTGATAAGAGTCGTCTCGATATTCTTTTGTTTTGCTGTCTTGGGAAAAAGATTTTTGACCGCATGAACGATGGCTTTGCCAATGGACAATCCTTTTATTCTTTGCGCACCCCACTCAGGTTTTATCCGCGAGCAGGCTGCTCCCCATACCTTTTCCGTATAATCCTTAAAAAAAGTTTCGTATAGCTCCCTTCCGAACCGGTTTATTATAAAATCTTCGAGTGATTTTTCCTCTTTTATGGGAAACAGGCACGCTTTTGCATAACTTGCGGCGATTTTAACTGTCCGCAGAATCCCCAGATTCAAAAGTGTCCGCGGGCTCAGGGAAATGGGGTAATCAAAAAACCGGCGGAGAAAAAATATTCGAGATATCCTTTGCCGGATAAGAAAAACCTTGTCCGTCTTTTCAGGGTCGGCGCTCCACCCTTCTTTGTATGGGGGCAGCTCCCGCTTGTCCCCGTGATATTCCAGCAGTATTTCTTCTCTCGAAGGCAGTTTCCTGCCAAGAAAGATGTCGTCTCTCGCCGGTGCATCCTGCAGAGGGAAGATATTGAGCCAGAACCGCATTACCCTGTCGGATTTGGAAAAAAATCTGTGTCCCCCAATGTCGATTCTGTTGCCCTTATAGTTTACCGTTTTTGAGATTCCGCCTATGTCCCCTGTTGCCTCGAAGATGACCGGCTTGATGTCGGTTTTTTCGAGCAGCTCGTATGCGGCGGTCAGTCCCGCCGGCCCCGCTCCGATTATAATCGCCGTTTTTTCCGCCATTTATATTCTCTATCGGCAGGATGCCGGATTTCAAATAGTAACCGTTAGATATTCGCAGTCTTCAGCGAAAGACATTGTTCCCTGATAAGCGGCGGGTATGAGAAGGACGTCGCCTGCCTTGAAGTCGACGGTTTCGCCGTCGGCTGCGAGGGTTTTTCCGGCGCCGGATGTTATAATAAGGACCCTCATTCTGCCTTCGGAGAGAAGTCGCTGACCGTTTTTGGGCTGATGTCCCTTGTCTGCTTTGAAGTATTTGCAGTCAACAAGCCTGCCGATAGTCGTAACGGGAAGTTTTTCGCCGGCCATATCGAAGTGGATGCTTTCGAGGGCTTCTTCGATGTGCAGTTCTCGCGGCTGTCCGGTTTGTTCATCAATCCTGTTCCAGTCAAAGATGCGGTAAGTTGTGTCCGATGGCGTCTGGATTTCAGCGATTAGCAGGCCGGCGCCGACACTATGGGCAGTGCCTGCGGGCAAAAAATGGCACTGACCCGCCTCGACCGGTATTTTCGCCAGCACTTCCGCTATGCCCCCATTTTTTATCGCACGAGTAAAATCTTTTTTTGTTGCGCCTTCCTTAAGCCCTTTGTAAATCACGGCGCCGGGGTCGGCGGAAATTATATACCAGCACTCCGTCTTCGGTTTTCCTTTGAGCATACGCTGACAGGTCTGCGGGTCGGGATGAACCTGTATGCTCAAAACGTCTTCGGTGGCGATAAATTTGATTAAGAGGGGAAAGGGGCCGGCGAAATTTTTATCGCCCATTATTTCCTTCGGATATTTTGCGATTACCGAGTCAATGGTCTGGCCGGCCAGTTCGCCGTTTGCGATGACCGATTTATCGTCAGGCAAATCCGCCAGCTCCCAGCTTTCGCCGATTTTTTCGGAAGGGGGGATATCTTTGCCGAAAATTTCCCGCAGTTTCTGCCCGCCCCATATTCGGTGCTTATATATCGGCTTAAATTTTAACGGGTATAATTGCATACGGCTATTTTAGTAGAGACAATATGATTTGTCTATGGAACTATTTCGGAACGCACTTCGGACACAGACCTTCAAATTGCACACGCTGATGCCGGATTACGAATCCTTTCGGCAATACTTTTGTCATAACTGCCGGCATTTCCGTAAGGCAGTGCGTCCCGCCGCAGCTTGTGCAGGTAAAATGCGGATGGCATTGCTTGTCCGTGCAGTTGTCCGCCATCTCGAAATAACATGCCCTTTTCTGCAGGAAAACTTTATGAACAAGGCCGGCCTCGCAAAAACTCTCTAACGTGCGGTAAATGGTAACTTTGTCCAGCCGGCTTTTCCCGAATCGCCTTGCAATCTGCTCCTGCCGCAGAGGCTCATCCGCCTCCAGCAGAATTCTAAGTATCGCAGTTCTCGCTTTTGTGCTGTAAAGTTTTGCCGCCTTCAATATCTGCCCGGATTTGGAATCCGGATTTTGTTTTTTTATCCTCAATGCGGCTCCTCAGGTTTTGCTCTTAAAACATTTTTTGAGTAACCGAACATCAGCATAAAGATAATAAAGTTTATTATGATAATCGTTCCGCCGCTCGGCAGGTTCGCCGCAAACGAAATCCATATCCCTGAAATTACCGAAAATACCGCGATTGCACCTGCGGTAATAATTGTTGCCTTGAAACTTTTTGCTGTTTGAAGTGCTGCCGACGCAGGCAGTATCAATAACGCCGAAACGAGCATTATCCCAACCACCTTCATCGCAAGCACCACCGTCAGCGCGGTCAGGACAACGAGTATCTCATTTATCCGCCGTGTCTTTATTCCGGACATCTTCGCCATCTCTTCATCGAAAGTTATCGATGCCAGCTCATTGTAAAAAAGCAGCACCATCAGCATCACAATCACGGAAAGCACTATGGAAGTTATCACCTCGGTGTTGCTTATGGAAAGAATGCTGCCGAAAAGATAGCTGAACAAATCCACGTTATACCCCCCTGAAATACTTACTAAGATGACACCCGACGCTATTCCCAGCGAAGATACTATCCCTATCGCCGTATCGCCGTAAAGGCGGGCACGTTCCGTTAGTTTCAGAATGCCGAGCGAGCTGAGCGCCACTAAGGGAACTGCCGTGTATATCGGCTGCGAATGTAGAAGCAGTCCCACCGCAACGCTCCCGAACGTAACGTGGGCAAGCCCGTCGCCTATCAGGGACAAGCGCTTCAAAACAAGAAAAACCCCTAACGTCGAACACAACACGGCAATAAAGCACCCCGCGATGAGGGCTTTTTGTATAAAATGATATTGAAAAAGCTCGAACATAGTTTCGCCCTTTAGTTAACTGTGCCTGTGGCAGATAACGTGCTGCGCAAATTCGCCGAAATAATTCGTAACCTCCGTCGATGAACAGAAATCATCGAACCCGCCGTAAAATATAAGTCGCCGGTCAAGATATAAAAGTTTCGAGGCATACCTGCCTATATTCATAATATCGTGAGTAACCAGCACCACCGTCAGAGCTGTTTTCTTGTTAAGCTCTTTCAGCACTTCGGAGAATTTCTCTCGCACTTCCGGATCAAGCGCCGATGTTGGCTCATCGAGAATAAGCACCTCAGGCTCGCCCGCCATCGCACGCGCAAGCAGAACCCTTTGCTGCTGCCCGCCCGAAAGCTCCCCGATTAAGCTGTTTTTTATATTTGTTAATTCGAGCATCTCAAGGACTTTGTTGATTGCAGCATCATCGTCAGCAGTTATGCGCTTCGGAAATTTCTTTTTCGCCAAAAGCCCCAACCCGATTATCTCTTTTACCGTCGCCGGAAATTGCAAATTAAAGGATGAAAGTTTTTGAGGCAGATAGCCGATTCTGTGCCATTCGCGGAATTCCGACAAGTCCTTTCCGAATAAGGTAACCGTCCCCTTCGCAAGACCGACCAGCCCGAACATTGCCCTTATAAGCGTGGTCTTGCCCGACCCGTTCGGCCCTACCACGCCCAAATAATCGCCCGCAGCAATATTGAACGACACATCGCTTACTACCTCGGTTGAATTATAGCGAACGCTCACCTTATCTACCGTGATAATACTCATTGGCAGTCGAGCCCCATTCTTAAATTTCCAAGATTTTTCTTCATAATGGAAATAAATCCTGCGCCTTCCGCCAAATCAGCCTTTGATACATTGTGTGCGCTGCTTAAAGGCAAAAGCATCGCATCGGTTTCTTCTGACAACGTTTCAGCCACCTTCGGCGAAATCAGTTCTTCATAGTAAATATATCCGACGCCCAGTTGCTTTATCTTGTCGACAAGCTCCGCCAGATTTCTCGGTGTAGGTTCGGCGTCAGGTGTAAATCCTCTGTATGCGGAAATAAACTTCATACCATATCGTTTCGCCATATACCCGAACGCAAAATGCCCCCCGTAAACCACCGTATGCTGCTTGCACCCCGCCAAAACCGTTTTGTATTCACTATCAAGTTCCGAAAGCCTGTCGTTATAATCAGCCGCATTTTTAAGATAGAAGTCTTTATTTTGTGGGTCTTTTTTTATCATTGCCTCGCAGATATTATTTACCATTTTCTGCGCATTGGAAAAATCCAGCCAGATATGAGGGTCTTCCGCTCCGCCGTGGCGGTGCTCGGCGTGTTCATCCTCATCCGGAAATTCTTCTAATTGGCTTATAAGTCTTACGCCCTCGCTCGAATCAACTATCAGTAGTTTACTGCTGGTAACGCTTTTTACAATCTCATCGACCCAAGGCTCCATAATTTTGCCGGTATAGATAAACATATCCGCCCTGTTAATCCTGACAATATCTGCCGGCCGAGGCTCAAATGCGTGCGCCTCCACTCCCGGCGGCAGAAGCAAACTTACATCAACCTTATCCCCGCCGATATTTCGGGCAAAATCATATAGCGGAAAAAGACTGGTTATAATAGTCATTTTCCCCTCACTGCTCGCTTTTTCCTTTTTCCCGCACGATGTAAAAAGCACGCAGACCATTACCGCTATACACAAAAGCAGAATAACTTTTGACATTTTCATTTGAAATCCTTTCTGCTTAATTGGATATAGTATAAATTATTTGCAACTTAGTTGCAAATAATTTTTTTGCTTTTTATCACACCCGCCTGGTGGTCTGTCGCGGGTCAAATGATATTTGTCATTCTGAGCGACTCGTCCGCCGTAGTCCCTGAGGACGAAGGCGGAAGCGAAGAATCTATTTTTTGTCATTCCCCCTTAGGGGGAATCCAGTTTCTCTCAAATCCCTGCCCCGTGGGATGCGCCGTTTGCTATCCCATCGGGACGGCCTACGGCAACACTGCACCGGGGCCGAATAATAGAAGTGTCATTAGCGCAAAGGCAGCAAACAGCATTATTCTGAAGTAGGTATTCCCCTCTTTATCATAAACTCAACATCTTTATTTGCGTTACAGTACTTAATTATAGTTTCAGGGTGTTCGTTTTTAAACACTCTGAAAATTTCATCAACAAAACCCTGACCAACAGTTGTTATATCCCTAAAATCCAAAATTATCTCACGAAATTTTTCAAGGCCAATAAGGATTCTCTTTGCCTGGGACCGGGAGATATAACGCTCCTCTTCCAGTTTACTCAGTGTTACGAGAATATGTGTTTTGTCAAATTTCTTTATTCCAGAGTCGATAGAGTCCGATTTGGAATACTCATTAAAGATTTGCTCCGCACGTCGTTTGCTGTTGAAGCTGATTTGCATTGATATATATGTGCCATCTTCCTGTTTGTCTTTTCTGCTTTCAAAAAACCAGTCATCTGGTTCATTACATTTACCGTATCTAAGACCATTAGCCATAATCCAGAATTCATCGAAACAACGTGAGGTAAAAAAGATTCCTTCGCCCGTATGGTTTTTTGGCTCAGTTGTAAATTTCCCTTTTGACAATTGCAGTACGCTTTCTCTTTCGTCTTCTAAACTGAGAGCTGTTTTGATTTTTTTAAATATTCCAATCCCGTTGTCTATTATTACAATCTTAACAGCATCTTCCTTCCATTCTGTTTGGACAATGACACGGCTGCCTTCTGAATGGTCTAACGCATTGTTTAATATTTCAGTAAAACCATAATTGCAAATGTATGAAACATTTTCATTCAGGGCTGAGAAGTCCCGCTGGAAGTTCTCTTTCCAGATTTCATTCTCATCAACCCCTCGCTGTATTTTAGTTTCAATCGTTTTGTTTCTTGAACTGAAAAGGGTGTACATCGCTCTTACGGTTGTCCCCGTTTTTATTATCTTTTTGTCCTTTGCGAGCCTGTTTAAGTGTCGATGAACAGTAGTCCTGCTTACAGTAAATTTCTTAGCGGCGATAGCTACAATATCCTTGGGATGTTCAGGAATATTTCCCAAAATAAAACTTCTGATTTGTTCTGCCTGATTTTGCATCGCAATGCCCTTCACACGATAAATTGCGTTATAACCATTTTTTATGATTATAACTAATTATATCGATAGTTGCAACTATTAACTTTAATAGTTATAACTATTTTTATGCGATTTTTGTGCTGATATCTAATTCTTGCTTCAATTATAACCCCCTCTCATCATACTTATAACCCCCTCATAAGAAACCAAAAGTCTCCATCTACTCTCGAATGTTTACCCGACTTCCGTGTGGCGGGTCGTAGTCGGGGAACATAAACCCAACGTGGTTTAGGGTTGTCGGGGGGGTGGACAGAGTCATTGCGAGGAGGCCGAAGGCCGACGTGGCAATCTCAAAAAAATTTAGCCCCGCAACCCGTCCTGAGCTTGTCGAAGGATTTATTGCGGGGTTACTCCCGCCAAGGCTTATGAGCCTTGTATCCCTCAAGTCGCTTTTCGTATTCTACTTTGGTTTCATCATCTGCTTAGTCAATCGCCACTTGTATAAATTTATCGTCTAATTTATATTGTATCCCCCCATTATTGTCTTTTAGGTTTTCGCTAGTCGAAAAGAGATTCTCTTATGGTACTGAATAATTTCCCGACATTCGTTTTGATAAAATCTGGAGCATTTTCTCCTGCACAGAAAATAAAACATAATCCACCATTCCCAACCATTGATACCGAACGCCATTTCTTCCATTCATTTGGTAAATCATATGCAACATTTGAAATATGACCGATATTTTCATAAAATAGTATATCTATATTTTTTACTTCTGCGGAATCTATTGTGTATGATTGTAGTATTTCCTGCATTCGGTTTACTACTTCTTGAAGGGTTATTTCTTGAGGATGAGTATAACGTGTGATAAGTTCAGAAAGTAGTTTTGCACATTGTAATTTTTTCAGAGCGTCTTTGAATTCCTTATGCCTTTTACGATTTTTCTTTTGTATCTCTTTAACTTGAAAGTTTGCATTTCGAAAAATAATATCGACTGGCTCCTCAGTGCCACATTTGAGTTCTTCTTTATTGAAGTTGATACCTAAGTTTTTCAAAAACTCCTCTACTACCCAACGTTCCTGATCCTTTTTTCTATGAGGTGAGAGAAAACCTACCTTCTCCTCGCCTATCTTTATTAGTTTATTAATAAATTTGCTTTCATCCATAATTTTTTGAATACCGGTTAAATTCAGAACACAGCATTAATCACCACCCACATAAACTGCCAGTCAAGCATATCTTGCTCTCCTTCAAAGCTATTCTCGCCAAGGCTTATGAGCCTTGTATACCTCAAGGCGTCTTTCGTATTCGGGTTTAGCTGTCTCATCAGCAAGCTCAATTGCCTTTTTTTGATACTCAATAGCTTTTTCAAAATCTTTACATTCAGCATAAGCTGCCGCCAAAACTGCAACGTAACTGTGGTTTTTGTAATCAGTAAGTTTGCAAACTTGTTCGTAGGATTTTATAGTATCTTCATAGCGACCTAACTTTGAGCAAGCAAACCCGAGGTATGCGTGTGCTTCTACACAACATGGGTCTATTTTAATAGCCTGCAGAAAAGCTTGGATAGCCTCTTTGTGGCGACCTGATTCCCCGTAGGCAACACCGAGTGCGTTATAGGCAAGAGTTTTATTCGGGTCTATTTTTATAGCTTTTTTGTGAACTTCTATAGCTTCTTCGTAACGACCTAACACATTGTAAGTAAACCCAAGACTGACATATGCCAGAGCACAATTAGGGTCTATCCCGATAGCATTTTTGAAAGCTTCGACTGCTTCTGTGTTACGACCTGATTTTTGATAGGCAATACCAAGTTCGTTATAGGCAAGAGCATTATTCGGGTCTATTCTTATAGCTTTTTTGTGAACTTCTATAGCTTCCTCGTGGCGACTTAATTTACTATAAGCAGAGCCAAGATTAGTATACACGATAGCAGAATTAGGGTCTATCTGAATAGCTTTTGTGTAAGCTGCTACTGCATCTTTGTAGGAATTTAATGTCAAATAAGTAAAGCCAAGGTGGACATAAGTAGGCGCATAATTGGGGTCAATTGTTATAGCCTGTTTAAATACTTTTACTGCTTCTTCGTAACGTTTCGATTTATTGTAAAAAAGGCCAAGATCGTAATGTGCTTCAAAACAATTCGGGTCAATTCTGATAGCCTCATTATATGCTTCGGCAGCTTCTTCTTGACGCCCTAATTTTTCAAGAGCGAAACCAAGCTGATTGTGCACGAGAGCATTATTTGGATTTACTTCAATAGTTCGTCTGTAAGCTTCTACGGCTTCTGCATAACGACCTAATTTACTGTATATCAAACCAAGATTATAAAGCAACAATGTATCATTTGGTTTTATTTTGATACCTGTTTTAAAAAATTCAAGAGCTTTTGCATTTTGGCCAGAATTACTATAAATAGAACCAAGAATATTATAGGCCAATGCATATTTTGGGTCTATCTTGATTGCTTGTTGACAAACCTGTATCGCTTCTTCATAACGGCCTAATTTGCCGTAAGCATAGCTAAGGTCAGTATACGTACTGGCATTGTTCGGGTCTATTCTGATAGTGTTCTTGAAAGCTTCTATTGCCTCTTCTTGACGCCCTAATTTTTCAAGAGCGAAACCAAGCAGATTGTGCACTTGAGCATTATTTGGGCTTATCCTAATAATGCTTTGATACATTTTTATAGCTTCTTCATAACGCCCTTCCAAGGAATAAATGATTCCAAGAGAACTGATTGCCAACGTATAATCAGGTTCTATTTTAATGGCCTGTTTGTAAGCTTCTATTGCTTGGGGATATTGCTTCAACTGCTGGTAACAACTCCCAATTTCCGAATAAGTTGCTGCATTAAATGGATATTGAGTAATTGCTTTTTTATAATACCTTAATGCTTCTGTATAATCTCCAGATACGTAATATCCTTCTGCAATTGCTTCTAATTTTCTGGCCGTTGCCTTATTTTTCTTTTGGATATAATTAGAGGACACAAAATAGCCCAAAACAATTATTAAAATAAAAGCGCCAACAGCTACAGCTTTTAATGGACTTCTCCGCAGAGTTTTATAAGCCCTTTGGGTAATACTTGGCCTTTTTGCGGTTATGGGTTTAAATTCAAGCAGATTTTCGATGTCGTCAGCAAAAGCGGCAGCGGTTGGGTATCTGTCCTCCGGCAATTTTTCCAGTGCGTGCATTAGAACTGTATTAAAATCCGCCGAAAGCCGGGGACAATACTTCTTAGGCGGGACAATGTCCTTCGAGATTACGCTCGTTAAAGTTTCGTTCACCGTATTACCTTCGAATGGTGCGCGTAAGGTCAGGCCCTCATAATAAGTGGCGGCCAATGAGTAAACATCGCTTCGGCAGTCAACGGCCTCCGGCCTGCGAATCTGCTCAGGCGAAACGTAGCTGGGTGTGCCGAAAAATTCCCCCGTCATTGTTATAGTCTGCTGGCTTTCAACCCTTGCCAAACCGAAGTCAACAAGCTTTGCTGTGCCGTTAGCTTCTATAAGAATGTTGGATGGTTTAACATCACGATGCAAAACGCCTTTTTTATGGGCATAATCTAAAGCGTCTGCTACGCTTATGATAATCTTGCTTATTCCGACAATGTAATCCTTGTCAATCTCTGCGCTACTTGCGGCTTCCTTTGCTTTGTCATCGTAAATGCTGGTTCCACCCTCCAGACATCCCCGCATAACATCGCTCCCCTTTTCGTCCGGCTTTGCATTACGAATACTTGTAAGGATTTTGTCTAAAGATGTCCCCCTGATATACTCCATCGCAAAATATGAATATGGCCCCTGTTCGCCAACCTCATAAATGGCAACTATATTCGGGTGGGAAATCTTCGCCAGCACCTTGGCTTCGCGCTTAAATCTCTCCAACGTCTTTTTGTATCCCCCGCTTATGTCGCTTATGACCTTCAGTGCAACCTCTCTATCGAGTGAAACCTGCCGGGCCAGAAAAACCGCCCCCATACCGCCCCGGCCTATCAGCCTCAGAATTTCAAAGTCCCCAAGTCTTTGGCCGATAAGGCTGTCTTCAATTACAGCATCGGGAAAATCACTTGTCTCTGCCTGTATTATGCAGTCAAATAAGCCTTCAATTTCCTCCAGGCTCTTTATTCGCTGTCTAATCTGATATTCAAGTCCGCCGTATTGCTTGACAAACTCATCGAGGTTCGGTTTTTGTCCCTGTAATTGGGCGTCAACGAACCGCTGGACAGCCTGTTCGATAATATCTTCGTTATTATGGTTAAGTGGTTCTGTCATTCTATTTTTCAAAACCTTTGCTTAACGCTGCCATTGCCCGGCAAAGCAGCATACGCACCGCATCAGGATTTTTCCCTAACTTTTCTCCCGCTTCCTTATAGGAAAGTCCCTCTATTTTTGTCAAAACAATTACCTCTCTGTATTCGGGTTTTAATCCGTCCATTGCTTTCTCAAGTCTGTCCAAATTTTCCCGCTTGGACATTATCACGCTCGGCGTAGTAGTATAAACAGGTTCTTTCATTCCGGCAAAACCGTCTTGGGTTGTCGCCTTATTATTAAGCGGGATTTCTTTCCGAATATCACGTTTATTTGCGTGCAGTTTTTCTAATTCATCTCGTATTCTGTTTTCAGCGATTTTTGCTACCCACCGCAGAAAATCCCCTTCATTCTGATAAGTAAAGTTCTCCATTCCCCGCAAGGCAGCTATAAACGCATCTTGCACTAAATCCATCGATTCCAGCTTGGTTCGCAGTTCCTGCCCCATGCGCATCCGTATTAAACGTCTCACTCTTTCGCTGTAGACCCTGCACAACCGTTCCAATGCGGCTTGGTCGCCTTCTTTGGCTAATACGACTAATCGCTGTGTTTGATAACTTAAACTGCTGCCCAACCCTCTATAACCTCCAAAGAATAAGAATGTTGCGATAATACTAACCCTTTTTCAAAAAATTTCAAATAAATCGTTCGTTTGCCCTTTTTCCCCCGCTGATAAAAGTAGCGTGAAACAAAAAAGTTAAGAAAACCCAAAAATTTAAGGAGACAAAAAATGAAAACCCTAAGCACGCTTACGATTATGGCAATTCTGATCGTAACGCTCATCACTCTGGTTGCGACTACCGTAGCGAACGCAGACGTCCACGTTCGTGGCTATTATCGCGATAACGGCACCTATGTCCAGCCGCACTATCGCTCTGACCCCGATGGCAATCCCAACAATAACTGGAGCACCTATCCTAATGTAAATCCCCATACCGGCGTCCGAGGCTCCAGGCACTTAAGCGCCGAAGATTTCTCAAATATCTCTTTGCAGAATAAGCCGACCAATCTGCCGGTCTATCCGTCCGGCATTACTGGTTCCGGTTCTTCATATCGCAATCCGAGTCCTCTGCTTGAGAATATGTAATCGTCTAAGGTGAATTTCCGAACAGGCTGGCACAACCTGCCGGCCTGTTTTATTTTGCTTAATTTCAATCAAGCACGCAGGGGGGTAATCCAAAAAATCCCCAAATAGCAAAATTTTTTCCAACTCCCCTTACTCTTTATTTTCTAACAACTTACCCTTTATCTGCATCCTCTGCCTGTCCTGAGCGCAGTCGAAGGATTCGAATCAAACGCGCATGTTCGCTTTATTATAGGGATGCCCAAACTCCGTTCCCGCACCTTTGACAAGTTTATATTGAATCCGGCTTGCGAGCCACTGGCCACGAGTCACGAGCCACGGGGGCACAAATTATGCAAAACAAACCCAATCTTGTCCGCCTCCGGCGGATTCCGAAATGCTTTAACCTTAGTAAATACAAATAATTACAATGAACTATGAACAATGAGCTATTATCAAAACAAAGCCAAAACAAACCCAATCTTGCCCGCCTCCGGCGGGTTTATCCGCCACTCCGTTTGGCGGAAATCCGTGAAAATCCGTGTTAATCCGTGGTTTGATTACATTTAAATCCTTATTATGACAATACTTAAGCAAAAACACTGGTGTCTTCTGATGCACTTTGGAGTATCTCTGATATATCTCTGGAGTGCTTCTGAATCACTTAGAGTGTGTTCTGATTACAACTGGATACCTTCTGATGACAACTGATAACAACTGATAACAGTTAGCGAGCGCCAAATCCCGCCCCAATTTTTAAAATTTTTGCTCCGCAGAACTGCACTAAGCGGCTAATCACCTCCGGAACTAAGCGGTTTTGAAAATAATAAATCGCTGGGCGGAAAGGACGGCAGCAAAGGCGAGGGCGGCGGTCTCAATGCGTAAAACCGTATCAGTTAAACGAACAGGCTGACAGCCTTCGCTGAGCAAAAGATTTTCTTCCTGTGGTGTAAGGCCGCCTTCAGGGCCGACAAAAGCCGTAACATCTTTTTGGCCAAAAGACAGGCCAATCAAAGACGGTGCAGTTTCTTCAAGACTGCCAAACAAAAAACGACAGTTCGGGGAATCCTTTTTCAAAA
>Ga0315278_10002728_pt1 | contig 15751 bp, 23 predicted proteins | sample YL17G06_0_MG_FD_203880 | JGI IMG/M metagenome (GOLD analysis project Ga0315278, IMG submission 203880) | Sediment microbial communities from Yellowstone Lake, YNP, Wyoming, USA - YL17G06_0 | ecosystem: Environmental > Aquatic > Freshwater > Lake > Sediment | place: USA: Wyoming | collected... | reverse complement strand
TATTTAAATAGGGCTTTAAACTGACTAAGAATGCTATTCTTTGGTTCTTTGAGGATACGAATCAACATATCTGGTGTTAGATCATCAAATACAACATGGACTGGATGGCGGCCAACGAACTCTGGAATTAATCCATACTTGATAAAGTCATCTGGTGTTGCGGTCTTTGCTACTGCAGAAAATGCCTTCTTTGTGTTCAATGTTGCACCAATGCCAATACTTGTCTTTGAACGGTTCTTACGAATAATCTCATCCAATCCAACAAATGCACCACTACATATAAACAATACATCCTTTGTATCAAAATCAATGGACTCATCATAGTCATCAATCTTAATAACCGTGCCTTCAATCAACTTTAGCAATGATTGCTGAACACCTTCACCGGATACATCCCTACTTACGGTGGCAGATTCACTTTTTCTACTCTTCTTATCAATCTCATCAATGAAGATAATGCCGTGCATTGCTTTCTCAACATCGTCATCTGCTGCCTGAAGCAATTTCTTGATTAAATTCTCTACATCCTCACCAACATACCCGGCTTCAGTTAATGTCGTTGCGTCTGCGATTACATAAGGCAAGTCAAACAATTTTGCTATGGTTTTTACGGTAAGTGTCTTACCGCAACCACTCTCACCAATCATTAAGAGATTGGATTTTTCAATCTCTGTCTTTGATGTGCTGTGCAAACGCTTAAAGTGATTATAGACAGCAACAGAAATAGCAATTTTTGCACCATCCTGGCCGATAATATATTCGTCCAAATGGGCCTTAATGTATTCCGGGCTTGGTATTTTTTCTTTACGCTTCTTAATTGCCTTCTCGGGCTCTTCTCTGTGGAGGATTTCATATGTTACATCTACACATTCATTGCAGATATAAATATTCTTTCCACTAAACTCCGGACCCTCAATTATCTGTTCAACTTGATGCCTACCCTTGTTACAGAATGAGCAATTTATAATCTTCTTGATGCCAGTATCTACGGGAGTATCACTCATATTATATCCTCTTGAATTCTGTTAACCAACTCAGGGCTTTCGGGTACTTATCATAGGTACGGTCGGGAACACTGCTAATAAGGCTTTTCTGAACTCCCGGCGAACTTTCATTTTCGCCCTGTCTTCCTTGCTGTATCTCTTCAAATTCCGGCGTGATTGGAGCCGTGTCGGCCTGCAATCCAGTCGTTGATTCTTCCACTGATGTAAGGTTTTCTTCTTCATTTATTTTCTGTGGTATAAAATGGATATTATTTCCAATTAATTCCCGTATCACCGGATTTTGTTGAGACCATATTTCTTGACTTGATTCTTGTACCTTAATGGGCATTTCGACTGCTGTAATGTTAGTAACTCTTGTAGGATTTGGTGAACGAATAACGGGTAGCGATTGATTAATTTTAGCAGGTAGAAATTTCGTTAATGCTGCCTTTTCTTCCTCATCTATTACCTCACGTACCTCTTCCGTGGTTTCATTCTTGCCTTCGGTTTCGGATTCTTGCGCGAGAATATCACGAATGATATCAGTTGGGTTCTCGATCGTGCTGTCGGGAAGTCTAATTTCTCCCTTATTATTTTCGACCGTAGATTTTTCCTGAGTCTCATTTATAATCTCCAAAGATTCCGAAGATACTGGAACATGTATCGCGGCTTCTTCATGTGATTCATTGAATATTTCATCTGGGAGTTTAATGTCCTGCTTTTCGAAATTCGTACCACTGCTTTGAAGAGGCGAATCAATCGGCGAGTTAGAAGGTAATTCTCCTCTCTCTCCAACATGTCCTTTTTCGTCGGTTTCTTGCTTTTTCTCATCCTGTCGCCTCATTATGCTATGATTGGCAGCTACTAATAGTATAATGGCCAATGGGTCAAGAATCGAGACGATGAGAAGGGTGAATATTTTCACTGCACCTTCAATATTTTTAGTATTGTTATTTTCTGCACCGTACATTAATTCTGCAATGTACCTAATAGGCCCTACTTCCAATTCCAATGCTCTAATTTCTGATTGTAATTTGAACTTTTCTTCGTTGAATCCATCAATGTGTTTATTTGCCACATCGATTTCATCTTTTAATTGCTTACGCTGTGGTGCCTGGCTTCTTCTAATAGAGACAGACTTATCAGTACGGTCTTTTCCAAGGTATGAATTGATTGTTGCATCAAGTTGTGCTATAACTTTTTCATTATCAGCTATAACTGCTTTCTCTCTGGCAATTTGTTGTTCAATTCTCTCAACCTTAGGAGCATTGTCAATGGTTTTAGCACCTTGCTCTAAGTGAGATTTAGATAAGAATCCAAAGACCCCTATACTCGTTGCAAGCATTAGGGCTATAGTGAAGCCTATTAATGGTACCTTAAATTTCCAATCAGAAAATGTCCAGTTTCGGTAAAGCCAGCTAGTTGTAACTAGCTTACCAGCCTCGAGTATTATGCCCATAATAAGAGCATGAAGTGGTGCGCCAGCATAAATGGCCATTACGCCAATAATAGAGAACCAACCTGCTACAGCGGCCAGCCCTAATGCTGTTAGAAGGGTTAATAGTGCAAATATCATTAAGTATTTAGCTTCAGATAATGCCTTTGAGTTTTAACGCGACAGCATCTGGGCCGGCAATTTCGTAAATATTCACATCACATCCAATGAACATTACATGCCTTCCTTCTGGTAGCATTTTCTTTGCTGCGCCCATTACTCCTTCGAGATAATTTGCACTAAGCTGATTTGTTGCCCGCGGTAATTGGAATACTAAGACACTCAGCGGATCTGAACACTCGACTTCATGCAAATATCCAAGCAATCCCTGAACAGGATGTCTTAGTTCAGTCAAACTCACGATCTTCCCTGTGACCGACTCTCATTGCCATATTGGATGGAGTTTCGCGAACTTCTACCTTGCTGCACCATAGACGTGCTGCTTCCTGTGCCCCATAATTTGGAAGAAATATGGTATTGATGTATTCATAGAGATAATCTGCAAGCCCTTCGCAGCCGGTCTTCTCGACTTCTGTGATCTTAGCCAAACCTAATTCGCCAAGCCGCTTAATATCTGCATAATGTGGATCATCTTGTGCTAAAAGCAATGCATGATCAAAATGCTCTTCTAAGAATTCCTTAAGTGGCTTTAATCCACCGTAATCCATTGCCCAGTTTCTAACATCGAGCGTATCGCATTCAAATTCAAACTTAAAGCTCAAAGCATAACCATGGATTAGGTTACAATGTGAATCTGCGCGCCATTGCCTATACGCAAGTGGTGCTAAATGTGAATATTCTTTTGTACTAACATATTTTGCCATTTTTATTCCAATTCAATTTTTGCATGTGTAAATTTAGCATCAGGAAAAGATCTCAATGCCCTATCTAATAATTCTTGCGGAAATTGTATTTCCGTATTGTATCTATCTACAATATTTGTAATATATTTCTTCTCTGTAGCAAGATAGAAGTCTTCAACCGTCCATCCATTTGACTCAAGTGTTTTTATAACCTCTAAATTATACGATAATTCGGGGAAAAGGTCAGTTCTTTCATGCACAACGGTCCCAAACATAAACATCGGAGATAACTTCTTTATATTACTAAGTTTATCAGTCATCTCATCAAGTGTACACCGACGCAATTTATCAAATGTTTGTTTTTCTGACATAAAATTAAGTGGTTAGAGCTGGTGGTTTATTTTCTTGAGTAGGTGGAACCTGTCTTTGTGAATCAGGCACTGGTTCAGCGGAACTATTTGGACTATCTTCCTTCTGTGGCATTAATTCTTCATAGGGAATATCGGAAATTGAGAGATCGCCGCCTGAATTTTCCTTTCCATCTCCGGGCATAAATTCGCCTCGTTCTCTAGCACCCTTTTTCTTCCTCGATTTAGCCTTTGAAAGCTCTTGTTCTCGTTCGGGTGTATAGGTAAAAACATACAATCTAGATTTCTTATCCTGAAGTACCCAAAGTTCTAATTTCTTGACGCCATCTACAATCTGTACTCTATAATCGAGAAATTCAAATTTTCCAGTAGGCATGGAATCATAGGGTCTTCCCATTAGAGCGTCACCTTGTACCAATAACATAAATGTTGAGAAGATTATTATTGGAATAGAGACAAATTTAATTCCATATCTCATAGAAACTTTAATCAAAAGTATACAAGATAATATAGCTAATGTCAAATCTAAGAAGATCAGAACATTAAAAAAGTGTGCTACTGAAGTGAACATCTTATCCCCTGTTTATTGTCCAATGTGAGAATTATGATCCAATATGAAATGTTCCTCACTTATTGTATCAATCTCTGTAACATTATCATCTCGAATAATAAAGGAAAATGCGGTCTTTTCTTCTCTTACCATAGTTAAGATAACTTCTTTTCTTGCTAAAATCTTATAAACTGGATTGATTTGTACAAGTTCAATAACAACAGGAACTGGTACACCATCATACATAGCTTGACGTCCGTTTGGATCTTTAGCGAGGAAAAATTGAACATTCGCTACATATCTACCCGGCTCTTTCCCACGAAATGTCATTACTTCGCGCCGTATAGAAATTGGTACCTTCTTTTCATTAATAATTGTGAAATTATTAGATATACCTAGATCATCCCTATCTAAAAACAGATATGAATTTTCTCTATTTGTAAAACCTATTACCCTCCCCACTGGCGGTTTAATCCATAGATCAATATCATGTGGATTGTCATCGGGCCAAGTCATGGTAACAAGTAAATCTGCCTTTGCCTCAATATCATTTTTCTTTGATACTGGATTCATTAATAAAATGGATATAAAGAAAAGTAAAACGAAAACAATAATAATGTTGAATAACATATCTATGAAAGATATGTTATTTCCATGATAGGTTCTATTGTATTTCATTCTTCAATGTCTGGCATTGTAGATTCAATATTAATAAGCTGAATTTTCAATAATTGACTTGTAACCAGTCCAACTAAAGTTGTAAGAACCGCTGTACTCATTCCTGCAGCCATCTTAAAAATGCCTGCCTTTGCTGCTACCAAGTTAGACGGGTCGAGCCCTGCTAACGCTGGTCCTAACATAAGTGTGAATCCAACTAATGTTCCCATCATTCCCAGGGCCATTAATAGTTCAGATCCAAACCAGCATCCGTGTATATATGGCATATTTTCCTTATACACATCGCTGCCGGGAACACTATTTGATAGTCTATATGTGATAACACCAACAAAGCATGTTAATATCATGTATATACCTATCGTTACGAAACTAATGCCCGATAGATCTGCTATCCACAATGCTGCAAAAAGGCCTTTGAATTGAATTACACCTGCTGAAACCAATGACGATAGAAAAATAACGAGCCATCTTAACATTACATAATTTTTCATTTGTTTATTGCCTTTTTGAAAAGATTGCTATTCACATAGTATATTACTTATCTAAATTAAACCCCTATACTAATTCCTCTATTATACCGAGTGATTCGGCAATAATAATCAATGCGCCGCCGATGACAAGAGAACTAAAGAGCATCAACGCTATGCCTGCAGCAATTCTAAATACGCTCTTAATTAAACTTATTCTAAGATGTAATGCTGGATCGGGATGTTTCATTATTCCTTACCTATCGACACAAGTCTCATGAATTCAGTCCTGACATTTGGATCAGTCTTGAAAACTCCACCCAATTTACTTGTAATAGTGCTAGATCCTGTATCTTCGACGCCACGGCTCTTTACGCAGAAATGTTGAGCATGAACTACTACGCCAATATTGTCTGTTTCCAGAATATATTGTAATGCGTGGTAAATTTGTTCTGTAAGGCGTTCTTGGATCTGTGGACGCTTGCTGAAATATTCAACCACACGGTTGATTTTGCTCAATCCCAATACCTTTTGGTTTGGAATATAAGCAATCGTAGCAAGACCATCGATAATAACGAAATGATGTTCGCAATTTGATTGAACATTGACATTGCGTTCAACTACCATCTCGTCGTACTTCATTTTATTGTCTACTGCGGTACATTTTGGAAACGCATCGTAGTCTAGACCCCAGAAAATTTCATTAACGTACATCTTGGCAACACGCTTTGGTGTTTCCATTAAGCTATCGTCACCTAGATCAAGTCCTAGTGTTTTCATAATAGTAGTAAATGCTTCTTCGATTAGATAGATCTTATCTGTACGTTGAAGTTTATTTTCTGACACAGGAGTCTCAACTCCACATTTTACTAAGTGCTGATGTACACGTTGACCCAATTCTGGGTCGCATTTTGTTTTATTGTATGACATATGAATCCTTCCTTAAACGGATATGAGTTTTGAAATGTTGTCACCGTTGTGTGACACATTTATTTATCCGTTAGTAGATCCCGTTCTTACTTTTTAGAGCTTGAAAGTTTGAAATATTGTTAGGATCATATGGTTTATCTATCGCCTTAATAATATTTTGAAAATCATATTTGAATTGGGTTAAATCAGACTTCAAAGTTACCACATCCATAGAAAGAATATCATGTTCTTGAACCAATCTTCGCAGAAGTCCGGGATTATGATTTGTACCCTTCAAGATTGCCACTACCTGTTCCGATTCCGTGAATTCTCGCAGTTGTTCTATGCTCATCGCACCAAATAGTTTATCAAGTAGATCAATCTTTTCTAATTGTTCATTGGTCATTGTGATCATAACTTAACCTAGGATATGTTTACGGAAGGCATCTACAGAGACCGGGACAATAGGCTCAATTAGTTCCAATATCGCCTCTGCGAAGACACGAATTTCATATTGGGAGTGTGAATGTAGACGTAGTTTCAGGAAGTGAAATAGATTATGAAGATCAACCGTAGCAAACATATGACTATATGTGGCAAGAGGTAGAACTGCGCGTGCTAATTCTCGTGGCATGCCCTCTGCGATGTGCTTACGATACAAAGTGAAACATTGTTCCATCATTGCCCGTTGTTCTTTTTCCCAGCGTAAGAATTTCTCCCATTCTTCGGCTGTATATCCGTCAACGCCATCGGCAATATTACGCATTTGCTTATTGCTTGAGCTCTGGGTTCCATAATTACCTGGTTCGGAAATATAGAATTCTTCGGGAAGTTCTGCATAGCGGCCCGAGATCTCGTTGAAGCTCCAGGTACGGTGTCTATGCCATTGCCTAAACACAAAGATAGGGGCTTTTACATCAAAGGTAAAGACACAAGACTCAAACGGGCTTGTATGCTTGTTTTTTAGCAGGTAATTAAGCAATTTAGCATCTTTGCCGTCATCCTCGCCTGCACGCCATTCAGCATCATAGGATACTCTAGCGTTACGAACAATGGACAGGTCGCTGCCCATACTTTCGACCAATCTAACGTGGCCGTGATCTAATACTTTTCTAAAATTTTCCATCAGTCCCTGCTCCTGTAAAGGGCAAGGGCTTGGCAGCGTTCAACATACGATCAATTATAATATCAATTCCACTATGAATGCCATATCCATTTACTATATTGCCTTTAATGGATTCAACAAGGTAATCTATTACTGAAATTCTACTGATTGTATATACCGGGTCAACTATAGGTAAGTTGAAATGCACCTCATAGTAATTCTCAAGCCAAACTTTTTCGTCATTATCGAGGGTCTTTGGAAACCATGCATACCGGAGGTAATACTTGCCAAACTCTTGCTTCATGTTATATGTTATAGAGTAGTTAGCATGGTGTCAAAGACTTTCAGCAAGTTTTCTGACAATGTATTCCGCTTCGGTAATATTTTCTACAAAGTCAGTGTGACTATAATCTCTCTTAGAGAAAGAATCAGCGGGCATATGGCCCCAAATCCTATATTTCTTATAATAATTCTTGAGCCATACCTTTGTACCATCAGAACAGATAACTGATCTCACGGCAAATACTTTCTTATAGTGAGTGGTATGAGAGAGTTCATCTCTCCAACTTGGTCTATCCCAGTCCTTGTATGACATTATTTAGGCTCCGGCATTCTATAGAATGTATGATTACCAATAGCTACGGTTTTCTTCATTTCAAATCTCCAGGCAGGTTTGCTTGTGTACGGATTATGAAAATGTGTAGCACCATCTGTATTATCCTCGACCTCGCCACTAAGGATTTGTATTGCTACAATACTCGCCACCTGGAATTGATCAATAACATGTTGATTTATTGTACCATCTTTATTTCTTATTGGTATTTCTTTACCCTTTTTGTCATTTTCACAATACCAAGAGAAGGCACACACGACTCTTTTGGTAACACGATGAATATTGGCTTGTTTAACTACATCACAAACGGTTCCCGGAAATCTTCCATCGTTGACACGATTTAGAGTAACAGATCCGACCGCAAATTGGCCTCGTATATCCTCATTACGCGATTCATAATAGATATTCTCCGCCAAGCAATATGCTTCTTCGGGGTCAATCTTTGATGTATCGATGTCTAAACCAAAAACATTGGTAGACTGTAAAAGATATACGAGGAGAAGTTTTGCTGATAGCATTAATTTTCTCCCATTTCCTATTTGGAAATTTCCAAGTAGAAGTTATTTAGCCTAATGGCTATACCATTATACACAATGAGAACTAAGATGTCAATATCTGGATAAATAGTCTAAACGAAAAGGATTCGCTATGAGAATAAATCAATTTGAATCAGATGATGCAAGGGATCGTAGGGATACACCGTGGCGTAAACATGCGCCGCCGGTGAATAAGACACCATCGAATCCAGATTATCCAACGCAACCATTCAATTATGATGAGTGGATGAAGAATTCTAAGCCTATGGAAGAAGAAGTTAACGGGATTCCGGAGATAGGCGATGTTATTCGCACTAAAAAGATGCAAATGGAAGGTAAGGTTGAGAGACTAGGTAAGAATCGTGCTGGCTATGATGAAGTGTTCTTTAGAGTTTGGGATGGAAGACTAATGGTAACTCCACTCAGTAATGTTACAGTTATAGAAAAACTTGCTGATGAAGAAATGGATGTTATGGAAGAGATTATTGACGAGGTTTCCACTGAGTTATTAGCAAAATATAAGACTGCTGCAGGTAAATCAGCATCAGAAGCTGATAAGAGGGGCGATTATGCTACAGGTAATAAGCGTTTTAGTGGAATTGTTCAAGCGACAAAGAAACAATTTTCTAATGATTCTAAGAAACAGGTAAGTGAAATAACAAAACCAGGTCTTGAGGATAATTTCACCATTGATGATATTAAGAGATTGGAAACAATCAGTGATCTACCCACACTGAAAGCTCGGGCTAAGGAATTGATTAAGGGTAAGGCCGATAGAAGAATGAAACCAGAGAAAATTTCCTGGTTCTATAATGCAATAGACGGTATGGTAAGGCCAATGGCTATTATAAAACTCATGTATGACTTATTACTATCGGGCGAAGGTAATAGTGTTGTAGGTACTAGAAATAGCATGCGTCAAAACTCCTATCGTGCTAGATTCGGAGAACAAAAGGCAGAAGAAGGTACAATGGGCGGTATCAATCGTTCGGCACCATCAAACGATGTCAGTTATGAACATGTTCTTGATGAAGTTAAGGCAATGTGGGAAAAGTCTCAACTAAATGAACTTAGCATTGAGAAACTAAAGGCCTACAAGGATGCTGCAACATCAGTGAATGTAGCCAAACATGCTCCATTAAGGAAAGTAGCGAAACATATGAAGGGTGCAGGAGTCGCCAATCAAAAGATTAAGACAAAGACTGGTGATAAGGTCGGAATGCATCAGCCAGACCGTGGTACATACGAAGAGGTTGATTCGGTTTATGAGGATTTAAGAAAGGAATTTGGAGATATTCTCGGGCAACAACATAAAGAAGTACAAGCTGCAAAGAAGACCGATATTAAGAAAGTTCCGTCTAAAAATCCGCACTATTTTATACAATATCGAACCCCGACAAATGATCTATCACCGATTAAGTGGCAAGTTCGTCCGGTTTCAGATGTCGATGCCATTAAGCACGAAGGTAATTCATCTAACGAAAAGGAAGCCTACCAAGATGCTGAAGCATTTATTGATTCGATCGGAAATAGTGCAGAAGCAAGCAGGAATGTTACTATTAATTTCAATGCTGCATTTGCTAGAGAAATTTCCCCAGATGGACAACCAATCTATATGACATTATGGGAAGGCCCAATCTTTGTCTATTCAATGGAGCCACAAGAAGGATATAAGAAAACAGTAATACGCACACCAGAACATAGTCGTACCGCAGGTGCTGCATTACTGCCTGTCATGACTATTAGTCCTAAGGAAGCGAATGCCGTTAAATTGCATCCCGGAAATCGTTACACAATGGGTCCAAGAGAAGAACTGGAACCCGGAATTTATGGATATACTCTAATCAAACATAGTCCGGTTGAACCCGGTGATAGAGTTGTTCTCAAAGAACCATCGATTACGGTATCATAAAAAAGGGCCCTTAGGACCCTTTTTATTTGCCGGTTTTATAGTAATTTAAGAAGGACTGTGTGCTAGTGAAGTCACTGAATGGTACATCAGTTTGATTGATGATCCCTTTAACTTTTCCATCTATCATCAGTTCTAACATGGCGACGCCGCCAGCGGCAGTGGTCGATTGAATGCCACTAAGGCCATTTACTCCATAAAATCTATTAGAATAAGTCTTACGGACAAGCTGCCCTGCCTTATTCTTTCCTGTTGCTGTAGCATACACAACAATCACATCATCATCATTGAATGGGAAAGAATTTTCAAAAATCTTCTTAATCTTCTTGAAATTACCATGTGTTTCTTGTAGTATGGCTCGAATATATCTATAATGACCCGGATAACGCAAGGTCATATAAGAAACATTAGGAACATTTACAAGGTCACGGGCGAGATTACCCACACCGCCCGAAGTGTGAGCTGCTTCATACTCAATCCCGTCTAAAACAACCTTGATTATGCTTCCAACTGCCGGAACTTCCATTAATTCTCCGTTGCGTCTAATTCTACAAGGACGGATATATTCATTTACCAGACCATCCACACTCCACGATGTGTTATATGATTGTTCTGGATGATTTATATCATAGGAAACATTCTTAGGCAATGCACCAACGCTAATCATTAGTGTGTCGGGTGTATCAATTTTGTCAACTAGATTATAACCAATATAGTTAATAAAGCCCGGTGCTAGACCGCACTTCACAGCACAATCTAATGTAGTATCTCTGAATATTTTCTGAACTTTATCCGCCATTACATCATCTTCAGTAAAGTCGATATAAGAGCAATTCGCGGCGATGGCTGCAGACGCCACCCTTTCATTAAAAGTGAAGGGCATCGCATTAATTACATGCGTGGTCCCTCTATCTATCAGCATCTTTGAAATATCTTCCAAAGATGCCTCTTGCAGATTCATTAGCACATGATTATTTGTATCATTGAAGATATTTTCAGCATTCGAATCTACGATGAAATGTAATCCGTATTGGGAACTAGGGAACAAACCCGGGAGCATAGTATATACTGCTCTTCCAATTTGTCCGCCACCAAAAATTGCTACCTTTATCATGTGCCACCCTTTATGTGAGCTGTTATTTAGCGCACGGGCTCCTTGGCCTTAGCACGAACCTGATCGAAGTTAGTTATGTTGCAAATCCTACCATCAACATAACGAGTCTTCAACAGATCGACAATATATTGACCATAGGCCAGTGGCTTGGTAACAAATTTACCATCTTCTTCCACCAACATTAGGCGACCACGCTTACTCTTCTTCATTGAAGATGTAACAGGGTCCTTATATACATCAACCCACTTGCCCTTAATCATGGCTGCGGAACATTTCATAGCAAACTCCAATGTATCACGATTGATCTGTTGGAGCAACGCACCGCCCTGGCCAAATGCCACATTATCTGCACTATAGCCATTCATTTCCATTACGGTTAGAATGCTATTGATTGACACATGGTCAATACCATCGCCTTGGATAACGCGGACATTGTTAAGCACGCGGAATCCCTTAGCATTAACGGTATGACCGAAGTATTTGTCAAGAATCTTCAAACATTGATTGACAACTGAAGTCGGATCGCCCGAATCAGGACGAATTACCACTACTGCACCACTATCAATGACTTCTTGCTTCAGTTCGGTGCCCCATTTCTTGCAGGCTTCGAAGATGTCATAGCTATCGCTTACACAGGCCAGCAGTGCGCCGGGCTTTCCATACAATTTAAGCATGTTACGATAGGATGCAACTTCGTTTTCACGACCCCAGCTAGTAACGGTGCTGTGTTCCATGGCAGGAATACTGAAACCGCATACTGATGCATCATAATATTCCATTGCTGCCATAATTCCCGACACGGTATCAGTTCCCATGAAGTTAATCAGGTGAGCCATGCCACCCAAACCAGCACTTTCGAGGCTTGACACGCCGCGAGCACCAAAGTCATGAAGCTTGAAGTCAATCAAACTTGGATCACCAGTGCGTTCAAGAGCACGAAGGATGATTTCTTTGCTGTGATAGCTATTACTTGCAACGGTAGTTGGATACCAAATGGCACGAAGTAGCGCAGTTTCCAGGAAACTAGTAAGCCAGAAGCACTTTGGATCGGTATTTACAATCGAAACAAGCACATTCTTCAGATACATGACACTGCCTTCATCGACTGATTTGATTTCAACTGGTAGGACGCCACCGTGTGTATTGACAATATACATCCAACCTTCGTAGTTGAAGGGTTCGCCGTGTACCTGCATGATGTCACGGGCCTGTAACACCATTGCGGCGGTAACAGGTGTGGTCATATATTCACGAATGAATGCTTGCAGGCCAAAGAATACGAGCTTGTCGTATTTGCCGCCGCGCGATTCAATGTAGGAATATACATACTCAGTACCCTCTGGATATTGGGGCCACTGGCTGTATTTGTAGCTGTCGCTGTTGAGAACAATGTTTTTTGCGAATTTCATAATGATAATCTCCTTATCGTTAAATTTGCCCAACTCCATGTCGGGACTTTCTACCTCACTTAACTCCAAGAATCTTTAATTCTTGTGGTGTAAGTTTCTTCTTAATCTCGTTCCTCTTTCTCGTTAGAGCAGCGCGGGCAGCGGCCGCTCTTCGTTCCTCTTCTGCAGCCTCTTTGGCTCTTCGATCAGCCTCTTTATGTTCGTGCCACCATTCGGCAATCTCTGGATCCTTTAGAATAAGAACTTCCAAACCGCCCACATCACCCAATTCTTCTAAATGAGTTAGTGCCTTGCATGCAATGCGTGCAAGCTTATCTCTAATAATCTTTTCGTGGAAATCATCTCTCGGATCTTCATAACTTTGGCAGGGCATATTAATCTCCTTAAATTAGCCTTAAATTTCCGGAACCATTTCCGGGATTGATCTAGTAATCTCACCACCATGAGCTAATACATAGGCTATGGCGTCGTCTTCTCTCTCAAATTTCAAATGTGGATAAAGATTATATCGCATCTGATCTGACCATCCACCTTGATGATAATCAACTTCTCCAACACCGCTTTGATTTAGCCAAGATCCAAGAATTGCATGATCATTACGACCATTTAATCTTTCAATCTTGACATAAAAGCTCATTTCTTTGCTCTCGCTACCATTGTCTTGATAATGTGTGCGTGATCACCGTACATCACTTCGCCCATTTCTTCAACTTCTGAAAGTTTGAACCATTTTGCCTTCTTCGCATCATCGGAGCCCTTTACACGCGGCAATTCACCATTGCCACCATCAAGCTCTATCAGATATGCTGAGGTAATAGTTCGGCCTCGCAAGTCGCGATCTGGATGATCAAATACTTCATTATAGGTAATGCCCTTTCGAAGCACAATCTCTGGAACTTTGATCTTAGTTTCTTCAACAAGTTCGCGAATTACGCAATCAACAAGTCTTTCCTTCGGATTGATGAATCCGCCGGGCAATGCCCATAGACCTTTGCCGGGAGAATATCCTCGCTGAATAAGAAGGATGTGTCCACCTTGTACAACTACCGCATCGGTTGTCTGAAATACTGGGACAAACGGTGCAGATTCCCAGGCCTTGTGATAATTCTTATAGAACTTGTATTCTTCAACCATATCCTTATAGGCATCAAGCTTCTTGAAGCTACTTAGAAAATCAAATACTGGCCGCGGAATGGCACCGATGAGATAATCAATATGTCCTTCGAAATATAATTCGCGAATCTTTGTCGCATCGATAGGCATGGATCCATATTCAACAAATCCTTCAAGCGGAATAAAAGCCCATTCCGGAAATGCATGATTATACCAACTGGATTCATCTTTGTCGTAGCCAAGGATACAAATATCCGCGTCATTAACATCGGGGTGTTCCTTAGCAACCGTAGTCTGCACGTAGGAAATCCAGCTGTTATTGCTATATTTGAAATCGGGAAGAGGATTGATGGAAATAGGTGCGCGATGGCGCTCGAACATGATCGCGTTATTGACCATTTCCTGGCGTTCGTGAAACCTAAAGGGGTTTTTGGGTGTTCGTGGTTGGAAAGAACTTCCAATCAGAATTTGGAGATGATCTGCGATATCTAATGCTTGTAGTGCATTAGCAAGATGACCATTGTGGAAAGGTTCAAAGCGTCCGATGAGGACTGCTACTTTATAGCGTTTTGTCATATTTGGCTCCCAAATAATAGTTGACTGCAGAAGTCTGTCTCTGCGTATGTATTTAGCCTCTACTATAACATAGAGGTGTGTTTTAGGTCAAGTCTTTACCGTCATTCTCTGGATCGTTTAGAATCCGTAGGAACTCTTCCTCTTCTTCTTTTGTCCATTCGAGATATTCCTCGAATTCTTCTTCATCGGGAACAGACACAGGATCAGGAATATTCTTTGGTTTCTGTGGTGTGTTCATTTTGCCTCCTTACGGCTTCTTACCTGTAGGAAATGGCCATGCATCCGGAACATCGGAACCATGGTCGGTAGGATATTTGGTATAAGGTTTGGGAAGATTGGCCCTTCCACCCTTATATGTAGTTTCTTCTACCTTCTCAAATTCAAATTTATCCTTGATATTGGCTGCAAAGAATTTACCAACAGATGGAGCATCCTCTAATCCAAAGAATGTCTGTAAATCTACTCCAAAATACTTATACTTTGCGCCGCCGATAAATTCAATTGTTAGCTTTTCCTTCACATCATTATATCGATATGAGGCTATGGAACTACTACCTTCTACTTTTCTCGTTGTTTTCATATTTTACCCCGTATATTTACTCATTTAAATGATTTCTTGGATACCAACCCATTCTATCAAGACATTCTTCAACTAAACCCGATACCACACCTTCATTTCCACTGCAATAAAAGTCCATGTAATTTTCATTTGTATTATGATATTTATTGCGTATTTCTGCAATGTATCCACCAGCGGTTCGCCAAGAACAAGACCAAGCACTGTCCCTCTCTCCCTTTAATTTCCAGATTATAAGTTCATCATCGGGAAGTGGTGGCTTCTTCGCATACCAATCTACATTACACAGGGCAGAATAAAATTCTACCGCAATATCACGATCTCGTAGATATTCAACGACTATCGTGTCGGATGCCATTTCTTCAGCGAGATCTCTTTCTTTTAGGTCCATAAATGATGTCTGATTTTGATCAGGCGAATGAGCATAGCATCATCCTCTTCTCTCCATTCTTCCTCTAATTTAGTCTGTGCCTCCATAGCGTCATGGTGGGCCTGGTAATCTGAAGCTTTCTTATCAAAATCTTCATCCAATGCTGCTAAGATATC
>Ga0315278_10002726_pt1 | contig 15757 bp, 13 predicted proteins | sample YL17G06_0_MG_FD_203880 | JGI IMG/M metagenome (GOLD analysis project Ga0315278, IMG submission 203880) | Sediment microbial communities from Yellowstone Lake, YNP, Wyoming, USA - YL17G06_0 | ecosystem: Environmental > Aquatic > Freshwater > Lake > Sediment | place: USA: Wyoming | collected... | reverse complement strand
CCGATTGATATTGTGGCCAGCGAATTCTTTGCGTCAACCTCGGAAATCAACCCCTTGAGGTTTATCGCCGCGGCTGTGGTCTGCGCGGGCAGTGCATATCCCTTTTCCTGCGTGACCGGTGTGCCTGCCGCCGCAACCTTGCCGCCGGCCCGCATCGTCTTGTCTAACCGGTTCTGCAAATCCGCTTTCTCTTCAACCAGCCGGCGTTTCTCCGCCTCAGCCGCCTCTATTATTGCCGTCTTTTCAACGAGTGTGGCGCTGGTCTGCTCAAGCTCCTTGCTGAGCTTTATCTGCTCGGCCTTTAACTGCTTGACATCTTCCTGGGCGGTGCTGAGCAACTGCGTCTGCTTTTCAGTGGTCGCCTGGAAGTCCTTGGTGATGCTTGCCCAGCCGTTGACCCTTTCAAGAAGCTCGGCCTTTTCTCTTTCGACGGTGTTAATCTTCGCCTGCAGGTCGTCGGCCTTAGTTTTCAGTGTTGAAAGCTGGCCGTTCAGCGACTTCTCAAGGTCGTCTTTTTGCTGAATCTTTTCCTTTAGCTGATTGTTCAAGCTGTCCTTGTCTTTTTCAAGTGAGTCGCGCTCCGAATTAAGCGAGGCGTATTTTTGCCTGTAGTTGTCCGCGTTGGCGACGTATGTCACCACGATGCCGCACAGAAAAATTGCGGATATAGTCAATAGGACTATGAGTATCTTAGTAAGATTGCTCAAGATTAGCTCCTTTCACCAGTTTTACTAAATTCCAATGTAGAGGGGATTATACCCTGCCACCCGATGTCTTATCAACACCCTTATTTTACGATTTTAGCACGTTTAGGTCAAGTTAATTTTGGTAAAATAGGGTATTTCACGGCCATGCCCTATTTTTACCGTCCTATATTACTGTCAGAGGCGCATTGGAAAACGGCCTTAGCCGCCGCAAGTCGGGCAAACTGGAATTCGCTTTTTAGCAATTCCGGGAGGAACTTTTTAAGGGTTGGCGTCCTGATTTGGCCTATTGCCAGGGCCGCCAGCGTCTGGATGCGGGCCTTTGCCTCCTGGTCCTGTGCGTTGGCTGTATCCTTTGTGAGGGCATCGATGACGACCTTTTCGCCCGCTATATCGCCCAGGTTGCCTAATTGTTCTGCCGCCACAAGACGTACCTCCGTCAGGTCGTCTTTGAGCATTGTCGAAAGGGAGTCCCTTGCCTGGGTCGTTCCCAGCGCTCCCATTGCCCGGATGCCGCAAACCCGGTCATCGGCGTATGCGCTTATCAGCATAGCCCAAATCTTTTGATAGATTTTCTCGTCGCCCAGCCGGGCGATGGCCTCAATCGAGTTCAGCCGGACCCTGTCGTCTGACGCCTCGTCCCTGAGTGCCTGGTAAAGTAACGGCAGCGCTTTCTTGTCTCCTATTTTGCCCAGCAGGAAAGTGGCATTTGCCCTGACCTGCTGGTCGTTGCCGTTTATAGCGGTGCGAATTTGTTCCACATAGGACTTGGAACCGCCGAGCACAAAAAGGGCGTAGTCGGCGGCCAAACGGACATTTTCGTCATTGTCTTTGAGTAGTTGTGCGATGTCACTTTTTCCCGCCGTATATTTTGTATCCCCGATTGCTACCGCTGCTATGAACCTGATGCGGACAAGCTCGTCTTTAGTCAACCTTTGAACTTCCGCCATAAACTGCTGATGGCCTGTCCCCGCCGCAATTTCAATGGCGTTGCCCCTGACCTGCGGGTTGCTGTTGGCAAGGGCCTGCTGAATTATCTGTGTGGCCTGAATTTCGAGTTCGTTGCTTATGGGATTGCCGGCTGTAACGCTGCCGGTTCGCTGCTTTCCGGAACTGGTTTTGCAGCCGCAAAAAGCAATCAGCGAAAGTATAACACAGGTGAAAACGGCCCTATTTTTTGCCGTGTGTTTCGTTGCCATTTATTTTGCTCCCTTTTTCGCCTTTGGTCCGTCGTTTCAGGAAGAATCGCTCAGCAATTTGCGCTATTATGATTACAACTACACTCAACTGACAAGCAAAATCCAGCCACTGGCCGTGTTTACTGAAAAAGGTGGTTCTTGCGTCGATGGGCACGGTATCGGCGAACCAGCCCGTAACACCCTGACGGTCAAAGGCCTTTTGCGGCAGATTTCCCGCCGCATAGCCGTCCTTAATCCGGCCAAGTGTGTCAACCATGCAACTGATTCCCGTGTTGACGCTTCGCATCACCGCTAATCTGTTCTCCACCGCCCGAAACGCGCAAATCACCGCGTGTTGTGAAAGCTCGGTGGCGGGCAGGACTTTGCCGTTTTCGAATCGGACAAACCATCCGTCGTTGCTTATATTCACAAGCCAGTTGATTCGCTTGTTACCTTTCTCATCCAGCGCAAATTTTCTCGCCATAAAAGGCACCGCGTCCTCGTAGCAAATCATCACGCTGAATGTGTATGTCCGGTTCGCATCCTGCGGCTGCATTTCAAACACTGTATATTCCGTCCCCGGGTCGATCGTATAATCAAAATCGTAAGGCGACATCGTCAGGAACAGCTTGTGAATCAGCGGGATATTGGAAAAAGGCAGCATCTCGCCGAACGGCACGAGATATATTTTGGAGTATTTTTGAGGCGCCTGGCTGCCGTCGGACTTATACAAAAAAGCGGAGTTAAACTTTTGCGCCAGCCGAATATCATTCGCGTCGTATCTCGGCGTTCCGTCGTATGCGCCGACAAGGACATACGCGCCCTTTTTCGCGTGTTCGCTGATGGTTGCGTCGAAAAGTTTATACGAATGGTCATCAATTAAGAGGCGCAAGACCTGCTGGTTCAGTATCGCCTGCACCATTGTCTCGGGCCACACTACAAGTTTAGCCCCGGCAGAAATACACTGGTTGCTTTGCTCCAGCAGCTCATCGAAAATCTGCTCCTCCGCGGCAAACGACTTCTTGACGGCTATTGGTATATTCGTCTGAACCGCCGCAATCATCGGTCCCGGCGTGACGAACTTATCCGACTGGCTTATTCGCCATTGGCCATATCCCAATGTGCCGACCAGAATTATTGTCGCAATTATCAAGTTGCGAACAACAAGCCAGGGCCGACGAACTAATAACATTTCCGCGACTAAGCCGTTGACCATCGCCACCACAAATGATACGCCTGCCGCGCCGAATATGTCTGCTATCTGGATTAAAGTGGTGTTGGTGAATTGACTGTGAGCGAGATAGTTCCAGTAAAAGCCGCCTAAGAAAAGCCCCTGCATTTGCTCGATGCCAACAATCAGAACAGGTACAGCGATAAAAAGTGGTATTCGTTTTGTTCGGCACCATCGCAGGGACAATGCCAGTACAGGCCAGAGAAGGGCGGTATAAAGGCAAAACGCTATCCAGCCCACGACCGTTACAAAGCTCATCCAGTATATATTGCCGAGCCAGTAAATAAATCCGGCAATATAGGCAATCAGATAGAAAAAGGTGTCAGGAACCTTTTTCTTTATCTCATTTTTTTTCTCTGCGGACTCTGCGTTCTCCGCGGTGAATGTTTTGGGTAAACAGGCAAGAATAAAAGGCACATACGCCACCCACGCTAAAGGCCACCACCCAATCGGCTGCTGCGCCAACGTAAGCATCACCGCTGTCGCGGCAAACACAGTTAAAAGACGCAAAATGCCTTTAGTATTTTGAATGCTCAATCAGTTATGCCCTTCAAAGCGGTCGCTATCTCCGCGGAGATATACTGTTTTTGATTGTTCATTCGAATGGCAAACTGGCCGGTGAACAGTTCCAGAAGGTCTTTATTCGACAGTACCTGTTTTGGTGAATATCCGATGTCAGGTATAAGTCGTTTCAATTCACGTATTTCGACGATATTCAATTTATGCTCTTTTTCAATGCCCGCGCGAGTATCGAGTTGTGCGAGCCGCTGGTTTGCTTTTTTGGCGTAATCCGCGGAAATTTCGATACCGACGTAGTTTCTCCGCAGTTTGCTTGCCGCCGCCGCTGTTGTCCCTGAGCCGACGAACGGGTCAAGGACGCAGTCGCCGGCATTCGAGCTTGCCGCGACTATTCTCATAAGCAACTGCTCAGGCATCTGGCAGGGGTGCCAGCCGGTGCGCTCCTTGAATGTCCCGCACACGCGAGAATCCTCCCATACGTCGTCGGGTATCTTGCCCGCGGGGTTGGCTCGCTTGTCCGCGTAAATCAACTGCCGGTCGGATGGAACTCGCACCGCAAAATCGTTGAAGGTGAAGTTTTTCGGGTCGTTGACAAAATAAAATATGTGCGTGTGCGAGCGTGCGAATTTATCTTTTGTCTGCTGGCCAAAGGTGTAGTGCCAGATTATCCAGTTGCGCATAAAAAGCCCGATTTCGTCGGCGATTATTTTTACGTTCGCTGCGTAATCGTCGCCTATGGCAATATAAAACGAGCCGGTTGGCTTCAGGACTTTTTTGCAGGCAGTCATCCAGTCCTTTGTCCAGCCGGTGTATTTGTCGCTTGCGACCTCGTCGTGATACTTGTCATATTTGTACCCGATGTTAAAGGGCGGGTCGGCAAATATCAAATCCGCAAACGGCTGGTCGATTTTGCCCAGCGTCTCAATACAGTCGCCGCAGATGATACTGTTCAGTAAATTTTTCATACCGGCACATTTTAAGCTTAAAGCTTAAAACTAAAAACTAAAAACTTATGACATTATCGGCCTTGCCCGGGGAATTGTGAAGTAAGGCCGGGAAAAACGTGAAAAAACGTCGTGAGAATTTGGCATTGGCCGTTTGATTTATACTTTATATAAAGGGGACGATATGTTTCGCAGCAACGCAAAGCACAAGATTTTATCCGCCATATTTGAGGCAGGTCATAACTCAAAACGGATGGGCGGGATGACGCTGGTGGAGGTGATGATCGCCGTTGCGGTTGTCATCATCGCCGCATTAGGCACGCTGTGTTATGAGTATCTTTGCATTGACCACGTCCGAATCGCAAGGGCGGAGTTGACTGCGACCCGCATCGCCCAGCTTCTCCTCGAGGACTGGAAAAGCGATGGCGGCTCCCTCGATTACAATCCCGAAGACCTCCATATGGGTTTTTCGCTGCCTGATGACCTGCCCTCGAATTGCGTTACGGTCGTTGATGGTCTGCCTCTGCACATCAGTATGACTCATTCCGAAGTAGACATCGACCCTTTCACGGGCACCAAGCTCAGCGAGATAAGCGTTGTTGTCAGCTGGAAAAGGCATTTCGGGAACGGCGCACCAGCCGATGATGACCCGCGAGTAGCTCTTACAACTTATGTCAGACGGGACCAGTGAGACAACAAACTATGAACAACGAACTACAGACAACTAACTACGAACGGAAGATGAGAACCGGCTTTACCCTCATCGAGCTTGTCATCGCGATGTCGGCTGCGCTGATTGTTGTTCTCGTAGTTGGCACGCTCCTTGTCAGCGGCCAGCGAAGCTGGGCGCGGGCCTTCAGTTACGCTTACGCCAAACCCCAGCTTGACGCCATTGGGAGCACTATAACGTTCGGTTCCTTCGGCAGAAAAGCCAACAAGATGGATTACAAGCTTTATAAAATAGTTGGCAACAAGTTTGTGGTTGCTGTGCCGCTGGTTAACCCGGAGGAAGTCGTAACCGGGGAGGCAGTGGAGTTTCATTACTGGGACACGGACCTTGACGCTGATATTATGAAGACATCTATAAAAGGCACCGCGTATGCGCTTTTCTATCTCGATGGCGACAAACTTATGCTCGACACGGGGCCGTTGCCGCCCGGCGGAGTTGACGCTGCCGGCCACCGCCTTGCGGGCGAAAATGTCAATACCAGTACGCTTGCCGAAAACGTCACCGACCTTGAGTTCAGCCACACCACTCGAAACATCGAGGGCGACGGAAAAGGATGCATGCGTATAAATATGACTATCGCAGGAGCCGACGGCAGCACGCCCACCACCGTTACCGCGGCCACCCTGATGCGAAACACCTGGCCCTGATACCTAATTTAGAATTGAGAATTTGGAAATTTAGAATGAAATACACAAACAAATCAAATGCTATTGCCGGAGGACGTTTCTGTGTTCCGCATTCTGCATTCTGCATTCGCCGGACGCGGAATGGTTTTATCCTTCCTTTTATAATCGTGGCTGTCCTCATATTGGCGATTCTGGCGACGGGCCTCATAATGGTCGGATACGGTGTTCGTATGCAGGCCGTCAGGGCCAAATGCCAAACCGCCGCCTTGCTCGCCGCGGAGGCCGGCTACGAACAGGGAATCTTCTGGATGAGCGAGCAGCCCGATATCCTCGGCGCACTTCAGAATGCCCATTCCGGCGCGTCGGGGACCATCGACTTCGAGAGCGGCGATTGCAGTTATCAGGTTGACTTCGATGATTACATCGGCGCAAGACCCGTCTTCAGGATTACCTCAACCGGGACAAGCGGAATCGTTAAGCGAGTCGTGGATGTCCAGGTCGTCCAGGAGGTAACCGGCTGGGTTATGGGTAAGTGCCGTATTCCCACAGGGCCGACTTCCACCGGTCCTGTCAATTTTGCCAACGGCGAGATACTCGATATCCCGATTCACATCAATAATCTCAAAGATAGCCCCGACGAGCGAGACATATATATAGTTGGCAGCCCGGCATTCATGCAGAAAGTCGAAATGGGCGAACCGAGGAACACCTCCGGCGGCGCGGATAAATACGCTTCCGTAATGGGGCTTTTCAAGGACGGAATTTATTTTGACCAGCCCAACGTGCGAATCACCAGTGCCGCCGCCGTCCAGAGCAAGGTCAATCGTTTCCGCGACAGCACTAATGTGCTCTTCAGGTTCGCACCCGTCGGCACCGCCAATATCGGCACCGCTGCCACGAGACGCAACGCCGTTCAGCTCGAATTCTATATTGACACCAGCAGCGGCAGCGAGGTTGGAATGGTGAAAATCACCAATAACTGCACAGTTAAAACTTCTCCGGGCAACACCTATGACTATAATATGATTTCCAGCGAGGGCGCAGGTATTTATCAGAAATACGGCATCTACGCCTATCACTATGCGCCGGACGCGCCTTTGCTTGTTTACCCGATTACGGCTACTTACGTCACGCAGCATTTCGGCAGCAAAGAAAGCGCTCCCGGTGGCCAAATCTTTGTTAATGGCGACGTCATAATCGGCGGCGACATGGCGGCTCCTGACCCCAATATGGTCATAAAGGGAAAGATGACCGTCGTCGTCACGGGCAATATTTGGATAGCCGACGCCATAACAGTTCACGGCGCAAGGGACCCGGCGACGGATTTGCCCGCCGAGGGCAACCCCAACGTACTCGGTCTTATCGCGCAGGGAGTTGTCAAGATTGTGGACCCGGGCCTGTCGAATAACTCAGTCGTTGGTTATCCTGAGCCCAATGGCGTTCCGGACCGCATTTATCCCTCTGACCCCGCTAAAAAGCATTACTATAAGCCGGTTGCCAACGCTGATGGCGCCGTGGCGAACAACCGCAAACTGCCTCATACTATGATTGTTGAAGCCGCCGTTACCGTCGGAGGCGGCGGATGGGGCGCTGAAAATGTCAATTCCTCTAACCCCAAAAGGAAAACAACGGGCCCGGGCAATAATGATTTCCTGGTTCTAAGGGGCTCGCTTTCAGAGTGTGTCAGGGGTATTGTTGGTCAAGTCAACTCCAACGGGTATCTCAAAAAGTATTATCTTGATAAGCGATTGCTTGAAGGAATTCTCCCCGGCGATATATGGTTCGGCGGCAAATATGTTCCCGCTCCCGCCGGCTGGCACGATTATAAACCCGAAGAGTAAATCAGAAAGAACCTGAAATTCTGAATTGGTGCGGTGATTACGGCTTTACGACCGACCGGGGCGGGCGAATGATGAATTGCTCGGTGAATGTTGCGCCCGACAGGTAATCGGTGAAATTGACCTTTACGGTCAATGGTTTGTCGAACTTATCAACGATTCCGGCCGCGTCAAAACTCAGCCGGTAGCTGCTCGAAAGCATCCCTCCCAGCCAGAGCGTCTTAATCTCATTCGGCTCAACTCGCCACTGCGCCAGGCGGGCCTCATTTTCCTTTTTGTTCAGGTCCCACAATTGAACATCAATCGTCCCGGCCGCCTTGATAACGTCGTCCGTCTCATCAATCGGCTCAACGTAAACGACCAGATTTTTCTTCCCCGTTGCGCCGGGGGGCTTGTCCTCGTCGTAAAAGTTTGTGTACCTGCCGAGTTTTATTGCCTTAATGTGATATATCGCGTCGGCCCTCTTGTCCCCGGGCAGTTTCGAAAGCGACTCCGCCTGTTTTTTGAGCCGGTCGTTTTCCGTTTTGGTTTGTTCGAGCTGGTTTTGCAGGTCTGTCTTTTGCGCGGTAAGCTGCTGTACCTGTTGTGCAGTTGTTGGTTTTCTCGCTGTCTGGCCATCGCAGCCAAACGCGAAAACCATCGCTAACGATGAACTCCAGACAACGAACAATGAACTACGAACCAAGAACGTCATTCTTAATTCTCAAATTTCTAATTTTAAGTTTCCTTGTTGTCCGCCTTTACCATTTCCGGCGCCTTTTGCAGTATTCTGTCCGCAAGCCCATAGCCAATCGCCTCATCGGCGTCAAGCCACAGGTTCCTGTCGCAGTCCTTCTCGATTTTCTCCGCCGTTTGACCCGTGTGCCTGGCAAGAATGGTGTAGAGCCGCGCTCGCAGGCGAAGTATTTCTTTGGCCTCAATATCAAGGTCCGTGGCAGGCGCAATCAATTCTCCCGAAATTAACGGCTGGTGAATGAGAATCCTGTTGTTGGCCAGCAAAAATCGTTTCCCCGCCTTGCCGCCGGCCAGCAATACGGCCGCCATACTCGCCGCCTGACCCACGCAGTATGTCGCCACGTCGCATCGCAAAAACTGCATCGTGTCGTATATCGCAAGTCCCGCCGTTATCGAGCCGCCCGGCGAGTTGATATAAAGATGAATGTCCGTCTTTGTGTCCTCGTTGCTCAAAAACAGCATTTGCGCTATCACGAGGTTGGCGGACGAATCCTCTATCGGCCCCGTGACAAAGATGATTCTGTCTTTGAGCAGCCGTGAGTAAATATCGTATGCCCGCTCGCCCCGGCCGGTCTTCTCGATTACTATTGGCACTAAGTTCTGGTCGACTGTCATAGTTTCGCTCTCTTTAGTGGTTACTGTTTCTTCTCGTCAGTTTTCTTATCATCTGTTTTCTTATCGCCCGGTTTCTTCTTGTCTGACTCGTCGAGCTTCAGCACCTCGTCGATAAGGCCGTATGCAAGTGCCTCTTCCGCCGTCAGGTATCTGTCTCTTTCCGTTTCGGCGATTATCCTCTCAACGGGTTGTCCAGAGTGCTTGGCGAGCACCTCGTTCAGCATTTGCTTTGCCTTGAGGATTTCCTCCGCCTGAATTTTTATGTCCGCCGCCTGGCCATAAACCCCGCCCCACGGCTGGTGCAGCATAATTTTGGCGTGCGGCAGCGCGAATCGCTTGCCCTTTGTTCCCGCCGAAAGTATCACCGCGCCGCCCGACTGCGCCCGACCTATGCAGTAAGTGGCGATAGGCGAGCTGACGAACTGCATTGTGTCATATACCGCCATCGTGTCGTCAACGGAGCCCCCCGGCGAGTTCACGTACAAGCTGATTTCGGTGTTGCGCTTCTGATTATCGAGGTAAAGGAGTTTCATTATCACCTCGGTTGCCCGCGCATAGTTGATTTCACCGATGAGAAACACAATGCGGTTTTCCAGCAGCAGGTCGTCCAAACTCATCTGGCGGAATTGCTGATAATGGCCGCCGGCCGGCCCGTACTGGTCCTGATACTGAGCTTTCGGCTCAACCTTCATAATTCGTCTTTCGGGTCCTGTGTTGAACATCAAGCTTTCCCCTTAATTAAGTCAGTAGGGCGGGGCTTTATCCGCCGTAGGCGGATTGCCCCGCCAATTTCACAATGCCCTGATACCTAATGTTTATCGGATATTCTTACGCTCAGGTTTTCTTTTTTCGGGGCGTTGGCTTCGCCTTTTTCGCCGGTTTTTTCTCATCATGGGCCTTGACCGCCCTGGTATGCGGGTGTTTTGTCGCGGTTTCGACCTTTTTAGCCGGTTTCTCAGGTGTTTTTTCGGCCGTTTTCTTGTGCCTGGGCGCCTCGACCTTATGTTTTTCCGCCTTCGGCTCAACCTCGGTAATCTTCGCCGACTCAAGCAGCTTAGTTATACACTTTTGTTCGCGGACCTGAAGCTTGAACTGTACCAGCGACCCGTCCCGCTGCATTTCCTCTTTCATCCGCTCGGGGCGGACATGTTTCTGGATGGCCAACTGGGCGATGTGCCCGTTGACTTCCTCATCCGTTGTTTTGATATCAAGTTTCTCCGCCACCTTGTCCATTATGAAGAACGCCTTTAGCTGCTCCTTCGCCTGCTGCTCGGTGCTCGACTTCAACTGCTCGATATTTTTGTCAATCTGCTCTCTCTCGATGCCCTGCATCATAAGGTTGATATATTGGCGGCGCAACATCGTTACGGCCTGGTCTGCGATAACGCCAACCGGCAACTCGAAGCTGATACTGTCCAGCAGGTATTTGTATATTTGTTCGGCCATCTCGTTTTTGGCCTGACCTTCGAGCCGGCCCTGCAGCTTGCCGCGAATCGCTTTTCGCAGTTCTTCTTCGGTTGCCACTCCGCATTTGCTTATCGTATCCTGGTTCAGTTCCGCGGGCTTGAGCCACTTGATGTCCTTAATCGTTATCTTGATATTGACCTTCTTGCCTCGCAATTCTTCCCGGAAGAACGTCTTCGGCACTTCCACATCGACGGTCTTGACCTCTCCGGTTTTTGCGCCAATCAGGACCTCGTCGAGTTTCTCGACGGGCACGTCCGCCACGAAGCCGTTCGGCTTGGCGTATAGCTCCGTGTTATCTACCTTTTGCTCCTGCCCCTCGATATTCATCATCACGTCCGCGACAACCTGGTCGTCAAGCTCAACCTTCCCGTCGTCCTTTGGCGTCCACGTCCCCGCGTATTTGCAGAGCATCTCGATTTCTCTGTCAACGAGCCCGTCGGTTACCACGTGTTTCGGCTTATCGACCGGTATGCCCTCAAGTTTTGGCAGCTCGAATTCCGGACGCACCTCGACCTCAAAATTGAACTTCAGCGGCCCATCCGCCGGAAGCGTTATTTTCTCGTAGTCGATTTCCGGCTCGCGCAGAACATCGAGCTTATTGTCCTTTACCGCCGATTCGCTTGCGTCGGCCAACAGCTTGAGCTTTGTCTGTTCCCCGATGTCTTTGCCGAATCGCTTCTCTAACAAACGCCTCGGCGCGCGACCTTTCCTGAAACCAGGCACCAGCGCCTCTTTGCGCAGCGTTTCGTATTGCGCGTCGGTGGCCTTGCTTATTATCTCGCGCGGAACCTCAACGATTACCTTTTTCCTGCACGGGCCTGCCTCTTCGATTTTTACCGTATTTTTCGGGGTTGTTTCCTGCTGTTGCTCTGCCATTGTTATTCTCCTGTCATATTAAAAGCCACTAACAAAAAGAAGTTTACCCGCCAGTGGTGGGTTTTGCCACAGAGTTTTTTAGCCACAGAGCACACAGAGGGCACAGAGATTTATCCGCCGAAGCTTTAGCGAAGGCGGAAATGAATAAAAAAAACAGTGTAAATCCGCCTGCCCTGCGTAGCCGCTTCGGCGAAGAAGGGTGTTAATCCGTGTCTAAAAAAAGCAGTGTTAATCTGTGTCTTTTTCATTATTTGCTTTTATACCAAACAAAAATGGCATTAGGAACCCTGATTCCCTCAGCCATATTTTTCATATTCAGTGGCACGGGCTTCCAGCCCGTGAAAGACACGGCCAGGATGGCCGTGCCACTTTAAACGCATCGGCGACCAACGCCAAACTACTCATTTAGCCGGTAACTCACCGATACTATATTTCAAAGCGGGTGATGAGGCTCGAACTCACGACATCCACGTTGGCAACGTGACGCTCTACCACTGAGCTACACCCGCGTAAACTCAGACCACCATTATAATTACTATTATCGACCTCTTGCAAGCGGTTTTTTAACAAAAATACGCACCTTTTGGCGATATGCCTGCCTCCAGAAGGCGCAAATAAAAAGCCGCGAATTCCGGCCTGTTCGGGACCCGCGGCCAAATACCAAATTTGCCATTCTAATCTATTCTACGCTTTTCTTCAGTATTAAACCGCCGCTTACAAAAAGTTAGTTGTTTTATGTCAGTAATTTGAATCTGGCATAAAATCAATTGCTGGGGGCCTGAAGTTGTTAGTGATGATTATATGTACTCAGTTACTCGAACACGCCGTTTCCAGAACAGGTGAGCGAGACGGATATTCTTTGCATAAATTCATTTTTGAATTAACAAAGTTAGCGAAATCTGTGTAGTAACCAGTATCTCTGATAAATTTCTCCCAAGCTGACTTGAACGCAGGTTTATTAAAGGCAAATTCCATACCTTGTTTCCATTCTTTCCAAACATCCTCATCGATATGCCCTCGTTTGTTCAAGAAGAACTCTTCTGAACATAAGTCAAAATAGACTCTCATATATCGCAAAGCCTTGTCTCTCTCTTTCTCATGCAAAGTTTCGTATGAGAAGTCAGCGTCGTTGATATTCACGGGAAAGTTTAAAATTATCTCTTGATACCTTTGAGTGTACGTCGAAAAGTAGTTGTGCCGTATCTGTTCATTCTGTTGTTGCAGGTTTTCATTCTGCTTGTTCAACTGCTTCCAATTACAAAACCCATTGACTAAAATCGCTATAACAGCGACTAAAATTGCTATAACAGCCGGGTCAAGCCAATTCATTGCCAGGGTCTCCTTTTGCTGATTTATATTGCTACCTTTGATAACAAAGGTCTCATTCGGCACATAAGGCTGTCTGAAACATCGGCAAAATGAAGTCTTGGCTTAAGGGGATTTCCGAGTCCATAAAAAGGACTTAGCGTTTACTTCTTGCTATCACCGCACCCAAGCCGAGCAGCAAAAGCGTGGCTGGTTCAGGGACAAGGGTAATTGAGGCATAATCTCCGATTTGAAACTGGTTGTTGATTATATCGCCGTTTGCAAGTGTGCCGGTAAGTGTTCTTAAAGATTCTCCTGAGTAACCACCGCCTAATATGCTTGTGATTTCACCATAACCGAATGGATTGCCGTTAATGGCAAAATCAGAGCCTATGATTGTCAGAATCGCTTGGCCGTCAAGCATTATAGGGTAACTGTCAAAGGCTATAATTCCGCCAGACCAGTTGACGTGGCTGCTGTCGTTGGCATACAGAAGTTCAACCGACCCACCTGACATTGTTACCTGACTGCTGTTGTCGGCACTCAACCCATGAGCCACCGACCCGCCGGATATTGTTACCTGACTACTATCGTGGGCATACAGAGAATCGCCCACCGACCCACCGGACATAGTTACCTTGCTGCTGTCATTGGCCGCCAAATTATACACGTACCCGCCGTATATGTTTGCTTGACTGTTTTGATAAGTCGCCAAATAAAAGCCAATACTTCCCCCATCAAGCATATTGACTGTGGTCTGCATACCTGGTGTTTGATAATCCAGCCGTACCCAGTTATTAGCTAGATAATTGATATTGTACGTACCTCCATCCGTGAAGTTCGTCCAAGGCGCCCCAAACACTTGACCGGCTGCCATAAACAGAACCGCTGCCATTAAACAAATTGACTTTTTCATTTTCCTTCTCCTTCTCAAAAAATTGTTAATATTTTTAGCGTAGCGGTTCTACAAAGATATCGCTATATGGTCTGTGGAATCCAAAGAATTGCTCACTCTCATCCTCATCTTCTCAACCCTTCTCTTTTACCTTTCAAAAATACAAAAGGCGATGCTGCTTATACCTCTCCCTTGCTGTTAAGGTCAAGGCAAAAACGGGCTAATCATGGCATAGGAAAGGAACTCACCTGCGGCGGGCAAGCATCGTATCCACTGCGCAGCATCCCTTACCGGAGTAGCATAGCGAAGAACGGAGCAGGAGGGCCCGCCTACGCTGGCGCTACGGCGGGTAAAATTCCCCTTCGGGCCAGGGGTTTGCGGTGCTTCGCCCTCGAACCAAAATTGAGCAGTCGAAAGTTGAGCAATAGACCGCGGTTTCGCATTTTCACCTGCTCAACTGTTCAAATGCTCAACTGCTCTATTGGCCAAAGGCCAATCGGAGCAGGAGGGCCCGACTACGCTATCGCTTCGTCGGGTAAAATTCTTTTCCTTAGCGTTGTTTTTCCAGACGATGTCTTCAAATATTTTTCAAGACGACGCGCTGTTTGCTCCGACTTAACTGCGATATATGCTTCCAGAGTTACCGGGAGTCGCCACTTTGTTGAAATTTCCCGACCTTCTGCATGTTCTTCCATCCGCCTCTTTAGGTCGTTAGTTGAGCCGACATAATATTCCCCATCAGCCATTTTAAGAATATATACATACCACATCTTTCAATCTCAAAACGACCGTGTCTTTCATATCGCCGTGAGAAGAACGGCCTGCCGTTCGTAGCGCAGCGTAGAACGGAGCAGGAGGGATTCGAACCCCCGGTTCGCGTAAGCGAACAACGGTTTTCAAGACCGTCGCTTTCAGCCGCTCAGCCACTGCTCCATAATACCCATATATTATACTCGGCTGTTCATTTTTGCCACTTTTGTTTTATCACCTAAAGTTTACCTGTTGCCGAGCCCTGTCATTGGCCGGTAGAATGATAAATTAAGCCGGTTTTGTTGAAGACATAACCAAACTTTTAGCGGCCCGAAAGGAGTCGAATTATGAAATTGTCGCTCTTGCTCATAATCATCGTATGTTTGCTAATAGCTTTCTCGTGCAAATTAGTTTATGCAGCGGCGACTCAGCCCGGTTACCCGCCGGGATTATACGATGAGGGAAATGTCCCAAAATTCACCCTGCCCGACCCGCTGGTTATGCTCAATGGCGACAAGGTTAATGACGTCGATACCTGGAAGCAAAAACGCAGGCCGGAAATCCTAAAACTTTTCGCAACCAATGTGTATGGTCGCACGATGATTGGCCGGCCGGATGGTATGACCTGGAAAGTCACCGCGGAAAACCGCTCTGATATGAATGGCATCGCCATTACCAAAACAGTAACAATCTATTTCACGGACAAAGACGAAGGGCCGAAAATGGATGTGAATTTCATTCTGCCCGCAAGTGCAGCTCAAAATCCCGTTCCATTAATAGCCATTGTGGAATGGGCTCCGCAAAAGCAGTGGCTTCTGGACCGCGGCTATGGCCTGGCGACATTCAATGCTGCGCAGATTGAGCCGGATATAAGGACTGGCTCTTATGAGAAAAGTGTCCGTAAATTTTTTGCTAAGCCCGACCCGCCCCTTGGCGAGGTCTCGCCTTCGGCGGACCAGAACCAGCCCGGCCCCGACCTGTCCTCCGTAGCGCAAGCGAAGGGGGACGAATGGGGCGCTATCGGCGCCTGGGCCTGGGGTTTGAGCAGGGCTATGGATTACATCGTTACCGACCCGGACATTGACGCCAACAAGGTCTGTGTTGCCGGTTTTTCCCGGTTCGGCAAAGTAGCGATGTGGGCGGGCGCTCAGGACGAGCGTTTCGCAATCGTTTTCTCCGGCGAGTCCGGCTGCGGCGGGGCGGTAATTGTCCGCCGCGGCTTCGGCGAAACCGTCAAATCAATCAACAATTCCTTTCCTCACTGGTTCTGCAGGAATTTCAGAAAATATGGCGACCACATCAATGACCTGCCAGTTGACTGGCATATGCTCGTTGCCCTGATGG
>Ga0315278_10002723_pt1 | contig 15768 bp, 11 predicted proteins | sample YL17G06_0_MG_FD_203880 | JGI IMG/M metagenome (GOLD analysis project Ga0315278, IMG submission 203880) | Sediment microbial communities from Yellowstone Lake, YNP, Wyoming, USA - YL17G06_0 | ecosystem: Environmental > Aquatic > Freshwater > Lake > Sediment | place: USA: Wyoming | collected... | reverse complement strand
GAGCAGATCGAGAGCCGAGTCGCGATCGACGGAGGGGGTGTGGCAGGGGGTTCCTGGTTCGAGGCGAACGCTGTCCTGCGCACCGAGGTGGAAGCGATCGTGGCCGATGGCGCCATCCTCAGGGATCCCGAGATCGGGCTGGTCGATTTCCCGTCGGAGCGGGACGGGAGGGGCGTCTTCCTGTGCTGGAAGCTTGGAGAGCCGGAAGTGGCCTTCTGGCATCCCCTCGACACCGGGATCGCATCCAGGAAGCCCATCTGATGCCAGCGGCCATCGCGGTCGCCGATCTCTCCAAGAGCTACGGCCCCATCGAGGCTGTCCGCGGGGTGACGTTCGAAGTCCGCCAGGGGGAGGTCTTCGCCCTTCTGGGACCGAACGGGGCTGGAAAGACGACCATCGCGGAGATGCTCGAGGGATACCGCGAGCCCACGGGCGGTTCCGCTGCGGTTCTGGGCGCCGACCCGTGGAAGAACGATCCGGCGCACAAGGCCCGCCTGGGGATAGTGCTGCAATCCACGAGCGTGGACCCCTTCCTCACGGTCCGCGAGACGATCGAGATGTACAGCGGGTTCTACCCGCGCCCGCGTCCAACCGACGAAGTCCTGGAACTCGTCGACCTGACGGCGAAAGCCGGTGAGAAGGTCCGAAGGCTCTCAGGTGGGCAGCAGCGCAGGCTGGACGTCGGCGTTGCCCTCGCCGGGGACCCGGAGCTGCTGTTCCTCGACGAGCCGACCTCCGGTTTCGACCCGAGCGCTCGCCGTAACTCCTGGGAGATGGTCAAGGCCCTCGCGGCCCTGGACAAGACGGTCTTCTTGACCACTCACAATATGGACGAAGCCCAGTACCTGGCGGACCGGGTTGCGATCATCAACGAGGGAGTCATCGTCGCGGAAGGCAGCCCGGAAACGATCGGAGCCCGCGACACCGCGGAGACGAGCATCCGGTTCCGAACAGGCGTCGGTGCGCCGGTCTTGCCCGCGACATTCGGGGCCGTCGCCTCAGGCGACTCGGTCGTGTTGACCACCGCAGATCCAACGCGGGTGCTTCACGAACTCACCGGATGGGCCGTCGCCGCGGGCGTATCACTCGACGGCCTCGAGGTCTCCAAGCCCTCGCTCGAGGACGTCTACTTGAAACTCACGGAAGAGCAGGACTCATGATCGGACAGATGACCCGACAGGTTCGATACACGAACAAGGCCTTCTGGCGGAACTCGGCCGCCGCCGTGTTCACGTTCGCCTTCCCTGTCATCTTCATCGTTCTCCTTGCAGCGGTGTTCGGGGGAGGGAAGGTGCGAACCGCTTCCGGTGTCGTCGTGGCGACCTCGGCCTTCTACGTCCCGGCGATATGCGTGTTCGCGGTCGTCTCGGCGTGCTTCACGAACATCGCGATGACCGTGACGATCCAGCGCGACTCCGGCGTGTTGAAGCGGGTGCGCGGGACGCCTCTGTCACCGGGAGCGTATCTCGGCGCCAGGGTCGTCCACTCGATCCTGATATCCGCGCTGCTCGTGACCATCTGTACGGCGCTGGGCGTGGCGTTCTATGACGTCGGCCTGCCGTCGTTGCCCGCGGTGGTCGTGACGCTGATCGTCGGCGCCGCGTGCTTCTGCTCGCTGGGGTTGGCGATTACGGCCGCGATCCCCGATGCGCATGCCGCGTCACCCATGGTCAACGCGATCATCCTGCCGATCCTGCTCATCTCGGACGTGTTCGTCCCACCCGGGCATCTCCCCGACTGGCTGAACACGATCTCGATGGTGTTCCCGGTCCGGCACTTCTCGGACGCGATGCAGATCGCGTTCTTCCCGTCCGGATCCGCCTTCAGCTGGCCCGACCTCGCCATCCTTGCGGCCTGGGGGATAGGCGGCCTGCTGCTAGCCCTGCGCTTCTTCTCCTGGGAGCCTCGCCGATAGCCGTGCTAGGCTCGACGCTCGGGATCGATCGAAGGGGGATTCTTCCATGCGCAGGATAGTCGTCGCGTTCGCCTCTCTGGTGCTGGTGCTGTCGGCTTGCACATCCAACAACACGGAAAGCGCGCAGCCCTCGTCCTCTGCGAGTGGTGCCGACGCATGTGCGAAGGACTCCCTGAACCTGATCAAACCGGGGCAGCTGACGGTCGGGACCGACAACCCCTCGTACCCGCCGTGGATCGTTGCCAATACGCCGGAGAACGGCAAGGGGTTCGAAGGATCCCTCGCCTACGCGGTCGCCGACAGGCTCGGGTTCGCGAAGGATGAGGTCAGATGGGTCGACGTGCCCTTCAACTCGGCTGGGACGGCCGGACCCAAGAACTTCGACTTCGATATCAACAACATCACCGTCACGCCGGAGCGGGCGACGGTTGTGACCTTCAGCGACGGGTACTACGACCTCAGTCAAGCGCTGGTCACGATGGCTGACAGCCCACTAGCTAGTGCTACCACCCTGGCCGACCTGAAGGGCTACAAGTACGGAGCGCAGATCGGGACCACATCGTTGACCTTCATCGCCCAGACGATAGCCCCCGGCCCCCAGCCTGCGGTCTACGACACCACCAACGACGCGAAGCAAGCGCTCGTGAATGGACAGGTGGACGGTCTCATCCTCGACCTGCCGACGGCCTACTACGTGAGTTCCGTTCAGATCCCCGGTTCGAAGCTGGTGGGTCAGTTCGAGCCGCAGGAGTACCTCGGGATGCTCTTCGAGAAGGACAACCCGCTGGTCACCTGCGTGAACGAGGCTCTAGCAGGCTTGAAGGCCGATGGAACTCTGGAGACGCTTCAGCAGAAGTGGCTTGCCGACTACCTGAGCGTGCCGGTCATCAAGTAGGAGAACGATGACCGACAAGAGGGCGTCCGCAACGCTAGACGCCCAGGGCGGGTCCCATATGCTCGGCGGCAACAGGGCCGTTATCGTGTCGACCACGAGCACGATCGTCTTCTTCGCGGTGTTGTTCGGCATCATCTTCCTCGCGCCTCAGACCCAGCCGGTCAGAGACATGTTCCTGGACCCGCAGGCGATGCGTGAGTCGTTCTTCGGGGTACCCGCCGAAGGGATACCTGCCATCTGGCGTGGGTTCTTGATCAACATCGAGATTTTCCTTATCGCAGAGGTGTTGATCCTCATCCTGGCGCTGATCATCGCTGTGGTCCGCCAGATACCTGGTCCTGTCTTCTTCCCCTTTCGTCTGGTCGCGACCGCGTACACGGACTTCTTCCGGGGTACTCCGCTGCTCCTTGTGCTCTACATGTTCGGGTTCGGGATACCGGGCATGGGTATACAAGGGCTCTCCAGCTTCCCGGTGGCCGTCTACGGGACGATCGCCCTCGTGTTGTCCTATTCGGCCTACGTGGCCGAGGTTTATCGAGCCGGTATCGAATCGATCCATGCGAGTCAGTTGGCGGCGGCGCGGTCGCTGGGGCTCTCGCAATGGCAGGCTCTGCGCTTCGTCGTTCTGCCGCAGGCGGTACGGCGTGTGATACCGCCGCTGCTGAACGACTTCGTGAGCCTGCAGAAGGACACATCTCTGTTGATGGTCCTCGGCATCATCGAGGCGGCTCGCGCCGCTCAGATCTACTCGTCGCTCAGGTACAACTACTCCTCATTCGTGATGGCGGCGATCCTCTTCATACTCATGACGATCCCTCTGGCCAGGTTCACCGACCATCTGATAGAGCGCGACCGCCGGCGACGACAGGCCGGCGAATGACCGTCGAGGCCCTGCGCCTTGAGGGCGTCCACAAGGCGTTCGGCAAGCTCGAGGTTCTCAAAGGCATCGATCTCACCGTGGCCGAGCACGAGGTCGTATGTCTGATCGGAGCTTCAGGCTCCGGCAAGTCGACGATGCTGCGGTGCATAAACCTGCTGGAACCGATCAACTCGGGGCGGATCGTGGTCGAGGGTCACGAGATATCCGCGAAACACGTCAACGCCGACAAGGTGAGGCGCCACATCGGCATCGTCTTCCAGGCGTTCAACCTGTTCCCGCACATGACGGTACTTCGCAACATAACGCTCGGGCCTATCGAGGTCCTCGGGCGAGCGCGCGATGGGGAGGAAAAGCGCGCGCGAGGCCTGCTTGCCGAGTTCGGCCTGGCGGATAAGGAGAGCGAGTATCCGGACAGACTGTCGGGAGGCCAGCAACAGCGGGTGGCGATCGTGAGAGCGCTCGCCATGGAGCCGTCCTTGATGCTGCTCGACGAGGTGACCAGCGCACTGGATCCCGAGCTGGTGTCTGACGTTCTGCGGACGATCAAGGCTCTGGCCAACGCCGGGATGACGATGGTGATCGCAACGCACGAGATGAGCTTCGCGCGCGATATCGCCAACCGCGTGTGCTTCCTCGACGGGGGCGTGATACTGGAGCAAGGATCTCCGGAGCAGATCTTCTCGTCACCCAAGGAGGAGCGGACCAAGAAGTTCCTTCAGCGGGTTACCGATTCCGGGCGGTCCTAGGGCAATCGGCGGCACCCCCGTTGTCTGCCGGCGCACATAGAATCAAGGCATGCCCGAGTTCAAGGTTCATGCCGAGTTCGAGCTGTCGGGCGACCAGCCGCAGGCGGTCGAGGAGCTGACCGAGGCCATCGGGTCGGGCGCTGACTATCTGACCCTCCTCGGCGCAACCGGAACCGGCAAGACGTTCACGGCAGCGCACCTGGTGGAGAGGATCCAGAGGCCGACGCTCGTCATAGCGCCGAACAAATCGTTGGCCGCCCAGCTGGTCAACGAGTTCCGGGAGTTCTTCCCCGACAACGCGGTCGAGTACTTCGTCTCTTACTACGACTACTACCAGCCCGAGGCGTATGTTCCGACGACCGACACCTACATAGAGAAGGACTCGTCGGTCAACGCGGAGATCGAACGCCTGCGCCACTCGGCGACGGCGTCTCTGCTCACCCGCCCCGACGTGTTGATCGTCGCCAGCGTGTCGTGCATCTACGGCCTGGGTTCACCCGAGGAGTACATGGGACAGATCCTCCGCGTGCACAAGGGCGTGGCTCTGGACCACGATTTCGCCATCAAGCGGCTCGTAGATATCCAGTACGAACGCAACCAGGTGAGCTTCACGCGCGGGAAGTTCAGGGTTCAGGGCGACACGATCGAGGTATTCCCCGCCTACGACGAGACCGCGATCCGCATCGAGATGTGGGGCGACGATGTGGAGCGCATCCTGCGCCTCGACACGCTGACGGGCGAGATCCTCGGCGAGCTTCCGGAGATCACCATCTATCCGGCGACTCATTATGTGGCGTCGGAAGAGCGGATGAAGGCTGCGATAGCCACGATCGAGCAGGAGTTAGCCGAGCGGCTGGCTGAGTTCGAGACCGCGGGCAAGTTGCTCGAAGCTCAGCGCCTGAAGATGCGAACGACGTATGACCTGGAGATGATGCGCGAGATGGGATTCTGCTCTGGGATCGAGAACTACTCCCGGCATCTCGATGGGCGCGAGCCCGGCAGCGCCCCCTTCACGCTCCTCGACTACTTCCCGGACGACTTCCTCTGCATCATCGATGAATCGCACGTCACCGTGCCGCAGGTCCGGGGGATGTACGCCGGCGACATGAGCCGGAAGAGAACGCTCGTCGACTTCGGGTTCCGTCTGCCCTCCGCCATGGACAACAGGCCGCTCATGTTCGACGAGTTCTCCGAGCGCGTGAACCAGGTCCTCTTCATGTCGGCGACGCCCGGGCCCTACGAGGCAACGGTTTCCAAGAAGACCGTGCAACAGATCGTGCGACCCACGGGACTGATCGACCCAGAGGTGGAGGTTCGCCCGACGCGGGGTCAGGTAGACGACCTGATGGAGGAAGTCCGCAAGCGCGCCGAGGCGGGGCAACGGAGTCTCGTAACGACGCTGACGAAGAAGATGTCGGAGGATCTGACGGACTACCTGGTCGAGATGGGTCATCGGGTGCGATATCTGCACTCCGAGATCGACACGCTTCATCGCATCGAGATCCTGCGCGACCTGCGCCTCGGCGAATTCGACGTTCTGGTAGGGATCAACCTCCTGCGCGAGGGTCTGGATCTTCCCGAAGTGTCACTCGTGGCGATACTGGATGCGGACAAGGAGGGCTTCCTGCGGTCGGAGACATCGTTGATCCAAACCATCGGGCGTGCGGCGCGGCATGTTGATGGGAAGGTCATCATGTACGCGGACGCTTTGACCGATTCGATGCGCTTCGCGATCTCCGAGACTCAGCGTCGGCGGAAGATACAGGGGCAGTACAACGAGGACCACGGGATCGATCCCCAGTCGATCCGCAAGAAGGTGACCGACATACTGCTGTCGATCGAAGCGGAGTCACTCTCGAAGGCGCCGACGCCGGCGAAGCGCCGCGGTCGCTCCGCTCCGGAGATGCCCATGGAGGAACTCGAGCGCCTCATCCAGACCCTCGATGAGGAGATGCACGAGGCGGCGCGGGATCTCCGTTTCGAATACGCTGCTCGTCTGCGGGACGAGGTGAATGACCTCCGCAAGGAGTTGAAGGGGTTGAAGAGGGCCGGAATATGACCGAAGGCACCCTGGCGATCTACGCCCCGCTGGCCTGGTTCGGTCCAGGGCGCACCGTCCGCGACGCGGCGGTGGTCCTGTCCGGCGGCGAAGTGGTGTTCGCCGGCCCTGCGGGGGAGGCTCCGGGCGCCGAGCGCATCATCGAGCTCGATGGGTTCCTGATGCCCGCGGCGGCCGACCGCCACGTGCATATCGGTTCGCTGGACCCGGCGATGGTGTTGGCCGGAGGAGTCACGGCGGTCAGGGATATGGGGTGGTCTGCTGACGAGATCTTCTCCCTGGCGGATGCATCAGAGATGCCCACGTTCAACGGCCCGCTGATCAGGGCCGCGGGTCCGATGATCACGACGAAGGGCGGCTACCCCTTGACCGCCGGCGGGGCTCCGGATGGCACCGGGGTCGAGGTGACCGAGGATCCACAGGATGCGATCGAGGTCGTGCACGACCTAGCGCGCAGAGGAGCGGCCCACGTCAAGGTGGCCCTGAACATCGATGACGGGCCGACCGTGTCGGACGCGACGCTTGCGGCCATCGTGCAGACCGCTCAGGAGTTGGATCTGCCTGTAGCCGCGCACGCTCAGGGACCAGGTCAGGTGGAGCGCGCCCTGGGGGCGGGGGTCGATGAGCTCGCCCACACGCCGTGGACCGACAGGCTCTCGGACGCAACCCTCGAGGCTCTGGCCAGGACACTTCGCTTCGTTTCGACCCTGGATATCCGCTCCTACGGCAGGGACACCCCCGAGATCAGGACGGCATTGGACAACCTGCGCCGGTTCGCTCAAGCGGGTGGGCGGGTCCACTACGGCACCGATATGGGCCACGGGCGCATCCCCCTGGGCATCCATGGAAGAGAGCTTGTGCTGATGAGGGAGGCCGGTCTCGCGGCCGAGCAGGTTCTCGGAACGCTGATCCGTTCTCCGCTCGAACCGGGTACCCCCGCGGACATGATCGGGGTTGCGGGCGATCCCTTCGACTCCCTCGAGGCCCTGAGCGAACTCGTGCTGGTGGTGCGCGGGGGCCGGGTCGTGGCGGCCACCGACAGCGGGGCCCCCAGCTAGGCTATCCGCCTCCCCCCGTAGAATCGATGCGTGGGCACCGAACGACTCGTCATCCATGGAGCCCGCGAGCACAATCAGAAGAACGTCACCCTGGATCTCCCCCGTGGCGAACTGGTGGTGTTCACGGGTCTATCCGGCTCGGGGAAGTCCTCTCTGGCGTTCGACACGATCTACGCCGAGGGCCAGCGGCGCTATGTCGAGTCGCTGTCGTCCTACGCGAGGCAGTTCCTGGGTCAGATGGAGAAGCCCGATGTCGACTTCATCGAGGGCCTCTCGCCTGCCATCTCCATCGACCAGAAGTCCACGAGCCGCAACCCGCGCTCGACCGTCGGAACCATCACCGAGATCTACGACTACCTTCGCGTTCTCTACGCCAGGGTCGGGCATCCCCACTGTCCGAACTGCGGCCGTCCGATCGGTCGTCAGAGCCCGGAGCAGATCATCGACCAGGTGCTCGAGCTTCCCGACGGCACGAGGTTCCAGGTACTGGCGCCGATCGTTCGGGGGCGAAAGGGGGAGTACGAGAAGCTGCTCAAAGACCTGGGCGCCAAGGGTTTCGCGAGAGCTCGTGTCGATGGTGAAGTCCGGGACCTGTCGGAACCCATCAAGCTGCAGCGCAACTACAAGCACACCATCGAGGTCATCGTCGATCGTCTCGTCTCGAAGCCCGACATCCGTAGGAGGGTCGCCGATTCGATCGAGGCGGCGCTTGGGTTGACCGAGGGTCTCGCCTCGATCGCGGTGCAGACCGAGCACGGCGAGGACGTGCAGACCTTCTCTCAGGCCCTGGCGTGCACGCACTGCAGCCTCAGTTTCGACGAGCTGGCGCCCCGCAACTTCTCGTTCAACTCCCCGTACGGCGCATGCCAGACATGCGACGGTCTCGGCACTCGCCTGGAGGTCGATCCCGAGCTGATCATCCCGGATCCGGATCTGTCCATCGACGAAGGGGCGATCGCTCCTTGGGCGGGGACTCGCTTGGAATACTGGTACCGCGTTCTCGAATCGGTCGCGCGCCAGTCGGGGTTCTCTACCAAGGACCCTTGGAAGAGGTTGACGAAGAAGGCGCGGGACATCGTCCTCTACGGTTCGGATGTCACGGTCAACGTCCGCTACCGGAACAGGTACGGGCGCATACGCACCTACGACACGACCTATGAGGGCGTCGTTCCCGTGATCGAACGACGTCACATCGAGTCCGAATCCGATACCCAGCGCGATCGACTCGAGCAGTACATGCGCGAGATACCGTGTCGCGGTTGCGAGGGGCTGAGGCTCAAGCCGGAGACCCTGGCGGTCAGCGTGGGCGGGATGTCCATCGCGGAACTCACGCGCCTGTCGATCCGCAAGACGCTCGGGTTCGTCACAGCCCTGGAACTGAGCGACCGCGAACGGATGATCGCTGAGCGGCTCCTGAAGGAGATCAGGGAACGGCTTCAGTTCTTGGTGGACGTGGGGCTGGACTACCTGACCCTGGACAGAGCCAGCGGAACCCTGGCAGGGGGAGAGGCGCAAAGGATCCGTCTGGCGACCCAGATCGGAAGCGGGCTGGTGGGCGTCCTCTACATCCTCGACGAACCATCGATAGGGCTGCATCAGCGCGACAACAAACGGCTCATAGATACGTTGATCAGGCTGCGCGATCTGGGGAACACGTTGATCGTGGTCGAACACGACGAGGCGACGATAGCGGCCGCAGACCACGTGGTCGACATCGGACCCGGCGCCGGCGAACACGGGGGCGAGATCGTGTACTCGGGCGATCTGGCAGGACTCCTCGAGTGTGAGGACTCCCTGACGGGTGCGTTCCTGTCGAAGAGGCGGCAGATACCGACACCGGACGTCCGGCGTCCACCTTCCGACCGTTGGCTGGTGCTCGAGGACGCGCGGGAGCACAACCTCAAGAACGTTACGGCGGAGATCCCCTTGGGTCTATTTGTCTGCGTCACAGGAGTTTCGGGGAGCGGGAAGTCCACGCTGATCCAGGATGTGTTGCTCAGGGTTCTGATGCAGAAGGTCTATCGTTCGCGGATCCTGCCCGGGAAGCACAAGCGGGTCACCGGGTGGGAGCAGATAGACAAGGTCATCGACATCGACCAATCGCCCATCGGCCGAACGCCGCGATCCAACCCCGCCACCTACACGGGAGTCTTCGACCATGTGCGCAAGCTCTTCGCGCAGGTGCCCGAGGCGCGCGTTCGCGGTTACCAGCCCGGCCGTTTCTCGTTCAACGTCAAAGGTGGTCGTTGCGAGGCGTGTGCCGGCGACGGCCAGATCAAGATCGAGATGCATTTCCTTCCCGATGTGTACGTGACGTGCGAGGTCTGCAAGGGGCATCGGTACAACCGGGAGACGCTCGAGGTGAAGTACAAGAACCGCTCGATCTCGGATGTGCTGGAGATGAGCATCGACGAGGCACTGGAGTTCTTCCAGGCGATACCGGTGATAGCCCGCCATATGCAGACCCTGTCCGATGTGGGGTTGGGCTACGTGAAGCTCGGTCAGCCGGCGCCGACTCTTTCGGGGGGAGAAGCGCAGAGGATCAAGCTCGCGGGCGAACTCCAGAAGCGCGCCACCGGGAACACCCTCTACGTCCTCGACGAGCCCACCACTGGTTTGCACTTCGAGGACATCCGCAAACTCCTGTCGGTACTTCAGCGCTTGGTCTCAACCGGGAACACCGTGTTGGTGATCGAACACAATCTGGACGTGATCAAGACCGCCGACTGGTTGGTCGATCTGGGCCCCGAAGGCGGGGACGGGGGAGGAGAGATAGTCATCGCCGGCACCCCGGAAGAGGTTGCGGCGTTCCCCGGATCCCACACGGGCGAGTTCCTGGCTCCCGTGCTCGGCATGAAGCGCGCGGCGCCGCGCAAACGGTCGGCCCTACCGGCCAGGTGACCCTTCGGATGAACATGACCCGATATCTTCGCCCCACTGCTAGGATTGGCGCCGCCGTGTCGAAGAGGATTTCACTTCTCGTTTCTTGCCTGGTCGTGTTCGCGACCGCATGCAGCAGTGCCGAGCCCCAAGCCGACATCGACCTGGGCGCGGGAAAGCGTTTCGTACCCCAGGTAGTCGACAGCATCACCAACGTCGGGGTCAGTCCCTCGGTCGCGATGGACCCGGATGGCAACCCCGTCATCACTTATCTGGGCTACCAGTCGGTGCCGGGGCCGGGCGAGATCCCGGAGACGCGTCCGGTGAGCCTGCCTCTCGTTCCCGCGGTCATGTACGCGTCCGAGAAGGATGGCGTCTGGACCGTAGGGACGGTGCAGCAGCTGGACGACGGCATCACCCAGGACGTAAACGGGAACGCCGTCCCTCTCGACAACGCGGCCGTCGCGGGAGCCGTGGATTCCTCCGGAGCTCTGAACGTGGTGTGGATCGAGAAGAACGGTCTGATGTACGCGAAGGACGAGGGAGGACAGTTCGTCCCGTCAACAGTCGTCAAGGGCTCGGACGTCAGGGGCCCGTCCATCGCCCTCGGTGACGGCGGCGTTCCATGGATCTCCTACTACCGCAACGGTGCCGTGATGGTGGCTACCGCGGCTGACGGGTGGGTAGAGACGCCGGTCGCGAAGGTGTCGGATTGCGGCGACAACTGTTCGATGGTACGAACGTCGATCCAGGTAGGCGAGTCCGGAGCTGTCGTCGCCTTCGCCGGCTCGCGTGGGCCGGCGGTCGGTTCTTTCGACGGCACCGATTGGACGGTGGACAACCTCAAGGGTGACGGCGGCTACGGCATCTCGCTCGCGATAGACAAGCGGGGAACACAGGACATCTCCTATCTGAGCGCCGGGGGCACTGTGACGGTTGCTCAGGGTGACGGCGGCGGCTGGACATACGACCAGGCCGGATCGATCGAGGTATACGCCTCCAACTTGATCACCACGGGTGTCGCGGTAGACGGCGACGGCGTCAGGTATCTGACTTGGTATGACACCGGCACGAAGTCCGTGAAGGTGGCCACGGATCAAAGCGGCAGCTTCCAGGAGGTGCCGGTCCCGGGAACCGATGGCGGGGCGTCGCCCTCGATCGCCGCCTCGGCGGGCGGGGCCGCCGTTTGGCTGGCCTGGTACGACGCCGTGAACGAGAACCTTCAGGCCGGGAGTTACGCCGACCAGGAGGCGGTGCTCGCCGCGACGGAACCCGTGGCAGCGAGCACCCAGGCCCCGATGCCTTCAGCCCCCGCAACGTCGGCCCCACCGGCCTCACCGACCGACGATGGCGCCAAGCCGGTGACGCTTTCGATCACCGCGCCGGCAGGAGCTGTCGGAACCGGCTTCACCGAGAAGACCCTCAAGGCCCCGGCGGGAACACCGATCAAGCTGGTCTTCGACAACCAGGACCCCGGGGTTCCGCACAACGTTGAGATATGGACCGCCGATCCCTTGAAGGACACCGCGGCAACCTCTCTATTCGTGGGCGAGCAGACGACCGGCCCGGCGAAGATCACGTATGACGTGCCGCCACTAGAGGCTGGAACCTACTTCTATCGCTGCGTGGTCCATCCGACGACGATGACGGGGACCCTGACAGTAGGGTGAACCGCCCACCTAGAATCTAGGCCGTGAGCGTCCCCCGGCTGCTTCCGTCTTCCATCCCAAATGAACCCGGCGTGTACCTATTCAAGGACGGCGATGGTCGGGTGGTCTATGTCGGCAAGGCCGGCTCCTTGCGCAAACGCCTGGCGTCCTACTGGGCGAAGACGCAGCACCCGCGCACGGAGTCGATGCTCGAGAGGGCCGAGACGGTCGAGTGGATCGTCACATCGAGCGAGGTCGAGGCCTTGATGCTCGAGTACAACCTGATCAAGGCGAACAGGCCTCGCTTCAACATCCGTTTCCGCGACGACAAGTCCTACCCCTATCTGGCCATCACCGTTGGCGAGAAATGGCCGCGGGCGCAGGTGATGCGCGGTACGAAACGGAAGGGGACACGCTACTTCGGGCCGTACGGACACGCCTGGGCGATCCGCGACACGCTCGACGCACTGACGAGGGTCTTCCCCGTCAGGACGTGCTCCAACTCCTTCTTCGATCAAAGGGCGCGCGCGAAGAGGCCGTGTCTCTACTTCGACATCGGGCGCTGCTCCGGACCGTGCGTTCCGGAGATAACGAACGTGACGGAAGCTGACTATCGCGAGCAGGTCGTGGCCATGACCGACTTCCTCGCGGGCGACCACAAGCGCGTTCTCGCCCAGCTCGAGGCGCAGATGGGTGCATCCGCGGCGGCACAGGAGTACGAGCAGGCGGCCAGGTTCAGGGACCAGCTGGGCGCGGCGCGGCGCGCGACGGAGAGTCAGGAAACGGTGCTTCCCACCGACGAGAACCTGGACGTGATCGGGCTGGTCGACGACGACCTGGAGGCAGCCTTCCAGGTCTTCTTCGTCAGGCGCGGACGCGTGATGGGGCGACGCGGCGTGATCGTGGACAAGGTCGAGGACGTCTCTTCTTCCGCGCTGGTTTCTTCGTTCCTCAGAGATCTGTACATGGAGCGCGAAGAGATCCCGCCGGCGGTGCTCGTGCCCACCCTGCCGCAGGACAACGAGGTCCTCGAGGACTGGTTGGCCTCCAAACGCGGCGCCGCGGTCAGGCTCAATGCGCCTTCGCGCGGCTCGAAGCGCAAACTCGTCGAGCTGGCAACGCACAACGCGCGGGAGACCTTCCAGCGGCACAAGCTCCGGAGGGCATCGGACTTCGGGGCTCGGTCACGCGCTCTTGCCGAGCTCGGGGATGCGCTGGGTCTGCCCGAAGCCCCCCTCAGGATCGAGGCCTACGACATCTCCAACCTCGGGCCGACGGACAAGGTCGGGTCCATGGTGGTCTTCGAGGACGGCCTGCCCAAGCGAAGCGACTACCGGCGGTTCGAGATCAAAGGCGTTGTGGGGCAGGACGATTTCGCGAGCATGGAGGAGATGCTCAGACGGAGATTCGCTCGCCTGTCTCAGCCTTCCTCAGAAGAAGGCGAAAGGAAGGGGCGGTTCGCCTATCCACCCGCGCTGGTGGTGGTCGATGGAGGCAAAGGACAGCTCGGCGTGGTGGCCGGCGTCATGGCCGAGATGGCTGTGGACGTGCCGGTCATCGGGTTGGCCAAGCGCCTCGAAGAGGTCTTCCTTCCCGGGGTCCCAGAGCCGCTCGATGTGCCGCGGGCCTCCGAAGCCCTGTTCGTGCTGCAGCACATCCGGGACGAGGCCCATAGGTTCGCCATCGCGTATCACCGGAGCAAGCGGGCGAAACGGGCCCTCGCTTCCCCGCTCGACGACATACCCGGGGTCGGCCCCGGGCGCAAGAAGGCCTTGATCAAGCGGTTCGGGTCCCTGGCCAAGCTGCGCCGGGCGACAGCGGAGGAGATCGTGGAGACGCCGGGTATCGGTCCCGAACTCGCCCAAGTCATCTACGCTTGTCTCCACGGGGGCGCAACTCCCGGGAAGGAGACGGCGTGACGACCGAGAAGCCGGCCGCTTCCAAGGCAAAGACGAAGACCGCAGCGGCCCCGAAGGCGGGGATCACGATCGTCACCGGCTTGTCCGGCGCAGGTCGGTCGGAAGCCGCGCGCTGCCTCGAGGACCTCGGCTACTTCGTGGTGGACAACCTCCCGCCCGCCCTCATCAACAAGATGGGGGAGCTGGTGGAGATGACCGGGGGTCCGGCGCTCGTCGCGTTCGTCGTTGATGTTCGCGGTGGGAAGTTCTTCGCTCAGCTCGCCGACGCCCTGTACGAGCTGGACACGAACAAGATCCCTCACCGGATCCTCTTCTTGGAGGCCTCTGAGGAGGCGCTCGTGAACCGGTTCGAAGCGACGCGCCGAAAGCACCCACTGGCCACGGAAGACCGGGTTATCGAGGGGATCCGCCGGGAGCGGCCGATGATGGCCGCCCTGCGAGAAGAAGCCGATCTGGTGATAGACACCACGGGGCTCACCCCGCACGAGCTCAGGGACCGCGTCCGCGACGCCTTCTCCGAAGCGCCGCGAGAGAAGAGCCTTCAGGTGACCGTGATGTCGTTCGGGTTCCGTTTCGGCCATCCGCGCGATGCGGACCTGGTCATCGACGCGCGCTTCCTGCCGAATCCGCATTGGGTGGAAGCGCTCCGCCCCCTGCCCGGAACCGATGATCGTGTTCGCGGGTACGTGAAGGGGCAGGCTCTCTACAAGGAGTTCATCAAGAAGCTCCGCGATCTCCTGGGTCTGATGGTCCCGGCCTACGTCGCCGAGGGGAAGTCATACCTCACCGTCGCGGTCGGCTGCACGGGGGGCAGGCATCGATCGGTGGTCGTCGTGGACGAGCTCGCGAACTTCTTCAAGGGCCTGAACCTGCCGGTCTCGGTGGAGCATCGCGACATCGGAAGACCGGAAGAAGCCTCCACTCGTTAGGATGGGAACAACAGACGAAGAGGAGCACCTATGACGACGAAGATAGGGATCAACGGATTCGGGCGCATCGGCCGGAACTTCCTCAGGGCCGCCCGCGCCGCGGGGGCCGATATCGAGATCGTTGCGGTGAACGACATCACCGATGCGAAGACCCTGGCGCATCTGCTCAAGTACGACTCGGTCCACGGTCGGCTCGGCGCGGAGGTGACCTTGACGGATCAGGGGATCTCGGTGGATGGCGCGGAGATAAGGATCTTCGCGGAGCGCAACCCGGCGGATCTGCCTTGGAAGGACCTCGACGTACAGATCGTGATCGAGTCGACGGGTCTCTTCACCGAACGAGAGAAGGCGGAGGCTCACATCGCGGGCGGCGCACAGAAGGTGCTCATCAGCGCCCCGGCGAAGGGCGAGGACCTCACGGTCGTCATGGGCGTGAACGACGATTCCTATGACCCCAGCATCCACAACGTCATCTCGAACGCGTCCTGTACGACTAATTGCGTGGCGCCGATGGCGAAGGTGTTGGACGACAGCTTCGGTATCGAGCGCGGCTTCATGACCACCATCCATGCGTACACGAACGACCAGAACCTGCTGGACCTACCCCACAAGGATCTCCGCAGGGCGCGAGCCGCCGCGGCCAACATCGTCCCGTCGAGCACCGGGGCGGCCAAGGCGACTTCGCTGGTTCTGCCAGCCCTGAAGGGAAAGTTGGACGGCGTCGCAATGCGGGTTCCGGTGCCCGACGGCTCGGTGACAGACCTCGTTTGCACCCTCGCGCGCGAGGCCACGGTAGAGGAGATCAACTCGGCCTTCCGAGCGGCCGCGGCCACCCCGG
>Ga0315278_10002722_pt1 | contig 15769 bp, 11 predicted proteins | sample YL17G06_0_MG_FD_203880 | JGI IMG/M metagenome (GOLD analysis project Ga0315278, IMG submission 203880) | Sediment microbial communities from Yellowstone Lake, YNP, Wyoming, USA - YL17G06_0 | ecosystem: Environmental > Aquatic > Freshwater > Lake > Sediment | place: USA: Wyoming | collected... | reverse complement strand
CAACCTACGATGAAATTCCGAATGCTTTTTATAGCGGTGACGGAGATTTAGAGATGTTCGGGCTTGCTGAAAAACTTCCGGGCTACTATAGGGTAGAATTCTTTGGAACTGGTGAGGAATACAATGCTGTGATCAAGGTACTTGACAAAACATCTCCACTTGTGCAGGAGCAGACATTCTCAGGATATTTAAGTGAGGGAGAGACTGCTAATGAAGTTCTTTTTGATAATGAGCCACCTGTAGTCGCTATCATATCCCCCGAAGCAAACAATGCTGTGCAGGACGGCATAACCTTAAAAGCGGATGTCAATGATATAAGCCCGATTGATTCGGTTTCATTTTCCATCCGTGAGCCAAACAGTGGTAGCGGTGTGCCGATAGGAAAAGAAGACCTTGCGGGGACGTTCAACAGTGCCACCGGCAAATGGGAGTGCAATTTTAATACGACGCAGCTTCAGGATGGGTATTATGTCGTGCTTGCAAAAGGTGTTGACAGCTACGGCAATGTCGGTTGGAGCCAGGTTGTGCCGTTCAGTATAAGAAACTGGGCGATAATCACAATGCTGCCGTCAACGCCGAATAGTCAGGCGGGAAGAACGATGCCGGTCAAATTCTCATTAAGAATTGCTCAAGCGGTTGACCCTGCGATGCCGTTTGTCTATAACGATGAACTTGAAATAAGAATCTACGATAAGGCGAAGCCGAGCGTGATATTGCAAAGGTCGGTGTTCGGCAGCGGCTCGACGAATTACCGAATTGACACGGGCGCCAAGATGTATATAACGAATTTCAAAACAGGCACGAAACCTGCAACTTATGTTGTTGAAATCTGGCGGCCTGCAAAGAACTTCATGGTCGGCAGTTTTACTTTCGCGACAGCGAAATAACAGCTTAGACTGTTTCGGATTATCTGTGGAATAAAAGGGCTGTGAGCATAACGCTTGCAGCTCTTTTTTATTTTTGAGATTGCCACGGCCCAAACCCTTCGACCCTGCTCAGGGCGGGCGACGGGCCTCGCAATGACAAAAAATGGATTCCTGCCTTCGCAGGAATGACAAAATACGCGATACGCTCTACACGCCACGCACGACATATTTACTTACCAACTGGTGAGCAAGGCGGGTGGGTTCGGGGAGACGATATTTAGTCGTGCAGGCGAGGACAATTCTAATTGCATCTTTAAGCGTGCATTTGTTGCCGACCGAAATAAAAACCGGCTTGACATTTGTGCGGGTTCTTAATACAGCACCTATTATTTCTTTACTATCTTTCAGTAAACTGTATGCGCCTTTTTCGAGATGAGGCTCTTCAAAAGTTCCGATTAGTCGGCTCTTTGCACAGCCGATAGTTGGCTTGTCGAAAAACAGGCCAAGATGCGAAGCGATACCTAATCGGCGGGGATGAGCAATTCCCTGACCATCAATGATAAATACATCCGGCTTTAGTTTAAGTTTCTCGACCGCGGCGATACAAACCGGCGCTTCGCGAAATGAAAGCAGACCCGGAATATAAGGAAAACTGACTTTTTGGACAGCCGTTGCTGTTTCGACAATTTCAAGTGTGGGCAGTTTCAAAACAATAACAGCGGCGATAATTTCTTTGCCGTTTTTACTGAAGGCACAATCCAGCCCGGCAACCAGTTTGGGCGGTTTTCTAACGGCGGTCTGCTTTATCCTGCCTGCCAATTGCCTTTGCAATGCTATCGCTTGCGAAAAAGACAGATTCCAATCGTGTAGTTTTTTCATCACTCGCTATTCGTGTATGTGTCCTCAAATATATCTCTACAAAGCTTCAGATAACTTAATCAGCTTATCTTCAAGATTGCTGACCGGCGTGAAATACCATGTTCTGCTAATTTTGCGGCTCTCAAAAAGGCCCCGATTTTCCAAATCGAACAAGTCGGTTCTGGCCGTCTGATAAACAATATTGTGACTCATCCGATGCGATTCTATTGTATACTGTTGCTGCGGGTGACGGAGAGCATGGCCGATAAGTGCACGTTGTCGATGATTAAACCCTGCAAGAATTCTCAGCCGATGTTCAACAGCTCGCAGGGACTCAGTTTTGCGCCTGATGTAATCGTGAAGTTCATTAATTGCCCGCTCAATTACCTTGAGGTGATAAATGATGAAATAGGTGAGGTCGTTGTCGTCTGTTTCTGTATAAAGGAAAGCGCGTCCGTATTTAGCGGGTGCCTTTAGAATGATTTGTGAGATAGATATGAATTCAAAAAGCCAGAAACCGTGATGAAGCATTGACCAGTAAAATAAAGCCCTGGCGGTTCTACCATTGCCATCTCCGAACGGGTGGTCATAAGCCAGCCAAAAATGCAGAATTATAGAGCGGATAACAGGATGAATAAAGTGAGCGGGAGTTTTACCGTTGGCAAAATCACACATAGCGGTCATTCTGCTCTCAAGTTGGTCCGCTGGCGGCGGTTCATGAAAAACTTCGTTGTACATATCACCCACAACTATCCGCTCATCAGCCCTGCGAAATCTCCCAACAGCAGACGGGTCACTTAAGGTCTTGTCGGTAATGAGTCGATGTATGTCAAAGACTATGCTCGGAGTCAAAGATTCTGTCCGCAATTTTTCAATCTGTTTCATTGTCAGAAAATTGTTAAGAATCATCCGTTCGCTTTTGTCCTGCGGCGGACGACCTGTCCGAATCATTTCTTTTGCGACCAGTCGGGTTGTAGCTGCGCCTTCAAGCTGGCTTGAGGTAATAGCCTCACTTATAAGCGAATTTATAAAATACTGGTCCTTTGTTTCAGGATTCGTGATCTGTTCGGGCATTTGTACAAAGCCGCCGGCACCCTGGTCAATTTTGTGAAGCATTTCAAAAACAGGGTCGACAAGCAGATAATTAAATGAGTCTCCTTTTTTGTCGAGCAGAGGTATCTTTTTATAGAGTGATTGCCGTTGCCATTTTAACATTAACCACCATTCCTCATAAGAGAGGTTTTGCGATGGCGTATAATAACGTAGTTTATCCCAATGAAGATATTTACCCCCAACTAGAGGGCCGGAAAATGTCACATAAATCTCCCAAAACCTTTCTATGCCTCCCTTGAACTGTTTCATAATCTCGAATGAATTGGGCGGTTTTTGCGGCATCTTCATAATGTTATCATCCTTAAAAATAAGTAGTTACATAACTACTAATTATCTACTAATTTATTAAGATTTAGTATAAATTTATCGACAGACTTTATCAAATACTAAATTTAAATATTTTAGTATGAAATTAGTATTTCGGATTGTTCCTATAATAAAACGCCATTTTTTAAAATTTGCGGTAAAACCTGAGATAAACTGCACAAAAACATTTAACTGTTCTGAGAATATTTTGTTACAATTATTAGTTTGGATTATTGTCGATTTTTCACAATGTAACTCTACAGGGAGCAGTAGGTTCGACCCCTTCGACAAGCTCAGGCAGGCAGGCTCACTACTAAATGGAAAAAGTAATCAGAATAACCGGAGCAGCGGAACACAACCTCAAGAACATCAATCTTGAGATTCCCCGCGATAAACTTGTGGTAATCACCGGCATAAGCGGCTCAGGCAAAAGCTCGCTGGCCTTCGATACAATCTACGCTGAAGGCAGACGAAAATACGTCGAATCATTGAGCGCTTATGCGAGGCAGTTCCTCGAACAGATGCAAAAGCCTGCGATAGGAGAAATTACGGGCCTGCCTCCTACCATTGCCATTGAGCAACGAAGCGCAAGCAGCAATCCCCGTTCGACGGTCGCAACCACAACAGAAATTTACGATTATTTCAGACTGCTTTTTGCACGGGTAGGCCAGCCCCACTGCTGGACATGCGGCAGAGAAATAACAAGCCAGCACCCTTCACAGATAGTAGACTCCATAATGGGCCGGCCCGAAGGTTCAAAAGTCCAAATTTGTGCTCCGCTGATTCGCGGCCAAAAAGGCGAGCATAAAGAAATCTTCGCAGACATACAGCGCGAAGGTTTCGTGCGGGTGCGGGTCGACGGCGAAATATACGACCTCAAAGGTGTCCCTATGCTCGATAAAAACAAAAAGCACGACATCGCAGCGGTCGTCGACAGGCTGATTATTAAAGACGCCGTCCGAATCAGACTGGCAGATTCGATAGAAACGGCAATGAAACTAGCTGACGGCGTGATTTTAGTGCTGATGCAGGAATCGAACGGTAATGGCACAACCGACGACGGCAACAACTGGACGGAAGCGATTTACAGCGAAAAATTTGCCTGTCCTAAACACCCCAGAGCCAGTCTCAGCGAGCTGTCGCCGAGACTTTTCAGCTTCAACAGTCCCTATGGCGCCTGCAAAGCCTGCGACGGACTGGGGACAATGCTGGAATTCGACCCTGACTTGATTGTGCCGGACAAAAGCGTATCGCTCGAAAACGGCGCCATCACAGCCTGGCGCAAAGGCGGCAAACGGATGAACATATTTTACAACCGCCTGATAAAAAAATTCTGCCGCCAGATGGACATCAGCAAATCAATGCCATTCGAGCAAATACCAGAACAGATAAAAAGAATCCTGATGTTCGGCACAACGGAAGAGGACGAGCAAAAATACGGCCTGTCATTCGAAGGAGTGATTCCAAACATTACGCGGCGATGGAAAAACACCGACAGTGAATTTGTCAAAGCCAGACTGCACGGCTATCTTACGGAGCAGCCCTGCCAGAGCTGCGGCGGCTCAAGACTCTGCCCGGAGGCCACCGCCGTTACTATAGACGGCAAAAACATACGCCAGTTAAGCATAATGAGCATAGAAAAGAATCTCGATTTCTTCAACCATCTGAAATTAGACAAGGAAAAATTACTAATCGGTGCGGCAATACTAAAAGAAATTAAAGCACGCCTTAAATTTATGGTCGACGTGGGGCTTGGGTATCTGACTTTGGACAGACGCAGCGGCACCCTCGCAGGCGGAGAGGCACAGCGAATTCGCTTAGCCACTCAGGTCGGCAGCGGACTGGTCGGAGTATGCTACGTCCTCGATGAGCCGACAATAGGCCTGCACAAGCGAGACAACGACAGGCTGCTGGGGATACTGCAAAAACTGGTCCATCTCGGCAATACCGTTATCGTAGTCGAACACGATGAAGACGTTATCAAAAACGCAGACCACATTATCGACATCGGCCCGGCAGCAGGCGCTCGCGGCGGCGAACTCGTCGCACAAGGCGAATTTAGTGACATCGTTAATTGCACCACCTCACTGACAGGCGACTATCTGAGCGGCAGAAAGAAAATCGCCCTGCCTGCCAAAAGGCGCAAATACAACATCAGAAAATGCGTCGAAATAAAAGACGCTTTCGAAAATAATCTGAAAAACATCGACGTAAAATTTCCGCTGGGCGCATTTATCTGCGTTACCGGCGTTTCAGGCTCAGGCAAAAGCACTCTGATTACCCAGATATTGCTGAAGGCGCTGAAGCGGCGGCTTTATAACAGCGGAGAAAAGCCGGGCAAACACAAAAATGTTCTCGGCGTTTCGCAAATCGACAAGGTAATAGAAATAGACCAGTCGCCAATCGGCAAAACACCCAGAAGTAATCCTGCAACTTATACAGGCGTATTCGACGTGATAAGAAAATTATTTTCGATGACGCGGGAGGCAAAAATACGCGGCTATAAAGCAGGCAGGTTCAGCTTTAACGTTAAAGGCGGCCGATGCGAACACTGCAGCGGACAGGGAACAAAAAAAATCGAAATGCACTTTCTGCCAGACGTCTACGTAACCTGCCAGCAGTGTAAAGGCACAAGATATAATCCTGAAACGCTGCAGGTTACTTACAAAGGCAAAAACATCGCCGACGTCCTCGATATGAGAATCGAGGAGGCAACCGAGTTTTTTGCAAATTTCCCGACGATAGTAAGTTTTCTAAAAACACTCGTCGACGTGGGCCTCGGGTATATGCAGGTGGGCCAGCCGTCGACGACGCTTTCGGGCGGCGAGGCGCAGCGGGTAAAACTCGCCGCCGAATTAGGCAAGGCCTCTACAGGCAGAACTATGTATCTGCTCGATGAGCCGACAACGGGACTGCATTTTGCCGACATTCATAATCTCTTAAACGTCCTGCAGCGGCTGTGCGATATGGGTAATACCGTTGTGGTAATCGAGCATAATCTCGACGTGGTGAAAATGGCCGACTATATAATAGACCTCGGCCCTGAAGGCGGAGATGCGGGCGGTCAAATCGTCGTTTGCGGCACGCCGGAAGAAATTATCAAAAACGAAAAAAGCTACACAGCGAAATATCTGAAGCAAAAACTGCTTGCGGAGACTTGAAAACCAAATGCCGACGATTATAAAAGCAATCAGATGGTCAGGCGGTATTGACGGCTTTCCGGAGCTTATAGACCAGCGGAAGCTGCCGGCCAAATTCGTCAAAATAAGATGCACAAATATCGGGCAGCTTCACAAGGCCATAAAAACCCTTGCCGTTCGCGGGGCGCCTGCTATAGGGGTTACAGCAGCTTATGGAATGGTTCTGGCAATGCAGAAACGGGCAGGCAATATTCAAAAAGGATTATCTGTTCTGGCTGAGGCGCAAAAATATTTGGCTTCATCACGCCCGACAGCGGTAAACCTCTTCTGGGCGATTAACAGGGTCAGACAGCGAGCGGAAGAATTTATCGCAGACAATCCAAAAGTAAATATCAAGGCACTGCGGGAAATTATCCTCAAAGAGGCAAATGCTATTTGTCAGGAGGATATTGATATGTGCTGGCACATCGGCAAAAACGGCCAAAAATTTATAAAAAACGGCGACGGTATCCTGACCCACTGCAACGCAGGCTTATTGGCGACGGCGGGACAGGGAACGGCACTGTCGGTAATATTCGAGGCGAAAAAGAAGGGGAAAAAATTCAAGGTCTATGCCGACGAGACAAGGCCGCTATTGCAGGGGGCGAGGCTAACCGCGTGGGAGTTGAAACAGGCGGGCATTAACGTAACGGTCATCTGCGATAATATGGCAGGCTGGCTAATGAAGCAGGGAAAAATCAATCTTGTAATAACCGGCGCAGACAGAATTGCGGCGAACGGGGACACAGCAAACAAAATCGGCACTTACAATTTAAGCATCCTCGCAAAAGAGCATCGCATACCTTTTTACATCGCTGCGCCGTCAAGCACATTCGATTTGAGCATAAAAGACGGCGGCCAAATACCTATCGAGCAAAGAAACGCTGAAGAGGTAAGATGCATCGGCGGCAGGCGAATCCTGCCGAAAGATGTTGATGTTTTTAATCCGGCATTTGACGTTACGGATGGGTGCAACATTACCGCAATCATTACCGAAAAAGGGGTGATAGAAAAGCCGACCCGTAAAAAAATAATTCGGCATCTGCGAAAATAAAAAAGCCGACGAATTTGCGTTGAAACTGTTATCAGATGTCATCAGTTGTCATCAGTTGTCATCAGTTGTAATCAGAACACACTCTAAGTGATTCAGAAGCACTCCAGAGGGACATCAGAGGGACGTCAGAATGCATCAGAAGACACCAGCGTTTTTGATTAAGTGTTGTCATAATAAGGACTTAAATGTAATCGTGCTACGAATTTCAGTAAAAAAATCGAATAGTCGAAATGGTTCGACCCGTTCGACTCGTCCCGAATTGTCGGGACTCGCTCAGGGCGGGTGGGTTCGACAGGCTCCCTTCTTCGCCCTGAAAAACAGGGCTTCGCAGGGCAGGCACCATAAATTGGGTTTGCCCGCCATAGGCGGGCAAGATTGGGTCTGATTGGGTTCGTTTTGACCAAGTGTCTATTTTCATTTTTTCGCTTCAATTAATTGCTTTTACTAAAGTTATAAGCATTTGACTTTTCGAAAAATTGGGTTTGTTTTGCATAATTAACTCTCTTTTGATTGAATTTTCCGCCCAAGACAGATAATCACTGCCTCCGCCTCACCGAACGTAATGGCGGATAAACTGCATACTTTAATCCAAATATATGGAGACATATTGACTGTCTCTATGATTACTCTAACCTGCGTGTTTGATTCGAAAGAAATGTAAACCACGGAGAAAAAAAGAACGCAGAGAAAAGATAAGTTATTAGAGAATAAAGGGTAAGAGGAGTTGTCCCGATTTATCGGGATTTGCGATTTTTGGATCAGCCCCCCCTGCGTGAATGATTGAAATGGTGAAATTGAATATCGAATATTGAATGTCGAATTTCGAATAACGAAGTAAAAAAACAGGACGGGACGGCGGACAAGAGTTGGGCGATTTTGGGGCCAGCTTTGAATATCTGAAAACTATAACTCTCTCGAACTAAGTATAACCGGAGAAGTTATCTTCAAAGCGTTCTGGCGAGGCACTCGCAATTGGCGATTAAGCCTTTCGCCAACTGCCTCGGTTTTTTCGAGCTTGGGAAAAACTGAAGAAAAAGCGAAGATTAAGGAGGATAAGAAGAAACATTCCTTACGCCGACGAGAGAATAGAAAATCGAGAATCGAAAATTAAGAAAAGCCGATAATCGGGTTTGGCAAAAACTCCTTAACTTTTTAGTTGTTTAACGGGGAGCAGTACAGTATATTGTTATGTTGAGCATCAATATCCAATGGATCCTTTTACAGTAGTAGACAAAATAATCGAGGCAAATAGTTGGCTTGCCGATTTCTGGAGCCATTCCCATGGTTGGGCACCTAAGCGTGCTGCAGATCTCATGTCTGCTTCAAGATTAGATCGTCAAGTGTCTCTTTCGAGGACATTGAAACTATGGATAAGAGATATAAATCATAAACTTACGGACGGAGAATTAATTTTAGCGTGGTCAAATCTTGGGAGTCTTGTAGAAGGCACTTTGAAGCTGTTTTGCTCAATCTATTATGAAAGCTATCGAAAGGATATACGAGCCGTTAGAAAAAAATCTGGTGAGATTATTAATCCCGACATAATTTCATTAGAACAATTAAAGGTAATTTGTCATAACAGTGCGGGCTTTGAGAAGAAATGGTTCGATTTCATTGACCTTGTTCAACGAAGACGAAACGCAATCCATGCCTATCAAGATAAAGACATTGGTGACACTAAAGAATTTTACAAGTGTCTTGAAAAATATCTGTATTTCATTGAAAGAATACAATGTGATATTCCATATCCAGATGAAGTGTATGTCCCCGATTTTGTGGAAAAACCATAACAAGTAGCTAAACCCAGACGGCCTAAGAGCCGCAGCTAAACCGCAACATTCGGCAAACAAAAGGAGATAAATGAAGACACTGCGATGGCTTATCATGGTACCATTGGCATTAATTGCGATGATGTTGGGCAGTCTGCTCGGCTTGGATGCAGTGCTTTTAAGAAAGAACCGATTCTGAAAGGAAAGCGAAAGAGAAGGGGTAAGTATCACAAATGATAAGAACAACGATAAAAATTTGGAAAGCCGATCGAAGACTAAGCAAGATTCAACAACAGGATTATAATAACCAAGAACAGCAATTGATTGCTTTGCAAAAAGACTTGGGCTTGGTGCTACCAGTTGGACAAAATAATTTATTATACCGTATCAATGGTGTCCATACCTGGCTGCAAACGAAAATAATGTTATTAGCATGTATGTGGGCGGCAATCGCCGCATTATTTGCTTGTATTAGTTCAGTAATGGCTTTGGTCACTGTTTTTAGTGATTGATTATTCAAAATCCCAATCGGCTTGGGTGCGGTGATGTGGAGAAAAAGAGACTGATACTTTTTTTAAGGGGTAGAGACGGACTGTCCCTAATAACCAGTAAAGCTACTAACACGTGGGATGATTACTATGACAAAATGGTTAATTGATTTCATAAGTGAAATGCCGGACATATTAGCCTGGTTGCTACTTTTTATATCTTTACTTTTTGGGCCGTTGGTTCTGTGGTGTGCCTTTTATTGGTTCTGTATAATAAAACCAATCGGTTCTGCTATTGATAAATCTCGCTGGTTCGACTCACGAGTTAAATCATTATGTATATGGGTGTTAGTTCTGGGTCTGATTGTTTCTACAATAACTGTCCTGATACTTTGTGGACGATTTCTACGAGAAAACTGTCCTTCTGTATTGGAGGTGCTTTTCTCACAAGGGAGTAAAAATCTGGAGTGAAAAAAGGCTGAGCCCGTTTTCTGAGCGGGCAAACCCCTCGACCAACGCCTTAACCGCTACTTTGATATGTTCCGGCAGGTTCGGCCAAGCGGTTACGATTTCCGCAAGGTCTGAAGGTAGTTTTTCGAGCAGATTATTGTCTGCAAGACGGGGCAGCACCAAAACGGAGAAAGTAGAACAGTTGAGCAGGAGAGAAAGTGTGAAGGGTGTGAAAAAGGCGGGAAAGCGGGAAAGATTTCAGATTTGAGATTTAAGATTTGAGAAGAATCGAGGATTTTGGATTTGCGATTATTGAGAACAGGTCGTCGTGCCCCTTCGACGCGATACGCTTGCTCAGGACAACCAGAGCGACGACCGCTAAACGGGAGGTGCGGGGGTTGCAGCCGTTACACAAAGAGACTTGTTGAGTGTCTATGTTTAGTGTATGCTACTTAAAAATACAGGAGAAGACCTATGAAAACACTTCAGGAGCTCCGAACGGCAGTTCTAATCCCCTGCCATAACGAGGAACTTACCGTTGGAAAAGTCGTCGACGATTTCCGGCGTGAACTTCCGCAGGCAGCCATATATGTCTTTGACAACTGCTCGACGGACAAAACAGCCGACATTGCTGCGCAGCATAACACAGTGGTAATTAAAGAGCCTCGCAAAGGCAAAGGTTTTGTCGTAGAGAAAATGTTCGAATGCGTGGACGCTGACATCTACATTATGGTCGACGGCGATGATACCTACCCCGCAAGCGAAGTGCATAAATTGATTGGGCCTGTCTATGCAGGTGATGCGGATATGGTCGTCGGCGCAAGGCTTTCGAGCTATACGGAGGAATCGTTCCGGCCTTTGCACGTCTTCGGCAATAATCTCGTCCGAAAATTAGTAAACTGGATAGGCCATACGCAACTGACGGACATTATGAGCGGGTATCGCGCATTTAACCGCAGCGTTGTCGAGCATATTCCGGTAGTATCGAGCGGGTTCGAGGTCGAAACAGAAATCACAATCCAGATGTTATATTACCGGATGAAAATAGCTGAGGTTCAGATTCCCTACAAACGCCGACCCGAAGGCAGCGAAAGTAAACTAAATACCATAGGGGACGGTTTTAAGGTTCTGTGGAAGATATTCAGTTTGTTTCGGGCATTTAAGCCTTTGACTTTTTTCGGCAGCGTCGGCATAGCGCTTTTTGAGTTAGGGCTGGCGGCGGGCTTCGCACCTTTATACGATTACATTACCGACCCAAATCATTACGTTCGGCATATCCCTCTGGCAATTCTGGCGACGGGACTGGTGCTTTTGTCGGCAGGATGCTTCTTCCTCGGTATTCTGCTGCACGCACTTAACTGGAGACTGCGGGAGCTTCATAACGTCCTGACGAGAAAAAAGCTGTAGGGGGCAGGGAAATTGGGAAGAAATAAAAACATAACCAAAAGTTTCGGCAGCAATAAAATCCCCAAGGTGCAAAACGACGTCGCAATGGTAAAAATCTCCAATATAATCCAGCGTATCATCTGGGCGGCCTTCGGGATAACGGCTGTTCTGCTGGCACTTAAAAGCACATCGCGTTACGGGGTCGGTATGAGTCCTGATGCGGTCAGTTATATAAGCGTTGCAGAACATCTGCTGCAAGGCAAAGGATATACCGATTATCTGGGCGAACCTTACGTTCACTGGGGTCCGCTGCTGCCATCGCTGCTTGCGTTAATCGGGCTGACAGGAATTGAGCCTCTCACCGCCGCCAGATTCGTAAACGCACTCTGCTTCGGTATTACAGTTTTCTGCGCCGGCGTATTATTTGCGAAAAGAATAAAGGAACGGCTACTGGTCATACTCGGCATTGTTGCCGTATTAACATCCTTTATAATGCTGCAAATCAGCATGTATGCGTGGACGGAACCGCTGTTCAATATATTGATAATTCTGTTCCTTCTCAACATCGTGCAGTTTTTGAAAAGCGGCGATACTAAACCGCTGCTGTTAGCCGCCGTTTGCTCGGCGCTTGCCTGCGTTCAGCGATATGTCGGGCTGACTACGGTGATTGCGGGCAATATTTTCATCCTGCTGCTCATTCACAACTTCTCTCTGTGGGAGAAACTAAAGCGCTCGGCACTTTTCAGCACGATTGCCTGCGTCCCTGTCGGGATATGGGTCATCCGAAATAAACTGGCGGCTTCCACGCTCGCTAATTTCTATCCTGATTTGGATTTGAGCGCTCTGAAGGAATTCACGCGAACGCTGAATTTTGTTACGCCTTGGTTTGTGCCGGCTAACATACCACTTGGCGCAAGACTTGCAATTATCGGGACATTTGTAATTTTGCTGGCGGCGGCGGTAATTATGAAACACATTATCGTTGGCAAAAAACAGCGGGAAAGTGCGATGCTGGTAAAGGCCGTTGTTTTATTTATCCTGATATACGTTACTTTTACTATGACCGCTTCGATTCTTGTTAATGCGGAGGCCAACGACCGGCTTTTTACGCCGATATTTGCATTTTTGATACTGCTGATACTCATCGGGCTTGAGGCTGCTGCGGAACTGCTCGGTTTGCTGTTTCAGAAAAAATGGGCAGGCTATCTCATCGTCATAGCGTTGTGTGGTTTGTGGCTGGCGTTCTATACCCTGCCGGGCATAGCACAAAGGGTCAATTATTACGAAAAGAACGGCGCCGGTTTAAATTCAGCATACTGGCGTCAATCACCGCTTATAAACTGGCTTAGAGAACATCCGCCGCAAGGTAAAATATTCAGCAATGAGCCTTTTGCGATATATTTTCAGTGCGGATTCGGGGCGAGATTAAGTCCTCGCCTCGGCGATATGGAGAATTTCAAACGGCAGATGTCTTCGGAAAAACAAAATTACCTTGTTTGGCATTTTAATCACTGGCGGACATATCTTTACGGTTTCGAAGAGATAAGCTCACAATTTAAACTTAAACCGCTTGCGCAACTGCCGGACGGAGTGGTTTTTGTAATGGATAAAAAATAGGTCAGGGCGGGCAAATTCGTTATACGGAAATGACGGATTTAACCTCGGGGACCCTTTCCTTTAAGATGCGTTCGACACCCATTTTGAGAGTCATCTGTGCGCCGGGGCAGCCGACGCAAGCGCCCTGCAGACGAACAGTTACGTTATTATCTTTGTCGACGCCTACCATCTCGATGTTACCGCCGTGAGCCTGCAAAGCGGGACTAATATCATCGATAACTTCTCTAACCTTTTGTTCAAAAGTCATCTCCTCGCCGCCACAGCCACATTTATCACACATAGGAAACTCCCTATCAGTTAATAGGTTACCGTTTTTAGTTCGTTGTAAATTATACCAGAAATGCCGGCGATAAACCATTATTTTACGCCAAAGGCGGATGAATTTGTCAGGAATTTAATATGGCGGGTAAACTTTGCACCTTCGACGGTGCTCGATACAGAAGTGCTACGAAAAATTATTGAAAAACGGAAAGAACCGAAGTATAATGGCGGGATTGTGAGTTGAGGCCATCAACAAACATAAGTTGAAGAGTGAAAGATTATGTTTATCGTAACAATCGACCCTGATACGTGCAACGGCTGCGGCAAATGCGTGGAAAGCTGTCCAGCCCAGATTCTGGCAATGGTCGACGGTAAAGCCAAAGTAGTCGGCGATGACTGCTTAGGCTGTCAGAGCTGCGTGGAGCTTTGCCCGACAAAAGCCATCAAAGTGGATGAGTATTAGATTGTCATCATTACAGATTTAGGAGGTATGCAAAACAATGGATAATGGAAAAACGCCGCTCCTCGATGAGCTGGAAAAAGGGAAGTGGCCGAGTTTCGTTACGGAGATGAAAAAGGCGGCGAAAAAAAGTCCGATAGCCGCTGCACTCCTTTCTCAATTAGAGGCATCATACAAGGAAAAAATCGGCCACTGGAAGCCCGGCGGCATTGTCGGCGTCAAAGGTTACGGCGGCGGCGTTGTCGGCCGGTATTCAGATGCTCCGGAAAGATTCCCCGATGCGAAAGAGTTTCATACCTTCCGCGTCAATCAGCCTGCGGGTTTTTTCTATACCACGAAGAAACTGCGGCAGCTTGCCGACGTCTGGGACAAATACGGCAGCGGACTTTATAATATGCACGGCTCAACGGGCGACATTATTCTGCTGGGGAGCAACACGGCAAACCTTCAGCCTTGTTTCGATGCGTTGAGCGAAATAGGTTTTGACCTTGGCGGCTCAGGCGGGGCGATGCGGACTCTTAGTTGCTGCGTAGGTCAGGCTCGCTGCGAAAAGGCCTGCATCGACAGTATGAACATCATCTATGACCTGACGATGCATTATCAGGACGTCATCCATCGGCCTGCGTGGCCATATAAATTCAAAATCAAAGTATCAGCCTGCGCCAATGATTGCGCAGCCGCCTCGGCGAGGTCTGATTTGGCCATCATAGGGACATGGCGAGACACGCTGAAAATCGACCAGGCGGCGGTTCGGGAATATGTCGCGGGCGGCCTTGACATTATCGAGCAGGTGGTCCGCAAATGCCCGACCGCAGCGCTGACGTGGGATGCGAAGAAGAAAGAGCTGAAGATAAAAGCCGATGAGTGCGTCCGCTGTATGCACTGCATCAACGAGATGCCCAAGGCGCTGCATATCGGCTCGGAGCGCGGCGCAACATTGCTGATTGGCGGCAAAGCCCCTGTGGTAAAAGGCGCGATGATAGGCTGGGTGCTGGTGCCGTTCATTAAATTAGAGCCGCCCTACACCGAGTTAAAGGAGCTCATCGACAAAATAATTGACTGGTGGGCGGACAACGGCAAGACCCGCGAGCGGGTCGGTGAGCTGATAGACAGGGTTGGTTTAGCGAAGTTTCTAAAGGCGGTCGGTCTTAAACCGCTGCCGCAAATGGTGCGTGCCCCCCGTGCCAACCCATACATCTTCTGGAGCGAAAAGGAGGTAACGAAGAATGAGTAAAACAGATTTTGGCCCGCCTGATTATCGTGAACTCATCCCGCCGGTCATCAAGGAAAATTACGGCAGATGGCAATACCATACTGTTCCTCGTCCCGGCGTTCTTAAACACGTCAGTGACACCGGCGACGAAATACACTCGGTGCGAGTGGCATCGCCGCGTTTAGTCAGCAGTGATTTTATCCGCGATATTTGTGATATTGCCGACAAGTTCTGCGACGGCTATCTGCGGTTCACTACAAGGCACAACGTGGAGTTTCTCGTCTCAGACGAGAAGAAGCTTCAGCCGCTCATCGACGAGCTGGAAAAGAAGGACTACCTCATCGGCGGCGTAGGCCATTCCATCAGCAATATCGTCCACACGCAGGGCTGGGTACACTGCAAGAGCGCCGTGACCGATTCTTCCGGCATTGTGAAGGATTTGATGGATGAACTGTATGGGTATTTCACCGGCAAAATCAAGATTCCCTCCCGCCTGCGGATTGCCGTGGCCTGCTGCGTTAATATGTGCGGCGCGTGCCACTGTTCCGACATCGCCATCGTGGGCATCCACCGGGTTGTGCCGCGTATCAACGATGAAATGGTCAGCCGAATGTGCGAAATCCCAACGACCATTGCATCCTGCCCGACCGGCGCCATCCGGCCCAACCCCAAAATAAAAAGCATAGAAATCAACGCCGACAAATGTATGATGTGCGGCAACTGCGTTGCGGTCTGTCCCGCCATAAAAA
>Ga0315278_10002720_pt1 | contig 15772 bp, 11 predicted proteins | sample YL17G06_0_MG_FD_203880 | JGI IMG/M metagenome (GOLD analysis project Ga0315278, IMG submission 203880) | Sediment microbial communities from Yellowstone Lake, YNP, Wyoming, USA - YL17G06_0 | ecosystem: Environmental > Aquatic > Freshwater > Lake > Sediment | place: USA: Wyoming | collected... | reverse complement strand
GATCGTCGCCGAGCTGCTCGCGCATCCAGCCAGCATGCTCGGGCTTTCCGATGCCGGCGCGCACGCGTCGCAGCTGTGTGACGCCGGCGCGCCAACGACGTTGCTCGGCAAGTGGGTGCGCGAGAAACGCGTGCTCACGCTCGAAGAAGCGGTGCGACGTCTCACCAGCGAGCCGGCCGAGGTGTTCGGCATCAAGGATCGCGGGCGATTGGCGATCGGGCTCGCGGCCGACGTCGCGGTCTTCGATCCCGCAACCGTCGCGTGTGCGCCAGTGCGTCGCGTCTACGACTTCCCGGCCGGCGCGGACCGGCTCGTCGCGGATGCGATCGGCATGCGGGCCGTGATCGTCGAGGGAACCTTCGTGCGCGAAGACGGTCGCGACGCCGTCGATCCGCGCGGCCCGCTACCCGGTCGCGTGCTGCGCGGCAGCTGAACTACGAGCGGGTCCACCTTCGGCCGGCTGCGGATGTCCGCGCGTCACTCGTTCCCAATCACGAACCGTGAACGCGTGCCGTGGGATCACTCCTCCGCGGAGGTCAGACCCTCCCGGATCGCGAACTTCGTCAGGCCGGAGAGGCTCTGGGTGCGGAGCTTCTGCATCAGGTGCTCGCGGTGAGTGCCCACCGTCTTCACGCTCACGCAAAGTCGCTTCGCGATGTCGATGGTGGCGTGACCTTCGGCGAGCAGCTGGAGCACCTCGCGCTCGCGCGACGTGAGCAGGGAGAGCGCCGAGCCCACGTGCCCCTCGGCCCGGTAGCCATCCAGCACCACATCGCCGAGGCCCGGGCTCACGTAGATCTGGCCCGCGAGCACGGCGCGAATCGCGCTGACGAGCTGTTCGAGCGCGCACTCCTTCAGCAGATAGCCGCGCGCGCCGCTTCGGAGCGCGGCATCCACGAAGCGCCGGTCCGAGTGCATCGAGAGGCACAGCACCTTCACCCTGGGCGACTCGGCGGTGATGCGGCGCGTGGCCTCGAGGCCATTCATCCCGGGCATCGAGACGTCGATCACCACGAGGTCGGGCTTCTGCGTCCGCGCGGCCTCGACGGCGCCGAGGCCGTCCCCGAACTCCGCGAGGATCTCTACGTCGGGCTGTTTCTCCAGCAGCAAGCGCAGCCCGGCACGGTAGATTGGGTGGTCGTCGGCGAGGAGAAGGCGGATGGTCATGGGGTCGCCCTTATCAGCCGAGCGGCACGCAGGCATATACTGGACGTATGCTGTGCTCGACCGGGTTCTGACGCCTGAGCGCTAGCTGATCTCTGGCGGAGGATGGAGGCTCATGGAGAAGTTCGGGATCGGTCGTGCGCCGCCCCGTACACTGAGCCCCGCCTCGGGGCGTGGCAGCGGCCGGCCGACGGTCTTCACGTTCGGGGACTATGAGCTCGACGTCGGTCTCTTCGAGCTGCGCTGCGGCGGGACGCGGGTCCTCGTCCAGCCCAAGCCCCTGGCGCTCCTGCTGTACCTCGCGCGCCACCGGGATCGGCTCGTACAACGGGAGGAGCTCATCGCGTATCTGTGGCCCGACGTCGTGGTGGGCGACGACGCCCTCTTCCACGCGGTCAAGATGGCGCGCGGGGCGGTGGGCGATTGCGGCCGACACCAGAGTGTCATCGAGACGGTGCGGGGCGTGGGCTTCCGCTTCGTCGCGCCGGTCGTGGACCGATCGCCCCGCTCGGTTCCGATCTTGCGGCCCGACCAGGGCGGAGAAGAGCCGCTGCCCCTGCTCGGACGCGAAGCGCTCCTCGAGCGGGTCCAGACCGCGCTCGACGTGGTGACGAGAGGGCGCGGACGCATCGTGTTCCTCTCCGGGGAGGCCGGCGTCGGGAAGACGCGGATGCTGGATGCCGTGGCCGACGCCGCACGGGAGCGGGGCGCGCTCGTCGCCCGCGGCGGCTGCCGGGAAGCGGGAGGTCCGGCCTTCGCGCCGTGGACCCAGGCGCTCGAGGGCCTGTTCGCCGCCTCGAGCGATGCGGAACTAGTCCCGCTCATCGACAGTGCCACGGGCGCCTGGCTCACACGGCTCGTCCCGACGCTGCGCGACCGACTGCCCTCCCTCGCGGCGATCGAGCAGGGCGACCTGGATTTCCCGGAGTCACGCTGGAGCTGCTTCGGAGCGGTGGCGCGCGTGCTGTCGGCGGCGGCGGCGGTGCGCCCGCTCGCGCTGCTGCTCGACGACATCCAGTGGGCGGACCCGGCGTCGCTGTGTCTCGTCGAGTTCCTCCTCAGCGATCTTCCGCGTCACGCGATCCTGATCGTCGGCGCGCACCGCGACGAGCGGTTCACGCCCGCGCATCCTCTGACGGCCCTGGTCGGCGAGGCCGCGCGCTTCGAGGTGGGCGAGGTGCTGCGCTTGGAGCAACTGGCGCAGGACGACGTCGCGCGCATCCTCGTCGCGCTCGTGGGGAGGCCGCCTCCGACGGCAGTCGCGCAGGCCGTGCACGCGCGCACGGCCGGCAATCCGTTCTTCGTGGTACAGGTCGCCCGCGAGATCTCGCCGACGCTCGCGGGCGCACCCGTGGCCTGGGAGGAAGCGCTCGCGAGCGTGCCGACGGGCGTGCGCCAGGTCGTGAGCGGACGCCTGGCCCGCCTCGGCGAGCGCACGCGCGACGTGCTCACCTTGGCCGCCGTCGCCGGCCCGGAGTTCGAACTGGCGCTCGCGCAGCTTGCGTCGAAGCACGCGCCCAACGACGTGCTCGACGCGCTCGAGGAAGCCGTCGCCGCGCGGATCCTCGAGGAGGTGCCTGGCGCGCCCGGGCGGCTGCGCTTCGTCCACTCGCTGATCCACGAGACGATCACAACCGATCTCCCGCGGCTGCGCCGCGCGCGGCTCCACCGCGCCGTGGGCGAGGCCCTCGAGGCGCTCTTCGCAGGCGACGCGGAACCGCCCGCCGCCTCGCTCGCTCACCACTTCCACGAAGCGGCCGCCGTCGGAGCCGCCGCGTCCGCAGTGCACTGGGCGATCCAGGCCGGCGACATGGAGATGCGTCAGGCTGCGTACGAAGAGGCAGCCGTCCATTACGAGCAGGCGGTGTCGCAGCTGGGTCCGGTCGCCCTCGAGCCGGGCGCCCGCTTCGAGCTGCTGCTGGCGCTCGGGCGCGCGCGCCACCTCGGGATCGGGGATTACGTGCGGGCTCGCGAGGCATTCCGCGCGGCCGCCGCTGTGGCGCGCGAGCTCTGCGATCCCGGCCGCTTGGCGGAGGCTGCCCTCGCGTACGCGACCATCCCGCAGTCGTCGGTGCCCGAGGTGGAGGAGCCGTGTCGCGCCGTGCTGGAGGAAGCACTCGGCGCCCAGCCTCCCGAGGCCGCGCTCGCGCGCGCCCGCCTGCAGGCGCGTCTCGGGGCTTTCTTCGCGAACGATCCGCGACACCAGGGCGAGGCCGTGGAGCTCGCGACGCTCGCGCTCGCGAGCGCGCGCGAGCTGGACGATCCGCGCACGATCCTCGAGGCACTCCTGGCGCTCCAGCGCGCACTTCGACTGCAGGGAGGGGCGTCGCCGATGGAGCGGCTCACCCTCTTGGCCGAGGCCGCCGGGCTCGCCGCGCGGGCCGGGGACGCCATCCTCGAGACGGTGGTCCATGGCCAGCGGATCGCGCGGTACCTCGAGCTGGGGCAGGGACCCGACGCCGACGCGGAGATCGCGCACTACGTCGCGCTCGCCGAGCGCGTTCGCGCGCCTGCCCTGCGCTGGCTCGTGCCGGTGTTCCGCGCGATGCAGCAGCTCCTGCACGGCGAGTTCGATCGCGTGGAGTCGACAGCGCTCACTGCGCTCCCGATCGCCGCGCGCGTCCCCGACTCGATCGCGCCGGGCGTCCTCGTCTCGCTGCTCTTCGTCCTGCGCCGCGAGCAGGGGCGGCTCGCTGAGATCGAGGGCCCCCTGCGAGCCATCATTGGGCGCTTCGCCGGCGTGCCGGGACCCCGCGCGTGGCTCGCGCTGTTGCTCGTCGAGTGCGGGCGCGCGGGTGAGGCGCAACATGAGGTCGATCGACTCGCGCTAGAGGGCCTGGAAACGCTCGCCGGGACCGAGGGCTGGCGTCCGAGCCTCGCGATGCTCGCCGAAGCGGTCGTCGCGCTCGGCGACGCGGCGAACGCCGCCCGCCTCTACGCCGAGCTGCGTCCGGTGGAGAGACACTGCCTCGTGCTAGGAGACGGCGTCGTGTGCCTCGGCCCCGCGGCGCGCGTCCTAGGCACGCTCGCCGCGGTCCTCGAACGGTGGGACGAGGCCGAGGCGCACTTCGCCCTCGCGTTGGAGCTGAGCCAGCGCCTCGGGTCCCCGGTTTGGGCAGCGCGCACGCGTCTCGACTTCGGTCGCGCCCTCGAGCGGCGGGGCCGTCCCGAGGACCGCGCGCGCGCGCAGCAGCTCCTATTCGACGCCAGCGCAGCCGCCGCGGCGCTCGGCATGGCGCGGGTCGTCGAGGAGGCGCGCGCCCTCGCGAGCCGCGTCCACTGACGGCGTCTCGTGGATCAGCCGAGCGGCACGCTGAGGACGGCGCGGGCTCCCTTGCCCGCGGCCGATTCGATTTCGAAGCGACCTCCGACCTGCGCGCACATCTCGCGGATCGCGAAGAGGCCGAACCCTCCCGTCCTGTCGAAGTGTCGCGCTTGCCGGGCGGCGTCGAAGCCTTCGCCGTCATCGGCGACGACGATCTGGAGCCGATCTCCTTCGGTGTACAGGCGCACCTCGGCACGCGGCGCCCGAGCGTGCCGCACGACGTTCCGACAGAGCTCGCGGACGGCGCGGTAGAGAAGAGTGCGGAGGTCCCCGCCGAGCGACTCCGGCTCCCGCTCGGCTACGACACGGAACTGGACGCCGCTCTCGTTCCCGAGCCGCTCGCACAGGCTCTCGACGGCGGCTGCGAGGCCGAGCTCGTGAAGGATCGGCGAGCCCAGCTCGAAGGTGAGCGCGCGGGTCTCCGCGATGGCGCTATCCAGGAGCGCACGGATCTCGCTGGCCCCGCTCGGGACGTCGCCGCCCGTTCCGCTCTCGGTGAGCTGTCCGAGCTTGGCCCGCGCGACCGCGAGGATCTGACCGAGATCTTCGTGCAGGCCCGCGGCGATGCGCCGGCGCTCGCGATCCTGGGCCAACGCGAGCTGCAACGCGAAGCGCTGCAGCTGCGCGTGGTAGGCCTCGATCTCGGCCTCGGCCTCGGCCTGCTTTCGCGTCTCGATGTCGATGTAGACGCGGAGCATGCAAAGCGGATTCCCGGCGGCGTCGCGCGCGACGACCCGACCTCGCTGGAGGACCCATTCCCACGTTCCAGTGCCGGTGAGGCGCCGATGCTCGCACTCGTAGAGCGCGGTGTGGCCTGCCAGGTGTGCCATCATGCAGTCCCTGACACGGGAGCAGTCCTCGGGATGGATCCGCTGCGCCAGGGCGTGGGCGTCGGGCGCGACCTCGTCCAGCGGGCCGCCCGGGAGTGGGTGTCTGGGCGCTCTCCGGGAGACCGTGCCGGTCGCGACGTTCCAGTCCCAATGGCCGTCGGTCGTCGCAAGGAGCACCATCGCGACCAGCTCCCGATTCGCGTGCAGCTCATCCTGCACCTCGAGGTGTCGCGAGAGATCCGTCACGGCCCCGACGAAGCCGCTGATCGTCCCGCGCGCATCCAGCTCTGGCAACGACTGGACGAGCACCTGGGTCACGGTCCCGTTCCAGTGCTGGAAGCGGAACTCCATCTCGAGGCCGCGGGCTTCCTGCGTCGCCCGGCTCCACTCCGTGAGGACGCGCTCGCGGTCGTCGGGATGCAGCGCCCGCGCCCAGCCTTCGTCGAGTGCCTCCGCCGAGGCGAGCCCGGTGATCTCGCACCAGTGCGCATTCACCGCGAGACAACGTCCCGCGGTATCCGTGCGAAAGAGCCCGACCGGGAACACGTTCGGAAGCCGAGATCCGCGCGTGTCGCCGGCGCTCACGAGACGGTCCAACAAAGAAGAGGGTGCACTCGTCTCCGGGGCTGAGAGCCGATGGGATGTGGACGCGCACGGGACCCTGCACGGGTCCGAGGTGCATTAGAAGCCTCCCGCGGGGTGATTTCAAGTCAATTCGGCCCTCATGGCGGGCGCAGCCGCTCCAGCTGAGCGTCGAGAGGGCCGAAGCTCCCCCCTGGGGCCCGTCAGCCGAGACCTTCCGCCTCGGCGCTCCACCAGGTGCCCCCCGCCGCCACCGTGCGCAGGGCCTGCGCCAGATCCTCGTGGATGCGGTCCTTGCACAGATAGCCCGAGGCGCCGGCCGCGCGCATCGCCGCGACGAAGTGTCGGTCGTAGTGCAGCGAGAGCCCGATCACCCGGATCGCGGGCAGCGCGGCGACCAGGAGCCGCGTGGCCTCGATGCCGCCGATCCCGGGCATGGCGACGTCCATGACCACGATCGCGGGCTCGAGCGCTTGGGCGCGCTCGATTGCGGCGCGGCCGTCCGCCGCGTCGCCCACCACCTCGATGTCGAGATGCCCCGCGACCAGGCTCCGCAGAACCTCGCGCATCCCGGCATCGTCGTCGGCCAGAACGATTCGCATGCAGCTTCTTGTTGGGGAAAGCGGCTTCGAGGCTAGGCGACACCGGGGGCCGCGGCCATCGGGCACATGCTGAGTTCGGGCTTCCGAGTTGCCGAGAGCAACACGAGGGCGAGGTCTCTCAGCCTCTTGGAAGTCGGGAATCAGCTTTTTGGAAGGACGAAACCAGCATCCGCCCGATGCTCCGATCCGAGCGCTCCTGGGAGACTGGCGTCACTCGATGACAGCCCGAGCATGGCGCGACCGTCTCGGCAGCTGCCCAGAGAAGCCGCGCGGATTGCGGGCAGCGCGGCGACCGGTAGGCGCGTGGCTTCGATGCCTCCCATCCCCGGGATCACGCGCCCATCACCACGATTGCGGCGTGACCGTCCACTGCGTCGCCCACCACCTCGCTGTCGAGTTGCTCCGCGAGCTGGCTCCGCAGAACCTTTCGCACCCCGACATCGCAATCGGTCAAAACGCCTCGTGCACGGAAGCGTATGCGAAGACTCATCGAGGCTACGCGGTGCCGGGGCTTCTCAGTTTCTTGGAATTCGAACATCAGTCTTTTTGAAGCGCGAAATCAGGCGTCTCCCTATGGTGTTTTTAGAATGTACTCCGAATGGCGTCGACCTTCGCAGAAGAGGCGTCGCATCAGCACCCCAACGGGCTCATCGCGTGTGTTTTTCTATCACTATTGATAGCCATTGCGAACCGCTCTAGGCGTAGACTTCCTCGCTCGCGCTCCTGGGAAGGGCACGTCGACGCCACATGTCGCGTCCTTCCCGACGTCATCCTGGGGAGGGTCAGTCACATGAGCGTAAACAATCTCGTGTCTTCTCTCATTGAGTCCATCTACGCGGCCGCGATCGATCCGGGCGGATGGGATGCCGTTGTGTCCGCGCTGCGGACGGCATTCCGCGCCGAGGTCGTCGTACTCTGGCGGCGCATGCCTACTGCGCAGCACAGAGGTGCAGCAACGTCCGCGGGGTTGCCCCTGGAGATCGATTCGGATGAGGCCCGCCTCACCCCGGCCTACAACGCTCGCTTGCAGGCGGAGGCGAGGCTCGACGCGGGCGACGTCGAGGAATTTTCCTCGATTCTTTCTCTCGGTGATCGGATTTTCGGGGAGATGCCGCAGCAGTGGCGCGCACGGCTCGATCTCGAGCGGGGTGTCGTCGTAGGTGTGCTGCGCGAGGCCGACATGGCATCGACTCTCGAGCTTGTACGCGCAACCGGTAGCGAAGCATTCGGCAGCGACGAGGTCGAACTGGCGGGCATGCTCGTACCTCACCTCGCTCGCTCGATCGCGATCGAGCGCGACCGCGAACAGAGTCGAGCGCGCAGGGCTGCCGCCGCTGTCCTTCGCGACCGGCTTCCGGTCGGCGTGATCCTGGTCGATCGGAATTCCATGATCCTCGACGTCAGCCGCCGCGCGAAGGCCACCCTCGACGGCGGCGACGGGCTCCGCACCGAGAGCGGACGGCTTTGTGCAGCGCGGGCCGCACAAACGGAGAGGCTGCGCAGGTCGATCGAGGAGGTGACCTCGGGCGCGGCCACCGGCGAGAGGCCCGGTGCCGGGCTCGCCCTACTCCTCGAACGGCCTTCGGGACGCGCACCGCTGGCAATCGAGATCGCGGGCGTACCCAACTCGGGAGCAGCCTCATGGCAGTCCGAGTCGCAAGCCCTGCTCTACGTCCGTGATCCCGACTGTGGCGCTGAGCTCTCGCTCGAGGCGCTCAGGCGGCTCTATGGGTTCACTCGCACCGAGGCGCAGGTGACCTCGCTGATCGCTCGCGGCATGAACCACGCGGACGCGGCCCGAGCTCTGCACGTGTCGGTCTGCGCCGTCAGATTCCACCTGAAGAGCATCTATGCCAAGACCTCGACCCAACGGCAGGCAGAGCTGGTCTATCTGCTGGCAACGGGCTCCGCCCAGCTCACGGCCTAGGGAATTGCGTGCCCAGCTCCCGAGCAGGGCTGGATCGCGAGGAAGAGTCGGGAATCATGGGCAGTGATCTCTTTTACGCCGCGAATGCGCTGCGGTCCGCCCTCGAAGGCTACGACGAGGCGCGGGGGCGGGAGTTGTTCGAAAGGTTTTCCGATTGGCTCGGAGTCGACGTGGTCGCCGCAGCGGTCGTGCCTCTGCTGCTCCGAGTCGTCGGGAAACGGGTGAGCCGCGGGACGCTGAGCCCCGCCCAGGGAGATTTCATCCGTGGCGCTCTGATGGAGTTCCTGCTGCGCGGCGCGCGGGGATGGACGCAGGGCGAGGGACCCCGAGCGGTCCTCGCGTCGACGCCCGGCGTGCAGCATGAGGTCTCACTGATCGGATTCGGCCTGGCTCTCCGGCGGCGCGGCTGGCGCATCACCTACCTCGGTGTCGACGTGCCGATCGCAATCCTGCACGGATCCACGCAGGCGCTCAGGCCACGACTCGTGGTCCTGAGCGTCCCGAGAGGTCTCGCTCCGGGGCTGATGTCGCCCGAGCTTCGAAACATGGCGGAGCTGGCCCCGCTGACGCTTCTGGGTGCAAGCCCGGCGTCGGCCGACGCTCTCGGCGCGAGAGTTCTTGGCAATGACCTGATCGCCGAGGCCCAGCGGGCTTCGCTCGCCGCCGCTGAGCAGGCCCCGATCTCGTAGACACTCGGCTTACGCTGCTTTCCATCCAGATCCGTCTGCATTGCAACCTTCCATCGTCATCGAGGGGCAGCGGCTGGCCCCGCTACGGCGTTGTCGTAGCAGTCGCCCGTACGGATCATCCTCGGTACGAGGCCGTGCGTGCGCGGTGAGCGCGAGTCCGCCGTCGATGCACTCCGAGAGCAACTAGCCCAGCACCTTGCGTGAGAACAGAGCGTGAAACACCGCTCCGCGTAGATTCAGCCATCGGCGGACGGCAGATAGGTGATGTCGCCGAACCTTGCGACACTCGGCCCCTCGACCGGAAGCGCTGTGCGAGCAGATCCGCGGGGGCCGGGCCGCCCGATGCGCTGGCTTCCGTAACGCCACTTCCCCGGGTTCTTGCGTCGACCGCTTCAAGACACAGGGGAAGCCCACGCGCGACTCTGTCGCCTGACACAGGACGGTATGGGAATGCTGGCCATCGGAGGTGTCTACCAGAAATGGTTGCCTACCGTGGGCCTTCCGAGCTAGGCGCATCTACGCCTGAAGCAACGACACCCGGCTCGAGACCCTGGGGAGTCAGGAGCCGGGTGTGTCCCCGATGGCTGAAGGGCCAACGGTCGCGACACCAATCGACGCGCCTAGTGGGATTTGCGACCAAAGGCCGCCAGGCCCCCGATGCCACTTACTAGGAGCAGGAGGGTCCCGGGCTCCGGAACGACGTTCGACCAGTAGGCCGTGTAGTTCTGGGCGTTCGCGCCGGTGATGCTGGGATCATCGAAGAAATTGTACGCCTGCATGATCGTTGCGCTGAACGCCGCAGTCCCCGCAGTGGCGGCCTCCGAATAGACCTGCGTACCGTTGATGTAGTAGACGTAGTTGGTCCCGGTGAACTCGATCGAAAAGGCCGTCCACGTGTTGTATGAGACCGCGGTGCCCAGGTCGACCCAGTTGCCCGTCTGGCTCCATGCGCGGTACCGCGGAGCGCCCCCGTAATTCGTGAAGCCGATGATCGGATAGTCGCTCACGGCGTTGGCTCCATCGACCATGACGCCCCACATGTCCGTTCTGGCACTGCCGCCGGTCATGGGGTCGGACCAGGATGACGGAATCCAGAGGTCCGCGGAGAGCGTCGAGCCCGCCCCCCCCGCGACCGCATACTGACGCCCCTGCGTGTTGTAGAACGTGGACTGATAGCCACCGGGCCGGCTGGTGAAGCCATCTGTTGAGTCGATCTGGATGCCGAGCACGTCAGTGCGGCTCTGGTAGGTCCCGACGTTCGAGAACGAGTCCGGATCGTATCGATCCGTCACCCAGCCCGTTGGCACGCCCGCAAAGCTCGGCATGATCTCGAGGGCGTCTGCCGCGGGCACAGCGATCATCCCGGCTCCACCCATCAGGGCCAAACTCGCCAGACCCAGGATCCACCTTCGAGAACTGAAGCGATTCACGGTTTTTAGACAGCGCATTGTGTTCTTCTCCCTCGGATACTTTGTGAGTTCGTGGCCCTTCCCTTCCCAAGACGAGTCACGAGAGCACTGTATGCGCGTGCGAAAACGAATTCCCTCTCACCACTGATAGGTCGACGAGGTTTTGTTCCTACACGCTCCTGTTCGAGTTCACGCACGGCATGTTCGCTCACCGTTTTCGGCTCTCATCACTGGCGACGGGGCCTCGATCCGCAATCGAAGAGAGCAATGAGCCAGTAGTGTTGGGGCCAATCCGGCTGCTACACCGCGCCAGACCGTGGCGCTGAACGCTGCCACGCGTCAGCAATCGCCACCGCCACCAAAGTTCCTTCACTCGTCCTCGGCCATCGGCGGACGGCAGATAGGTGATGTCGCCGAACCACGCGACACTCGGCCCCTCGGCCGAAAGCGCTCTGCGAGCAGATCCGCCGGGGGCCGGGCCGCCCGATGCGCGGGCTTCCGTAACGCCACTTCCCCGGGTTCTTGCGTCGACCGCTTCAAGACAGCGGGAAAAGCCCACGCACGACTCTGTTGCCTGACACGGGACGGTATGGAAATGCCGGCCATCGGAGTGTCTACGAGAAATGGAGGCCTACCGTGGGCCTTCGGTGCTAGGCGCATCTACGCCTGAAGCAACGACACCCGGCTCGAGACCCTGGGGAGTCGCGAGCCGGGTGCGTCTCCGATGACCAATGGCCATCGGGATGTGGCACCTCGTAGCGCCGGGCTATCGAAGGCGGCGCGGAATCGCAGACAGTTTCCGCCTCGGCTTGTGCTGCATTCACGGATGGTCTGGCAAAAATGGGCGGTGCGCGCCGCGTGACGCGCACCGCCGCATGATGGCCTTCGTCACCCCTATGCGCGGCGGCGACGACTCCAAGCCGCCAACCCGGTCAATCCGCCCACAGCCAGCACCAGTGTGCCCGGCTCCGGAACTGCAGTGACGGTGAATTCCGCCATGATGTCGCGATCAGGCTGGCTCCACGGCGTATCACCGGTGAAATTCGTAACACTCGCCACCGCCAAGCCAAGCGGCGTGACGTCAATCTGGTAGCCAGGCACGAAGAATGTGCTTGTCAATCCGGCGGAGAGGCTGAGGTAGTCGTCTTCCCAGGTGGCCTTGAGAAGACCCGTCTGGCTCAATGAACTTACCGGTCCACCGCCGAAGGACATCGTGCGGGACCCATCGACGGTGAAACTCAGATCGGGCCAATCACCGCCTCCCGGGCTGTCGTCGAGCAAGCTGCCGTTGGTGCCGTTATAGGTGTAACTGACTGCCCACGACAGCGTGTTGATCTGTTGAACGGAAGTGCCCGGCGTGAGCTCGAGCGTGCCGGAGTAGGTCACAAACCCCACTGCGTCACCCGCGTAACCCAAACCGTCGAGCAGGTGAGGAGCGCCAGCGGGTGGCGCAAACGGACCGGGATACGACGTCGGCGCCAAGCCGGACACCGTGTATCCGATGGTTGTGGCTTGGGCGAACCCCGCCAGGGCAAGAATTGCCGCGGCAATGGTAGTAGTAGTCGCCACTCTCATCAATTCATAACTCCTTTGGCCCTCTTTGGGGCCGCCCGCCAGACTCGCCAGACCCAGGACCCACCTTCGAGAAATAGAGCGATTCCCGTTTTTTAGACAGCGCACTGTGTTCTTCTCCCTCGGATACTTTGTGAGTTCGTGGCCCTTCCCTTCCCAAGACGAGTCACGAGAGCACTGTATGCGCGTGCGAAAACGAATTCCCTCTCACCACTGATAGGTCGACGAAGCGTGGTTCCTACACGCTCCTGTTCGAGTGCACGCATGGCGTGTTCGCTCGCCATTTTCGGCTCCCATTGCTTGCAGTGGGACCTCGACCCGTGATCGAAGAGAACGATGCGCTGGTAGTGTCCGGGCCACTCCGGCTGCTACACCGCGCCGGACCGTGGCGCTGAACGCGGCCACGCGCCCGCAATCGCCACCACCACGGGAGCTCCCTCACTCCTCATGCGTGAGGGAGCATTCGGGCACCATGGCTCGGGTGCGACCGCGGCGTGTGGACGCAGCGAGAGCCAGCACCTCCTGCCTTGGAGGGAAGATCCTATCGGTTGTGATAGCGACCGAGCGGGTCGCGCTGAATACGATGCACGCGGCCCAATCCCGAGAAGGAGCGCCGAATGCGTCCGATGTCACGACCGATGCTCATCGACTGCGCGTGGTGTGGCGGCAGCATGTCCGAGCCGTCGCACCCGGCTCCGCGTCTTCGGTCTCCCGGGCGCGTGAGCCACGGAATCTGCGGGCCGTGCCTGCAAACGCAGCTTGCTGTGCTGGCGAGCACTCCGCCCGTCTATGCGCCCTTGACTGGAGCGCGCATGCCTTCGGCCGCCACGCGAGCGGCGTAGAGCGCAGTCCCGAAATCCCGTTCGATGAGGAGAAGAAACATGTCGACCCGCCCCAGACTTCTTGGCGCTGCGCTGCCATCACACCGCACCGCCAAAAATCTATCGCTTGCGATAGGGACGCGATCTCGTGTCGAAGCGCAGGATGCGGATCGAGAGGGAGAATGATTGGTTGCTCGTGAATGATTCGAAACCTTTTTTCCCAGGGAAGGGAGAATGGCAATGAACTCGAATAGGTCTACTCGTGCCCGATCTGACTTCTCCGGCATGCCGCGGCTCGCGGCGGATCTCGCCAACTCGGCAACGGCTGGCAGCCGCATCGCTCATCGAGGATGGACTCGTGTGAGTGCCGGATTCCGCCTCCTGGAAGAACACAGTTCTCTGACATTGCGCTCCTCGACTCTCGCAGGACTGGTCGTCGCACTCGCGCTGGTCGTCTTCGGCACTAACGCGAACGCGGCGGCATTCTCGTTCGGCGACACCGCAAACTTCTGGCCCACGTATGGCAACGGGACCGGCGACGACGGCGCCGATGCCATCGGCGTCCCGAAAGTCACCGGCGGCCGCGCGATCACCGGCAACGGCGGTCTGCTGACCAGCGTCGAGATCGACTACACCGCGGACCTCTCGCCTGTTGCGGGCGGCCCGGCGACCGTCGGGCACGTGATCCCCGGCGATCTCTTCCTGGACGCCGGCGCCGACGGCAGCTGGGACTACGTGCTGCGCCTCGTCGCAAGCGCCGACACGGCCATCGGAAACTACGGCTCGGCGACGATCCTCGACATCAGCGCGGCCACGACCTCCTTCATCATGTCCGGCAGCGACAACACCGGTCACTGGGCGGGCTACCTGATTCGCGACGCGCATCCCTACGCCTGGAGCGGCGCGGGCACCGCTCTCGGCACCGGCAGCCTCGATCCCTTCAACGAGCTCGCGTCGGGCGGGACGCTCAAATTCAACCTCGGCGCGCTCGCCGTTGGAACCCAGCTCCGCATCGGCTGGGCGGTGAGCTGCGCGAACGACGTGCTCTACGAGACCGTCGCGGTGCCCGAATCGGGCACGGTGCTCCTCCTCGCCAGCGGGCTGCTTGGGCTCACCGTAATCGGACGCCCCAGGAAGGCGTAGTGGCGTCGCAACTTGCAAAGCGTCGAGTGTTCTTCGGGTGCGTAGTGGCGCTGCATGTTGCAGAGCCACGACCCACATTACCTCAGAAGAAGAGGGCGGAACAATGAAACGTTCAATGCACATCTTGGCGGGCGCGATAGCGCTGACGATCATGCTCTTGGGAGCCAGCTCGGCTCGAGCGAGTGTCATCTACAACTTGACCAGCGACCATTGCACGGGTGGTTGTGGAACGGCGCCGTTTGGCAACATCACGCTAAATCAGACCGGGACGACCGTTGATGTCACGGTGCATCTGAATTCGCCAAATTGGTTCGTGAAGACGGGCTCTGCAGACAGCCAGGCCTTCAAATTCAATGCGACGGGCGTGGTCCTCGGGGATATCACGGTCGATTCGCACATCCCGGGCTTGATAAAAAACGAAGCCGCAGTCCCCGGTGGGTTCGATGGGGACGGCACCGGCCAGTTCACGTTCGGGATCAGCTGTCCCTCGTGCGGCGGCGGTGCGTCTGACAAATTCAACAACGATATCGTGTTCCACGTTGCCGATGCGTCAATTTCCGATCTGACCAACGTGAATAATTTGGGTTACGTCTTCGTCGCGGACATTCTTTCCGATGCCACTCTTCCCGGCGGAACCGGAAACACCGGGCCGGTGGACGCTACGGTTCCGGTGCCCGAGCCGGCCACGCTCGCGATGCTGACTGGCGGCCTCGTGGGTCTCGCGGGCTTCGGGCGGCGACGCCCACGCGCATAACGACACTTTCTGCTTTCGTCGCAATGAAGGAGGGCCCGGCCGTGAAGGTCGGGCCCTTTCCGTTTCGACACGCTGCCGTCGCCTGACTCGGCCAGCGCAAGCACATGCCTGGGCTCCGTCATGCCGCGCACCGCGACCAGCGCTACTTCGTGCGACGATGACGAACAGGGACGCTGCAGCGATCGTGACCAACGCTCGGGCGAGACTCTCGCGTGCTGGCCACGCGATCCCATCGAGTTCGAGTTCTCGATCCCCGGAGTCTTCGACCGGACCCACGACCTGGCGGCTCGGATCACCCGCGTGATACGAGACGAGACGACCAGAGACCTCGGCGACGGCGCGCGCTTTGACTCGACCCGCTGACATCGACCATGCAACCGTTCCGCAGCAAGGGTCAATGGCATGCTCCGGACAGGACGATCTGGATTGCGGAAGGCGCGAGAGTCCCGCTCCCCTCTCGCGGTCACGACATCGCACGTGCGCTTTCCCGCTGATGCGCATCAGGGATCGCCGGATTCGGGGTGCCGCGATGATGCCCTAGCATGGGCGGCAGCAAGCCGATCCCCAGGAGGCGCAATGCAGGCTCCCGTCATCTCGGCCGACTCGCACATCACCGAGCCCGCGGGCGCCTACGTCGACCACATCGACCCGAAGTGGCGCGACAAGGCGCCGCGCATGGTGACCCTGGAGGGCGTCGGTGACGTGTTCCAGATCGAGGGACTGCCGCGCCCGATCCCGATGGGACTCGTCGCCGCGGCGGGCAAGCCCGCGCACGAGATCCGCGTGCAGGGCGTGCGCTTCGAGGAGATGCACCGCGGCGGCTGGGATCCCGTCGCGCGGCTCGCCGATCAGGATCGCGACGGCGTCGCCGCCGAAGTGATCTATCCCACCGTCGGCATGGTGCTCTGCAATCACAAGGACTTCGACTACAAGAAAGCCTGCTTCGACGCGTAC
>Ga0315278_10002715_pt1 | contig 15780 bp, 18 predicted proteins | sample YL17G06_0_MG_FD_203880 | JGI IMG/M metagenome (GOLD analysis project Ga0315278, IMG submission 203880) | Sediment microbial communities from Yellowstone Lake, YNP, Wyoming, USA - YL17G06_0 | ecosystem: Environmental > Aquatic > Freshwater > Lake > Sediment | place: USA: Wyoming | collected... | reverse complement strand
GTATTTCACGGCCCGGAAGGACATCATGGGGGTTCTGGTGAACCGGCGGGCGACGACGGCGGCGGCAGGCATCATCGGCGCGTTGGTGGTGGCGCTGAATATCTACCTGTTGTACCAAATCTTTTTTGGAGGCTAGGCGATGCTTATGAACCTGCTGGTACCGCTGGACGGGTCGGCGTTGGCGTTGGCGGCGTTGCCGGCGGCGGCGAGCGTGGCGCGGGCGACTGGGGCGCGTATCACGCTGCTGCACGTGATCGAGCGGAAAGCTCCGCAGCAGGTACACCATGAGCGACATCTGAGGGAGGCGGCGGAGGCGGAGGCTTATCTACAGGATATTGCCGAACGGTGTCTGCCGGCGGGTGTGCGGGCAGAGCGGCACGTGCATGCCGCCGGGGTGGACGACGTGGCCGCGGGGATCGTGCAGCACATTGAGGAGCTCAGGCCCGACCTGATCATCATGTGCACGCACGGGCATCATCACCTGCGGCAGTGGGTGTTCGGGAGCGTGGCGGAGCAGGTGGTGGCGATGGGGACGATGCCGGTGTTGCTGATACCGCCGAAGGACAAGTTGGAGTGCGAGCCGTTCGGGAGCCGCAAGATGCTGGTTCCGCTGGACGGGGAGGCGGCGCACGAGCAGGGGCTGCCGCTGGTGGCGGAGTTGGCCAAGGCGTGCGGGGCGTCGGTGCACCTGATGACGGTGGTGGCGACGGTGGGGAGCCTGCGCGGCGTGCGGGCGGCGACGGCGTCGATGCTGCCGGGGACGATGACGGCGATGCTGGAGATCGAGCAGGAGAACGCCGGGAGGTATCTGGAGGGGTTGAGGGAGAGATTCGATCGCCTGGGGGTGTCGGTGGAGTGCAGCGTGCGTCGGGGGAAGCGAGCGCGGACGATCCTGGAGGCGGCCGTGGAGATGAAGGCGGATATGATCGTGTTGTCGACTCACGGGAAGAAAGGTACGAAGGCCTTCTGGTCGGCCAGCGTCGGGCCGCGAGTGGCGCAGGAGGCGCGGGCGCCGGTGCTGCTGGTGCCGATCCGTTGTGGGGTGGATGCTGGGCGGGGGCGGGGCGGCCGTACCCCGACTTCGCGGGGCGCGGGACCGCGACAACTTCCACCGCCGGCCAGGGTAACTGAATGGAGCCGAGCGGGCTCGAACCGCCAACCCCTGCCTTGCAAAGGCAGTGCTCTCCCAATTGAGCTACGGCCCCGAACAGACCTGTCACTATAAGCTTCGGATGACTCTGACTCAAATAACCCAGCCATCCTGCCTCGATTGGCCGTGAGGTTAGGCATTCGTTCGCATCCATTGCGATCTTTGCCAGCAGCCTGGCCACCCCTGCAATACAACGTCCTCTGGCGCGTATATAAGTATGAGTGACACATGTCCGCCGTGTTCCGTAACTTGGACAACATCCATATGCCGAAGCAGACACTTTCCAGCCGCGACCGCCCGCACGCGTTCACGCTCGTGGAGCTTCTTGTGGTGATCGGCATCATCGCGCTGCTCATCTCGATGCTTCTCCCGGCCATGCAGGGCGCGCGACGCCAAGCCCAGAGCGTCGCTTGCAAGAGCAATCTCAAGCAGAACTACATGTACCTGCTGATGTACGCCAACGACAACAAGGGCCACATGTTCCCCATCGGGTGGGGCGCGGACAAGGACCCGAAAGAGCGTTGGCCCATCTATGTCTTCAGGCCCCCCGTCTGGAACCCCCCGACTTTGCGATGTCCGACCGACCCGCTGCCCGCCGAGGAGCATTCCTACGTCCTGAACAACCACTTCCGCCGCTACAAGATCAAATACGGCGCCACCAAGGGTGTCTCGCCCTCCGATATCATCGTCATGGGCGAGAAGAAGTCCTCCGTGCCCGATTACTACATGGACTGGGACGAGAACGACTTCAACCGCGTCGTCGAGTGCTATCGCCACGGCCTGCGTCTTGGCTCGAACTACCTGTTCATGGATGGCCACGTCGATACGCACCCCCCCGATCCCGCCAGGGCGGCCATCGACCCGTGGGACCCGGGCAGCAAGGACCCGGAACCCGATCCGCATGGCTGAGCAGTGGGCCGCTGGCCGCTGCGTTCATGTTGCGCAATGTCTTGTTGTAGAGGTGCGTCAAGGAGATCACCACCTCGTCCGTCGCGCCCTCCATCGCGCCGGCCAGCCGCTCGAACCTGCGGAGGTGAAACTCCCGCGGCGTCAGCGCCGAGAACACCATCGTGTCATATCGGCAGACGGCCACGCGCGGCGCATACTCCTCCGCGATGCGGCGGACATGCTCGATCGACTTGGCGATATCGATGACGGAATGCTCGATGGCTCCGGGGTAGCCGGTGATGCCGCACTGTACGACGAATGGATACCCGCCGCCGCGGACCTCCTTCAGGGCGTCCATGAAGGGGCCGATGTTCCGCGTCCAGAAGACGAACCCATCGACGGCCTGTCGGCGCAGGTCGACCGTGTAGACCTGCCGGCCGTAGGGGTTCACCATCCCGCAGTACCCCGCCCGCGGCCGGTTGGCGAACCATCGCCCATAGAACATCGGGATGTCAGTCTTATAGCTGGCGGAGATGATCATGCCAATCGCTTCAGATCATGTGCCTCGCGTTGCCAGAACGAGAGCCACTGCGTAGACGAGTAACAACGCGATGCACCACCGAAGCTCGTTGCCTTGTACCGCGCGCGTGCGTTTGAAAGCCTCGCAGTCCGTGACCTTAAGCCACCGTGAAAGAGGGTTTTCGGCAGCCTTTGCCGCGCGGAAGACCAAGACCACGGATAACAACGCGACGTCGATCAAGAACACCTGCAGGCCGTCGTGTTTCGGATCGACCAGGGTCGCACGCCAATAAGCGAGCCACGACAACCCCATGCATAGCGCCGAGGCAAATGTGCTCACTGCTGCCAGTCGAGAGGCTTTGCTGGTCCACGCCAACACGCCCAGGCTCTTGGGAATGCACCCCTGCGAGAACACATCGGTCAACAAGTCCCACACGCCATACACCACGAATACCGCGGCAAGTCCCCCAGCCTCCGGTTTTGCCGAGGCAGGCAGAAGCACAATAACGTCACCCTTTTGTTCGATCTCCACTTGTCGAACGATAATGAAATAGATCACAACCAGGATCACATCCACCAGGAGCCCGACAAACGAGCGAGAGAAGACGCTCTCTACGCTCCTTCGCATACCGGGCGATCGGGATCGCTTCCATCCGACCCAACTTGCCGCGATCAAGGTCAGCGCCAGAAACAAGTGCGCAAAGGCAGGGCTCTTTGCGCTCAACGAATCGCTCAGCTTCCATACATCGGCGACATGGACTGCAACCTGTGCCACCGCCAAGGCGAAAAGCATTTCCACGAATGCTTCTCGCACAGCATGTTGCTCGGAATCCTTCGCTGGCAGTTGCGGTGCCGGCGTTTCTGTTGCTGTATTCTTCCCCACCTGATGAGCCCCTGTTCTGCGTTCCAGTATCTGATCACCGGGTCAATAGTAGTCAGTCTCAAACACGTGTTCGCAAATGGGATGGGTGTGTCCCGCGCTCTCGCAGACCTCCGAAAATGGGCATCGCCTTCCCGCCTGAAGCTCCGTGAGATGCATGTACCGCGCAGGAAGAGAGCACGTCGGGCTCAACTGGAAGCACGGCGGCGATTCGCGCGTGCAGATCGAACGAAACACGTTCCAGAACAGATAATGCAACTGGCTTGGATTACGCAGCCCGCTCCGCTCGGATATCAGCATGATCGCGTCGTATACCGCCTGTCGAATCGCAACGTCCTCGATGCCCGAAACCGGGTGCAAACGGAGAACCTTCTGCTGGAGGGACTCATCGATGATGCGGACCGTCCCCAACCGCAAATGCCCGCGCACCTCATGATAGTCCACCGGCGTCCCAAGCTGCTCCTCATCCACATACTGCCACAACCCGGCGTTCCGCATCAGTGCCAGGTAAAAGAGCGATTTCTTTCGAACCGGATCGCTATAGGCCCGAAACTCCGCCAACAGCTGCAACAAGTTGGGCTCCCCTGTGCCGATTCGCCCATCACTCAGCTGGTAGATGTCATCTGCCCACCTCCATCCGTGCCCCATCATTCTATGCCCTAAATCGCGAAGCAGTTCGCTGCGAAGCTCTGGATTGCTCAGCCGCTCGCCAAGCTCGCTATCGCGGAACATGACGCGGATCTCATCAGCCGACAGCGATGCCCATCGCCGTGGCTCCAGCAACGTAAGGTCGGTCCGGGCCGCCTCCTCCAGCTGCGCAAACAAGTAGTCCCATCCCCGTCGCCGAATCCCCGCTACCGTGCCCTCCAATGGCGCACATCCGCGAGGCGATGTCTGATGACAGATCGCAACCAGAGCTAGGTAGAGATTACCGACGGCGTTGCGCGCGAATCCCGGCAGCCGGCTGTCTTCCTGGTCCGGTGGAATCGGCTTGCTTGCGATGAACTCTGCAACACGGTTGCACGCCTCCGTGTCCACCTGTACCAGAGACTGTATCGCGATGCTCATGACTCTGCCGCCTGGGACTTGTCTCGCATAACCTATCTCCGCTGATCCTACGCGATTCGGGCACGATTGGCACATCGATGTCCCAAACCGTATGCCGACGGCGCTGCCCGATCGCTTCACCTGATCACCGTCGCGCTGCGCTCAGGCCCCAGGCTCAGAATCTTGATCGGCGCCCCGATGAGCTGTTCGACGTGGGTGACGTACTGCTGTGCTTCGGTGGGCAGGTCCTCGAAGCGCCTGCAGCCCTGGATGTTGCCTCGCCATCCCGGCAGCGTCTCGTAGACCGGCTCGACCTCGGCCAGCACGTCCATGTCGGCGCGGAAGTAGTCCAGCGGCCGGCCGCGGTACTTGTAGCCGGTGCAGATGCACACGTGATCGAGATCGCACAGGACATCCAGCAGCGTCATGCAGACATGCGTGGCGCCGCAGAGGTCGACCGAGTACTTCACGGCGACGGCGTCGAACCACCCGCAGCGGCGGGGGCGGCGCGTCGTGGTGCCGTATTCGTTCCCGCGCTCGCGGATGTGGTTGCCGGTCTCGTTGTCCTGCTCGCTGGGGAAAGGCCCGCCGCCCACGCGCGTGCTGTAGGCCTTGATGATGCCGACGAAGTTCTGGACGGTTTGCGGCGGCACGCCGGCTCCGGTGTACAGCCCCAGCGCCGAGCAACTGCTGCTGGTGACATAGGGGTAGGTGCCGTGATCGACGTCCAGCAGGGCGCCGTGCGCGCCTTCGAAGAGAATGCGCTTGCCCTGCTTCATCGCGTCCAGCAGCAGGCGGGTGCTGTCGTCGACGTAAGGCTCGATGCGCCGCCCGAACTGGCGGTACTGCTCGAAAACCTGCTTCCAGTCCAGTGGGGGGGAGCTGTAGAGAGCTGTCAGGACTTTGTTGCGCTCGGTGACGATCCGCTCGATTCTGGCCCTGAGCTTCTCCTCGTGCATCAGGTCCGCCACGCGCACCGCCGTCATCCGGTGCATCTTGTCGGCATACGCGGGCCCGATGCCTCGGCGGGTGGTGCCGATGCCGCCGCCCTCGGCGCTCGATTCGCGGGCGCCATCCTCCTGCTTGTGATAGGGCATCACCAGGTGGGTCTTGTAGCTGATGCGGACGTTGGCCGGGGAGATCGCCACGCCTCGGGCGACGAACTCGTCGATCTCCTGGAACAGCACCTCCGGGTCGAGCACGACGCCGTTGCCGATGATGTTCAGCTTGCCGGGCCGGAACACCCCGACGGGCAGAAGATGCGTCGCGTACTTCTCCGCGCCAATCTTCACGGTATGCCCGGCGTTGGCGCCGCCGCAATAGCGCACGACAACATCGGCCTGCTCGCCGAGGAAATCGACGACTTTGCCTTTGCCTTCATCGCCCCATTGCAGGCCGAAGACGCACGTATTGCCTTGGAGGAGTGGGATCACGGTGGCCAACCTTTCGGGTGTGGCGCCGGTGGGTTATCCGGCGCGCCACGCGACAGTATGAAGGCCGGCGCAGCGTGTCAAGGGGCCGAGTCCCGCTTGCGCCCCGCTCGCACGCCGCCGCGGCATCGCTAACATATGCCCCCGGTCTTTTCATCGCCGCATGGTCAGAAACCTCCTCAGATTCCGCACGCATCACCAGCCGCTCATGGTCCGCCTGAGCTATCGCTATGAGATGCGCTCCGCGCTGACGTTTCCGCTGGCCGCCTCGCTGGCCGAGGGATCGTTCACCGGCGTCGTGGCGGCCAAGTACTTCCAGGCCTCCCCCGTCCTCATCGCCGTTATCACCGCCGCCCCCATGTTCGGGAACATCATGGCGATGGTGTGGTCGGAGCTGTCGCGCAATCGCCGCAAAGTGCCGTTTGTGAACCTGCTGCAGCTTGGCGTGGTGGGGATGATCGCGGCCGCGGCGCTGACGGCGTGGCTGCCGCGCGCCGCCGGCGGCTGGGTCTTCGCCAGCCTCATCATCATCGCGCGCGTGCTCGCCAGCGGGATCACCACCGTGCGATCGGTCATCTGGCGAGCCAACTACCCCCGGCACCTTCGCGGGCAGATCGTCGGGCGCATCACCGTCGTCGCGCGCGCCGTGCTGGCCATCGCGACGTTCGCCGGCTCGTTCTGGCTCGACCGCGACCCCACCGCGTTCGTCTGCCTGTACCCCCTGGCGGCGGCTCTCGGCGTCGTCGGCATCTGGCAATTCTCCGGCGTGCGCGTGCGAAAAGAAGGGCAGACCCTCCGCCGCCAGCGGCTCAACGATCACCTGCCCCCTCTCTCGGAAACGGGGGAAAGCACGGGCGTCGATTTCGGCTTGCTGTCGCCCCGCCGCGGCATGGGGGTCTTCTTCCTCGACGCTTGGGCCGTCCTCAAACAGGACAAGGCCTTCCGCACCTACCAGCGATATCAGTTCCTCAGCGGCTTCAGTTTCATGCTCTTCGGGCCGTCCCTGCTCTACATGGTCAGCAAGGAAATGACCGATCCCACGCGGCAGTACCTCCTGGCCACCGTCGTGCTCCAGATCGTGCCGATGATGGTTTCGCTGCTGTTCGTGCAGCTCTGGGCCCCATTGTTTGACCGCATGCACATCACGACGTTCCGCGCGGTCCAGAGCATCGTGTCGGTCACGGGGCAGTTCACGCTCTTCGCCGGCGCGGCGCTGAACCATCTCTGGCTCGTGGCCGTCGCGCAGATCCTCCTGGGCATCTCCGGCGCCGCCGGCGACCTCGCGTGGAACCTGGGGCACAACGATTTCGCCAGCGGCGACAAGGCCGGCACGTACATGGGCATCCATGTGATGCTCACCGGCCTTCGCGGGTGCGTCGCGCCGTTTGTCGGTGCGTGGCTCTATCAGATGCCCTGGATGGGCCGCCGGGTGTTCCTCCTCTCGGCCCTGATCTGCTGCGTAGCGTTGTACGGCTTCGCCAGGATGTCCCGCCACGCGCCGCGCAAAACGCCGCCCCCTCGGCATCCGCTCCCAACGCCTGTGGCGGGGCGGTGAACCACCCGCAAGTCTCTGTCTCCTGGCTCGCTATTGACATTCATCTCGCGCTACATTACACTGACAAACGCACAACTCGCCGTGATAGGCAAGGAGGCCGTCATGTCTGAACAGATGCAGGATGCATCGCAGGCCAAGGGCCATTCGAGTCTCTCGCTCCCCGCCAAGATCGTGGTGTCGCTGCGCGTCGGGGCCATTCTGGCCATTGCCAACATTGTCTGCGCCGGCATATTGGCCTGGGCCTGGGTCCATGCCAAGGCCGAACCCCTCACCATCTCCGTCACAGGCTCGGCCAAGAAGGTCATCCAGTCCGACATGGTCGTCTGGCGAGCCCGAATCGTGGCCAATGATCCGGACCTGGGCAAAGGTTACGACACCCTCAAAGCCGGCATGGACAAAACCCTGGCGTATCTGAAGAGGGAAGGCGTCGCCGAGAACGAGATCACCGTTTCCTCCATATGGACCAAGAAGAACTTCGTGAAGGACGCCAAAGGCAAGGACACCGACAAGATCAGGACCTACGACCTGACCCAGACATTGGAGGTAAGCTCCAGCCAGGTCCTTCAGCGAGCCGCCGTCGCGCGCAAGAGCACGGAGCTGATTAAAGAAGGCGTGATGCTCGAATCCGAGTCGCCGACATACATATACACGAAGCTCGGGGACATGAAGATCACCATGCTTGCTGAGGCCACCAAAGACGCCACCGTTCGGGCGCAGCAGATCGCCGCCAACAGCGGCGCCAAGCTCGGCGCGCTCCGCGAAGCCCGCATGGGCGTCCTGCAGATCAACGCCCGTCACGCCGACGACGTCACCGGCTCCGGCGTCAACGATACGAGCTCCTACGAAAAGGAGATCACCGCCGTCGTCAGCGCCAAGTTCGCGTTGCAGTAGATGTGCGGAATGCGATGGGCGATCGCGATGACGCTCATGCCGGCGCCGCCGCCTGCGGGGCCTGCTGTCGCGCCACGCGCCACGAAAACACGCTCCCCGCCCTCTCCACGCCCAGCCCAGCGACTGAATCACGCCGCGGCTCATCCCCCCCGCGTTACGGCCTCCGCTGCACCCGCTGCTTACCTTGCGTTCCCTTACTCCGTTTCGTGCAATCCAGGTACAAGGTATCGGGGCAGATGTCCTGCTCATGTGGCCAGACCACGGTTCCCCCTGCGGCACGCACCTGCCGGAAATACCGCACGTCCCTGAGTTCCCGGAACACCCCGAAATCCAGCAAGCCCCGACAGTCGTATACGCCCACCTCGCCGCTGGAGAAGGTGATCTCAAGGCGGTAATCGCCCAGCGCCTTCACATCTCTTACTCTGGGGTTCATTTCACTCACCTCAAAGGCTCAATCTTGTAGGGCTGCTGCCCGCTCACGGCCAGCTCCCAATCCGCCATCAGCTCATCCCGGTGAATCTCGACCCGCGCCGTCACCAGCCTCATCTTGCCCGGAGGCAGGGAGCCTTCCAGGAGGTCGCCCTCCGGAATGGACCCGACCGCCTCGCTGTCCTGATACCTGATATGGATGTGGGGCAGATTATGCCGCTTGTTGTCCACGAAGTACATCGACACGACGATTCCGTAGAACATCGACATGACGGGCATCTTGCCTTCCTCTCTTCCGGCCTTGGCCGCAGGACGTGGCTCAGCCTGTGAGGACGGCTCATCATCGCCCCGTTTTCAGGGCAGTTCAACGAATCGAGAGTTCGAGTTCACGCTCTTTGGTTTGGAGGCATGACGCCCGCGCTCAGGGGCGAGCGATAACGCGTTCTCGATACAGTTCTCCCCTTGTCGCCGTGCACAGCTCCGTGTTGACGGATAGGTCAGGGATGGTTGTGGTCACCGAATACCCACTTGGCCACCCACTCGGGATAGGCGGTTTGAATTGCTTTGGGTGCAGCCTTTTTCTCCTCAATCTCATATACCCACCGTGATACAAGGTTGTCTCCGGCAATCAGCACGGCGAGTTCGTCATGAAGACGAGAGAGCTGCTTCTGAATCTGGCCGGCCGACGCCGAAGACAATGGGCCGATCTCGGCACTCTCGTGTGCTATCCAGTTTCGAGCATTCTTAGCACACTCCAAGAGGGCAACATCATCTGCATCGAAATATGGGAATCCTCTCATCTCGTTGATGGTTACGCCCAGTAGCTTGTCTTTCATGGCCTTTGCAAGCTCATTCATGGACAAAGCGTCGCGCGTTTCTTCAAAGTGATTGGCTAATTTTGCGATGCGGAGTACCCCCTGGCATTTCGACTCGAATGCGCTCGCGAGATAAAGGGCTTTCCCAACAGCCAAGAAGAACTCGTCGAGTAGCTCTGGCTCTTCGGGCGGAAGGTAATCGAGCGACCAGCCCATGAAACACCTAACAATGACTGTCCAGTCTGTCCGGACCGGCAGAGGCCGGCCGTCAGTATCTGCTCAGGTCGGCGACCGTCGGATCGTCGTCTTGCCCTATCCCATGCCCCTCCCTCACATTCCACTTTCCCATCGTTTGCCTGACCTTCAGCCCACGCCCGGCGTAAGCCACTGTTTGCGATTTTACCACACCCCAGAGTTTACACAACCCTATTCTGCCCCAGTCCAGACGCCACCGTTCCTGCCGCGATGACGCTCACGCCGGCGCAGCTATCTGCGGGGCCTGCTGCGCCTTCCCGCCCTTTCGCTTAACCAGCTTCCCGTCCTCGGCGAACTCCAGCGTGAGTTTGCCCTGGGCGTCGGTGGCCTTGATCTCGTAGATGATCCGCCCCTTGGTGGTCTGCTTCTCGATGGCCCGGATGTTCGCGTCGGGCGCGGCCTTCTTCAGGGCCTCGGCGACCGCTACGGGCAGGCTCTCCAGCGCGATCTCCTGGTTCACCTCGAAGACCTCGCCCGCCGGCGTCACCTTCATGTCGAAATCCAGTTTGCCGATCTTGCCCTCGACGTCGAAGACCTCCTGCTCGTCCTCCATCTCCTTCTGGGCCTTGCTCAGCACCCCCTCGGGCACCGCCAGCTTGACGGCGTCAATGACGGGCTTGGGCAGGTCGGCCACGGCCACGCGATCGTCCCCGCCTCGCGATGGCTGGTTGACGACCATGACGTCCGACGCCGGCTTGCTGCCGTCCAGTCCGAAGACGTACCAGGCCACCCCGCCCGCCACCAGGATGAGTAAAATCACCAGTATGATTGCAGTCCGGGCTTTATTCATGGCGCTTCCTCCGGTGAAACCGGGCGAACGATATGCACACCCCCTCCTGCTAATACCCAGGAGTGACATTATATGTTTAAATTCAGGACGGCAAACAAGAAAGGCGCGCAATCCGCGCGCCGTGGGCCGCATGTCGGCGGTGGGGGGCCTCTATGACACCATCCGCAGATCGTCTTTCTTCCTCGTCCGGGTGTCGATATGGATACGGTTGCTGATGGCGTCTTTCAGGTGGTCCAGGTATTGCTGCAGTTCGTCCTCCTCGAACTGGGCCAGGAACTGCGGCTGAGCCGTCGGATTGAGCTGGCGGATGTCGTCGATCAGTTGACGTTTGGACATAGGGTGTTTACTTTCGAGTATGGCGAAAACCACAGACCGGCCTGCGCCCGGGCCGTGTGCGAGGCTGATGCAGAACCAGGCGGCGGCGTCCGCATGTCCATTGCCCGTCGCCCTTCTGCCGTAACCCCGTAAGAGGATCGGAGTTTTGGATGCCCGAACTTGAACCGCCAAACCTGCCGCCCGACCCCATCGCGGCCCTCCACAAGATGTCGACCACCGCCGGCCTCGCCACCCAGGAGTATGTGGCCATCAACAGCTTCGCCGTCGTGTCCGTCGCGGCGGGTGTTGCGACCGGGCTGGCCTTCCTCGGAGCGCTCTTCCTCATCGTCGGCGTCGCCGCCATGATCTGCGGGGTGTTCGCCCTGCGTAAGATACGCGGCAGCAACGGGACCCAGACCGGCGCGGGCCTGGCATGGCTGGGCATCGCCCTGGCCGTGCTAATCTCCGGAGTTGTCCTCGCCAACGACTACCGCGTCCGGCGCTCCGAGGCCGTGGAGGTTGTGTTGGTCAACCGGGTGATCGAACAGATGGGCAAGTGCATCATGGCCGGCGATCACCCCGGCGCCTATACGCTGTTTGACCCGGATTTCCAGAAGAAATGGTCGCTGGACCAGTTCCGGCAACTCTGGATCAGGCAGCAGGACGCCGACCGCGGCTTCGGGCCGCTTCGCCAGATGAACGGCAACGGCATCGTGAAGTTCGCGCCCGCCGGCGCCGGCCTCCCCTGGGCCCAGACCCAGACCCTCATCAGGTTCGGCCAGTCCCCCGGCGTCGGACGCGTCACCACAATTCTCCAGAAAGGCCGCGACGGCCTATGGCGCGTCCTGCGCATGATCGAGATCTACGAAGACCGCCCCGCGGCCCGCACTCCCCAGGGGCTTCCGCCCGGGACCTCGCCGTAGCCGCCTCCGACTTGGCCATCCGCCCATCACCTCCTCCGCTTTTTTTGCTCTTCTCTGTCGCCTGATTCGTCCGATAACTGCGTCATGGATGACGGCGTTCGCCCAGCCTCACCATGGGGTCCGTTTGTGCCGATAGCGCCGGTGGAACTGGTCCTGATGGAGGTTCAACCTCTATTTCCTCCGGAAGCGAGAGGCGTATGAATCCAGACTACCGAGTGCTCAAGTGGCTTGGCGCGGGCATTGTGTTCGCGGCCGCCGTCCTGGCGTCGGGATGCTCCCTGATCTCCTCGTCGAAGTCCGAGCAGCCTCCTGCGACCCCCATGGTCGCCGAAACCCCGCCTCCGGTCGCGCAGCCCGCCGCGGCGGCTCCCTTGCCCGCCGCGCCGGCGACCATCAACGCCTTCGGGGAGTTTGACGGCGTCGAACGCCTCCACACGCCTGCCGCCTCCGAGGCCGGCTTCCAGCAGCATACCACCTGCGACGAAGGCTACGACGCGGACGTCGCCGTCGATCCCACAGGCAAGTGGCTCGTCTTCACCAGCACACGCCACAGCGAACAGCCTGACATCTACCTGCAACGCGTCGATGGCGCCAGCGTCGTCCAGCTCACCTCCGATCCGGCCGCCGATGTGCAGCCCGCCATCAGCCCGGACGGAAAACGCATCACCTTCTGCTCCACTCGCTCCGGCAACTGGGACATCTACCTGATGGACGCCGACGGCAAGAACGTCCAGCAGATCACCAACACGGTCGCCCAGGAAATGCACCCGAGCTTCAGCGCCGACGGCAATCGCATGGTGTACTGCGCCCTGTCGCCTCGAAGCGATCAGTGGGAGCTGTGGGTGATCGATCTGACCAGCCATGAGAAGAAGATGATCGGGCAGGGGTTGTTCCCGGCGTGGTCGCCGCGGAAGGACGTGGACCGCATCGCGTTCCAGCGCGCCCGCCAGCGCGGGTCGCACTGGTTCAGCGTGTGGACGGTGGATCTGGTCGATGGCGAGCCGACTCGCTTGACCGAGGTGGCCGTCAGCTCCAATGCGGCGGTCGTCCTGCCCAGTTGGAGCCCCGACGGCGAACGCCTGGCGTTCACGACGATGATGCAGCCCGGGCGGCAAGGCGCGGAACAGCCGGCGGGATCGCAGGATGTATGGATCGCGTCGGCCGACGGCGCCTCCCGGCAGCGTCTCACCAACGGCCAGGCCACCAGCCTCTCGCCGGTCTGGGCCCCGGACAACCGGGTGTATTTCGTCAGTGACCGGAGCGGCCACGAGAACGTATGGTCCGTCCGCGTGGAGGCGCCCAAGACCGCCACCGCCGCCGCCAAGCCCGATGCGCCCAAGGCGCCGGCGGCGGTCAGCAGCACCGAGGCGCGCGAGGTCGGGCGATGACCGAGAGCGGTCCGCGGCAGAGGCTGCGGATGCAAGCGATCGCTTTCACGGAGGAAGCGAGGACAGCGATGCGGAGCATCACCTGGATTCTGATGGCGCTGGCCCTGATGGCCGTGTTCGGCTGCCAGGGCGACGGCAAGCCGGACTATGGCGTGGAGCAGCCGCTGATGTTGCCGGGCTCGACGCGCCAGACCTGGGCGGTGGCGCCCGTGGTGAATACGAGCGGGCAGAAATATGTGGACCCGATCCTCCAGGCGGACGTGCTTTACCAGCAGCTCCAGCAAGTGGCGGGGCTGAATGTGATTCCCGTGAACCGTGTTGTGGCGGTGTACGCCGCGCTGCGGCTGGAGCAGGTGCAGTCGGAGGAACAGGCTGCCCTGGTGTGTGATCTGCTCAACTGTGATGCACTGGTGATTGGGACGGTGTCGATCTACAACCCGTACGATCCGCCGGCGGTCGGCGCGTCGGTGCAGCTCTTTGGCAAGGGCGGGTACCGGCGGCCCGCGAATGTGGACCCCTATGTGCTGGCGCGGCGAGCGGCGCCGGCGCCTGGGCAGGTTGCGGCGACGCGGCCGGCGTTTACGCAGGCGGTGGGAATGTTCGACGCCGCCAACGGATCGACGCGGGCGGACCTGATGCGTTACGCGCGGGGCCGCAACGATCCGACCGGGGCGTACCGAGAGCGGCTGTACCTGGTCGAGATGGATCGTTACTGCGGGTTTGTTTATCACTCGCTGATCGAGGAGCTGCTGGCCAAGCGGGCGCTGCGGCCAGAATCCGGGAGCGCACCATGGCCGAAATGAGAATGCTGAACCTGGTGAAGGACGATCAGTACTACTGCTTCCGCTACGAAGTGGGGCAGGAGGTGAAGGTGCTGGACGCCCTGGTTGAGCTGGTTCACCGCGGGGACGCCGGGTTCGACTGGTTTGACGCCGCGGTGCTATCGCACCAGCTTGGGAGACATTTGGCGAAAGAATTGAAGGCGTATTTGCCGAAGAAGGTAGCGTAGGCGTTTATGCGGACCCGACGGAGGTCGACCGTCCGAGAGTTTCAGTCGGCGGCGGGCAGGCAGAAGGCCATGTCTGAGAGCTTGCCGCCGTGGCATGGGGGCGTCTGAAGTCTTTCGGATCGCAACCGCATCTGCTATAGCGCTGGGCCCGGCGTGGGAGACGCAGAGCCTTGCCCATCGGGCCACGAGGAGTTGCCGGCCGCGTGGCATGTCGACAGAACGGCGCCTGGCCAACGGACCTGGCGGGTGTCGGTCTGGTCAACCAAGGGCTCTCGCCACGCGAATGGTAGCCATGAACGTTCAGACCCTCCCCTCCGTTGCACCCGTTGCTGCGCCCGCCAAGTCGTTTACGCCGCTCGTGCAGCAGTTTCTCGACTACCTGAAGTATGAGCGGCACTTCAGCGACTACACGATCAAGAGCTATGGCGCCGACCTGATCCAGTTCGGGCAGTACCTGGCGGGGCAGATCGGCCATCCCAACGAACCGTCGCCGGACGTGCCGCTGACGGGGGAACAGGTTGACGAGCGTCAGGTGAAGTGCGAGTCGCTGACGGTTCGGGAGTTTCTGGCGTACCTGTACGGCCAGAACTACACGAAGAGCACGACCGCGCGGAAGCTGGCGACGCTGCGGAGCTTTTACAAGTACCTGATGAAGCGTGGGCTGATCGGGGTGAACCCGCTGTCGACGATCCGGACGCCGAAGCAGGAGAAGCGGCTGCCGCGGTGTCTGAGCCTGGAGGAGATCCAGAAGCTGCTGGAGACGCCGGGGGACGGCGATCTGCTGAGCTCTCGTGACAAGGCGATGCTGGAGGTGCTGTACTCGACGGGGATCCGTGTGAGCGAGCTGGTGGAGCTGGACATGGCGGACCTGGACCTGCAGGAGGGCGTGCTGCGTGTACGGGGCAAGGGACGGAAGGACCGGCTGACGCCGATCGGGAGCCAGGCGATCCAGGCGATGCAGAAGTATTTCGAGCTGAGGCAGTTGGACGCGCGGATGGCCGGGCCGTTGGTGGGGCGGGTGTTTTTGAACAAGCATGGGGGGCCGTTGAGCACGCGGTCGGTTCGTCGGAAGCTGGACAAGTACCTGGTGATGGCGGGCATGGACCCGGGGATCAGCCCGCACACACTGCGGCACAGTTTCGCGACGCATCTTTTGAATAATGGAGCCGATCTGCGGAGCGTGCAGGAGCTGCTGGGGCACCAGAGCCTGAGCACGACGCAGGTGTACACGCATCTGACGACGGCGCGGATGAAGCAGGTGTATGACGCGGCGCATCCGCGTGCGAACGTGCCGACGATAGGCATGGCTGGGCAGGCGGCGGAGCCGCAGCCGCAGCCGTATTCGGAGGCGGTGTAGGGAGGAGAAGAGGTCTCGAATCCGCGCGGGCGTGGCCATCGGCCACGCCCTTTTTCATGGGGGCGGGGCGGGGATGGCGCGATGCCATGGGCCGGCGGGAAAATCGCAAGCTCGGCGGAGAAGCTCACCATCCGAAGTC
>Ga0315278_10002714_pt1 | contig 15793 bp, 13 predicted proteins | sample YL17G06_0_MG_FD_203880 | JGI IMG/M metagenome (GOLD analysis project Ga0315278, IMG submission 203880) | Sediment microbial communities from Yellowstone Lake, YNP, Wyoming, USA - YL17G06_0 | ecosystem: Environmental > Aquatic > Freshwater > Lake > Sediment | place: USA: Wyoming | collected... | reverse complement strand
GTGCGTCAGGTTCGCTGACTGTGCTCGCGTGACCGCAGTAAGACGTTTGTAGTGCCACGTACGTGGCACGCGTCTCCTATATCACTCGCACGCAACGACTTGCGAAAATGTGGTGTTGAAGATGGGCATGAGTTGATTCCCCAATGATCGGATTGCGCGATCCCCCACGTCGGCGTTGCGCACAATGGCGTTATGGCAGCACCGGGATAGGTGTTTGACACCCGCACCCGCACTGTTCCCGTAATTGACGCGCCGCACGCTACACCGATCTGAGCCAGCGAACTCGTCAGCGTCTGGCTCGCCACTGTGCCGGACACGATCTGGATGGTGCTCTCGGAAGTCGCTCCGCCCACGAACACCTTGACTGCGGCCATCGCTATTCCGTAGAGTCCATATCGGCCGTCGCCGTACCAGTGCCACTTCGGAATGCAGCCCTGTGCCCTAGCCAGCTCAAGATCGGATGCCGACAATTGCGCAACGTTCAGGCCGTTTGACCAATTGGCGTCCCAAGCGGGATGCGTCCCCGACATTATCTGCGCGTAGTTGTACGATCCTTCCATTGCGAAAACGATATAGTATGTTCCCGGCACCGTTGGTGCGGTTATATTCACTGTCGCATCTTGATCCGAGATGCCGGTGGGAACCCATGAGTTGATTCCCCAATAATCGGATTGCGGAATGCCCCACGTCGGCGTTGCGCACAATGGCGTTATGGCAGCCCCGGGATAGGTGTTTGACACCCGCACCCGCACCGTTCCCGTGATTGACGCGCCGCACGCCACACCGATCTGCGCCAGCGAACTCGTCAGCGTCTGGCCCGCCAGTGTGCCGGACACGATCTGGATGGTGCTCTCGGAAGTCGCTCCGCCCACGAACACCTTGACCGCAGCCATCGCTATTCCGTAGAGTCCATATCGGCCGTCGCCATACCAGTGCCACTTCGGAATGCAGCCCTGTACCCGGGCCAGCTCCAGATCGGATGCCGACAATCGCGCAACGTTCACGCCGTATATCCAGTCTGCGCTCCAGCCAGGATGCGTTCCCGACATTATTTGCGCGTAGTTGTACGATCCTTCCATTGCGAACACGATATAATATGCTCCCGGCACCGTAGGCGCGGTCAGATTTACCGTCGCATCTTGATCCGAGATGCCGGTGGGAACCCATGAGTTGATTCCCCAATAATCGGATTGCGGAATGCCCCACGTCGGCGTTGCGCACAATGGCGTTATGGAAGCTCCGGGAAACGTGTTTGACACCCGCACCCGCACTGTTCCCGTGATTGACGCGCCGCACGCCACACCGATCTGTGCCAGCGAACTCGTCAGCGTCTGGCCCGCCACTGTGCCGGACACGATCTGGACGGTGCTCTCCTCCGCCCACACTACAGACGCAAAGACGATAAGCACTACAATCTGCGCCAGTTTCCACGACAAATCACTCGTCTTCTTGGCCGGTGTCCTTCTGTGTAACAGATTTGAGTTGGTTTTTTCTGTAGGCAAGTTTGTGATAGTAGTTTGCATCTTGTTCTCCTTTGATTGGTTTTGCGGATGTGTTGTCATTGTGTCTCCCTGTGTTGATATAGCTGCAAATGTCCGCGTCGTTCTCAAAAGAAAGACGCGGCGTTCCAAGCCTGTGTTCCATCTGAGGTACGTCCAAGCACCTTTTCCAAAACACCGACCGAAAGCCGCGCCATGAGGCGCGCTTCCGTCAGTATCGTTTCGGAAAGAAAGTTTGGACGTTTTCAGATGGAACGATGACTGCGTCAACGCAAGTCTATGTAAGTCCGTGGTTCGCCTTCCTAGTCGTTCTCCTATGTGGTTATGCGAGAAGGAACCTGTGGTGCTTGAAGTCGAGGCAGAGGCGGAGCATGTGGTCGCGCAGGAAGCGCATGCCCATGATCAAGTCCTGTTTCTGCCTTTTGTCGGCATAGATGACAAGCATTTCTGAAACGAGCGCAGTCTTGCCCACGTGAAGCGGTACCGCGCTTGTCCATGTTGGCACAGAGCGGGCATCGGCGACTACCGACCATTGCGACTTGGGCAACAACCGAATCGGTGCTGAGAGGCGCACATTGTTGAGGAATGTACGGGCATTGTACAGCGAATCCGGATAGGCAAACGCGAGCAGCAGGCCACCAAAGCCTGTGTCAACCAGTGCCTCGTACTGCCTTCCTTCAACAGTCAGGTTCACGACCGCCTCGGTCTGGTCCTTGCGCAGGCAGACCTGCATGACTACACGATCCTCATCGGGCCGCTAGGGTTGCGCATTACGCGCACCTTGGCCGGATCGATGCCCCGCGACTGCCAGTAGTGCCTGAGTTGCTGGCGCGTCATGACCTTGATCTTGGCGACCGCCTTGCGGGCAGTTGACAATTGCCGCGTGTCCTTCATGTTCTGCGTCATGGTGTTGCCTCAATCTGTTGGATCATTATACCAGAAAGGGGATGTGTTGTCAATTCAGCGGTTGTGCGTTTATGCGTTGCGGGTCGCGCCCTGTGAAATCAGTCCCTGCCCCACCTGATCGGGATGAAGAACAGGTCGAGCGCGCGGCGGCGGCTCTCGCACCGGTACCGGTACAGCCGCCAGCAGAGGGAGAACTGGGAGAATTCGGAGCCGGGCCTGCGGTCGAACGTGATGAACGGGAACGACTCGAACGAGACATCTTCACCCGTGCGGTTGCTGCGCGCGACGCGCCAGAGGATGCGCCACGAGCTCGAGGCGGGATTGCCCTTCTGCCACTCATGCTGATACAGCCTGATGCCGATCGAGAACGAACCGCTTCTGCCGGAGTAGTTCTCGCGGCTCCAAAGCGGCCACAGGCCGTCCTCGACCGTGCGAGTCGGAATCGAGTACCTGCGCGTGGCGTAGGAGCGCCAGATATCCACATGCTCGCCGGCCTTCCAATAGTCGACCATGGTCTTGGCGTCCGCTTTAAGCTCGGGCGGAATGGGGACGGAGAAGTCTTCCTCGACGCCGAGCGTGGTGGTTCGGTACCATGAGGGAACGATCCAGGACCAGTGCTGCGTCTGAGGTGGCAGGACAGCGTGGATATCGCGCCACACGTTGGGCCTGTGCGGATTGTTTGTGGAATAATGGAACTCAGGCGCCACCGGCATTGTTGACGATTCCTGGCCGAAGAGGGGAAAGATCCACAGGCTGCGCCCGCCGTCGTTCTCGTTCCGTTCATACTGGACCATGGGCCAGAGCGCCCCTGTGCTCAGGTCATTGCCGTGGCGTTTGTAGCGAGCCAGCGGGAACGAACAGAACTCGAAGAGATTGCTGCCCCGGACCAGCTCGAACAGCGGCCAGAGCGCCTTATACGTGCGGCGGCTGCCGTTCCGTTCATAGCCTGCGAGCGGGAAGGAGTAGAGGTTGAAGTAACTGTGTGCGTGATTGAGGACGGCTCGCGTGGACGCTCGCCCTCCCGTGCGGGGGGAATGGAGGGTGACATCGTCGTCTGCGCGCTCAAGTGCGAACAGCGGCCAAGCGGCATGAAGATACGACCGGTGGCGGGAGTTCCAGGTTTGGTGATGGAACAGCGGGCCGAGGACGTTGACAAACGTCGAGCCATCCACCTGCCCATACGAGACAAGCGAATAGGTGGCGGTTGCGTTTGCCGAGCGGTCATACCAGAACAGGGGAAGCGCGGAAAGGTGGAACGTGTTGCTCGTTATGCGGCGCGTGGCGAGGGGCCAGAGGACATCGGTGCGGGAGTAGCCGTCGGATGCATTCCATGCGCGGTTGAACACCGGGCCGAGGACGTTGACGAACGTGCGGTCGCGGTCTGTGCCCCAACCGCCGAGGAGCGAGACGAACGTGCGCTCGTCACGCGCGCGGTTGTACCAGTACAGCGGGAAGACCCATTGCGTGCGTTCGTTGCCCCAGGAAAAGCCTGACAGGGGCGGCATGATGGAACACCAGTTGCTGCCTCTGCCCGCGAAGAGTGGCGCGAGCCAGTACTCGCCCTTTTCATAGAAGAACAAGGGAACCGAGAAGACGGAACGCTTGTCCCACCAAGTATTAAGTGCGAAGTATTCGCGCTTGTCGAAATCGAGCTGGACGAGCGGCCAGACGAAATTCCATTCGCGGTAGTTGTTGTAGAAGGAATAGAGCGGGCGGAATGCGTGGCCATCCGCGCGCCAGTCAACCATGGGCCACAGGAGCGAAGCAGTGGGACGGTTGCAATAGAAGAACGGCCAAAGGTTGACTCGGTCGGGATCGAGCAGGCGGCTCGTTGCTCCGGCGACCGCGGGCTCGTTGCATGAATTGAAGGGAGAGGAATCCAAGACAGAGCCGGCAATGGCGGGTATGCACGCGAGAAACAGTACGGCAGTTAACAGGCGCAGGGTCATGCGGATTCCGGTGCGGAGGGTGGTGTCGGTTTCTGCGGCGTGAAGAAGACGGTGAAGGAGACCTCCGTATGCTCGCCCAATGCGGACGAGATGGTGAAGACATCCGAGCAGCGTTTGATGTTGGGGAGGCCCATGCCTGCCCCGAATCCCATTTCGCGGACTTTCTCCGACGCGGTCGAGAAGCCTTCCTTCATGGCCAGGTTCACATCGGCGATGCCCGGCCCGCGGTCAAGTGCCGCGACCTCGATCCGGTCCGAATAAATCCGCGCGGCCATCGTGCCGCCGGTCGAGTGGATGACGATGTTCAGCTCGGCCTCGTACATGCCGACCGCGACACGGCGGATGACGGCCGGGTCGACATTGCGGGCCTGGAGGGCCTTCTTGACCGCGCTCGATGCGCGTCCGGCGTTCTCGAAGTCGTCATGCTCGACGTCGAAGTCGAGGGTGGTCACCTCGGGCTGGCTCGATCCGGTCCGGGCGAGGATGGAGCGCTCGCGCTGCTCGGCCTGCATGGCGACCTCCTGGAGCATGACCACAAGCTTGCGCACCACATCCCAGTGGGTGAGGATGCCCACGAGGTCGCCATCCTTGTCCAGGACGGGCAGGCGGCCAAACCCGCTCTTCTCCATCTCGTCAATGGCCTTGACGACCGAGACATGATCCTCGACGGTCACCACCCTGCGCGACATCTTCTCCCACACCCGCATATTGATCTCCCCGCGGTCGAGCGCGCGGATGATGTCGTCGAGGCTGATGATGCCGATGAGGCGGCTGCCCTCGACCACCGGCACGCCCGAAATCTTCTTGTCGCGCATCAAATGCTGGACCACCCGGAGCGTCTTGTCGGGCGTCACGGTGCAGATCGAGCGGGTCATGACATCCCTGACCTTGAGCTGGTTGAGCAGTTCGCTGACGATCGAGATGTCGTTCGGGCTGGTGGCCAGGGAGGAGAGGGGACTGTGCTCAGTCATGGGGTGCCTCTCGATGTGCCCGGGACTCAGCGGTACGGCCGTTCGAGATCGAGACCAGCCAGGCGGCAGCACGCCTCGAACATGGCAAGCCTCGTGCAGAGGAGGGGAATGCCGTGAACCTTGGCCATGCCGATGGCTTCCTGGGACGGATACTTGCCCCGGCAGAAACAAATGCCCGCACTGCCCATCAGCTCCGCCGTGCGGACAACCTGCGGGGTGACCAGGCCGGTGATGAGGAGATAGTTGTGCTTGGTCGTTGCCAGTACGTCGCTGAGGAGATCGGAGGCGGCGACGGACTCGACTTTCCGGTCGAGGGCGTCGTCGCCCACTGCAACTTCCGCATCCAGCCGCTGGACACATTCACGCAACGTCATGATAAATCCTTGCAATCGGTTCCTCCATTCTACAAAAAAACCGCGCGGGATGCAACTCTGCCGGTTTTGCCGCCCGTTTTGGCAGGAGCGGGCAGCCGAAGAAGCCGCCGCAACGCGGATATGGCTACAGCTTCGCCATGGCTATCGGACATTCCTTGCAAGGTTCAGGAAGGCTGGCATCGGCAGCGCAAACTGAAATTCCGATATAAGGCTGTTTCCCTTGTACCGACCCCCACGAGCTTGCCTCGTGGGTGAAGGAGATCGAGCCGGGAAATATCGTGCTCCCCGTCTTTCCCCCTCCCCCCGCGCCCGTGACGGGCGCGGGGGGAGTGAGGGGGAAGGGAGCGCGGCTGGCTTGGTTCGCCACTCTTATTCACCCACGAGGCAAGCTCGTGGGGGTCTCAGAACCTTATATCGGGATTTGAGATTCTTTGCGGCTTAATTTGACGTGCCGGGCTTTTTTTGGTATGATAGCACCGCTGTTTGTAATGGTTCCTCTCTTCACCGAGAACACCATTCGACACTTAACCTAAAACGAACCACGAGGGGAGTTGTTATGCCGCGGGAAATGGACTGCATGGACGGAAATACCGCCGTTGCCCACGTCGCACATGCGACCAACGAAGTCATTGCGATCTATCCGATCACGCCGTCGTCCGTCATGGGCGAGATTGCGGACGCGAAGTCCGCGAAGGGCGAGAAGAACATCTGGGGCACGGTGCCGACCGTGGTCGAGATGCAGTCCGAGGGAGGCGCCTCGGGCGCCGTCCACGGCGCCCTCACCACCGGTGCCCTCACCACCACGTTCACGGCGTCGCAGGGGCTGCTCCTGATGATCCCGAACATGTACAAGATCGCCGGCGAGCTGACGAGCACGGTGTTCCACGTGTCCGCACGGTCATTGGCCTGCCAGGCGTTGTCGATCTTCGGCGATCATTCGGACGTCATGGCAACGCGTGCAACCGGATTTGCGCTGGTCTGCACGGGAAACATCCAGGAAGTGATGGACTTCTCGCTGATCTGCCAGGCCGCGTCGCTCGAGTCGCGGGTGCCGTTCCTCCATTTCTTCGACGGGTTCCGCACCTCGCACGAGATCCAGAAGATCGAGGTTTTGGCGAAGGAGGACATGAAGGCAATGCTTCCTGACGAGCTGATTTTTGCGCATCGCCGGCGCGGGCTTACGCCGGACAATCCGACAATGCGGGGCACCGCGCAGAACCCGGACGTGTACTTCCAGGGGCGCGAGACGGTGAACCGGTTCTACCTTGCAGCCCCGGGCATCATCCAGGCAGCCATGGACAAGTTCGCAAAGATCACCGGTCGACAGTACAAGATGTTCGACTATGTGGGCCATCCCCAGGCCGAGCGGGTGGCGATCGTCATGGGCTCGGGCGCCGAGGCGATGCACGAGACGGTCGAGTACCTCGCCGCGAAGGGCGAGAAGGTCGGCATGGTCAAGATCCGCGTGTACCGTCCGTTCTCGAACGAGGCGTTCATGGCGGCGTTGCCGGCGACCACGCAGCGGATGGCCGTGCTTGACCGGACAAAGGAGCCGGGCGCAATCGGCGAGCCGTTGTACGAGGATGTCCGCACCGCCATCGGCGAGACGATGGAGACGGACAAGACGAAATTCGCGAAGTGGCCCGTGATTGTCGGCGGCCGGTACGGCCTTGGGTCGAAGGAGTTCAACGCGCCGATGTGCAAGGCAGTCCTTGACAACCTCGCCCAGGCAAAGCCAAAGAACCATTTCACCGTCGGCATCGTCGAGGACGTGACGAACACGAGCCTTCCGCTCGACGGGACATTCCGGTGCGACGCGGGCGGCGACGAGCCGTACACGGCCATGTTCTACGGCCTCGGCTCGGACGGCACCGTGGGCGCGAACAAGAACTCGATCAAGATGATCGGCGACATGACCGACAATTTCGCGCAGGGATTCTTCGTGTACGACTCGAAGAAGGCGGGCTCGATGACGGTGTCCCACCTCCGGTTCGGCAAGAAGCCCATCCGGCGGACGTACCTGATCATGCGGGCGGACTTCGTGGCGTGCCACAATGCGTCCTTCCTCGAGAAGTTCGACATGGTGAAGCACCTGAAGCAGGGCGGCACATTCCTGCTGAACAGCCTCCATGACGCGAAGTCGGTGTGGAAGACGCTTCCGCTCGAGCTGCAGAAGCAGCTTATCGAGAAGAAGGCGAAATTCTTCGTCATTGATGCCATCAAGATCGCCGAGGACCTCGGCCTGGGCGCCCGGATCAACACCATCATGCAGACCGCCTTCTTCCAGATCGCGAAGGTGATCGACCCGCAGAAGGCGATTGATGCGGCAAAGAAGGCGACCCAGAAGACCTACGCGTCGAAGGGAGACAAGGTGGTCAAGATGAACCTCGATGCAATCGACCGCGCGTTGGGCGGGATCGAGGAAGTTGCCGTGCCTGAGAAGGCGACGAGCACGCTGCGGATGCGCCCGGTCGAGATCGCCGGCGCGCCCGAGTTTGTGCAGAAAGTGACTGCGCCGATCATTGCGGGCCTGGGCGATACGGTACCGGTGTCCCTGATGCCTGAGGACGGCACGTTCCCGACCGGCACGACGAAGTACGAGAAGCGGAACATCGCGGTGAAGAGCCCGGTGTGGGATCCGGCGCTGTGCATCCAGTGCGGCCAGTGCTCGCTGGTCTGCCCGCATGCGGTGATCCGGATGAAGGTGTACGACAAGAAGCTGCTTGTGAAGGCGCCCAAGACCTTCAAGTCGTGTCCGGCAAAGGGTGTCAAGTACGAGGGGCTGAAGCCGGAGGACGTCATGTTCACCCTCCAGGTGGCGATCGAGGACTGCACGGGCTGCGGCGCCTGCGTCTACACCTGCCCCGCGAAGAACAAGCAGGACGAGAAGCGGAAGGCGATCAACATGGATTGGCAGGAACCCTTGCGGGCTCCTGAGGCGGAGAACTTCGCGTTCTTCATGGAACTGCCCGATCCGCCTGCGACGGTGTTCAAGCGCGATACGGTCAAGGGCTCGCAGTTTGCGCGGCCGCTGTTCGAGTTCTCCGGCGCGTGCGCGGGCTGTGGCGAGACGCCGTATGTCAAGCTGCTCACCCAGTTGTTCGGCGATCGGACGGCTATTGCGAACGCAACGGGCTGCTCGAGCATCTATGGCGGCAACCTGCCGACCACGCCGTACACCACCCGGGCCGACGGCCGCGGGCCGGCATGGTCGAACTCGCTGTTCGAGGACAACGCCGAGTTTGGGCTCGGCATGCGCCTGACGTTCGACAAGTTCAACCAGTTCGCACTCGAGCTGATGGGCAGATGCGCGGCAATGGACTGCTGCAAGGGATTTGCCCCGCTGCTCGATGCCATCACGGGAGCCGACCAGGCGACGCAGGAAACCATCGAGCAGCAGCGCGCCCGCGTGGCCGAGCTCAAGGCGAAGCTGGCAGGCTGCAAGGAGGATGACTGCAAACAACTCCTCTCGCTCGCCGACTATCTTGTCAGGAAGAGCGTCTGGATCCTTGGCGGAGACGGCTGGGCCTACGACATCGGCTATGGCGGGATTGACCACGTCCTCGCCACGGGCAAGAACGTCAACATGCTCGTGCTCGACACCGAGGTCTACTCGAACACGGGCGGCCAGATGTCGAAGGCGACACCGCTTGGCGCCGTGGCTCTGTTTGCCGCGGGTGGCAAGCCGGTGGGCAAGAAGGACCTCGGCATGATGGCCATGACCTACGGCTATGTCTATGTCGCCGGAGTCGCCATGGGCGCCAACATGCAGCAGACCGTCAAGGCGTTTATGGAAGCCGAGGCGTATGACGGCCCGTCCCTGATCATTGCCTACTCGCACTGCATTGCCCACGGCATCAACATGACGGCGGGGATGAACGAGCAGAAGAAGGCGGTCGAGAGCGGCGCATGGCCGCTGTACCGGTACAATCCGACATTGCTCAAGGAAGGGAAGAACCCGCTCCAGCTCGACTCGAAGGCGCCCACGATGCCGTATCGCGACTTCGCCTTTGGCGAGAACAGGTTCAGAACCCTCAGGGACAAGAGCCCGGACGTCGCAGAGGCACTGATGAAGCAGGCAGAGGAGACCGTCAAGCGCCACTTCGAGCTGTACCAGAAGCTCGCGGCTCTGCAGCCCTGAACACCGAGGACAACATGAAGACGCGCATCATGGTGGCGGTGATTGCCGCCCTTGTGCGCACGGGGAGTCTCCGCCGTTCGTAGTGCGCTCGCAAGAGCATATTTCTTGGAGATCCAATGAGAACCATGGCCCGCATTGCCATGGCCGCCATCACGGCCATGATGTCCCTGTGCATGCTGTTGCCCGCCGCACCAGTCGCGGTGGCCACCAACGCGCCGTCTGCGATCACGTCGAACGACTGGGCTGTGGCGCTGACGCGGCCCGGCCTGCCCAACCTCCACAAGGTGAGCAGCACGCTGTACCGTGGCGCACAGCCCACCGCCGAGGGATTTGCCGAGCTGGAAAAAATGGGCATCAAGACCGTTGTCTGCCTCCGCAACCTCCATTCGGACAAGAACCTGCTCGGCACGAACGGGCTCGACTACGTGGCGATCCCGATGAACACCTGGCATGCCGAGCGCGAGGACGTGGTTGCCTTCCTCTCGGTCGTCTCGGACACCAACCGGACGCCCGTGTTTGTTCATTGCCAGCATGGCGCAGACCGGACGGGCACCATGTGCGCCCTGTACCGCATCGCTGTCTGTGGCTGGAGCACGGAGGACGCCCTGCGTGAAATGAGGGAGGGAGGCTTCGGCTTCCACGAAGTCTGGAAGAACCTGCCCGACTTCATCGCCAAGCTCGATATCGGGAAGCTCAGGGCCGAGACGGGCATCGCCCCTCAGCCTGCGGCGCCCACGGCGAAACCCGCGAAATAACCCCCGCGACCTCGTGTCGCTAAAATTCCGATATAAGCTCCGAGACCCCCACGGGCTTGCCCCGTGGGTGAATCAGATGGAAAAGGGAGAGAGCCAGCCGCACACCCGTTTCCCCCGCCCCCTCGCCTGAAGTGGGCGGGGGAAACGGGTGACGGTGCCCGGCGTTGCTTGGCCCAATCTTCTTCACCCACGGGACAAGCCCGTGGGGGTCGTGCTACGGGCAGAATTCTTATATCGGAATTTCAGGCATGGCTCGGCTATCTTTGACTTTCCTGCCAAAATGTGATAAACTTAATGCAATGAATCTACGATGGATCAAGTTCTGCCTGGGGTGCTGCCTCGGTGCAACGCTCCTGCTGGCCGCGGACGACGACCGCATGCCCGCGATCGTTTCCTGCCGCGGCGCGGGCGATGTCGCCGCACTCGTCACGTCGGGCGCCGAGATTGACAGCGTGGCTGGCCTGCGCATGCGGGCATACATCCCGTCGAACGAGATCGCCGTGCTGCGCGGCGCTGGATTGACCATTGCCGTTGACGAGGACGCGGTTCGAAGGATAGGGGAGATTCGTGCCATGGGCTGGAAGGCCGCCGGCTACCACTCCTATGAGGACATGACCAATGAACTGACGTTCTATGCCCTGACCTACACCAACCTCTGCCGCCTCGTCTCGGTCGGCAAGTCCGTGAAGAACCGCGACCTCTGGATCCTCAAGATCAGCGGCCAGCCCGGCCGCGACGAGGACGAGCCTGCCATCCGCTATGTGGGCAGCATCCATGGCGATGAGCCGGTCGGCATGGAGAATTGTTTGAATTTTATCGGCCTCCTCCTCTCCAACTACTCGCATGACGCGCGCTGCACCCGGCTGGTTGACGAATGCGCGCTATGGGTGATGCCGCAGATGAACCCCGACGGCTACGTCCTCGCCAGGCGCGGCAACTGGAACAACAAGGATCTCAACAGGGATTTCCCCGACCGGTTCTACTCCTCGAACAGAACCGTCGCGGCCTGCCAGCCCGAAACTGCCGCCATGATGCTGCTCGGCTTGTCCAACACGTTCACCATCTCTGCAAACTTCCACAGCGGAGCCGTGGTCGTCAATTATCCCTACGACGGGCGCAACGATGGGCTGAACGACGGCGAATCCGGTGGCTACGTGGCCTGCCCGGACGATGCGCTCTATATTGCCATGGCCCGCACCTATGCCGATGCGAACCCGAGCATGCGCCTGAGCAATGGCGATGCCTTTACCAACGGCATCTGCAATGGCGCCCAGTGGTACTGCATCTATGGCGGCATGCAGGACTGGAACTACGTATGGCCCCGCTGCTTCGAGGTCACCATCGAGCTGGACAACAATCAGCCATCGCTCACCAACGACCTTGCCGCGCTCTGGGCCGAGAACGTCACCTCGATGCTTGCCTATGCCGAGTGGGCCTTGCGCGGCGTCCGCGGCATTGTCACGGACAACTTCTCCGGCCAGCCCATTGCCGCCATGGTCACCGTCAGCAATTGTGCACAGGCCGTGTTCACCAACCCTGACGTGGGCGACTACCACCGCATGCTCCTCCCAGGCACCTACGCCCTCTCGTTCTCCGCGGGCGGCTATTACCCCGAGACCGTCATGGGCATTGTCGTCACCAACGGCCCTGCGACACGGGTGGATGTCGGCCTCACCGCCGTCCCGGAACCGATGGTTGGCTGCTGGCTGTTGGGCTGTGTGTGGCTGGTCTCGGGTTTCCGTCGTTCGGGTGCGCTGGCGTCCGCACGCCTCCGGCCGTGATGTGCAATCACAACGTTAAATGTGACATCTGCACGGAAGTCTTCTTCTATCGCGATTCCCATGGGAACGAGGTCGATCTGATCGTGAAGTCGGGCCGGACGCTCCATCCCATCGAGGTCAAGTCGGGTGCAACGTTCGATCCCGAGTTCATCACGGGCATCGAGCGGTTCCGCGATGCGGTTGGTACAGCACGCTGTGGTGCAGCGGCAGTCTGGTACAACGGTCGGACGCAGAGCACATTCAAAGGCGTACAGGTCCGCAACCCCATGCTCCATGGGGGATTCCGCGTATGAGGGCTGTTTTGGCCTTGGCATTGATTGCGACCATGCCGGCACTAGCCGGACCTGAAACGTCCTTTGCGGATGACATGCCGCGGCCGGTCATCCTGCCGACCACCAACAATCTCTATTTTCTTGCCGATATCATCTTGGGTGCGGATTACCTGCTGATATGCACTGATGGCACGTATCGGGTAACCGATGTGCAGCATGTCGAACGATCCGTCAGCGATTGCGGCACATGGAGCAGCGACACCAATGGCGTGTTCCGGATGGTTTCCACCAGGCGGGAACCGGAATTCCACCAGTCAGACCTTGAACTTCACTGGGACGCTGTTTATCATCCCGACCTTGTTCTGAAGACGCGGGACGAACTTGCGGCACTGCTCGCATCCTCAACCAATATGCAGTTCGACCCGGTGGCGGTACGGGGATCGCACCTGAGGCTTGCCCATGACGAATACACGTCGGATTTCCTGCGGATCGAATCCTGGGTCAAGGAAGTTGATCGGAAGACCATCGAGCAGTTCGTCGGTTCGCTGTCTTCCTGGCTCGAGACACGCGAGACGAACGTATTCTGGTTGCGGCCATACCGGTATCGTGACATTACGTTCCTTGAAGATCGACTTGGTCTCATAAGCATTCCCGTGACCGTCGAGCAGAGCGTGGACAACATCCTCCGATTCTCCAACTCGTGTCCCGCGTGGACGGTTGTCCGGATTGGCTGCGCGGACTATGAGCATGGCGCAAACAGGAACTATCCGTTCATCTTCTACCCGCAACTAACCCTGCTTTACTCATTGCCGCGCTGGGCGCAAATGGCCGTCATTGCCTGTGTGTGGCTGGGCTTGGTGGGATTGCCGATCGCGACGGTGCTCATCCTCGTCTGTGTGCGGCCGCGGGCGCAGTGCCCGTCGTGCGGCGGTGTACTCACCACATGGTCGGTGACCATCTTCAGCCGTGTGCGGTGCAGGCGGTGCAGGACGAAATTCCGCCTGAAATGCGCGCATCCGTGGCGAATGAGATTGGTGCGTGACGGGCTGGACTTTCCGCTGTTGGCTGTGCTGGCGGCCGTGCTTCTCTACGCGCCGTTTGATGTCATGGTCAACCTTGTTCCGTTCATCGTGGGCGTAATACTTGGCTGCGTCATTGAGTTGCGCCTGCTGGCACACTGGGTATATCGGCGACTCGGCACCTCAGTCTGGCTGGTGCCGATGAATAAAGCAGTTGACGGTCAGGAACAATCGCGGGAAAAGATTAGCTAACCATAAACAGGAGGGAATCACCATGGACGTGTACGAAGCAATCCGTGTGCGGAAGAGTGTGCGTGGATTTACGGCGAAGGCGGTGCCCGAGGCGGCATTGGAAAGGATCCTCGAGGCGGCCCGGCTGGCACCCTCGGCCAGCAACCGGCAGGAATGGAGGTTCGTCGTCGTGCGCGACAAGGACATGCGGGCAAAGCTCGCCGCGGCCGCAAGCAACCAGGCATTTGTCGGCCAGGCGCCGGTGGTGCTTGTCTGCTGTGCCGTGACGGACGAGCACACGATGCGGTGCAAGCAACTGTGCTACCCGATCGATGTGGCGATAGCGATCGATCATATCACGCTGTGCGCGGTCGAGGAAGGGCTGGGCACGTGCTGGATCGGGGCGTTTGACGAAGCCGAGGTGAAAAAGATCTGCGGGATACCCGATGGCGTCCGTGTGGTCGAGTTGTTGCCGCTCGGTTACGCCGAGGATGCGAATCCCGTCACGAAGAACCGGTTGCCGCTCACGCAGCTTGTCATGCAGGAACGGTGGAAGGCATGAAGGTCGCGCTCGAGTGCATGGCCTGTGTCCACACGCAGGCAGTGTCCGCCGCGCGCCACGCAGTGAAGGACGAGCGCGGGGTCGAGCGCGTTCTCCGCGCCGTTGCCCGGGTATACGGCCGGAAGAGGCTCGAGGGCACTCCGGCCGAATACTCGCAGGCGGTCTACACAACCGTTGCCCGGGAAAGCGGCGTGCGCGATCCGTATGCGGCCGAGAAGAAGCGGTTCAACACGATCGCCCTCGCCATGCTGCCCGACTGCACCGCGGCGTTGAAACGGGCAAAGGATCCGCTCGCCGCAGGCGCTCACCTTGCCGTTGCGGGCAATATCATTGACCTCGGGATCGGCGTCCACCTCGACATCCACGGCACACTTGCCAATGCCCTGCGCATGCCGTTTGCAGTGAGCGACCTTGACCGGCTGCGGCGCGACCTTGGCCTCTGCCGCCGCCTGCTCTACATCGGCGACAACGCAGGCGAGATCGTGTTTGACCGCATGTTCATCGAGGTGATCAGGGAACTGCATCCGAAGATGGACGTCTGCTTCACCGTCAAATCCGGGCCGATCATCAACGATGCCACCATGGCCGACGCGCGGCAGGCTGGGATGGACAAGGTCTGCCGCGTGATCGAGACGGGGAGCAACTGGGTCGGCGCGCCCCTCGCACGCGTCAGCCGCCTGTTCAAGGCCGAACTCGATGCGGCGGATGTGATCATCAGCAAGGGCCAGGGCAACTTCGAGACGCTCAGCGGCGAGCGCAGGCGGAACATCTACTTCATCCTCAAGGCGAAATGCGCCGTGGTCGCCGCGGCACTCGGCGTCACGTTCGGCGATTCGGTACTGACGCATGTGCGGAACCTGAAGCGGAAGGCGTGAGTTTTCATGGTTTCCCGCGCCACGGCTGCGGGTTCGCAGATAGAGGCAGCAGAACCAGCCGCGCCCTTTTTTTCCCCCGCCCCCTCGCATTGTGCTATCGAGGGGGCGGGGGAAAAAGAGAGGGGAACGCGCGGCTTTCCTGACGTGCCTGCCTCTCATCTGATTCACCCGCGACACGAGGTTGCGGGGGTCTTCTATATGCTCCCCGGCGGCCTTGCGCCGCCGGAAGCGGAGATCTGCCCGCTCCTGCCAGCAAGCTGGCAGGAGGCGGGGTGCCTTATACAGCAATTTCAGAGGCGTGCTCTCAAGTTCCGATATAAGGCTGTTTCCCTTGTACCGACCCCCACGAGCTTGCCTCGTGGGTGAAGGAGATCGAGCCAGAAAACATCGTGCTCCCCGTCTTTCCCCCTCTCCCCCCGCACCCGTCACGGGCGCGGGGGGAGGGGGGAAGGGAGCAC
>Ga0315278_10002713_pt1 | contig 15795 bp, 17 predicted proteins | sample YL17G06_0_MG_FD_203880 | JGI IMG/M metagenome (GOLD analysis project Ga0315278, IMG submission 203880) | Sediment microbial communities from Yellowstone Lake, YNP, Wyoming, USA - YL17G06_0 | ecosystem: Environmental > Aquatic > Freshwater > Lake > Sediment | place: USA: Wyoming | collected... | reverse complement strand
AACCGTTACCGGCAATCCCAGGCGATAAGCTGCCGCAAACAGAGACACTTGACGATGAGGCGCTTTCTCTCCCTGTATCAGACGCCCTCCGGCCTCGCCCAGGCCGAGATCGTGCCCGGCAGCCAGGCTGCCGACCGCCGCAAACAACTCGGCGGTTTCGCGCACCATGCCAAAACTGCCGTCAGCAAGACCGGCCTGAACGTCTTCTGACGTTCCGCCAAAAAAAGCCAGTTCGAGATCATGGATCAACCCAGCGCCATTGAATGACAGTCCCGTTACGATCCCGCGTTTCATCAGGTCGATTATGATCGGCGACAGCCCCACCTTGATGACATGCGCTCCGAGCATCAGGTGAAACGGACGTTGCCGCGACCTGGCCCGGGCGACCGCTTCAATGAACTCGTTCAGATCAGCTGCCTTGAGAAACTCCGGAAGGGATTCGAAAAAACGCCTCGTCTGTGCAGAGGGCTTGACCGGGCGGCCGAAGGCTGCGAGAGTGGAACGGTGACGCCGTCGGGCTATCGAATACCGCGCCACCTGCGACAGATCGACGGGCTTATACTTCTTGGGAGATTTGGACATGACCATCAAAACTCTTCCAGGGTACCAAGCTGGTAGTCGATCAACTCGACGGCAATTGAGCCTACAATCACCTTAGACTTCATCAACACCGGCATACGCAGTCGGTCGTCGGTCAGCCAGACTTTCAGTTGTCCTTCGTGTTTGAACAGGCCCACTGACTGGGTTATGGGTTCGACTACGATGCAGTCAAACGTGCCGGCTTCCACCGTGACGGTTTCACGTTTCTGCACCTGAACTTCGAGATGGTATTTCTTGCCATCTATGAAATTATCGAGAAAGAACGATTTTCCCACTTCCAGCGGCTGGGTCCTGACGTAATAGAGCGTCGACAGCGCATCCTGCACATACGGCGCTATTTCGATCGTGTCCTTCTTGTAGATTACACGGTGATTGATCTGGTCGAAATCGTATTGCCGATCGGAACTATAGCTGCCTTCGCGCAGATGTTTTTCAAAGCGCCAGGCAAACAACCCGGCAGCATCCATGATCGATTCGACTCTGTCCTCAACGCGATAAAAGCTCGAGAAAAAGCTATTGGAACGGGCTACCGTGCCAACCTGGTAACAGGGCCGACCCTGATACTCGATAAGGCGGAGAACCTCCATCGACGCTGTGCCGGCGCTGATAAAACCGTATTTGACTTCGAAGTTGAACTTCTCCCCCACGCCGAAAGCAAAATTCTCAACAATGCGGTCAAGAGGACCGCCACCGGTACTGTCAACGTCGCCGGTCTCCGCAGCGACATCCGCGACGCTCAGTTCCTTCACTGAGAAGTAGCTCACCGGAAGCAAACCGAACAGGACCAAGACTGTGATTGATACTCTCGTTCTGGTTGACATCCTACCCATCCTGCCTTCGATCCATTCTCCGGACGATTTCAGGTAGATGCTTGCCAAGAAACTCGCCTATCTCGAGAAAAACCTCGTTGTAGTACTCGAGGTCCATACCAATCGGATCAGACACCGGCTCGCCATTCGGGTCATCATCGGGAAAACTCTTTAGGAGATAAGTCTTGTCGCCGGCTTTTCGAACCCGTTTGACAATCTCCCGGTAATGTTCCGGTGTCATGGCAAAGATCAAATCCGCTTGCGCGATAAGATCGTCCGTAAGGCCCTGAGACCGGTGAAGCGACAGATCAAGGTCCCAGATAAGCGCCGCCTCCTGGGCATAGAGCGTCGCCGGCTGGTTGCGGAGCCCCAGCGTCCCAGCCGAAATGACCTCGGCCTGACCGGGACGTTCCTTCTCCAACAGCATCCTGAGCGCATATTCAGCCATGGGTGAACGGCAGGTATTGCCGCTACACACAAAGAGTATCCTAAACTTCCGGCTATCCGACATTCAGTTTACCCAGAGCCTGTCTAATTCTCTCGCGGCTGATTGCTCCCTCACGCAAGATCCGCACTGGCTCGACTGAGCAGTCCACTACTGTAGAGACGGTTCCAGTCAATGGTCCGGCATCCAGGTACAAAGCAACCCGGTCGCCAAAAACAGCCGCCAGTTCTTCTACACTTTCGGCGTCTGACTCGCCTGAAATGTTGGCCGAAGTGGCAGTCAACAGCATGGGCAGTCGATCCAGCAATCCGATGATAATAGGTGCCGACGAACATCTGAGCCCAATCTTCCCGTCGACCACACGCGGTGGCGGCCAGTCGGAGATGGCTTGTAGTACTAAAGTCAAGGGTCCGGGCAGAAACTGTTCGGACAGAATCTTAGCAGTCTCGGTAAGGCGACCCAGTTTCGCCGTTTCGTTCCGATTGCGCACGAACAGCGCGGTTGCCAGATGCAGATCTCGTTGTTTGAGAACGTACAGTTTCTCGATAAACTCCTGACTGTCAGCCCGCACCAGCAGGCCATAGCGTGTCTCAGTCGGCGCAACCACCAGTTCTCCGCGCGAGAGAGCCTGAGCTGCCTGATCCAGGGCCGCAGGATCTGGAATCGTTCCGTCAATCCTCAGTACCATCGACCTCATCGGTAACCCTTACGGAATCCTGGAGAGTCTCAGAGACCGACTGCGCGGGCACAGTACGGTCATTGTACAGTTGCGGGGTTTCCCTTACGTTCACGCTGACCATCACCACCCAGGCATTGGTGTATCCCACTGTCCGGGCTTTCTGGCGATATCGCTCAGCCTCATCGCGATTGACCCAGTCGCCCACCCGCACCTTGTAGTTCGGCACTTCGTAATCGATGTAGACCGGTTGATCGAAAATCTCTTCGGCCACATGAGCTATCTGACGGGCTTCACCATGAACGAGTCCAGTGAATATCTGTACGCGGTAGACCTGACTGTTGGCGGTATCGATTCTCTGATGCAGCTCGCCGTTTCTGACCAGAAGGGAGTCATGAGATTGATCCGGACCCGACACCGAAATTCCAGGATGACCGGCGATGCTTCCCTCGCGCGGATATTTCGACGGCACCACTTCGCGATCACGCGGCAACTCCAGCGGGTCGAAACCACGCGACTCAAGAGACGCTTCCGAGCGTAGCTCGGGTGACTCGGTTGTCTCGGCCGGTGGGCGGAGGCAAGCAGTTAGCAATACCGAAACCAGGGCGGCCGTCAGGAGACTACAGATATTTGCGAGTCGCGTCATTGTCGCCAATATCCTTAAGCAACTTCTTGAGGTCGCCCAGCCTGGTTTTGTGCGCCACCAGCGTGATGTCCCCGGCCCGCACCACCACCAGGTCTGATACCCCGAGGGTCGCGATAATTCCCTTACAGTCGTTGTAGATCGTGGTCTCGTACGTATCTCTGAGGATGGTCTCGCCAATGACCACATTGTTCTCGCCGTCGACCTCCTTGTATCGCTGTAGCGCCAGCCAGCTTCCGACATCGTCCCACACAATGTCGGCCTTGATTGCCAGAACATTGCGGGCGGTCTCGAGAACTGCGTAGTCGACAGAGATTGACTCAGCTTCAGCGTACAGCTTTTCGCGGGCAGCCATCTCACTGGTCGTGCCAATAGTCCGTGCGTACTCTTCGAGCTGCTTGCCGATTTCGCCACGGCATTCCGAGATAGCCTTAAGAATTGCTGAAGCCTTCCAGACGAACATCCCGCTGTTCCACAGGTAGTCTTTGCTGTAGTAGTACTCCTGGGCGTCAACAGCCTTGGGCTTCTCAGTGAAACTAACGACTTTGAAGGTCTGACTCTCGCGTCCCGTTTGATACTGCTCACCTATTTTGATGTACCCGTAAGCGGTCTCGGGCCGGGTGGGGACAATCCCTATCGTTATCAGCAACTGATCCTGGGCGGCAACCGCGCAGGCATCGTCGATAATACGCACTAATTTCTCCGGCGGGCGAATGAGATGGTCGGATGACAGCACAACCATGACGGCATCGGGATCGGTATGCCTGAGATGGACGGCTGCCAACCCAATGGCGAGACATGTATTCCGGCCGCGCGGTTCGGCCAGGACGTTCTGGGGGGCGATATTGTCAGCCGCCGCGATGATGTGCTCGCACATCGATTCACTAGCCACGATCTTGACCCGTTCCAGCGGTATGAGAGGGCTGACCCGGACAATGGTCTCCTCCAACATGGTTTTTTCCGAAGTTAACTTCAAGAACTGCTTTGGCTTATCCGCTCTTGACAGTGGCCAGAATCGCTCGCCCCGGCCACCGGCGAGAATAACTCCATGTATCATAATCACTTCCTCTGCGCGAGGGTACCACAGATGATTGATAATATCGATCTCAAACGCCTGAGTCAAGCTATGTTTGGACCCCCCAAAGGCGAGCTTCCTGCCGACCGGGAACCTCGTCAGACGATAGGTGTTAAAAAAGTCGAGGAAAATACTTTACAAACATGTAAGGTTTTCGTAGTATTGACCGAGTTTGAAAACAAAGGCAAGTGAAAAAGGACCGGTAAAGTCAGGTAATGAGAATCACGGCAATTGAAGAATACGGCCTGAGGTGCCTTCTGACGCTGGCACGCAAAGGCCCCGGAAAGCAGCTCACTATCCCCGAGATTGCCGAGCTTGAAGGACTGTCGGTGCCGTACGCTACCAAGCTTCTATCAATCCTTCGCCGGGCCGGCCTGGTGACCGCCGAGCGTGGCCGCACCGGCGGGTTCACTATCACGCGACCTCTCGATCAAATCAGTCTGTACGAGGTGCTGGTGGCGCTGGGAGGCCCCTTGATAGACCCAAGACACTGCCAGCGTCATTCCGGTCAACTGGAACAGTGTATTCACATCAAAAGCTGTTCCGTTCATGACGTCCTGGGCGGGTTGGCTGGATATATTCAGGAGTTTTTGACGGACACCACCCTGCATGACCTCGCCTTTGGATTGCCCTCAGGCATCATTCAGCAAGCCGGATGGCAAATCCCTCCGGTTCAGGGTCAATTAGCACCTGACACCAAGCGGATTGAAGGTACCAAAACAGAAACGGAAAGAACTTAGCAACCATTTGGGAATAGAATCATGACTAACAGCGAATCATTACTCGAATTTGAAGATATTCACGTTGAAGTCGAGGGAAAAGAAGTAGTCAAGGGGGTCTCTCTGACTATCCGACCGGGCGAGATTCACGCCATAATGGGCAAGAACGGCTCAGGGAAGTCCTCCCTTTCCAACGCTCTGGCCGGACATCCGGCGTACCGGATCACATCCGGCACGGTCACGCTTGGCGGACAGAATCTGGCGGAAATGCCGCCCGATGAGCGCTCTCGTGCCGGTTTGTTTCTCGCCTTTCAGTATCCGGTGGCGATCCCCGGCGTGTCGGTGGCCAATTTCCTGCGGACAGCCCTGCAGGCGCACCGTGGCAAGGACGCCGACATGACCGATTTCCGCAAACTGCTCAAAACTGAGATGAAAGCGCTGGGGGTAGATGAGGTTTTCGCTACCCGTTATCTCAACGACGGCTTCTCCGGCGGCGAGAAGAAACGGATTGAGATCCTCCAGATGTCAATCCTGAGACCGAAGATGGCGATCCTCGACGAAACCGACTCCGGTCTTGACATCGATGCCCTGAAGACTGTGGCGGAAGGGATCAATCGCTTCCACAATGACCAGACGGGCATTCTTCTGGTAACTCACTATCAGCGGCTGCTTAACTACATCAAGCCGAACTATGTTCATGTAATGATGGACGGCCAACTGGTCAAATCAGGCGGTCCGGAGCTGGCACTGAAACTCGAAGACCTGGGTTACGAGTGGGTCGAAACAGAGATGGCTCAGAAAGCTGGAGTGTGAAGTGGCGGACATAATCAACAATCAGAAAAGCGACCTGTCCCGGTTTAATGACGACTATACCGCCAAGTACGGCTTTCACGATCCCGTGGATTATTTCCACAAGGGAGCGAGAGGAATCAATCACGAAGTGGTCGAGATGATCTCGCGGATGAAGAAAGAACCGCGCTGGATGACCGACCGACGTCATGAAGCGCTTGACATATTCCTGTCTAAGCCAACACCCGACTGGGGCAACACCAAACTGCTGGGTGAGATCGATTACGATAACATCTACTACTTCATGAAACCGATCGAACGGCAGCAGGACTCATGGGACGACGTCCCGGATTATATCAAGAAGACTTTTGATCGACTCGGCATCCCGGAGGCGGAGAAGCGATTTCTCGGTGGTGTCTCGGCGCAGTACGAGTCGGAAGTGGTCTACCACTCGATGCAGGAAGACCTGAAGAAACAGGGGATCATCTTTCTCGACATGGATTCCGGCCTGCGCGAACACCCGGAGATCGTCGAGAAGTATTTCGGCTCGGTGATCCCGTCGACTGACAACAAGTTCGCCGCGCTGAATACCGCGGTCTGGTCGGGTGGATCATTTATCTATGTGCCGCCGGGCATCGACGTCAGGGCGCCGCTTCAGGCCTACTTTCGAATCAACGCCGAGAACATGGGGCAGTTCGAGAGGACGCTGATTATCGTCGACAAAGGTTCACGAGTGCATTACATCGAAGGGTGCACTGCGCCGGTCTACTCGACCGATTCGCTCCACTCCGCAGTTGTAGAACTGATCGCGCTCGAAGGAGCCTACATCAGGTACACTACGATCCAGAACTGGTCGCGCAATATCTACAACCTGGTCACCAAGCGGTCGGTGGCTCATAAGAATGCCACGGTGGAATGGGTCGACGGCAACCTCGGTTCGCGCTTAACGATGAAGTACCCATGCATCCAGCTCGTGGGCGAGGGCGCGCGAGGTGAGATTCTCTCGGTAGCTTTCGCCGGAGTCGATCAGCATCAGGACGCCGGCGCGAAAGTGATTCACGCCGCTTCCAACACTTCATCGCGGATCACTTCCAAATCGATCTCTAAAGACAATGGTCGCACCACCTATCGCGGACTAGTCAAAATCCATAAGAACGCCGAGAACTGCAAAGTCTCGGTTGAGTGTGACGCCCTCCTGATTGGCGAACAGGCCCGCAGCGATACCTATCCGACGATGGAAATAGACAACAATAAGGTCCGGGTCGAACACGAGGCGCGCGTCTCGAAAGTGGCCGAGGAGCAGCTTTTCTACCTGCGCAGTCGCGGCCTTACTGAAGATGAAGCTCGTCTTCTGATCGTGAACGGCTTCATGGAGCCGTTTACCAAAGAATTGCCACTCGAATATGCGGTGGAACTGAATCGCCTGATCGCTCTCGAAATGGAAGGCTCGATAGGTTAGCATGAAACCGACTGAATTGACATACACTCTGCCCGATCTGGCTCCGGAGCTACTAGAGGGCCCGACCTGGCTTAATCAACGGCGTCAATCGTTGCGTGAGACTTTCAACAGTCTGCCTCTCCCTCGACGAGGCTTGCAGCTCTGGCGCTACACTGACCCCTCGCGGTTCATAGTCGAGACAGCATCCCACGCAGCTTCTGTCAACGGCAAGTTTGAAGCCATCAGAACCGTTGAGCAGAAACACGTGGCTGAAGGGCGTCTGGTCGGTCTGGTGACCGATATCAATGGCCGTGAAATCGCAGTGCACGGTCTGGATGAAGCCGCAAAGTCCGGACTGCTTGTCATGGCTTTGTCTGACGCAGCGAAGTCCCACCACGCCCTGATCGAGCCGCACCTGTACAGCCTGGTGAACGCTCAGACGGGCAAGTTCGAGGCCATGAACGGCGCGCTCTGGCAGGATGGCATCTTCATCCATGTCCCCGACGGAGTAGTAGTCGACAAACCGCTCCACCTGTTGCGCCAGGCCGGCGGGGTCGGTTCGGCGGCCTTTCCTCGCCTGCTTGTCGTCGTCGGGAAGAACGCCGAGATTACGCTGATCGACGAATACGGCGGCGGCCCGACTGATGATAGTGCGGGTTTTGCCTATGCCAATGGCGTCGTCGAGATTGTGGCCGACGAAGACAGTCGAACCCGGTACGTGGCACTGCAGCGTCTCGCTGCCGGTACCCGGTTCTACCAGACTCATCGTGCCCGCATCGGGCGGGGAGCACATATCCTGACTATCCCGCTGGCCTTCGGTGGCACCCTCTCCAAGCAGAACTTTGGGGTGATTCTTGACGGTCCGGGAGCAGAAAGTCAGATGAACGGCCTGTTGTTTGGTTCCGGCCGGCAACATCTTGATAACCACACACTGCATCATCATGCGTCGGGACAGACCCGCTCGAATATCAACTTCAAGGTGGTGCTGCGCGATCGCGCGCTTTCCGCCTATACCGGCCTGATCCACATCGAAAAATCGGCTCGTGGGTGTGAAGCCTACCAGGAGAATCGCAACCTGCTCTTGAACGAAGGCACCCGGGCTGAGACAATCCCGGAGCTGGAGATTTTAAACGAAGATGTCAGTTGCTCGCACGGGGCCACGATTGGACCGATCGATCCGCTGCTGGTTTTCTACCTGAATAGCCGGGGGATTCCCGAGCGAGAAGCGGTGCGAATGATTGTCTCAGGTTTTGTAGCTGACACGCTCAAACATGTACCTGAGGATATCAGGGAACGCGTTGCCGCGTTTGTAGACGAGCGACTGGGGAATTTGTAGTTATGGGTGATTTCAGACGCTTAACAGCCACACACGAGATTCCGCTCGGCGAAATGAGATCGTTCGACCTGGGCTTTTACAATGTAGTCATTGTCCACACGGACGATGGTTTTTTCGCCTTGAGGGACGAATGCACGCATGACTCGGCTTTGATCTCCGACGGAGAGCTTGATGACGGCGAAGTGGTGTGCTCACGCCACGGCGCTCGGTTCGACCCTGCTACCGGAGCAGTGAAGGGGCCTCCGGCTCTTGTCCCCATAGATACCTTTGAACTGAAGATTGACGGCGAAGATATTCTTGTTCGCGTTGATGATTGAAGATTGTTGGGCCTGAAATCAAGGTGTTTTATGCAACCTGACGCACGGAAAATCGCAACTTCGACTGAGACCGCCCCGAGAGAACTGGACGTAGCCGCCATCAAGGCGGATTTCCCGGTGCTCAACCAGAAGGTCAATGGCTACCCCCTGGTTTATCTCGATAGCGCGGCTTCTTCACAGAAACCCCGCGAAGTTGTAAATGCCATTCTGGAACATTATCGGTACAATCATTCCAATATCCACCGCGGGCTTCACACGCTGGCGGAACGCTCTACTCAGGCTTACGAACGCACGCGGACGCACGTGGCTTCCTTTCTGGGAGGGGTCGAATCGGCAGAAGTCATTTTCACTTCAGGAACAACCGAATCGCTCAATCTGGTAGCCTATGCCTGGAGCGATCTGAACGTCCGCGAGGGTGACGAGATTGTCGTTACCGAAATGGAACACCACGCCAATATCGTCCCGTGGTATCAGTTGGCACACCGCAAAAAGGCTCTCCTTAAGACCATCCCGATTACGGTCTGCGGCCACCTTGACTTGAGCAACATCGACGCGATCATCACTCCGCAAACCAAAGTAGTAGCTCTGTGCCACATGTCCAACGTTCTCGGCACGATAAATCCCGTTGCTGAGATCGCGGAGATTGCACACAAGAAGGGGGCGATATTCGTGGTCGACGGCGCCCAGTCGACTCCACACACCGCGGTAAATGTTCGCGAGCTTGGCGCCGATTTCTTCGCCTTTTCGTCGCACAAGATGCTCGGTCCTACCGGCGTAGGCGTGCTCTATGGACGGCGCGAACTACTCGAAGAGATGCCCCCGTTTCTGACCGGCGGCGAAATGATCCGCGAAGTTCGCTTCGATAAAGTGACTTGGAACGAATTGCCCCACAAATTCGAGGCCGGCACACCCAATATCGCCGGCGTGATCGCGTTCGACGCCGCTCTGTGCTATCTCGAAAAACTGGGCATGCACAATGTTCACCATCACGAGATGGAACTGACTCGCTACGCCTTCGGGCGGCTGGCCGAACTGCCCGGCCTGGAGATTCAGGGTCCGCAGGTGGTCGAACAGCGTGGCGGCGCGATTTCATTCACCGATCCGATTATCCATCCGCATGACATCGGGACTTTTCTCGACTCCCGTGGGGTGGCCATCAGAGCGGGACATCACTGCGCGCAACCGCTCATGCGCGTTATGGGAAAAGTGGCTACCGCGCGGGCATCATTCTATGTCTATAATGACAAGCAGGATATCGATGTGCTGGTGGAAAGCCTGAAAGATATGAGAAAGTACTTTGGCGTATGAGCTCGCAGCTTGACGACATGTATCGGGAAGTAATTCTCGACCACTATCATTCCCCCCGAGGCAAGAAACCGCTGGACAAAGCCAACGTGCTATCGGACGGCACCAATCCTGCCTGTGGCGACGAAATCTCGATGAGCGCCCAAATTGTGGATGGCATCCTCACGGACGTCCACGTGGACTGCAAGGGGTGCGCCATTTCCGTGGCGTCCGGCTCGATGCTGGCCGAAGCTGTCAAGGGCCGTCCCTATCATGAAGTTCTCAAGTTAGCCGAGCAGGTCAAGAAGATGCTCAAGGGCGAGGCTGACCCGGAGCTGCCTGTGGAATGGGAAGATATAGAAGCTCTCAAAGGCGTCCGCAATTTCCCGGTGCGCGTAAAATGCGCCCTGCTCGCCTGGGTGGCGCTGATCGAAGGCTTGAAAGGGTACGAGCATGGGACGCCGGGCGGGAAAGCGACCGTCTCAACTGACGAGGACCACTGAGCCATGACGCCCTCGGGTGGTTTACATATCCATTATGGCTCGGGTGGCCCACCCTTTAGAGTGGGGTTATATATCCACTATGATCCCACCATAACAGAATAAGTAGACCATGACCCCGCAAGAAAAAGACACTCTTAAGAACACTATCATGGAAGCCCTCAAACCGGTACATGACCCGGAGATTCACATCGGGATCGTCGACCTCGGTCTGATCTACGACATCGACATCAATGACGACGCCGAGGTTCAGATCAAGATGACCCTGACTACTCCGTTCTGTCCGTATGGTGAGATGCTGATCGGGCAAGCCCACCGAGCCGCGGAACTGGTCGCAGGAGTTGAGAGAGTCGAAGTTGTCTTGGTCTGGGACCCGCCCTGGGACCCCAAACAGATGTGCTCCGACCAGGCCAAAGACCAACTCGGCATCTGGTAGCTCTTCTCGATACATTGTTCGTTTCCCGTTAAAAAAAGACTTGTGGCCGACTCCTGTATCTCGATATGTTTTGGGCTGAAAGTTGACCGAGGCCAAGAACAGTCTTAGAACAGCCGGAGATGAACACTACTCTGCTGCTTGCTGACAGAATTGTCGTTCGACTGAGACAACTTAGGACACCGTTCCTGAAAGTTGCGGGGAGTAAACCCGCTGGGATGAGGAGGTTACATGCCACAACGTGAACGTTGGGGTACGAAGATCGGTTTAGTGCTGGCCATGGCCGGCAACGCGGTCGGACTGGGGAACTTTCTCCGGTTCCCCGTGCAGGCGGCGGAAAACGGCGGCGGCGCGTTCATGATCCCCTACTTCATCGCCCTGCTTCTGCTCGGCATCCCCCTGATGTGGGTCGAGTGGGGCATGGGGCGGTTGGGTGGCCGCTTTGGCTATGGCAGTACGCCGGGGATGTTCCACATCATGTGGAATCACCCGATTGCCAAGTATCTTGGAGCACTCGGCCTGTTTCTGTCGATCGGAACCATGATTTTCTATGTCTACGTGGAATCCTGGTCTTTGGGTTACAGCTTCTTCTCTATTAGCGGCACGTATGCCGACCAGGGTTCATTCGAGGGCATGCGGAGCTTCCTTTCCAGCTATCAGGGGCAGGGTGTTGGTTATTTCACTACTATGTGGCCGGCCTACCTGTTTCTGCTGGGAACTATGGCGATTAACGCCTGGGTCTTGTTCGGCGGTGTTTCCAAAGGGATCGAGCGTCTCGCGCTGGTGGCCATGCCGGCTCTGTTCATTTTCGGAATCATCCTCGTACTCAAAGTATTGGCCATCGGCACACCCGATCCGGTCAATCACCCCGACTGGAACGTGGCAAGCGGATTTGCCTTCATCTGGAACCCTAACCTGTCGATGCTGGGTTCACCGAAGGTGTGGCTGGCGGCGGCGGGGCAGATATTCTTCACGCTCAGTCTGGGCTCCGGGTTGATACAGACCTATGCCAGCTATGTGCGCGAGAACGAGGATATCGCTCTCGGTGGTCTGGCTACGGCATCGCTTAACGAAGGCGTTGAAGTGATTCTTGGCGCCAGCATTGCGATCCCCATTGCAGTCGCCTTTTTTGGACTCACCGCCGCTCAGGATATCGCCGCGCGTGGCGCATATGATTTGGGTTTTGTCTCGATGCCGATTATCTTCACCATGATCCCGGCCGGCGCCGTGTTCGGTTTCCTGTGGTTCCTGCTCTTGTTTTTTGCCGGAATCACGTCGTCGGTCGCCATGTGCCAACCGCTGGTGGCTTTCTTCAAAGAGGAGTTCCAATTCTCCCAGAAGAAGGCGGTTTGGACAATAGTCGTAATGACCATGATACCGATTCACGGCGTAATCTTCCTGATTGGCGGCGGGTTCCTTGACGAAATGGACTACTGGGTGGGGACGTTTGGTTTGGCCGCCTTCGGATTGTTAGAAGTGATCGTATTCGCCTGGATTTACGGAATGAAGAAGGGCTGGGATGAGATCACGCGAGGGGCCGAAATAAGAGTGCCCGGCATATTCAAGTTCGTAATCAAGTGGGTAACGCCCTTGTATCTGCTAATCATTTTCGGGTACTGGCTGTGGATTGATGCTATCCCGATCTTGTTCATGCATGGCATTCCCGAACATCAGATTGGTGTCCGTTGGCTTTCCCGCGGCGTGATGCTAGTCCTACTGGTGATGATCTGCTATATGGTCTACCGGGCCTGGAAAAAGCGTCCGGACAGGCCAACCGCAGTAACGGAGGAGGAGTGATCATGGAACTCACGATCGGTGGATGGATCTTTTTGATCGTAGCGATGGGCATTATCGCGGGCCTGTGCATATTCTCCATGTATAAGGTGCTCTTCGGCAAGCGCAGTGACCAGACAGAACAATAGAGCTTTGACATAACGTGCCGACAGACAAGCAGCAGGTCGGGTGAGTTTCTCTAACTTGTTGTACGCACCAGAACTTAAACGTGCCCGGCAGATGCCCTCATCTGCCGGGTGCTTCAAAGTCCAGTAGGGCAGAACCCCTTGGCGGTTCTGCCATTTCCTTTGCCCGAGTAGCCCCCCTCTGCTTGTGGGTGGCAGACCGGGGGGTCTGCCGTGCACAGCACAAAAGGGATTGACACCGCCTGATCGGTGAGCTATTATTCCATTATGGCGATACTAGGCGCGGGGTCTCTTCGACTAACATTTGAACCCACCCGCAAGCGGGTGGGCCACCAGTCCGGCTCTAAAGAAACGGGCCGAGATTGGCTATAGTCTCGGCCCGCAGCATGTTTCCGTGCTGTTTACTGTACCACTACTTCTTGGCCGGGTGCCCCACCGTTTGCGGTAGGAAGAGATTGTACGCATACTTCCTCTTACAACCATAGGTTCCAGTGGCCCTGGGTTTCTGTCCGGAGACAGATGTATGAGACAGATGTGATTGACTGAGCGTCGCCGAGAGCCCCAACAAGGAAAGAATATCGCTCTCAACCGTGATCCTCATTCGGGTGCCCCATCCGCTTGCGGTGGGGTTAGATTGAGACATCGGCGACTACAAGTGAACCTAAAATGCCGCGTTTGAGACACTTCGATAATCTCAATACCGCCAGGTTTGTGACTTTCTCCTGCTATCATCGGTATCGCCTGCTTACTGACCCGATAGTGATCGAATCGTTCCTGAAGGAACTGGACAGTATCCGAAAGAAGTACGATTTCAGACTGTTCGGCTATGTAATCATGCCGGAGCATGTTCATCTGGCAGTTCATCTTCGAGACGGACTGGGTCTCGGTCGTGTTATTGGTGAGTTGAAATCGCTTTCAGCGCGGTCGATGTTATCGCTGTTGCAGGGGAACCATGCCCGCTTGACTGATCGGCTGGTAGTCACACGTGGCGGTGAGGAACGTCTTGCCTTCTGGCAATTGCGGTGTTATGATCACAATTGTCGGACCCCAGAGACGGTCAAGGAGAAGATCGTGTACTGTCACAAGAATCCGGTAGTGCGGGGTCTGGTCGTTGATCCGAGTGAATGGAAATGGTCGAGTTACAATTGGTATGAGGGCAGAGCGGATGTTCCGTTGGCGATGGACGAGCTTGGCGCCTGAATCTAACCCCACCGCAAGCGGATGGGGCACCGAGCACTGGGCCACCCGTCCTCAAACCGGGGATTACCACAGAGGCTAATTTTAAGCAATATGTTCGAGAAGCCGCAATCACAACAGAAATCATTGATGGCAAATCGGCGAAGGTCAGGGTCTGTGGTTGGATTCTTACGGGCGAGCTCAAGACTGAGTACACAACATTGCATCACTACAAAGTAGTATGTCCGGTTTCAGTACTGGACTACGTGCGCGATAATGTCAGCGAAGCTGTGGTGTACTACGTTGATTTTGAGAACGGTGTTGTCAGTTATGTTAGTACTCCATGAAGATCTCTGAAATTCATGCGGTCCAGTGGCCCACCCTTCGGGTGGGTTTCTCTGACTGTGTGACTTGTCGGGAATGGCAAGGTCCGGTGTCCCACCCTTCGGGCGGGTTTCTCTGACTGCGTGACTTGTCGGGAATGGCAAGAAGAGACGGTCGAACCAGTCTACTTCTTAACCTCTTCCATCAGGTACTTGTGCATCGCGCGGGCGGCTTTTTTGCCGGCGCCGGCTGCCAGGATGACGGTTGCTCCGCCAGTAACGATGTCGCCTCCCGCGTAAACACCTTTGCGTGAGGTCAGCATCGTCTCAGGATTGGCCGTGATATTTCCCCACTTGTTGGTCTGAAGACCGGGCGTGGTAGCCTGAATCAGCGGGTTTGATGAATTGCCAATGGCCACGACCACAAGGTCAACTTCCATGACGTAATTGGAATCTGGTATCGGCACGGGGCGGCGGCGGCCCGACGCATCCGGTTCGCCCAATTCCATCTTGATACACTCCATTGCCCTGACCTTGTTCTTATCGTCACCAAAGAACTTGATCGGGGCGGTCAGCAGGTGGAACTCGACGCCTTCATCCTTGGCGTGATGAATCTCTTCGATACGCGCCGGCATCTCTTTTTCCGAGCGCCGGTAGACGATGTAACCTCTCTCAGCGCCAAGGCGCAACGACGTGCGGACCGCATCCATGGCGGTGTTCCCGCCGCCCAGAACGGCCACGTTCTTGCCGCGGATGATCGGCGTGTCGGCGCCTTCAGCATCGTAAGCGCGCATGAGGTTCGAGCGGGTCAGGTACTCGTTTGCGGAGTAGATACCGATCAGGTTTTCGCCCTCGATGCCCATAAAATTCGGGAGTCCTGCGCCGGTGCCGATAAAGACCGCATCATAGCCTTGCTCAAGCAATTCGTCGAGCGTATCCAGCTTGCCGATCACGGTGGAGTTCCGGAACTCGACACCCATCTGAGCCAGCACATCACATTCGGCCTGGACAATCGCCTTGGGTAGACGAAACTCCGGGATACCGTAAACCAGCACACCGCCCGGCTTGTGGAGAGCTTCAAAAATCGTCACCTGATGTCCGAGCTTGATCAGGTCACCCGCCACAGTCAGACCGGCCGGACCGGAACCGATAACCGCTACCCGTCGACCGGTAGGTGGAGCGATCGGCGGCAGTTGGATCAGGTCATTGTCACGCTCATAGTCAGCTACAAACCGTTCCAGATACCCGATCGCAACCGGCTTCCCTTTCTTGCCGGTCACACAGACAATCTCGCACTGTTCTTCCTGCGGGCA
>Ga0315278_10002712_pt1 | contig 15797 bp, 17 predicted proteins | sample YL17G06_0_MG_FD_203880 | JGI IMG/M metagenome (GOLD analysis project Ga0315278, IMG submission 203880) | Sediment microbial communities from Yellowstone Lake, YNP, Wyoming, USA - YL17G06_0 | ecosystem: Environmental > Aquatic > Freshwater > Lake > Sediment | place: USA: Wyoming | collected... | reverse complement strand
GAGGAGGATGGGGAAGGGAAGGTTAAATCCCGGCCGTTTTTGTCTTCGGCGCCTGCCCTCTTGCCCGGGCAACGTCATAGCGGGTCCGAACCACCAGCTAAATGGGAGATGATCCACAAATTCTTGTATTTTCACGATCAGCTTCAATCTTGCTTCCCAAAGCGGAAATTTTTTCTTGGACGATGAGGGACGAAGGGAAATAATTGCCTGGGAATTTTTTACCTGCCCAGGAAGGCAATTCCTAGGATCAGAACAACATTATGAAATAATATGGTTTTTTATTTTTTTGCTTTTTGGAAAGGTTGGCATTCACCTTGCTCATCAGGAAAACAACCTTATGGAAACTACCGCGCTCACTCTGACATCCTTACCCAGCGAACCGGCAACGGGAATCCAAACCCGGATCGAGACGCAACCATCCGGGGAATTCGCTAAAATCCTTCAAAGCCAGCCTGCTCAGACAGAAAAACCAAGTGGAAAAAACTCGGAGGGCCAGGAAGAGGATCAACTGCCAGTCACGGGCAAGGAGATTTCGGTTCTCCTGTTTTCCTTACTGCCGGCCCTTTTGCCGGAGGGGCAAAGTCCCTCGGGAGAAAAGGGGTTGGGAGCGGCTTCTTCCGGATCTCAAAACCTCGGGAACGATGGGGCAAGGCAAATTTTAGGTATTCCGATCCCGGAGGCAGTGACGAAGGATGGTTCGACGGCCGTCGTTCAGAAAGAGATGTTCAACGGGAATCCCTCGTCTCCGTTGGAAAAGTCATTCAATCTTGGACTGCCCCCAAACGAAAGCTCCTTGCCGGCCGGTTCAACCACCGAAATTTTAACCCCTGGGAAGGGGACAGCAAATACTTTTCCTGCGGAAAAAGCCCGGATCAACGGCCCGGATCCGCAGCGCTGGCATAACCCGGAAGGCAGGGAGGAGTTAGGGGGGGATCCGAAAAACTCGGCAAAAGCGGCGCTGGCAAATTTCGATTCGGAATTTTCGGTAAAAGGAAAAGATCTTTTTCAGAATGATTTAGACCTTTCAGATATCTCCAGACCGGGAAATCCCAAGACCGGGGATCTGTTTGGGAGTCTTGCCGCCCCAGGCGATCGTTCCACAGGGCCTCATCCAGCGGGGGAGGTCCGCCTTGAAGGAACCCCAGGATCGAGTCTGCCCCAGAAAGCGGAGGTCTATGAGCAGATCAGTCAGAAAATGGTTTGGTCCCTCGGCCAAAATAAGGAAAAGTTCCGCCTGACTCTGGATCCCCCGCACTTGGGAAGCATTTACATGGAGATTCAGCGGGACAAAGAACAGATCAAAGCAACCCTGTGGGCTGAAAATCCCAATACCAAGCAGATCCTGGAGTCCAATCAGCTTTCGATTCAAAAGATCATCGAGACCGAAGGGTTCTCCCTGGAATCCTTTAATGTTTTTGTGGAACAAGACCTGGGGACCTTTCAGGAAAATCGGGAGAGGATGAACAATTCGGAACAGGCATCTTCAAACTCTACGGCCGAGATGAATCGTGCATCCGTCGCCGATCCAGCCGCCCCGCCTCTATTTGCCAGGGAGAGCAGGGGGCGGCTTCGAGCCATTAACTTTATTATTTAAAGGAGAATATTCGATTCATGGCCACATCATTAACCAATGTCAGCTCGGCCTTGACGCAAAATTCCTCGACGGCCGCCTCGGGAAAAAGAAAGACCGTATTGAGCCAGGAGGACTTTCTCAACCTCTTTGTGACCCAGATGCGCTACCAAAATCCTTTGGAACCGATGGACAACTTTCAGATGGCCACCCAAATGGCCCAGATGACCAGCGCGGAGAGCCTGAAAAGCATCTACGAAGCGGTGGAGAAGTTGGCCGCCAACCAGACTTCCTGGAGCAACTTCCAGGCCTCCGGCCTGATCGGGAAGAAAGTCGAGTACCAAGGAAAGGCCGTAACTTTGGAGCAGGGGGCGGTCTCGGAGGCTTACTACCAGCTGGCAAGTCCCGGAAAAGCGCTGCTTCAGGTCTATGACGGGGCGGGAAACTTAGTCTGGAAATCCGAGGCTGGTTTCAAAGATGGGGCCAAACAGAAATTCGAATGGAACGGAAGGAGCCAGCAGGGGGTTCAGCTTCCCGATGGGCCTTATTTTTTGCAGGTCTCGGCGATCGACGGAAAAGGAAGCCCCATATCCGTCACGACCCGCGCCGTGGGCACGGTGAGCGGGGTTTCCCTGGAGAATGGGACTTTTTCCCTTCAGGTCGGTCGAAATAAAGTTTCCATGAACGAAATAACCGCCATTCTGGCTTAAAGAAAAAGAAAGGAGCTGACCATGTCGTTATCATCCTCATTTTACACGGCGCTGAGCGGTCTCGACACCCACACCGTTGCCATGCAGGTTGTGGGAGACAACATCGCCAACCTCAACACCATCGGTTTCAAAGGCAGTACGGCTTTGTTCGAGGATGTGTTAGGAAGTGCCATGGCCACGGTGACCGGGGTGGACCAGACCGGGGCAGGGGCCAAGGTTTCCTCCATCGACGGCAACTTCACCCAGGGGACCCTCGAGACCACCGGGGTCAATACGGATGTGGGCATTACCGGGAAAGGTTTTTTCGTGGTGAGGGAGGTGAGCACCAATGTCAACTACTATACCCGGGCGGGCCATTTCAACCTGGACAGTAACGGATACTATGTTACTCCGCAGGGGTTGCGGGTTCAGGGGTACCTGTACGACGGCGCCGGCACGAACCTGATTGAAAGCCTGACCGACATCCAGTTGACGAACCGGAACATGGCCGCTCCCCAGGTGACGAGTGAAGCCAGCATGGTTTTGAACTTGGATGCCACGGAAGCGAGTCTGACTTGGGATCCCGCAAATGCCGGGGGAACATCCAATTATTCCACGGCAACGCAAATCTACGACTCCTTGGGCAACGCCCACAATATTCAGGTGTACTTTACCAAAACCGGGGCCCAGGCCTGGGACTGGAATGCGATGATTGACGGTTCGGATGTGCAGGGAGGCACGGCCGGTACCCCGGTTCTCTATGGAAACGGAAGCTTAACGTTCGATAACAACGGTCAGTTGACTACAGTCATGCCGGCGAATTTTTCCAGTGGCGCGATCACTTTTGGCAACGGCCTCGCCGCTTCGGCCACAACCATGGACTTTTCTGGATCTACCCAGTATGGCTCTCCATCTGCAATCCAGAGTGTCTCTCAGGACGGTTATGCGTCTGGCTATCTGGCCGGGGTCGTTATTGATTCCGATGGAACCATCTCCGGAAACTACACCAACGGGGTGACTCAAGACATCGCCCAGCTGGTTTTGGCGGATTTCGTCAACCTTTACGGACTGGCCCGCCAGGGGTCCCAGCTCTACATGGCCACCAGTGGATCGGGTGATCCTCTCTACGACCAGGCGGGGATGGGGGGGATGGGAACGGTTGCCAGCGGGATGCTGGAGGAGGCCAACATCGATTTAGCCGCGGAATTCATCAAGATGATGATCGCTCAGCGGGGATTTCAGGCCAATTCCAAGGTGATCTCGACTACGGATGAAATGGTGGCGTCCTTGATCGCCATCAAATAGAACCCAAGACCTCACGGGGGGGGGAGAATTGATTTCCTCTCCTCCCCATTTTCCTTCCTCTTTTCTTCCCTCTCCCCCAAACCCCTATCGCCCTTATTGCTGCCGATAAACCTCCATTCGTCAAAACCTTGACACAAGATCTCTTCCTTTGACGAATTTTCCAAAAAAAGGTCCCCGAGTTTCTTTTAAAACCAAATAATATCAAGGGAATGAAGCAAAAAAATCCTGCTTATCTCTTGGCATGGCCGTTGCAAAATTCAATAGAAAAATAGAAGAAGCCGGAAAAAAGGAAAGCAGAAAATAACGCTATGGCTGAGGAAAAACAGGAAAAAGAGCCCAAACCCAAAAATTCCAAGAAAATCCTGCTGATCATCGCCGGCGCCGCTTTGTTGTGCGGGGGGGGCGGAGGATGGCTTGCCCTCTTTTCCCCCTGGCAGGTCGTGGATGGCCGCGCTCTTTTGGGGATGAAAAAGGCGCCCGAAATCGAAAAGAAACCGGAAAAAGAACTCCATAAATTTATATACAAGATGGACCCCTTTATCGTCAATTTGAGTGATTCCGAGAAAATGCGTTACCTGAAGCTCAAAGTGGAAGTTGAGTCCGCCGAATCGAGCAGCAACGAGGAATACGAAAAAAGGCTTCCCCAGCTCCGGGACACGGTGCTTGCGGTTTTGACGAGCAAAACCTCAAAGGAAATCATGGACTCTGAGGGAAAGACCAAGTTGCGCAATGAAATCGCCGCCCGGCTGAATCAATTGTTGACCACGTTTCAGATTAAGACAGTCTATTTCGCCGAGTTCGTCATTCAATAAGAAAAATGGAAAAGATCCTAACTCAAGAAGAAATCAGCGCGTTGGTAAAAGGCATCGAAGACGGCGAGGTCGATGTAAACGGGGAAAAGACCAATGAGAGCGTGGCGGTTCCCTACGACTTCTCCAGCCAGAGCCGCGGATTTCAGGCGGAGATGCCCGCCCTAAGTCTGGCCAATGAAAATTTCTGCCGTTCTTTTCGGCAGAGCCTGTCCCTGGTCCTGCGCAAAGGGATCCAGGTAACCGCCCCGCCGGGCCAGACGGTGAAGTACGGGGATTTCATTCAAAGCCACCCGGCTCCGGCGAGCCTGCACCTTTTCCGGATGGATCCGCTCCGGGGGCAGGCGGTTCTGGTCGTGGAGCCCAAATTGATCTTTTCCTTCGTGGATATCTTTCTCGGGGGAACCGGGAAAGGGACTCCGCCGGCCGAGGGCCGCGAGTTTACGGCCGTGGAGGCGCGGCTGATTCACAAGGTTGTGGCCCAGATTCTCAAAGATCTGGAAAAAGCCTGGAACCCGATCCAATCCCTCACCTTTCACTATCTTCGGGGGGAAAAGAATCCGCAGATGGCTTCGATTGCCGGGCCAAACGATTGGGTGCTAACCCTGCCGTTTCATCTGGAAATGGAGCAGCCGCTGGGGGTGGTCACCGTATGTCTGCCCTTGGCTTTGCTGGAGCCCGTGAAGGACAAGCTCTGCGGCGTTCAGAAAAAGGAATCCCCAGAGATCGATCCGCGGTGGGTGGGGAGATTGGCGGATCGTCTCAAGGGTTCGGAAGTGGAAGTGGTGGTCGAATTTGGAAAGGGGCGGGTCAAGGCGCAGGACCTCTTGAGATTGAAGGTTGGAGATGTACTCCCTCTGGGCAAGGACCTGGCCGAACCCCTGCTTGCCAAGGTTCAAGGGGTCCCCAAATTCCAGGGCAAGGGAGGAATCTACGGGACCAACAAAGCTTTTCAAATCGAAGGGAAAATTACGGGCCCATAACCCGAAGGGGGAAGGAGCGGCACCATGGAAAGCGAAAAAGTGGAAGAAACCGGCACGCGGGAGATAAGAAACGGCAAGGAAGGAAAGAAGGCTGTGGGAAAAGAAGGAGAAAGTACGATGCGGGCGAAGGAAATCGGCAACCTCGATTTCATTCTGGATATTCCCCTGGAAGTCTCGGTGGAGCTGGGGCGGGCAAAAATGCTGATCAGCGATCTTTTGCAGCTTGGCCAAGGTTCGGTGATCGAGCTGACGAAGCCCGCCGGCGACCCCCTGGAAATATATGTGAATGAAAAACTCATCGCCCGGGGAGAAGTCGTCATGATCAACGACAAATTCGGAATCCGGATGACGGACGTCATCAGCCCCGCGGAGCGGGTGCAGCAGCTGGGGTCGTAAAGAATGGAAATGATCTGGGCGGCGGTCAAAATGGTTTTCGCGATGGGGGCGGGGCTGGCCCTCCTCTATCTGCTCATCCGGTTCACCAAACGCTTAGATCTGGCGCGCCGGAGCTCCTCGCCGGACGCCGGGATCAAGGTGCTCACGAACAAGCTGATCGCCCCTCAAAAATATATTTCCCTGGTGGAGATCGGGGGGGAAATCCTCGCCCTCGGGATTTCCGCGCAGCAGGTGACTTTCCTGACCAAAATCGAGAACAAGGAGAAGGTCAAGGAAAATCTGGAAGCCCCCGCCGGCAAGCCGGAGCCCCTTTCCTGGTTTCAGTTCTGGCCGGCCCGCCATAAAAGAATCAAAACGGTTCCCTTAGGTGTTTGGCATGAGAAATAGGTTTTCTACCCTGTATCCGGTCTTGCTGGTTCTGGCCGCCCTTCTCTTGGTCCCGGCTGCGGCGTGGGCGCAGGGGCAGGCGCTGCCCATTCCTACGATCAAGATCGGGGTCGGAGAGGCGAAGGATGCGGGAGAGGTTTCGATCCTCATTCAGATCCTGATCCTGCTGACGGTTCTCTCGCTGGCGCCGGCCATTCTCATCATGATGACCTCTTTTACCCGGCTGGTCGTGGTTTTTTCCTTTCTGCGGCTCGCCCTGGGAACCCAGCAGATGCCTCCCAACCAGATTTTGATCGGCCTCTCCCTTTTCTTGACGTTTTTCATCATGACCCCGGTTTGGTCGACCGTTCACGAAAAGGCGCTGGTGCCGTACCAGGAAAAGAAGATCTCCCAGAGCCAGGCCATCGATGAAGCCCTGAAGCCGGTCCGGCAGTTCATGTTCAAGCAGACCCGAGAAAAGGACCTGGCCTTGTTCGTGAACATGGCCAAGATTTCCAAGCCCAAAAACAAAGAGGAGATCCCGACCACGGTTCTCCTTCCGGCCTACATGATCAGCGAGCTGAAGACGGCCTTTCAGATCGGGTGCCTTCTTTATATTCCGTTCCTGATCATCGACATGGTTGTTTCCAGCATCCTTCTGTCCATGGGCATGATGATGCTGCCCCCGGTGATGATTTCCCTGCCATTCAAGGCGCTGCTGTTCGTCCTGGTGGACGGGTGGAACCTGATCGTGGGTTCCTTGGTCAAGAGTTTCTATTGAGGTGGAAGGAAAATGAGCCCCGATTTAGTGACGCAGTTAGCAAGAGACGCCATCGAAGTGACCCTTTACTTATCGCTTCCCATCCTGGGGATCGGGCTGATCGTCGGGCTTCTGGTCAGCCTTTTCCAGGCGGTCACCCAGATCCAGGAAGTGACTTTGGTTTTCGTGCCCAAAATCGTTGTAGTCCTGGTGAGTCTGCTGTTCTTATCCCCGTGGATGATGCAGAAGATGATGCACTACACGGAGCAACTCATCCTAAATCTACCCCAATATGTCCGCTGAGGAATAAACAGCATGCCGCTTGACGCGCTCCAATGGTCTTTAGCTCAATTCCAATCCTTTCTGCTGATCCTGATGCGGGTGGCCCCCATTTTGTTCCTCATGCCGCTGCTCGGCGCCCGTAATGTTCCCGCGCTGGCCAAGATCGGTCTGGCGCTCACCGTGAGCCTGATTCTGCTCCCTTCCGTGAAAATGGAATCCGCGGTTTTCCCTCAGGAGCCGATTTCTTTCCTGGTGTTTCTGGGGGCGGAAATATTCATCGGCTTTCTTTTAGGGCTGGCGGTCAAGGCCATTTTTGCCGGGATCCAGATGGGAGGGGAATTGGTGGGCTTCCAGATGGGTCTTTCCCTCGCCCACGTGATTGACCCCCAATCCGGCATGGACTCCAGCGCTCTCGCCCAGTTTCATTATTTCCTGGGCACGCTGATCTTCCTGGCGGTGGACGGCCACCACTGGTTTTTCCGAGCCCTGGTCCAAAGCTTTCAGGTGTTGGCGCCCGGGGAGATTCACCTGCAGGCCGGGCTCTTCACGGCCTTCACGACCTTGACCGGCAACATGTTTGTCATCGCGGTAAAATTGTCCGCCCCGGTGATGGCGGTTCTTCTCTTCACCCAGATCGCCATGGGAATCCTGGCCAAGGCCGTGCCGCAAGTCAACATTCTCATGACGAGCTTTCCCATCACGATCTGCGTGGGGCTGGTCTTTTTGGGGTTTTCGCTTGATTTTTTTCTCCCCTACTTCCGGTCTCTATTTGAGGAAACGGGGAAGGAACTGACGGGGACGCTGCTCCCCCTGATGCAGAGATAAGATGGTTTCGTAAAAAATCCATCTGTCCTGCTCGGAGCGGGATTGCGCTTCAACTTCGCCCTGTTAGATAAGAATCCCCGCTTGGGATACAGGAATGAAGCCCTTGAGATTCGAATGGGAAAACCTTCTTGAAAAGTATCTAACCGGGTGAATCGTTGCAGAAGGTAGGGGCGGCTCGCCGAGCCGCCCGATATCGGGCAACCCGGCGGGTTGCCCCTACCATCGGATTTGCGCGCCTTGCAGGTAGGGGCGAGCGGCGCTCGCCCATTGATGGGCGTCCGCAGGACGCCCCTACAAACGAAACCATCGTTTCACTGACTTTTTACGGGATCATCAACAATGGCCGAAGAAACGTTTGCGGAAAGAACCGAACAGGCAACAGCAAAACGGCGGACCGACGCCCGCAAGAAGGGGCAAGTTGCCCGCAGCCGGGAAATCCCCACGGTTATGATCCTTTTGACGGGTCTTTCCGTCCTGTTCTTCTGGGGTTCTTTTATGTACCAGCAACTTTCCCTGCTCATGGCGAAACTCTTCAGGCAGATCGGGACCCTGCCGCTCGACCCGGTCTCCTTCCAGAGTCTAACCTGGGAAATCTTCGCCTCCCTAACGGTGATCCTGGCCCCGATCCTTCTGGGGGTTGCGGCCGCCGCGGTCCTGAGCAATTACATCCAGGTGGGGAGCCTGTTTTCCTGGGAGGCCGTCCAGCCGGACTTCGCCAAGATCAATCCCTGGAAAGGGCTCGGCCGCCTTTTTTCCCGGCAGGCCGCCGCGGAACTGGCCAAATCGATCTTCAAGTTCGCGATCATCGGCTGGGTGGCTTACGCCACGATTCGGGCCGAGGGGGCCCAGATCGTCTCCCTCTGGAACCTGGAGGCGGGCCAGATTTTCCGGTATGTCGGGCAAGTCTCGTTTCAGCTGTTTCTCAAAACCGTTTTGGTCATGGCCGCCTTGGCGGGCCTGGATTATGCCTTTCAACGCTGGAGCTACGAGAAGAGCCTGCGGATGACCCGGCGGGAAGTGCAGGATGAATTCAAGCAGACCGAAGGGGATCCCCTGATCAAGTCCCGCATCCGCAGCATCCAGCGGGAGCTGGCGCGGAGAAGAATGATGGCGGAAGTGCCCAAGGCGGATGTGATCATTACCAACCCCACCCACTTGGCCGTGGCCCTCCAGTACCAGTACAAGGATATGAGCGCGCCCAAGGTGGTTGCCAAAGGGGCGGAGTTGGTGGCCGAAAGAATCAAGGAAATCGCCAAAGCGCACGGGGTTCCCCTGGTGGAAAACAAACCCCTGGCCCAGGCGCTGTATAAAACCGTGGATTTGGGGCAGACCATCCCTTCGTCCCTGTACCGGGCGGTCGCCGACATCCTGGCGTACGTCTACCGCCTTCGCGGGAAGACCGCTTGAAAGAGTTTGAACGATGCGTGAGAAAGACACCCCAGCTTTAGCGCTCCCGAAGGGGAGACTCCGGATGGAACAGAGCGAGCTGATCATGGCCGTCGGGGTTGTGGCCATCCTCCTGGTCATGGTCATGCCGCTGCCGCCCCTCCTTCTGGACATCCTCCTTTCCTTCAGCATCACCGTTTCGCTTTTAGTGCTTCTGACTTCCCTGTCGATCACGCATCCCCTGGAATTTTCGACCTTCCCCTCGGTTCTGCTTTTGACGACCCTTTTTCGCCTCTCCTTGAATGTCGCCTCCACCCGGTTGATCCTTCTTCATGGAAACGAAGGAACCTCGGCCGCAGGGGTGGTGATCCGGTCGTTCGGGAACTTCGTGGTCGGGGGAAATTACTTAGTCGGATTTATCATCTTTGTCATCCTGGTCATCATCAATTTCGTGGTCATCACCAAAGGGAGCGGCCGGATCGCCGAGGTGGCGGCTCGTTTCACCCTGGACGCCATGCCCGGCAAGCAGATGAGCATCGACGCGGATTTGAACGCCGGGCTGATCGACGAGCAGGAGGCCCGCAAGCGCCGCACCCAGATCTCCCGGGAGGCCGAATTTTACGGGGCGATGGACGGCGCCAGCAAATTCGTGCGCGGGGAAGCGATTGCGGGCATTTTGATCATCCTCGTGAATATCATCGGCGGCTTTATCGTCGGGGTCCTCCAGCAAAACCTGGCCCTGGAAACGGCGGCTCAGACCTACACCATTTTGACGATCGGGGATGCGCTGGTGACCCAGATCCCGGCGCTCATCATTTCGACCGCCGCCGGCCTCATCGTCAGCCGCGGTGCTTCCGAGCACGGCATGGGGAAAGAGCTGGGGAGGCAGTTCAAACTGCAGCCTCAGGCCATGGCCCTTTCGGCCGGGATCCTCTTTGTCTTGGGGCTGATTCCGGGCTTGCCCCATCTCCCCTTTATCTTTCTTTCCTTGATCGGGGGAGGGGTCGCCTCCTATACGTTCCGGGAGCAGAAGAAACAGGAGCAGAAGCAGTGGGAAGAAGGGCAAAAGGCCCTGCCCCCCTCGGCGCCGGAAGCGGTTGAATCTCTCCTGCCTCTCGACCGGCTGGAGCTGGAAGTCGGCTATGGGTTGATCCCCCTCGTGGATGAAGAGCAGAACGGCGAGCTGCTCAATCGGATCCGCGCCATCCGCCGGCAGTTTGCCACGGATTCGGGATTCATCGTTCCCCCTCTCCGGATTCGGGACAACCTGCAGCTGAAACCGGGCGAGTACCGCATTCTGATTAAAGGAGACGAAGTGACCCGGGGCGAAATGATGCTCGGGTATGCCATGGCGCTCCATTCCGGCGAGGTGAAGAGGACCATCGAGGGGATTCCGACGAAAGAGCCGGCGTTCCAGCTACCGGCCCTGTGGATCCCGGATAAGAAGAAGGAAGAGGCGCAGTTCGCCGGATATACGGTGGTGGACCTCTCCACGGTGATGGCCACCCATCTGACCGAAGTGATTCGAGCCCACGCGGACGAATTGCTGAACCGCCAGGATGTGCAGAAGCTGGTGGACCGCCTGAACCAGGCCCATCCGAAAGTGGTGGAGGAGCTGATCCCCAACCTGCTTTCTTTAGGGGTCATCCAGCGGGTTCTGCAAAACCTCCTGCGGGAGCGCGTCTCCATCCGCGACTTCCTGACGATCCTGGAGACCCTGGCCGATTACGCCCCGCTGAGCAAGGATCCGGAAATCCTGACCGAGCATGTCCGCCAGAAGCTGGCCCGGTCCATCCTTCGGCAGTACGAAAATGCCGAGGGGGTTCTTTCCATCGTCTCCCTCGATCAGCAGATCGAAGACCTGCTGCGGGAAAAGATCCAGAGGGGGGATCAAGGCACCTATCTGGCCTTGGAACCGAACCTGGCGCAAAGAATCCTGCGGTCCGTCCATCAGGCCCTGGATCGCCTCACGCAGGTCAATATCCAGCCGGTCCTCCTTTGCTCTCCGCTGGTCCGGAGGCATTTGAAAAAATTGCTGGACCGGTTTCTTCCCCAAGTGGTGGTGCTGTCACACAGTGAATTGACTTCGCAGGCGAAAATCCAATCCTTAGGGACGGTGAGTTTGATCCATGCAGATTAAGCGTTTCGAAGCAAAAGACATCCAGGAGGCATTGCGGCAGGTCAAGGAGACCCTGGGGCCTGAGGCGATCATCCTTTCGACCCAAAAGATTGCAAAGGGGTCGCCGCCCTACGGGCAGGGCGGGGGCGCCAGGGTCGAGGTGGTGGCGGCGGTCGACCCCCCTGATCTTGCGACCGCAACCTCCGGGGTTCCGGTTCCGCCCGCTCCCGGCGGAAACCCTCCAGAATCCAGGCGTTCCCCGGGAATCGGGGGTGACTCCTGTCTCCAGGCCATTCTCTCTTCCAGCCTGTCTCCGGAATTCCTGCGCGGGCTGGTAGGGGATTTCAAGAATCTGCGCAAGGAAAAGAAGGCCTGGATGAACGGGGAAGCTTTTCAAGGAGTCCTGCGCTGGAAGGTCATGGAGGCCGTGGAGGTTTTGAAATCCGAACCGCAGGGGAAGAAGATCTGGGCCTTTGTCGGTCCAACCGGCGTGGGGAAAACCACGACCCTGGCGAAAGTGGCGGCTCATTTCCTGCTGCGCTTCAACAAGCGGATCACGCTGGTCACCCTGGACACCTACCGGATCGGGGGGATCGAACAGCTGAAAACCTATGCCCGGATCCTGCGACTCCCGTTTGAAATCGCGGGCGATGCCGAGACCCTGAAGGAAGTCATCGATCGGCATCAGGATCGCGATCTCCTGCTGCTCGACACGGCCGGAAGAAATCCGCACCGGCGGGACCAGCTGGAGGAAATGAAGAGCGTTTTGAGCGCCGACCCGCGGGTGGAAAATCATTTGGTGCTCAGCGCCACGACCAAAGACGCGGACTTGGCGGCCATCGTTCAGCAGTTCTCCGTCTTGCCGATCCGCAGCTATGTCTTCACCAAAATCGACGAAACGGAGGAGTACACCTCTCTGTTCAATCAACTGCTGCGATACAAGAGGCCTTTGTCCTATCTCACGAACGGGCAGAAGGTCCCGGAAGATATCGAGCCGGCCAGCAAAAGCCGGATTGCCAGCCTGGTTTTAAATTCGATGAAATGGAATTAATGAGGTCGATTACTATGGATCAAGCGGAAGGGTTACGAACCCTTATGGAGCCTTCGATAGGAAAGCGGGTGTCCCCGCCTTCCCCGGCGTGGGGCGAGGAAGGAACCTCCCGGGGGAAATGGCCCCGGGTGATTGCGGTCAGCAGCGGGAAGGGGGGCGTGGGCAAGACGAACGTGGTGGCCAACCTGGCCCTCGCCCTGACCCGGCTGGGGGACAAAGTATTGGTTTGGGACGCCGATTTGAGCCTGGCGAACCTGGACATCCTCCTGGGGTTGACGCCCCGGTACACCATTGAGCACCTTCTGAGCCGGGAAAAAAGCCTGCGGGAGATTCTCGTGGAAGGACCGGGGGGGATGGCCATCCTGCCGGCCAGCTCCGGGGTTCAGGAATTGGCGGACTTGAAAGAGGACCAGAAGCTTTTTCTCCTCAACGAACTGGAAAGCCTGGGGGAAAATCTGAACGTTCTCCTCATCGACACGGGAGCGGGGATATCTTCCAACGTCCTCTATTTCACCATGGCGGCCGAAGAGGTTATCGTGGTGGTGACCCCCGAACCGACCTCGATTACGGATGCTTACGCCCTCATGAAGGTTCTGTCCAACAGGCATCAAAAACGCCACTTTGCCGTCCTGGTGAATTTTGCCCGAACCGGCCCGGAAGCCAAAGAGGTGTTTCGCAAAATCAGCCGCGCCGTAGACCGGTTTTTAGGAGATGTTTCCCTCGACTACGTCGGATTCATCCCGTTTGATGAAAAACTGCCGGCGGCGGTCAAGCAGCAGCGCCCGGTCCTAGAAATTTTTCCGCAGGCGGCTTCCAGCCGAAGTTTTATGGAGGTGGCCCGGGTTCTCCGGGAAAAGCCGCAGCGGAAGGAGTCTCATGGAAATCTACAATTCTTCTGGAGGTATCTAATCCAATGCCATCAACCTGCAGCTCAACAGGGAGGAGTCGAGTGAAAGCCAGAGCCCTAAGCTATCATCCTTATTCGCCCGCCAGCGCCGCGACCTTTGGAAACGAGGATCAGTCCCTGACCCGGGAGGAGAGGATCCTGAAGTACACGCCGCTGATCAAGTACATAGCCCACCGGCTGGCCATGCGCCTCCCGCCGCATATCGCGGTGGATGACCTGGTCAATTCGGGGGTCATCGGCCTCATGGATGCGATCAACAAATTTGACCCGAACAAAAAGGTGCAGTTCAAGACCTATGCGGAGTTCCGCATCAAAGGGGCCATGCTGGATGAACTGCGATCTTTGGATTGGGTTTCCCGCTCCGTCCGCCAGAAGGCGGCTCAGCTGGAAAAGGCCTTCCAGAGCCTGGAGAAGAAAAAAGGGCGGGCGGTGGAAGAGCAGGAGGTGGCGCAGGAGTTAGGAATCTCCCTGGAAAACTATTACACCATGGTCAACGAGATCAACGGCGTCTTCCTGACCGACCTGTCCGGGGTCCGGAAAAAGATGCCCCGGTTTTCGGATGAAGATCTACTGAACCTTCTGGCGGATGATAAGGAAAACCAGCCTTTCCAGCTTTTAAGCCTGGAAGAGCTGAAAAAGGTCCTGACCCGCGCCATCGAGGAACTGACCCCCAAGGAAAGAACGGTCATTTCCCTTTATTATTACGAGGAACTGACGCTGAAGGAGATCGGGGAAGTCCTGGGATTCACGGAATCCCGGATTTGCCAGATCCACACCAAGGCGATTCTGAAACTCCGGAACAAGGTTCGGTACTACATGAAGGATGAGGGATAACTTCTCCTTTTTCCGAAACCCGGAAGGGAACCCTGGGGATGGGCAAGAAGGCCGGATTCGGGAAAGGGAAAAAGGCGGCGGGAAGAAAAGGATCTTGATGAAAAACTTGCCTCGCCTGCAGGAGACGGGAAAATGTCGGATGACCTGGCGGCTTTGAACAAACTGAGCCAGATGAGCCCGACGGGGAAAATGAAAGATTCCAAAGAAGTCCTCAAAGGCAAAGAGCTTCCCCGCCGGAAGAAGGGGAAGAAAAACGCCCCGGAGGATTCTCAAGAAGCCGTTCCCGCGGCGGAAGAGGAAAGAGAAGAAAAAGGGACGTCCTCCCCCTCGGGCCAGGTCGTAGACATCATTATCTGAAACGCAAAGGCGGGCGACATGAACCTCACGAATTTTGAAATCGGGTTGATTCTGGTGGAAGGGAGCATTCTTCTTTCCTTCCTCCTGACTTTTCTTTATCTGCGAAAGAGAGTAACCCCGGGTTGGGCCAGGCGGGTGAAAAATCCGGGCGGCGGGAAAGGCGCACCCCTCGATCTGGCCCGATTTCAGGAACTGCTGCGGGAAACGGAACTCCTCTCGCGGGAACTCTCCAAGAACCTGGAGGAAAAAAAGGAGATCACCCGGCAGCTTTTGGAGAGGCTGGATATGAAGATGATGCATCTGGAAACCCTCGTGAGACAGGTGAAAGAAAAGGAGAAAGCCCAGGCGCGTCCGACTCGGGAAGAGGAAAACCCAGGTTCGATCCTGGAACTGTCACGCGCCGGCTGCGGGGTTTCCGATATTGCCCGGCGTCTGGGCCGATCGAAAGAGGAAATCCAGTTGGTCCTGGATGTGACCCGGCTGACCCCGGAATTCAACAGAGGATAAACAGATCCCTTGAACGCGATCAAAATATCTCGGCCGCCCTCCATCCAGATCCTTCTGCCGCCCGATTCCGCTCCGGGGGGGAAAATTCCCCCCCTGAACCCGGGAGAAATTCTGGAAGGAACGATCCTGGCCCGCAAAGAGCCGGATCAATTTTTCATCCGGATCAAAGGCCAGGATCTTTGGGCAAAGAGCCACGTTCCGCTGCCGGCCGGCGGCAAAATTTCCCTTACGGTCGAGGCCGTTGCGCCGCAGGTCCTTTTGAGGCTTCTTGCCGCGGCGGAGGAAGGGGAGGCCGCGTCTCTCGGGCAGCTCAAAAAAATTCTGGGGGAAAACGTTCCCTTGGGGAATTTGGCTGAAAAAATATCGACGCTGGGGAAGACGAGCCTCGACTCGTTTCCGGCCGAAGTTCAAAAAGGAATGCAGGAGCTGAGGGCGGCGCTCGCGCAGTATGCCCCGCCTTTCCTGACCGATCCCCGAACCCTCCGGGAAAAGGTTTCCCAATCCGGCCTCTTTTGGGAGAACCGACTGCAGGAGTTGATCCATAAAAGGGGAGAAGAGGACTTTCTTCAAGTCAGCCGGCAGGATCTGAAGGGGCTCCTCCTCAAGCTGAAATCTCTCTTCCAGGACGCTTCCGCTCTTGAAGGAGGAAAC